>Ga0181521_10000757_pt1 | contig 39911 bp, 48 predicted proteins | sample PEATcosm2014_Bin_32_FD_119764 | JGI IMG/M metagenome (GOLD analysis project Ga0181521, IMG submission 119764) | Peatland microbial communities from MTU Mesocosm Facility, Houghton, MI, USA - PEATcosm2014_Bin02_60_metaG | ecosystem: Environmental > Terrestrial > Soil > Wetlands > Peat | place...
AGTCCGAAGCGTTAAAGAACTGGGAGTGCTCCTCCGTCGGCGGCGACGTGCCGGGCACCAGGGCCAGCAGGGCTTGATAATTGCGGTTGCTGACCAGAACCGGTAGTTGCCCCACCACCATCGAGTCGATGTTGCGGCCGGTATCGGCGCGGTCCGTCTGCAACACCGGTGGTGCGCCGGTGACCTCGACGGTTTCGGAGACGTTGCCGGGCTGAAGCTGAATGTCCACGCGCTGGGTGGTGTTCACCAGCAGCGCAATATCCCGGCGCTCCTCTTTCTTAAATCCGGTCATCTCCACCGTGACAAAGTAGTTTCCTGGGGGCAGATCGGGAAAAACAAAATTACCGCTCTCATTGGTTTGACCTGTGCGGCTGACGTTGGTATTGGCCTCAGTGAGCGTCACCTTGCCGCCTACGACAGATCCACCACTTGAATCGGTAACGGTTCCAAGAACCGTCGAGGCGACGGCTTGGCCGAATAGAGAAACGGAGAAGACAAGAAAAAGTACCGCGGCGACCAAGAGGGACAATCCGAAAGCGCTTGACCGCATGTTGGTAGGCATAACTCTAGCGGCCCGAACAAGGCGCGTCCCGGTTTTGCCGCCGATGGTTCGAATGGCATCCGACAAATGACGAAACATGGTCGTAAACTCCTTTTCGACAGCGATGTGCGGCTCATTCAGCATTCTTCTGAGAGGCACTCCACACGTACGAGGTGTTCCTCTGAACAGAATAATCCTCTGCGCCATTGCTGGGAAGGGAATTCACGATAATATTTTCGATAAAGGTAGCGTTAAAGTCAAAATCGGCCAAGAATTCAAATTATGGGAGAGCTTTTTCTCCGATATATGAAAAGCAGGAGACCGCGTGAGCCAAAACGGGCGGAAATTTCAAGGCCCGAATCGAATAGTCGGCCTTTTCCAGGAATTGTTGCAGTTTAGAACGAAAACGTCACCCCCAGGCCCAAGTCACCAATGCCACCCTGGTCGGGACCGTGACGTTGGATTTAATAAACCCGCCCGGAACATGAATTCGATACGAATTGGACGTTAACGGTACAGGAAAGGACAATGTTGGGGGTTCGAAGACTCGCTAGTGGGCTTCCGATTTCAGTTTCTCCAGCATCCGCCGTACTTCGGGATCGGGCTGCAGGTGATCGGCGGCTTCCAGTTGGGCGATGGCGTCGGGGATGCGGCCCGGCAATTGCGACAATGCCAGTCCCAGGTTGACGTGCGCGTCCACGTAATTCGGGTCGATGCGGAGCGCGGCTTCGAAATGGCCGATGGCTTCATTCAGGCGGGAGGGATCCTGTGAGAGGACCACGCCCAAATTATTGTGCGCCTCGGGGTAGTCGGCCCGGGCGCGGAGGGCTGCTTCCAGGTGAGCGATCGCCTCGAACTTCCGGCCGGCCTTGGCCAGCGCCAGGCCGAAGCTGTATTCCGCGTCGGCCAGGCCGCCGCTTGCGTCGGCGTAATCGGGATCGAGCCGGAGTGCGATTTCGTACTCTGAAATGGCCTCGTTCCACTGGCCGAGTTGGCCGTAAGCGTTGCCGAGATTGTTGTGGGGAATGGCCAGATCGGAATCGATGGCGATGGCCGCGCGGTATTCGGACACAGCATCGGATAGACGGCCCAGTTTGGCATAGGCGGTCCCGAGATCGGTGTGCGCGCGAACATAATTGGGTTCGATCCGCAATGCCTCCCGGTATTCGGCAATGGCCTCGTTTGCGCCATCCGGCATTGCGGCGAGGGCCACGCCGAGGTTGTGATGAGCCAGGTAATTGCCGGCTGTCACATCCGCCGCATGCCGGAAGAGAGCGCGGCTGTCGCGCCAGGAATCGAGTTGTACCCAGGTGACCGCCGCGGCTGCTGCGCAGGAGGCGGCGGCGAGTGCGGCGAGCGCCGGCCGGGCATGCGGCATATGGGCGAGGAGTTCGGCCGCGCCCCATGCCAGCACGATCGAGATGCCGATGCTCGGCAGGTACATGTAGCGATCAGCGCGTGCCTGCGCACCCACTTGCACCAGGCCGGCCACGGGCGCCAGCATAATCAGGTACCAGAACCATCCGGTGGCGAGGTAGGGGTGCCGGCGATAGGAGCGCAGCGCGATCGCCGAAATTACCGCGATGGCGAGCGCTGCCACCGCCGCTTTCCACAGTGGGATTTCGGCGGGGTAGGGATAGAACACCGCGAGCCGCGCCGGCCAGAACCATTTCCAAATATAGATCATTGTGGAGACGGCGGCGTTCTCCACGCGCAGCAACACCGGGAATTGGCCGGACGTCCTCACCGCCCCGCTGGCTTGCTGCACCAGGAATGTGACCAGCGCCGAAGCCGCGGACAATAGGAAGAGCGGAATCTTCTCGCGCCATCGCGGACCGCGGCCGAGCGGCCACACGTCGAGCAGCAGGAATATGGCCGGCAAGGTGACGAGCATGGGTTTGGCGATCAGGCCCAGCCCGAACGCCGCTGCGGTCAGCAAATAGCGCGATCGCGAAGGCCGTTCCGCCCAGCGGACGTAGCTCCACAATGCCAGCATGGCGAACGCGGTGCTGAGGACGTCCTTCCGTTCCGCGATCCACGCCACCGATTCGACGTGCAGCGGGTGCAAAGCAAAGATCAGCGCTACCCACGCGCTCAGCCACCGCCGGCGGGTGGCGCGGTGCAAAAACGCGAACAGCAGCAGCACGGCAATCGCGTGCAGCAGCACGTTCGTGAGATGATGCCCGCCGCTCGCCGCGCCGAACAGCCGGTAATCGAGCATGTGCGAAAGGCGCGTGAGTGGAAACCAGTTCGCCGCGTCGCCGGACGTGAAGGCCCAGGCTATGTTCCCGGCGGTGAATCCGCCGCGTACGTGCGGATTGGCGGTTACGTAATCGGGGTCGTCGAAATTGACGAAATCGAAGTTTGCGGTTCGTGCGTACACCGCGAAGGTGGCGGCGAACAGCAACGCATAGATCCAGACGGTGCGGCCTCGCGCGGCTGGTGGTGCGGGTTTGTTCTCTGAGCGCGGCCGTGAACGCGTGCGAACTGCTTTCGCCATCGCGCTAGACTTCCAGTTTCCAGGGGCTGCGGTATTCCGTTCGCAAATAGGGTTTGGCGGCTTCCTGGGGCGAGGTCCAGCTCTTTTCGTCCCACTCCAGACGGGTCTTCGAGCGCATCGAAACGTTGGCCAACTGGCACACGGCGGAAGAGCGCACGCAGGTTTCGATATCGCTGGTGGGTTTCTGCCGCGTGCGGATGCACTCGATGAAGTTCTTCCAGTGCGGCAGGTTCATGGGCGTCATGTCGGGGATGTTTTCCCACGTGGCGCCCTGCAGACGCGAGCCCGTGTTGGGAATCACCCACACTCCGCGCCGGTTGACAAACAGCGTTCCTTCCGTCCCGTGGATCGATGTGCCAACTCCCTGATTGAGGCCGAAGAGGGGCAGGGAATTGCACGTGCGGCTCTCATACGTCATCAGGAATTTGGGATATTCGAAAGTGGCGTGCATGGTGTCGGGCGTGTCGCAGTTGTCGGTGACGTAGAATTTTTCGCCCAGCGCCGCCACCGATTTGGGCATGGCCTCGCCGAAGCACTGATGCAGGGGATCGATGAGGTGCACGCCCCAATCCGTCATCGCGCCGCCGGCGTAATCCCAGAAGTAGCGGAAGGTGGGAAAGGTGAAGCGCTGCCCCCAGCGGTTCGGATTGAACGGCACGGCGGGGGCGGGCCCGAGCCACATGTCCCAATCGAGCCCATCGGGCACGGGCGCGTCGGGCATGTCCGCGAAGCGCGCGCGAGGAGTCAGCTCGGCTTGAAAGGTGTGACAGAAAGTGATCTCGCCGAGCATCCCCGACGCCACCAGTTCCGCCGCCTTCCGGAAATTACCGCCGGAGCGCTGCATGGTGCCCGCCTGCACTACGCGATTGTACTTGCGCGCCGCCTGCACCATCTTGAGGCCCTCGTCCACTCCCTTCGACGCGGGTTTTTCCACGTAGACATCCTTGCCCGCCTTGCACGCTTCCACGGTCATATAGGCGTGCCAATGGTCGGGCGCGGAGATGCAGACCGCGTCGATGGAGCGATCGGCCAGGATCTCGCGGAAGTCGGCGACGGCCTTCACCTGAAAGCCGCCTTTATCGGCGGCGGCGACGGCACGGTCGCGATGCGGGCGATAGACATCGCACACCGCGACCGGCTGGACATCGGGAATCTGCATAGCATATCCCAGATTGCCCGACCCCATGGTTCCAACCCCGACGAAGCCGAAAGCAATGCGATCGTTCGCTCCCTTCACGCGCCCGGTGAAGAGGGAGGTGGTGAGTACCGTGCCCGTCGCCGTGAGCACGTCGCGGCGAAGCAACTTGTCATTCGAAGCCATAGCTTGATGATAGTTGAGCGCGCGAAGGTCAGTCGGTCCGGGACAAGTTGTCCCGAAAACGGGGTCCGTTTTGTGTGGAATCAGCGAGTTGCGGAATTTTGTTCGGGACATCGTGTCCCGAAAAATTACAGCGCCGCCATCAATGCCCAGCAGACGATCGCGCTACAAACCGTGCTCCAGCGGCCGAATCCCTTGTAAATCTGGGCCGCCAACTGGGCCTGTTGTTTCAGCGTGCCCTCGGCCTTGATCTGCGGGTCCGACACATTGCGGACGGCGAGCCAGTGAGGAGCGTCGCTCTTCATCTCGCTCGCCACCAGCCCCAGCACCGCGTCCCCCATCTCCGAGAGATCGCCGAGGCCTTGCAACTTGTAGTGGTTGTTGGAGGTGTCGAATCCGAAGAAGTCCGTTGTCACGACCGACGAATCGAGCCCTTTCGGGCCTACCCGGACAACCTTCGGCGCCCGGGTATTGTCTTTCGGCAATTGGCCCGAGTTTGCCTTGAAAAGGGTTTTCGCCGTCGCGAGGTACTTTGTGTTGGCCGAGACGCTCGAATAATACGCTTTGGCAAAAGGTTCGCTCTTGAACTTCTGGATGCAATCGAAACGCACGATCGGGCTGACGATGACGTCTCCCACTTCGAACTGCTTGCCGATTCCTCCTCCAGTGCCGGTAGTGAGCACGAGCTTGGGCTGCACCTCGCTGATAATCTGCTTCCAAACCTCGATGTTGGGAATGTCCGGACCATCCTGCGAGAGATGCGATTCGGATTTGAACACGACGGCGTGGGTCTTGCCGATGGTTGTGGTCCAGTACGCCCCCAGTCGGCCGGCGCTCCGCGCCGGGCATCCCGGCCGGAACTTACTGGACAGCTTATCCCAATTGTGGGTGTACGGAATGTAGTCGTTCCTCGAATCCTTGCCTGGCGTGATCACGCGGCTGAGCGCGTGCCCTTCGTCCACTGTCCAGGTGACTACCAGCACGTCCGCCTTGGGAAGCGGGCCGCCGGTCTTTCCGCCAGGGGTCTTGCCGGTGACCGGCGCCAGGCCTTTGGGCCAGGGAATGTCGGTGAAGCGCGACAATCCGGTCGCGGTCGTGAAGGCCATGAAGTTAAGGCCTTCCGTAGCCTGGGAATCGAAGTCGATGATTTCGCGTTGCACATCTTCGGGCTCGGGGCTCGCAATGGAAGCCTCGGCTACTTTGAACGTCTCGGGTGGCGCGGGAGTCGCGATCGGATCGAACCCCAGATTGTGTTCGACCCATTTACGGGTTGCCAACATCTCTTTTCATCCTCCTTTTGAACTTAGACCGCAGTGGCGGCCGCCGCTCTTCCGGCGACCATCGCTGCGGCCACTTTTTCCAGAAATAGGATCTGGTACTGCTTCTCTTCGGGCTTGCCGTAGGGGCAGCGCAGCGGGAATCCCGGGGGTTCGCGGGAGCGCTTTGACGCGGCGGGTCGTAGGGCATGGCAAGCCTCCGTGGTTCTCGGGCCTAAACGAACAGAAAGAACCTCTGCCCGCCGCTGGTGGCGATGGGAACCACCAGGGTCGCGGCGGCGGGCGCGTTCAATGACGCTACCTGCGACCACCCCAGGCAGTCGCCGTGGAAGCGGTTCAGAGTAACAGCGCCGCTCTTGGACAGATAAGTGACGAAATAGGGGTCGCCGGAACCCATGGTGAACGGCTCAACGTTGGTCAGGTTGTTGTAATCCGGCAGGCTCATGGCAACCACTTCGACGGTGCCGGTGGAAATGTTATCGAGTACGTGATCTATGTTCACGTTCTTGACCTTGGTGTTCTTCGGATTTCCGATATTGGTCTTGAGGAAGAAGTTCTCCCCGCCGAACTGAAAGAAGGCGAAGCGGGTCCATCCGGGCGCCCAGGGGTGCGACCATATGGGCAGCATGACAAGCGGGATTTGTCCCGGTGCAGGCGACGTGGGAGTGATTCCGATTACCGGTTTCGCATGGCTGTGCGATATCCAGGGAGCGGCCGGGGTAAACTCAGAGACGTCCAGGAAGTTCTCGGCGGGATTATACCCGAGCAGATATAAGCGACCACTCACTTCCACGGGCGTAAGACTCGCCTAACTGTTGTGGATGGCTACCTGGGCGACTTGCTTGACGTCCAACTCATCGGCCTTGCCGGATGGCGAAACGGAATAGATAGTAGCGGTCTTTTTGGTTGCGGGCATCTTCAAGCTTCCGTGTGTTTGTTATTGGTCTGTGGTAATATATCACACACTTGAAAGAAGCGTTCCAGTAATTTGAGGGTCCGATCTGTGCTGTTTAGGAAACGACACCTCAAGGGGGGACAACCGTGTCCGGAACTTTCGAGAACCTCTTGCTGACGCCGCTTGCGGATATAAGTAAAACCAGCAGTCAATCCCCATTCGACGCCGTGGTTGTCGGCGGGGGAACGGCCGGGATCACGTCAGCGCGGACGCTGGTGGAAAATGGCCGGCGCGTGGCGTTGCTGGAATCGGGCAATCTGGTTTTGCTCACGCATATCAGCTCCACCGGGCTCCGCTTCGATCCGAATCTCGCGCGCTCGGTGCAAACAGCGTTGCAATACAGCCCTCAATTGCCCGACGGAACGCTTTTCGGCTCGCTGATTCGCTGCGTAGGCGGCCGCGGATTATTCTGGAATGGCGCCACGCCCCGATTTCTCGCCACGGATTTCGATGGCTGGCCCATTCAGCTTGCCGAGCTCGGGCCTTATTACGATTGGGGCGAACAGCAGTTTCACGTGAACCGCAATTATGGTTCGGGCGGTTTGGGCCAGACTGTGGTTCGGCTCTTGCGGCGAGCCGGCTATCCGGCCGAATTCCTTCCGTTTGCCGTCGATACACGCCCATCAAGCGACAGATGGCTGGGCGGCACGGTCGGCAACGCGGTCGAGCCGTTGCTGCGCGCGGGCACGCTTACCGCCGCCGGAAAGCCGCTGCAGATGGCGACCGGGGCTTACGTGACCGGCATCACGCTGAACAATTCCAGCGACGCCGCGACCGGCGTCCAGGTGAACGATCAGCTCAGCGGCCAGACCTATCCGGTTTCGGCGCGGAGCGTGGTGCTGGCGGCCGGAGGTTTCGAATCTGTGAAGCTGGCGCTGGTTTCGAAACTGCGTGACCAGAGCCAGCTTATGGGCCGGATGATCACCGATCACCTGTTTTGCCGCGCCTACTATCCTGTGCCGCCGGGAATTTACCGGCCGGATCTGCCGGAGGCCAGCATGATCCTGATTCGGCCGGACGCATCGCGGCCCTACCAGTTGGAAGTTCACCTGCCCGATGACAATATCTTCAACTTGAAGAGCAACGATTCCTGGAAGCCGGACGGCTCGCACGACTATGCGTTCATGGTGCGCAACTTCGCTCCGGTCGAGCCTCGCGTAGAGAATTACATCGAAGCGCGTCCCGGCGGTCCGGGAAGTTTTGTGGTGCATTTCTCGTATGCCCCCGGCGACTTGGCGTTGCGCGATCAGATGGTGGCGGGTTTGGACGCGATTCGAGCGGCCCTGGGCGCCGGGCCGGCGCCGCAGGTCCAGGTGATGCCTCCGGGAGCGAGTCATCACGAGGCGGGAGGCCTTGCCATGGGCTCCGATCCGAACGTGTCGGTGACGATCCCTACGGCCGGTTTCATTCGGTTCACAATGTCATAGTGGCGGACGCCGCTGCCTGGCCGGATGTGGTGGCGGCCAATCCCCATCTCACGATCGCCGCCATCGCCCGGCGGCAAGCCACGCAACTCGGCAAGGATCTCGCTTAGGAGGCCACATTGGACACAACGATTTCTTACGCTGTCCCGGCAAATGCGCTTCGGGTATATCGCGGTTTTCAAAATCAGACCTTGACTCCCGACCAATACCGCGCCACGTTAGGCCAGACCTTCATGCCAGGAACGCCCTACATGCTGGCGCCCCTTGGCCTGGCCGCATATCTTCCCGGAGTCATTGTGGGCGAGCCGAATCCGAACGTGCCGAACGAATTTGCCATCATCGCCTACACCTCTCAGGACGCCTGGCAGCACATCATGAACAGCACACTCCGCGGCCGCGTTTACAACGCTACGCATGGCGGTGTGTACGACCTGAGCCGCAGCGGAGCGTCGTTCCCGGTCGCGTTCCAACACCTTCCCGCGCTAGCTACGGATCCTTTCTATCTGTTCGATGGCTCGACTGATTGGCAGACGGGCGTAACCCAGGTGTACGTGGGAGCGCCCGCCGATGCAAGCGTAACCGCGGCCGACTTCAGGCTCGCGATTCGTACCGCCATGGGCGCTCAGAGTGCGCAACTGAAATCGCTGGGAGCCGATCAGTGCGTGGTAATGCCCGGCGACGGCTATGTAGTAATCTGGACCCACCTGGCTGCGCCAGGCGCCGCCACGCCGGTGGACTGGAAATCCTTGGGGCCGAAAGTGCGCACCGTCGCGAATATGCAGGCGCAGCGGATCCCCTGCCACGGCGAACCGCCAACCGTGACATTGACTCAGAGCACCGCGCTGAACTTCATTTTCCTCCGCAATCCGGAGATGTTTCTGTTCTGACAACCCGATGCGGCCAGGCGGTCCCGGAGACGGCTATCGCCAGCCTTCTTCTCGAAAAATTCTCTTCAACCCCTCGGTTTCGAGCGAGACTTCGGGAAAATACAACCCCGCGTACTCGCGCGTCCACCACTTTCCTGTCCGCTTCCGCTCTTCGGGAGAGGTGAATTTGTATTGGTACAGTTCCGCGCGGACGTATCGCGGCGGGCGATCGGGAAACGGGTTGTTCTCGAGCAGGGAGAGCGTCGGGCGATCGCCCTCGAGAAGGTTGCCCATGAAATGGATGAACCATGGATGATCGGAATAGGAGCTCATGGCGGCAAACCACATCAGCCAATCCAATCGCAAATGATAGGGTGCGATCTGCGGCGGCCGGCGCGTGGTGGCGGTCGGTTTCCCGCGGAATTCGTACTCGCGCCACGCGGTGGTTTGGCTCGGGAATCGATCGTCCGTACCCTTCACCACCACTTCGTAGCGCGTTCGCGAGATGCTGCCGAACGCGCCATAGGTATCCACCAGGTGGAACGGATTGTAACTGGTATTCATAATCTGACGAGGGGAAAGCATGTTGGCAATGGGCCGCACGCTGAGTAAGGCGACCAGAACGGCCAGCAGGCCGACCGCAATCTTATGCGCCAGGGCGGGCGGCTGCAATTCGCGCCGCGAGCCGCGCAGCACGAATGTGAGCACGCGGTCGTCCAGCGCCGGAATCGCGATCACGATGGTCAGCAGGTTCAGCCAGGACAAGTTCCCGCTGGCCATGATCGTGCATTGAAAGATGATTGTGACGATCGCCGCGACGGAGGCGATCGGCTGCGGCAGGAAATAGCCGAACGGCACGATGAGCTCGGCGAAATGATTGAACGCTACGCCTGCGTGGTGAGTCCACTCCGGCGCCCAATGAAAATGCCAGCTCAGCGGATTGGGCATCGGCTGAGTTTCGTAGTAGGTATCGAGACAAGTCAATTGACGCCAGCATGGGTCGCCACGGAGCTTGATGAGCCCGGCGCCGAACATGACCCGGAAACAGAGCCAGCGAACCAGGATCATGGTGACGACCTGGGGCGCGGTGCGGCGGCTACCGAGGAAGATGGCATAAAATCCGGCCTCGAGCAGGATCGATTCCCATCCGAAACCATAAAACGTCTGCCCGACGTTGACGAATGACAGATAGAGTATCCAGAGCAACGCCCAGACAGCGGCGGAGATCCACGTCGAGAAACGTTCGGCGATACCGAATAAAGCGGCGCATGAAAGAAGGACGCCTATCCAGGCGGCGGCCGTGAATGCCCGATCCTTCGGCGCCAGATAGAACAGGCTGGGCGAGTCGTGAAAGGGCACGGCTTTAATCCAGGCTGGAACGGGAAGCAGGCCGTTTTCTCCCAACAGCGGCTCAAACTGATTCAGCACGTTGAGGAAAGCGATGAGGTAGACGAGGGCGACACCTCTCTGGAATAACGAGCGCGCCAGCCGGTAATTCCCGGAGGTCCACCGGATGCTCCGTAGCATCGTATCCACCGCTCAGACAATATTGCCACGAAACTGACGGCGGAGATCACTACCGGCTGCTACAGGTAGTAGTCGAAGTCCCTTTCTGTCCTGACCCACCGCCGGACTTTCATGATATGCGCGGGACGAGTCTCCGGGACTAACTCGAAATAGTTGCGGGCTCCGTGCCAGAGATATCGGGCGCCGCCCAGGAGATCGTGCGCTTGAAACGTGCGGTTGGGGTCGAGTCCCAGAGAGCCAAGGTCAAGATTCAGCCAACCTGACTGAGTGTGAAATGGGTCCAGGTTACAGAGCACGATGACGGTCTCTGCAAGTCCGGCGCTCGACTTGCTGTAGCAGATTACCGAAGGGTTATCGGTCTCGTGAAACCGCAGATTGGCGTCGCGCCGAAGGGAGGGGTTCTCGCGACGGATGCGATTGATGCGCGCGATCAGGTCCTTGAGGCTGCGAGGGCTGTCCCAATCCCAGTGTTTCACCTCGTATTTTTCAGAATCGAGGTATTCCTCGGCGCCGGGTTCGCGGGGCGCATTTTCACACAACTCGAAGGCCGGACCGTAGATCCCATAGTTCGCGCCCAAGGTGGCTGCCAGTATGAGGCGGATCACGAAAGCGGCACGCCCTCCAACCTGCAGGAATTCAGAAAGGATATCCGGCGTATTGGGCCAGAGATTCGGCCGATTGAATTCGCGCAGCTCAGTTTCCGTGAGCTGGCGGAAGTAATCGGTCAACTCCTGCTTGCTATTGCGCCAGGTGAAGTAGGTATAGGATTGCGAGAATCCGGCCTTGGCGAGCCGGTACATCACTTTCGGACGGGTGAAGGCTTCAGCCAGGAAGATGACTTCCGGATGGCGGTCTTTGACATCGCCTATCAGCCACTCCCAGAAGGGCAGAGCTTTAGTGTGCGGGTTGTCCACCCGGAAAATTCGCACGCCGCGTGCGATCCAGAACATTACGACGTTCTTCAATTCTTCCGATAACTCGCGCCACTGGGGAGTCTCGAAATCGAATGGAAAAATGTCCTCGTAGTTTTTGGGTGGATTCTGAGCGCATTGAATCGTGCCGTCCGGCCGTCTCCGGAACCACTCCGGATGTTGCCGCACATACGGGTGGTCGGGCGAGCACTGAAACGCCAGGTCCAGGGCGATCTCGATTTCGAACTCGGCTGCCTTGGCTACCAGGCGTTCGAAATCATCCAGAGTTCCGAGTTTGGGATCGATCGCGGTGTGACCTCCCTCGGCGGACCCGATCGCCCACGGGCTGCCGGGATCGTCCGGACCGGCGGCGATGCGGTTGTTTTTGCCCTTTCGCGCGGTCTGCCCGATGGGGTGAATGGGCGGGAAATACAAGGTATCGAAACCCATGGCGGCAATGTAAGGCAGGCGCGCCTCGCAATCCCGTAGCGTGCCGGGGCGGGATGCATCGGGCGAGCAGGATCGTGGAAACACTTCATACCAGGCCGAAAAGCCGGCCTTCTCGCGATCTACCACCAGGGCGAGCTCTTTCCCGTAGCGGGTGGCAAAGCGGCGATCGGGGTATCGCTCCATCATGGCGGCGACTTCGTCCGCGAGCGCGACTTGCTTGCTCATCGCCACTTCAGTCCCGCGCAGCGCGGCGGCCCACTCGCGAAGTTGCGCGGCGTCCGCCTCCGCGTCCGCGGCCCGAGTGGCTGCCTGATCGAGCAATTCCGCGCCGACCAGGTACTCGATGCGGACGGCCTGCCCCGCGTCGATCCGTTTGATCAGGTCGCCCCGCCAGCTTGTAAACCGATCGATCCAACCTTCGACTGTGTATCGATAGCGGCCGATCTCCGGAAGCGGAATCTCACACCGCCAGCGGTCGTTACCCGCCGGCGTCATGGGCAGCCGACGCCAATCCTCGTCTAGTGCGTGACGGTACAAAACCTCACCCGCGACGGCGTCGTGACCGTCCGCGAAGATGTCGGACTCCACAATGAGGGCGTCGCCCACAGTGCGTTTGACGGCAAATTCGCCATCGTCCACCTGCGGGCGAACGTGCTCCACTACGACCCGACTGCGTCCGTCCGGTGGAACCATGCCGGACGAAATAAGCAGGCAAGAAGCCAATGGAATATTCTGCTCACTCCAAGCTGCTCATTATGGATTCGGCAGCATTGAGTCGGTTCCCGATCCCAAGAACCTGCTGGGGCGATTACTGCCGGCGGACGACGCCGCCGCCTTTCTGCTGAGCGGGATAGAATCTTACGGGTGACACGTTGTTCAACGGTCGCCAGATGAACCGAATGGTCGGGGCGCGGCGATTTGGACGCCCGACCCCCTGCGCCCAAGACGGATTCCAATGTGCTGCAAAAGCAGCTTGTTTTCAGCTGCTTCTGTTTCAAGCGGATGGCGCGAACCTGTTGCAACGTGTGGAAATGCGACGAATTCGGAGGCTCTCGCAGCTACATTAGGTGCGACGAACTACGCCATGGCCCTCGATCACTCGGACGAACGCCAGCACGCGCATGCTTTTCTGGACCGACTGCCGGACGACCAACTATCCGCTGTCTGTGGATTGCTGGAGACCATGCTCTCACCCCTCGATCGAAAACTCGCGCTTGCGCCCGTCGACGATGAACCGGTTACTCCCGGCGATGCCGCGGCGATCCAGGCTGGCATCACGTCTCTGGAACAGAACGGCGGCGTTCCGTTGGAAGAGGTTCTTGCCGACTTCGGCCTCACCATCGACGAGTTCCATACCATGGCCAACGACCCGGCATCGGAAGACGCCGCGTAGCAATGCCTCAAATAGTCGCTTTCTCCGCCGAGGCAAGAGCGGATCTGCGAGCCATTGATCGAGAGACGGCGTTGCGACTGCTCAAGGCCTTGGCGCGGTTCCTGGAAACCAATGCAGGAAGCGTGAAGCAGTTGGAAGGCTTCGATCCGCCCCAATATCGTCTTCGCATCGGCGATTGGCGCCTCATATTCCGCAAGTCCGGCGACGGTGCCATCGAAAGCGCCCGGCAGGAAAGCCGCGCGCCTTGAATCGCTATCGGCCAGATTGCCAAAGTTTTTCGTACCCTGCCTCAGCTTCGGAGTCTTTCGCCGGCGAATGCGCCAAACAGGTACAGTCTCGCTTGACGGCTACGTGGGGCGACCGAGCGACCAATAAGGAAGCGGCTCAGAAGCTAATAACATCCCTTGTGGATTGGGAAGTTCTTCGGTCCAAGAAAACCCAAGGCCACTTCCTGCTGACCCGGAAGATGGCCACCACCGTCACCGACCTGCAACTCTGGCTGCTCGAAGCGATGCTTGGGGCCAGCCACTCGGACGAGATCGAAGCGCAACAGCTTTTGCGCTTGCCCGAATTGTTTCCCTTCGCCCTCACGGTCAACGTCGGCGACCTTCGCAAACACGAAGGGTTCAACATTCATCGGCAAGGGTTGGACATGGATATGGTCTCCGTCCGGCAGGTGAAGGTGGAGCCGCCGCCGAAGCTGACAGCAAAGCAGAAGAAGTCAAAGACCGAACCGGATCAACCCGAGCTATTCGACGAGCCGAAACAGGATGCAGCGCCGAGCGCCGGTCCTTCGCCTACCGCTCAAGTCTCTAAGATCCTCGCCAAAACCGAGCCGTGTGCTGCTGAAGCAAATCCCCATTGGAATTTGAGTCCTGGAAACAGTATTGGGAATTCTCGCACTTCGTCATGCGGAAAGCGAGGCACATTCTGGACGCCAAGAACCAACGGTTCCTGGATACTGTCGTAGAGACCAGCGCAAAGCGCAGGGGCTTTATCGAGAAGGGCGCTGTACTGTGGAGGGCGCAGCTTGGCAACGAATGGCGCACTGAAAGACTTCTCGATAAGAACCAGAGCGCATGACTCCATTGGCGGATCGTGCGAATGAGGGCAGAGTGAACCCGAAGGGGATTCCGTGCTTTTGCTTCTCAACTGACAGGGACACGGCGATGGCCGAGACTCGTCCCTGGATTGGCTCGTGCGTTTCCGTGGCGCAGTTTGTGATGCTGAAGGACCTGACGGTTGTGGATTGCTCGGCAGATTTGGAAGCCGGACGGCGGATCTACCTCGGTAGCACCGAACCCGAACCCGCCAAGAGAGAGGAACTCGTATGGGGAAGCATCAACCGGGCCTTCTCCCAGCCAGTCACCCGCACTGATGATGTCGCTGAATATGCTCCCACGCAAGTGCTGGCTGATGCGTTTCGCAGTGCTGGCTACGATGGAATCGTTTATGGAAGCATACTCGGCACGGGAAGAACGGTGGCAATCTTCGATTTGGCTGCTGCCGAACTTGCCTCAACTGCCATCTGTCCAAGGTCGATGCCGTCAACCTGAAATTCACGACCGCAGCAAACCCCTACTTCCTGGAGAAATACTGCAAGACGGAAGAGCCACAAGGAAGTGGCGATTCGGTCGGGAGCGGTGAGAATCGGGAGCCGCCCGAAAAGGAGCCACCATGAGCCACCACCGTCGCCGGGGATGCGTCATACCACAGGGCGCAATGGAAGGGCGCTGTGGGCTTCCGGTGGGGCCGGGCGGTGCTCCCAAGGCCGTCTTGCGTGTTGGCCATCTGCACGCTGGTGTTTGGGGCCGCATAGAATATGCACCTAAATGCACCGTGCGACTCCTTGAAAAAGTCTCTAACTTACTGAAAATATTGGTCGGGGCGGGGCGATTTGAACGCCCGACCCCCTGCGCCCAAGTTGTTCCAGCACATTAATCCCAGCCGGCCTGTGGTGGTCCCAACTGATACATGAGAATGGGGTTGTTTGTTTCGCAACCAACTCGGTACGAACCTGGCATGACCCATCAGACGCGGTCCCTAGGATGGGGTTGCGTCACAAAGCACGTCACAAAGTTGTTACCATCCGGTGGACCTGAGGCCCGCCTCCGTGCTACCACACACGTATGAGCGAAACGGAGCGCGACTCGAAATTCAGCGTCCGGCGCCTCCTTGGCAAACACGGGACCCTGACTGAAGAAGACGAGAGGGACGACAGAGCGATCTCTGATCTTCTCGCAGATAAGCTCTTGTTATTGCCCAAGCTGTTGCCAGACAGGAGAGTTGTTCACGAGAGCAGCCAACTTCGCGAACATGTGGTGTTGTCGTACAAGCAGCAGGAAGAAATCGTTTGGTCATTCGCGCACCATATCGAAGAGGTCTACGAAGCTGCCGGGCGTATCGGTATCAAGCGGTGCCCGAGGTACACAGATTTCGTGCGGTTCTCTGATTCCGTAGTGAACAGCCTAGCGGCAATTTCTGCCAAGGCCTGGTTCAAGTCCACGGCTGATTTCGCCATCTTGCCGCAAGCAGACTACGATGGCAAGACGAAGATGTTCGACGAGTTCGTTTTAAAGGAGATTGTTATTTCAAACTTGGAGCCCACCCGGCAAGCGTTACAGGTGGCAGCATTGGCGTTCTCCCAACGAGCCGAACATCCCGCAACGCAACCGCACAGGCTCAATCAGGCTCCGCAACGCGAACCAAGTCCCGTTCCCCAAAACTCTAGCGTTACGCCCACGTTGCGCAAACGATCCCAAAAGTCTGCAACCACTTCCCGGGAAGAAAAGCTGAACTACAGCGATTTGAAACGCTTGGAAAAGCTGCACGGCCAAGCTCTAGCCCGCGCAAAACGCCGCAGAAAAGTTGTGCTGCCAAAGATGCGAAAGATCGACCTTACGGTCTACAAACTCGCGAAGGACTCTGATCTCGATCGGAACGCAATCCAAGAATTCCTGGACGGCAAGACGAAGGAGATGTCAGAATTCAATCGCAAACGTGTCGCAGACGTGCTCGGCCTCTCCCCTGAGAAGTTACCGAAGTAGTCCCCGCCCCTCTTAAATTCCTTTCATTTTGAGTTCATTGGAGCACTCCCATGGGAGCACTCCTAGGACCATGCTCGACTCGTATGTGGGAGCGCCCAGAAGATGCTATCAGGAGCTGCGAGAACCCTCGCAGTAAAGGAGAGCAAATGGTCAACGAGTTTCAAGTATTTGAAGTCTACGTCAAGGAGAAGGAGGCTGCACGGGAGTTAGGGATGTCCGTGGACTGGCTTCGCAAGCGCCGCCGCCTGAAGCTGCCACCTGAATTCCATAAATTCGGGGTTGCTGTTCGCTACACCCGGTCGGGTCTCAATCGCTTCGCCTCTGGCCAGAAGCAGGAGGTGCGGTGATGAGCGATAGCAGTTTGCCGTTGCCGGCGTCCCCCGGTGGACTGAACCCGGCGTCGAAGAACCCTTATGCCGCTCCACCACCGCCCGACTTCAGCATCTCGGCGTGCTTAGTCGAATGCCCGACCTCGCAAGACAGCGCACTGACCTACTATCTCGACGTGCGAGAGAACCAGTTGGGGGTGACGTTTCCCAACGTGGTTGCTGAGTGCCAGAAGGGTTCCTGGAACATCTTCTGGGGCTTCGATTCCGCGGTCAGGTGGGTAGAGTGCCACCCTCTCGCGGCAATGAGGGCACCATGTCCGCCCTTTGTCATCGATTCTCACCGCCAGCAGGAATTTGACGATGCGCTGATCGAACAGATCAAGAAGCTAAGTTTAAATTTCCTTCTTGCGGCCGAATACGAGTCTCGCTACGTGCCGGGTTTCAGAAGTGCAGTTCGCGAGCTTGACTGGGACGAGAACCGCGTCCCCGTTGAATAATTCGCTGCGATCCAACGAAATAAGTGTGGCGCCCACGATCACGTTAGGGCGATAACAATTCCGGGTAGTAACGCAATTGAAGTAGGAGAGTTGTACCGAATCGAAACTTAGCGGGAAGGGCCGCTGTTGACAGCAGCGGCCCTCGCCTGAAACCCATCAACGAAAGCCATTAGGAGACGAAGATGAACTTCAAGGGTCCAGCCCGAACGATATCACACGCACGACGATTGTTCAAGCTGCGTAAGCTGCTGTGTGCGCACGGCTCGGCACACGCCAGCAGTCCTTCTAAAGTAACGAAGCGCGGGAAGGTTGACGCACAGCCGCCCGGTTCTGAGAGGGTGTATCCCGGAGATTTCGGAACTGGAGGTCGCCATGAGTAGCGGCATTCTGCCCGTCATCTTGGAGAATATCCCAGCGTATTTGAGAACTGCCATGCTGTGGTGCGTGTGGACTGCTTCCATCGCGCAGGCTGACGGTTCAGTGCGCCATGGTAAGTTTCCAATTTCCGCGATCAGCGGCAAGCTGATCGGCGTTGACCGCCCTTATCAGTGGTACAGCTTCAGGGACGCGGTGGAGGCCCTTGGCCGCAGTGTGGGCGTTGGGCTTGGGGTCCTTATGCAACCGGAAAGCAATCTCGTCGGCATCGATCTCGACGACGCTGTTGATGACGCCGGATCTATCAAGGCGTGGGCGGTAGCTATTGTCCAGGCGCTGCCGACGTACTGGGAACTGTCGCCCTCCGGACGTGGCTTGCGCGCGTTCGTTCACGGTTCTCTGCCTGAAAACTGCCCCAAGAAGCTCAGCTTGCCCGATGGCGGGATCGAGGTTTATTGCCAAGGTCGGTTCTTGACGGTCACAGGTCATCGCCTGCCGGGAAGCGTCCTGGAGGTGCAGGACTGTCCAGCGGAACTGAACGCGTTCATCAGTCGAATCAGTATTCGGCCGGACAATGCGGCTAGACCGGCAGCACCAGCCGCTCCGAGTTTACCTCCCGCAGACATAAACCCGATCATCGTGGGCTGTGGCTGGATGCGGCACTGCCGCGATGATGCTGAGACTTTGTCCGAACCGGAGTGGTACGCAGCGCTGAGTGTCGTGGGTCGCTGCCAGAACGGTGAACAGATCGCGCACCAGTGGAGCGAGCCGTACCCGAACTACTCAGCTGTCGAGACTACGGCGAAGGTGATTCAGGCGCTGGAGAAGTCCGGCCCAGCCACTTGTCAATTTATCGAGACGGGTTTGGGGCAGGGACGCTTCTGCGCCGCGTGTACTAACCGAGGTCGGGTCCGCAGCCCAATAGTGCTTGGAACGGCTCTCCAACCGGAATCATGGCCCGAGCCAGAGCGGCTAGAGAGTGCCCTAGTTCAGGTGGCAACCTTCGACCCGGCGCTTCTCCCGGATGCCTTTCGCCCCTATGCCATCGACGTTGCAGAACGGCTACAGGTGCCGCTCGACTTTCTCGGCGCGGCCCTCCTCGTTTCGTTCGGCAGCGTGACGGGGCGTCGAGCGCGCATTCGGCCGAAGGTCTTCGACGACTGGGAAGAGGGTGGGAATTTGTGGGGTGGGATTGTCGCAGACCCGGGTTCGATGAAGACCCCTTCGATCAAGAGGGTGACCAAGATCCTCCAACGCCTGGAGGAGGAGGCTGCACAATCGTTCGCCGACGCAACTACTCAGCACGAGCGCGACAAGGAAGCCTACGGCGAGCGAAAAATGGCCTGGAAGAGACAGGGCGCTACAGCCGATGGAGGAGATCCGGGGGTCTTCGCCGAAGCTGAGCCAGAAGAACCGACTTGCGTCCGTTTTATTGTCAACGATGCCACCCTTCCGATGTTGCAGCGGATTCTCGCCGAAAACCCGGCCGGCATTCTGTTGTTTCGCGACGAACTAGCGGGCTTCTTTGGCATGCTCGATTCCAAGGGAAGAGAATGTGAACGGCCATTTTATTTGGAATCCTGGGCCGGCGATCAGCCATTCACTCTCGACAGGATCACCCGGGGCACCATCCGGGCCGCCAGGATTTGTTTGAGCCTCTTCGGCGGGATTCAGCCCGCCGTTCTGCGCCGGTATCTCCTAGGCGCGATCGTAGGCGGCGACGGAGACGATGGTTTGCCTCAACGGCTTCAGATCGTCGTCTATCCCGACTTGCCGGAAGACTGGCGTAACGTCGACCGGGAGCCGGATCGGATTGCGGAAGATCAGGCCACGAATGCGTTTCGCTTCGTTGCCACCATGCCGCCCGAAGAATTTGTGGCGCACTTTGATCGCTCGGCGCAAGACTACTTCAATAGCTGGCGCGAAACGCTGGAGCGGCGGCTGAGGAGGGAGCGAATGCCGGCTTATTTTCAGGCCCATCTCGCAAAGTATCGGGGACTGTTCCCGCGAATAGCACTGCTTTGCCATCTGGCCGACAGCGGCTTCGTCCCGGAGATTCCGTTGCGCCAGGCCGAACGAGCTGGCCGCTGGTGTGAATATCTGGAGACTCACGCGAAGCGGGTCTATGCCGAGGGCTCACCAAGGAACATCGCCGCCGTTCTCGGCGACAAGATCCGCACCGGTGCTCTTGGCGTAAGGTTCACGATGCGGGAACTCCAAAAGAAGGGATGGGCCGGCCTGACGAGTCACAACATCATCCGCGCCGTACTCCGCGAATTGGAGGACTCCGGCTGGATTCGCAAGGAACCAGGCCATTCGACAGAACGTGGTGGGCGGCCGTCCGAAGCGTACCGCGTAAACCCGAGGGTCTATGACGGCCGCCAGCCGGGGAGGGATGATGCGCCGAATTCCTGAATGCCTACGGACAATTCCCATCTGGTTTCTGAGCGAGCCATATGAGGAGCCTGGCTCGGCGTACTTCAACAGATACTCGGCAACCACGTTGGCGCCGCTTCGCTACAACCAGGCTGGCGACTACACCAGCCTGGATTCCGCGGTCCAGATTTGGAAGGACCACGAGCATTGGTTTGACGGCATTGCGTTCCGCGTGAGCTGTCCGTGGGCCGTTTTGGTCATACAGCATTGCGTCACACCGCAGGGCCATCTCACCAAGAAGATCAGGGATGTTGCTAATCGCGTCCGCGGATACTGGGAGCTCACGAGAAACGGCAAGGATGTGCAAGCATTTCTGCTGCATCCACAACCATTGCAGTCACGGGGTGGTGTCGTCGCCGGCCACCCGGTGTTCCTGTGCGGCGAGGGTGTCTGCGGCGTGACTGGGAGGGCGATCCCAGGATGCGGCGGGAATCCCCTGTCGACCGATCAGGATGCGTTCTCGGACATTCTCCGCGAGATGGCGACGGCTCCCAAGCTGGATGTGCTTGCGCACCCGAGCGCTATCTCCACGGGTGCCAGTCAGGGGGAAGTTGCCAGTCGCCAACTCGGGCTCTTCGACGAGCAATGACCGTTGCCCCAGGTTTCGCCGGTTTTGCCGGTTTCGCCGGTAGGGTCCAAGAGGGTGTGGCAGGGTCGGCAGATGGAACTCCACGCGGGCCAACTCTTACCTTAGGACGGACCGGTTGGTGAGGCGAAGTCGTGTCTTTCTCGGCACCGGCGAAACCGGCAGAACCTGAGCTGCTCATAGCACCAGGGGCGTGGGGCGGTCCTGCCCCTGCCCTCGGTCGAGCCGTGGCCAGCCTCCATGCGTACGTTCCTGGCTGTGCCAAGTTGGGCCTTTACTAGGCACCGGCGAAACCGGCGAAACCGGCGAAACTGAGCCACGAGCACTCGCTGATGAATCGCCCCGAACTGGGGTGGGGTGGCCTACAACACCGGCTTTCCGCGCAGAAGATCGCTGGTGTGCTCCTGGCAGGGTTCTGGTGGCCCGAGGGGTACCTCGATTTGCGCCTTTACTACCGACCGGCGAAACCGGCAAAACCGGCGGAACCCCGCCGGGGTGATTGGTAGACAGTGACTTGTTCCGTTTGGAGATGACTGCCCGGTAAGTTCAATAAGATCACCCGTGCCCTGCGTGCCGACACTCGGTGGGAGCGCCACAAGGCTCCAGGGTGTGCGGCTTAGTTCTCCACCGCCCGAACCAGACGACTGGCGCTTCAGCCAGCTTTGGTTTCGCCGGTTTTGCCGGTTTCGCCGGTAGGGTCCAAGTGCAAAGCAACTGCCCCGGCAGTCCCCGAAGTTATGACTTGCTCCTGATCTATAACTCGGCCCTTGGCTCGCGGGTGTCGTTGCCTGACCTGACCGTCGGCGCAGCCCTTGCCGGGGCTTGGGAACGCGAAGAGACGCCTTCGACGCCCACCTCCGCGGCTTCGCCCGCACGCCGCGTAGCATTAGCCGGCGATCCAGCCCTTGCGTTGACCATCACGCCACAGGGCCTGAGCGTATTCTTCAGGGGTTAGATTGTGGCGGTTGCTGCTTCGCTTGACTCGCCCGAGACGCTCGGCCTCCGCGTAGGCGCGCACCACCAAATCCGAAATCTCGCCAAGCTTGCGTACCAGTTCTCGCATCATTCTTCTTTGCGACATATGGGATGTTCTCCTTTGTGTGTCCGTTATCTGCACCTTGGATTAATTACATTCAGTCGATCTTGAACCGCCGCGTTCTGTGTCCGATCGTGACGATCTTGCCGTCAAGTCCCATCACATCACGGCATAGCAGCCGAGCAGTTTAGACTCGTAACGGGCCCAACCCTTGCTTCGCTCTGCGCCACGTTTGAAGATGCGTCTAGAATTGTGATCGAAGTAAATTACCATGCCGCGCCGATGATCGTGCCGGGTTGTTCCATATGTGAGAAGCAAGTCCAACGCCTCACTACTAATTCCTCGCTGGCAGAGTCGCCTTGCTGCGTGTGCCGTCATGATCGATCTCCCCCGCGACCGGATCTCGTCCCTCGTCAGGATCAAATGCGTCCCAGATTCTCTTTCCGCACCGCATGCAGTGACGCTGGTTCCCGCTCGAAATTCTTCGCCCGCACTGGCATTTAGAAACCAGGGAGGTGCCGCAAAATGGACAGAACACATTTGGGCTACCGTCATCGTCTACGGCCGGAAACGAATGAAAGCCCTTCACGCCGACTTTGAACGCACCATCCACGTACTCGGCTAAGTAGATTGAACGGTCGATGATTGCCGGGTCAACGCTTTCTTCAATTTTCTCCGTCTCGTGCATCACGTAATCCGCCCCCGAACAGTGCTTATTCGGGCACCAGACCAGGGCAGCAGTGGAATGGGATTCTAGAACCTTGGGATCAGCGTCTGTTCCCACGACAAGTTGTTCGAACGGCAACTTCAAGCCATTCGCAATGGCGCGCAACCTGGCAGCACTCGGGTTGATCTGGCCTGACTCAACACCTGCTATGTAATTCTGCGGAACCCCAAGCGCAACTTCTTTCTGCGAAAGGCCACGGTCCGTGCGTAAGCGCCTGATTCTGGTGCCGATAGGAACCACAGCCGGATCTTCGTTGTGCTGTTTTTGCAACCGTTTCACGCTTCGAGTGTCGCACAAGAATCTGCATCCATCAACCAAAATATTATCAGTATCATCACTAGAGAAATCAGGCACTGATGCAAAGGATGGCTTCGTCTTGCTTGTATTTCTCGACCAGATCGCTTATTATGGTCACTATTAGCATCATATCCACCATCACCATCATCATCATCATGACCACTGTTCTGGTAGTAGGATGGTGACCAAGGAGGCCGCCAAATATGCCAATCAATATCCCGTTCGAGAACCACGGTGCATGCTCCGTTGCGCTCATTGCACTCAAGGGTCACCCAAAGAGGGTATATCACTACAGCAAGACGTCTGGCCAGGAAGAGTCTTGGGCGATACGAGACTACCTCGGGCTGGAAATCGTTCGTTCTGGCGATAGCACAATGACCGCGACGGAGATCGAGAACATGGTCGACGATTTCGCAGTGGAGCCGGCTTATCGATCGGTGAAGCTGATCCCCCGCTGGAAGGCGGACTGTCAGGCCGCCGCTGATCGTCACTACGGTTCGGCTCACGTTGACCTGACGACGCGCAACCCGGCGACGCTCGGCAATTGGCGTCGGATGAATAGCCAAGGGTCGTAACGAAAACCGGAAGGAACCATGACCCTGCGAATACTGGAGTGACTTTAGATGCTCCCCTACTTTGATGACGACGATCCTGACCCGGCAGACTACGATCAAGTCATTCGGCACGAGTGCGCCCATGTCGTCATCTCCCGGTTGTTTCGAGAGCCCATCGAACATCTGGTCGTTGGACGGTTGGATCGCGGCGAGGCCCCTGGTCAGACTAAGCGCGTAAGATGGGCTGAGTGGAACACGGAGTGCCTTATCGCACGTGCTGGAGAAACTGGTGATAGGATCTTCAGTGGCTTCCCCACCCTCGCTCATACTTGGTCCGAAGATCGGAAGCACATTTGGGCAATCGTTCGAGAGCACGGCCTGACACTCGATGGCTATACTCAACACCAAACGTGTTTGCGTACCTACTTTCGCCTTCTTGATGATCGCGTCAGAACCTACTTCATGATCGACGGCGTCAAGTCAGCATATTTTGCTTTGCGAGACGAGCTTTACAAGATGAGACAAGATGCCGTCTCGTCAAAAGTCCTCGGGCGGCCAGTTAGACCTGTCGGAATGAATGGCGCAACAATCGCCACAATCGTCGATCCCCTCCTTGCGCAATAGGGTCGGGACCTCACTGCCAAATGGTCCCCGGATTTCGCCCTCGGAGAGAAGTACCGATATCTGAGACAGTCAGGGTTGACGTGCATCAGCCTGAGCGAACGGTGGGCGTCCCGTTTCTTCAAAGCAGATCCCAAATCTCTTGACTACCATCAGAGCGCTAGCTTCCACCGCACCACGATGCCCAGACCTGCAATTCGAGCGGCTTAGGAATATTAAAGTTCCTGGTAATGGTGACCCAGAAGTACTCGTCAACGATTTTCGGCAATGTTGATGCGCTTCGCCCAATGGCCGACGGCAGTTGTTCCGGACTCACACCGTAACGTGCTGCGTCAGCGAGTAGCTCCTGGATCTCTACCATGACCATGCGGAGAAAGCGACTGTAAGATTCGGCCGAGCCGTCGCACTTGAGACGTTCGCGGATTGCATCGTCCCAGGGTGGGACTGTGTTCGGACGCAGAGCATACAATATCTTTGCCGCGCCAGTCGCACCGACGCGAACGCTGTGCGTTCCATGTGGTGTGCGCTTCTGTGACGCCTCTAGCTCTTTAAGCGCGTCATAAGCTCGGACAGTGGCTTGAATTTTGGCCTCGGTCAAGCTCAGAATACTTGTCGTGTATCCGGGCAGGTCATCTGCGTGCTGACGAGCCCAAACGCGCAGTCTTTCGAACGCAACCTGGTGGTGTTCTTTTGCGAACTGGCGGCAGCCCCAGTCGTTCAGCCATTTCATCAGGGGAGGGCCGCACTCACCAGCTTCGAGGTCCGGTGCACCAGTCGTTTGTGTGATGAATGCTTGAAGAGAATCATCAAATCCTCCGCCAAATGCTTTGTAAGCGCGGCACGCAATGGCGACCTGATAAAGACGCATCGGTCGTCATCGTAGCGCATTTCTTTGTCGGTAGAAACTCCTCCCTCCGGCCCATCGACAGCATTGACTAAAGAGAAATGGCAGCGGTGGAACTCAGTGACGTTTGGTTTGTTTGCCAAGGCATTCTACCCTATTCGACCCAGGGCCAACTCCGTGGGACAATCATGGCGTCGGGACAGTCGGGAGCCATCGGCTGTGTCAAGCCCTTGCGGTGCAGGAACGCGGTGAAGCTGGCGATCGCAGCGTCATTCGTTTCGCTCTTTGTGGATAGAAAGCGTTCGATTCGATCTACGCCAACCGAATCACCAGGTGGTAGCCACCTCGAAAGCTGTGCGTCAAGAGCATCAGCGCCCTTTGGATCGAGGCGCATCTCCTGACAGAGTACTCGGCACGCATACGGATGGACCTCAATAGTTTTGGCGGGGAAGATATTCAGCACTCGGTACAGCCAGCATCCGACGAACATCCAGAGGCAGTCGGAGAGCGTCTGCAGCTGTTCGATGCTGACTGATCCTTTCGTATACGCGCCGAGAGCTGACAAGATTTCGAGTTCAGGCTTGGGCCAAAACACGCCACCAATTCGCTTGATGACTTTGTTGCCCTTCGAAATCTCCATCCGGTGGAAAAGCTGGTCACAGGTTCTGGGGCCAAAGGGTCTACGAGGGGAATCAACGGCTATGCTGGAAGCGCGTTCGCAAGCCGTCCAAAAGGCCCTGGCATCGTCAGGATGGCTCCTGTGCGCCCTTGCGACGCCAATCACAGTTTCCAGGCAGCGGAAGTCCTCGATCTCGGAACGAACATCGAGAAATGGCTCTGTGATGGTGATCAATGGGCTCTTGTGAAATCGCAAGACGGCCTCCCAAATGCCGCTCACTGATCTGACGATGACTCGGAGCCCTTTGTCGCGGTTGGCCGCAACATCAATGCCAATACTCGGTTCAGCGCCACCATGCAAATCTGCCAGCAGCACTTCAGTTGCCAAGAAGACCTTCTTGTCGGATAGCATTGCAGCTCTTATCGTATCGCGAGGACGGAGACGCGTTCTGCTCGCGAATTTCTGTGGCGATTGTTGCAGAACCGAGCGATAACTAATTCCGTCACGGTCCCGCCGGCAGAAAGCGCCCCTTGGCTTCGGGCAGGCCAGCGACTCCAATCCATTCTTCAAAGGAGAACACGGATGTCAGGTAGCGCTCTGATCGCTCACATCGATACCAGCAAGATCACTCGGCAGGATTTGGCACTATTACCGACTCCAGCCGGAACCGAAACGCACAAGGTCATTCCCCATATCGATGTGGTCAACGCCATCGTCGAGTGTCTGGGATTCCGTCACATTGCCGTTCATCGGGACGAATACGCTGTCTCCCGTGACGGCAACAAGATGTTCGGCCTTATGGAACTCGACCAGACCTTCGCAGGATGCCGGTTCGCGCTCGGTCTGAGGAACAGCCACGACAAGTCAATGCGGCTGGCGCTCACAGTCGGCTACCGCGTCTTCATTTGCGATAATATGGCCTTCAACGGGGATTTTAGCCCGCTGCTCGCGAAACACACCAAGAACTTCCAGCTCACCCGCGCTCTGTCCGCCGGCATCGACGACATGCAGCGCACCTTCCCACCCATGGTGAAAGCGGTGGAATACTGGCGCGGGAGCCTGATCTCGGACGTCACGGCGAAGACGGTCATTTACCGCGCGTTCGTTGAGGGTGAGCTGGACGCGCCGCGCCATCTGGATCGCCGGGTCCACGAGCTGTACTTCAATCCGTCTCACGAGGATTTCGCTCCCAGGACGATGTGGTCGCTGTCGAACGCGTTCACGTCGGCCTTCAAAGAGTTGGCGCCCATCTCGCAATTCTGGGCGACTGCGAGTCTGGCGAAATTCCTCCAGCCTCTTGGCGGACTCTTGGAGCCTGGTCAATGAAAGCTCCGAGATTCGATCTCGGCACGGTCGTTGCAACTCCCGGTGCCCTTGAAGCATTGATTCTCGTCAGAGAGAGCCCGGCAACGTTTCTGGCGCGGCATGCAGTCGGGGATTGGGGCGATCTCGGCGAGGATGACCGTCGCGAGAACGATCGATCGCTCGACTATGGGTGCCGGCTTCTGTCCGCGTACCAACTACCGGACGGGTCGAAGATCTGGATTATCACCGAGGCTGACCGGTCCTCGACAACGATTCTACTGCCCGGTGAATACTGACCGCCGGGCTGGCTACTGAAAGCAACTCATATCTGAAAGGAATAGACATGGCAAAAAGAGTGTGGGTCTCACTACCATTGACGACGACATCCGACCTGGCGGACGCCACGGTTGTTGGCTTCCTGAAAGGAGGGAAGAAGACGCTCGAAATCGAGACGGGCGCGTTCATTACGAAATGGCTGGTGGACAAGGGTGTTCCGTTCACAATCGAATTTGAATCGTCAAACTTGGATCGGAACTTGGTGACGCAGACGCTGCCAGGCCCTCTCCAGAAATCCTTGGGGAATCCGGCTGACGCTGCTTCCGTACCCCAGACTGAGCCGCCGACTCCAATAGAGAATCTTGCCGCTGAAGTGCCGCCCATGGTGGAGCTTGCCCCGGCTGAGATTCCAGCGGCCGAGCACGCGATCACGGCGGAGCCTGCCCCGGTTGAACTACCGGCGGTCGAATCGGTGACCTCGGCGGAGCCCGCTCCAATTGACGCTCCGGCCGATGAGACGACCACATTGACGGAGCCCGTGCCGGTTGAGACTCCGACGGCCGAACCGTCGGCGGAACCTGCCGCACCGGCTGCCACCGGGGAGCCCGCCGTGCCCGAGGAACAGGAATCCGGGTCCAAGCGAGCCAGCAGACTACGTGTAAAGCGGCCCAAGGCGGGACCTTCGGAGGTGGCTTAAGGCCCTGTTGGCTTGGGGCTCAGCGGGGCAAGGGTCTCAGGTGCCGACAGGCCTTCCCGGGCCCCGAAGGACCGAAGGAGGTGGGTTCGAGGCTGCGGGCGCGGACGGCCCGTGCCTCGCTCGCCGCATCAGCCGTGTGGCACGTCGCGGGTCTTGTCGGATCTGGCATTCGTAGCGGGTTCACCTGTCGGACGCGCGACTCGCTTTTCCAGTCCGGAGAGCATCTCGGAAAGGGTGACACCCAAAGCGGTCGATATCTTCACCAGATTGGAGAAGCTGAGGTTGGACTCGCCACGCTCGACGGTCCCCATGAAAGTCCGGTGGACCCCGCAGAGATCGGCAAACGCTTCCTGCGAGTACCCACGCTTCAGCCGGAGCTTTCGGATTCGTTTTCCCAGTACTCCAAGGATATCTTGCACCTACACGAGTCTGGAAGTACGCTCGTGTATGCGTCTACAGTGTTTGCATAGGCACTGTTTACATAGAGTTATCGTTCGTTAACGAATCGATGCGGCCTATTGATCGGCGTCGGGGCACGGCATTGATGGGTTCTCGTGAAAGATGAGCGTGCGCCGTGGACGCGTTCGAGAATGGGACGATCAGGCGGCGCGAGTTCGGAGCTTCGATGGAACGGTTACCTGTTCTTCTTGGCCAGCAGGTCCTCGGTTTGCCGTAATAGGTCCGATGGCCGAACCTCCAGGACTTTTGCTACGGCGAACAGCGTCCGAATTGTTGGACTCTTCAGACCTCGCTCTATGAGGCTTACATATGTACGATCCAGGCTGCTATCGAAACTGAGCGATTCCTGGGAAATACCGCGCTCCTTCCGGATTTGGCGGAGCGATTCGCCGAATGCGCGCTCCACCCCGAAAGGCGGCTGGACTTGTCGTTTGGATCGTTGCGCCAACCCCCATGCTGGAGCGATGATGACTATAGTACCCACGGACTATAGTCCGAATTCGCTCATGATCGCGTGGATTTGCGCAGCGAAGGAGAAACTAGAATGACGGGTGAAACTTGGTTTTGGGCCCTACTCGTGGCCGTGTTTATTGGTGCGATTCCGGCCTTTATTGCAGAGTCGAAGGGCCGCAATTTCGTTGCATGGTGGTTTCTCGGGACTGCGCTGTTCATAGTCGCTTTACCGGCATCATTGCTTATCAAGCCTCAAGAAACTCGTGTTGAAGCAGGGAAGTGCCCTTTCTGTGGCCATTTGGTCAGAACTGACGCAACGGTTTGCACGCATTGCGCTCGGGATCTCCCGACCAGTCAAGCACGAGTGCGGGAAGCCGTACCAGAAGACCTTTCGAACAAGTCGAGCAATCCACCCTTCTGCGGGCAGTGCGGGTTGGCGCTCCCAATTGGCTCCAAATTCTGTAACGAATGCGGTGGGGCTGTCGTGCGGGCAGTCGATTTCGTCAACAAGGCCCGTTTCTGCGGGCAGTGTGGTGCAGGACTCCCGCCGGGTTCCAGGTTCTGCAACGCGTGTGGCGCGTGCTTCGCAAATGTCTGAAGTAGCGATAGTGGTCGACCCGCCACTCCGGTCGGCAAGGTTCGATTCTGTGTACGGCCTTGTCTTCCTGGTAGTGTCGCCCAGGTTTTGTCCGAGGGATTTGAAGCGTGAGCTGTCACGCGAGGAGGTGTTGTGATCTGTCATCACTGTGCGTCAGAAGTGCCGTCCGGCTCGCGTTTCTGCCTGACTTGCGGAGTGCCGGTCCGCTCGCCGTCGGAGAATGTGTCCGAAGGCATGATCGCCGACGTAGCGAAGGGACTGAACGACCGTGCCACGGTTAGCACGGACCAACTGCGCCGCCCTCGGAGCGGCGCAGCAAGGATGGTCATTACCGGCGCAATCATCATCGCATTAGGTATCGGCGTCTGGGCCTACAACCACCGATTGGCCGGTTTGAAGCCGGCAACAGTACTACCACCCGGCAGCCCTCAAGATTCCTCTGGTAAGCCTGGCACGCCTGGAAACGGTGGCGCTGCTGGTGGGCTTAATCATCCAGATCAGAGCAGCTTAGCGGCACGCCTATCCGCCTTGACCGTCGCGGCGAGGTCAGAAGGCGAGCTTTACCCAAATGAGCTCGTCCGCAATCCGTATGGCTGCAAAGACAAGGTCGTTCAGCTGAAACTCAGTGAAGTACCCGTTATGGTTGCGGGACAACGCATGCTTACCGCACGACCGGTCCCTGAAGTTGGACGTGTGTCACTGTCGCTTGAAAGAAGCTATGACCCCGGCCTCGCTAAGTCGGCTGGTCTGTACGCCGCGATTGAATTGGTGTCTCCGAGCGATGCGCCCTCACAGGTGGGCGAAATCATGGTTGAAAGCACGATAGAGGATGCACCAGCCGATCATCTTGACGTGATTAGGGACTGGCAGGTGTACTGTGATGGCGCCGTTCGAGGCAAGAATCAATACGGCGGCCCCATTGATATAGCGGTCATCTATTTCCTGAGATATCATACCGGGCACGACGATTCGCCTTCTCCGTCAGTTGCTGGCACAGCGGAGACTAACGGCGGAGACGTCTCGCGCCTAGTCGACTCCCAGAATCCCGCACCACCCATCGGGGTGATCAAGGCGGTTGATAGCCAGGGACATATCACAGCCGACCTGGGCCAGATGGTCTGTTGCGTGTATCCGGCAGAACTCGTAAAGCACCCTCATGAATACAAGGATCGCCGATATACAATGATCGTTGAGCCTTGGGCAATCGTAGGCCAGGGAGGTGAGTTGGAGTATCGGAGCGTGCCAGAGCATAAGGGACCAGCAATGGGACTTGCCGGTATCTCATATGACCATTCTATCGATCAAGATGAGACTCTGTTCAAGGTAAATATCGGTTCGGGAGCTAGCCTTACAGCGATGGGTTATCTAGCAGTAGCTGCTCCCGCGTCGCTGGCTCGGTCTCTCGACCTGACTCGAAGCTGGGAGGTAGACTGCTTAGGTACAACGCACCTACTTAATTCCTTCGGGGCGTCAGTTGACATCCCAAAGGTTCGGTTCCTAATGTATCACAACCCAATTCCATTTCCGCATTGGACTGGCATCAAGCCGACAACCGGAGTTAGTTTGGACCTTGTGCGGGCCGTCCGAGCTGGCGACTTGCCGTTAGCGTCAGGCCTTCTGGCAAAGGGCGCTGATCCCAACGCTCACGAGAATGACGCCGATATGATACCGTGCCTTGGATATGCGATGACAAAGTCGAATGCAACTTCGCTTGTTCGACTGTTGTTACAGTACAAAGCGGACGTTAATCACGTTTCAGCGGAGGGCAACGAGCCTTTGAGCTACTCTGGAGAAGCGTCTGACGAAGTCGTCAATATGATCATTGACGCTGGTGCAGATGTTCGGCATAAGAATAACCTTGGCCATACACCGCTATTTGAAGCAGCGGACCGGCCAACTCCCGTGATCGTAACGGCTCTCCTGAGAAGAGGTGCTATTGAGGACCTGAATGTTCGAGATCGTTCCACTAATGAAACACCCCTGACGTCTGCGGTCCGATCAAGACGTGTCGAAACGGTCAAGGTATTACTCTTAAGCGGAGCCGATCCAAACCTGGCACCACATGACCTGAAACCGTTGGCTATAGCAATGGAACTCTGTAAGAGAGGCAACCCTGGGGAGCAAGCCGAAAGCTTGACTATCGCGAAACTCCTGGCTGAGCATGGTGCCGCGAAATAGCAGTGTCCATCAACGATTCGGATTCGGTGAGGTCTAAAACTGTTTGCCCTTACGCACGCGATAATCCTCGACCAGCGGCATGCGGATCACGGTGCACATTTCAAAGAGGCGGGAACGGGCTCCTGGCCCAATCACTTCAGTTAGCGTGCGGCGATACTCGGGCTTGTCAAGCCCCGCCCTTTGAATGGTGACGCTCCCCGCATCGGGATCTGGAAAGTTGGTTGTGGCTATCAGAGGCTTCAGGCCGTTGCACCGGTGCTTGACTAGGCCGGCTATTGCGTCTTCAATCGCATCCTTCGGCCGGTAGCCCCCAAGATCATCCAGCAACAACACTTCGACGTTCCGAGCAACTTCTAAATCGGCGCTTACGGCTTGTTCATCTTTGTAACCCGAACCAAGGCGCGACGCTAAGTCGTGATAATCGACGAACCGACCGTCAGCGCCTCTCTCAATGATTGCGCGGAGGGCCGCGACCGCCAGATGTGTCTTGCCGATGCCCGTCTCGCCAATTAGCAGCAACCCCGGTCGCTTCGTGTTCGGGAAATCACGCACAAACTGCTTCACCGCCAGAAGCACGGTTGTCAGTTCACGGCGAGCGGTCGGATTTTCGTTACCGGGAACCTGAAAGTTGTCAAGCGATGCCGCGGAATACAGGGGAGGAATCTGATTTCCTACCTTCTCGAAGCGATGAAAATACTGGTGGCACCGCTCACAGAGTACGACAAGATCTTCAAGATGAGTGTGCTCGCTTCCATGGTGATCGTAGGTGTTATGGTGGACCTTCAGAAATTCACGCGATGAGCACGTCTGGCATTTACCAATTGTGAGGAGAACGTGTTCTCGTATAGCTGCCCAGTAGGAGGTTTGCAGAAATTGCTCATACGGCATGCGACGATAAGCGGCTACGCTTTCCTCCGTGGGTTCGGGCAATCCCTGAAATGCGGTTGGTTGCACGGAGTGCGCGACGACTGAGCCCTGGACGGAAGTCATGTATTCCATCCTACTAAAGTCGCGGGGGCTCTCGATTCGGTGGCTCGAAACCCTGATTCCGATGGGTCGAAGTTGCAGCCTCAATTCCCGAAGGAAAGCAATGGTCGGGTTGCTCGCTCCAAACCTGACGATTTAGGGCCATGCCTAACGCCTGCGGCCTTGATGCGTAGTCCAAGCTCCTTTTGTGTAGAATCACCTTGTGGCAGGTGCTGACACCGAGGTGAACCTCGCATCCGCGCAGCGGCTGCCCTACTTTCCTGCGCAGCCCAAGCCGAGGGCAGCGTTAATGACAATCTGGACATCTGCAACGTTGACGACTCCATCCCCATTCAGGTCATTGGTAGGCGCCGTCACGCCCAAACCTTCATTAATGATAAGTTGCACGTCGGACACATTGGTGTTCATGTCCTGGTTGATGTCGCACTTGCTGAACCCAAGCAATATGGCTTTGGTAGATACGATATCCAGAGCATAGTTGCCATTGCGGTTGATGCAGACGCCAGCCACGGGGTCGCAGGTCTGGAATTGGAGGCTCCCTCCGGTGAAATCCACGAAAGGTGCGGCTATGGCTGCGTTGTCATAGAGGGCACCTGGCTCATAATTGGCGTCGGTCAGCATCAACGTATAGGTTCCGGCGGCCAGAGGAACCTGCATCTGGACGTCACCACAATCGTTGTTGGTGCCGATTTGGACGGTCCCGGCTGCCGGGCAGTTACCAACATACGACCAGGGAGGGTTGACCAGGTTATCCGCGTCCGCCACGGGATTGCCGGAACCGTCAACGTAAATGTTGGCCGCCGCCACGCCGGAATAGAGCGTGATCAGAGGGTCGAACCCTCCGGCCTGGATAGCGTTTCCTGCAACGTTGATTCCACCGCCGAACCCCCACGTCTTGAATGTGATCGTATCGGTGGCGGTGAGCGCAAAAGTGATATAGGCGACGCTTTGGGGTGTGCTGAGGGTGCCCGAATTCGACACCGATGAGGTCTGGCCTTGCGCCAATTGCGGCGCCATGCAGACCGCCAAAGCTAACAGTGCGGGCTTACAACTGCCCCCGCCCGGATGTCTTCGCTCCATCTTACTCAGCTCTCTTCAATTCGCAAGCAGATAGCCTGCGGACGATTGTTTGCAGGCCAACTCTGACATAACATACAGACAGTGAACTAATAATGGTCTCTAGTTTGCAGTTAAATATCCGTGCATGTCCACATACATCTGACTGTTCGCGCCACCACCGCCGACGAACGTCGGCCGGGGCCAACTACCCGCCGGAAACACTAGCCCGGATGGCAACAAGAATTGCTGTGTTCCGGCATTCGGTAAATACCAAATTTCCCGCGGCACGGTCGGCGTATCGTCGTAAATATACAGGAAGTTGTTGCCCGCGGACTGGACGCTGACCTCAACACTGGTAATCACCAGGTTTTGACCGACCGGAACAACGTATTGCGGGGTGAATACGCCCCCCTCCAAAACCTGGTGCATGAAGCCGACCTGTGTAGGAGCGATGGCGCTGTGGTACAAAGTCGACAGGTGAATGATCTGCGAAGCAGCTCTTGCGCTATCCTGTGTGATCGCGGGGTTCGCTGTAGTATTGGTCACCTGGACTAGAGCAGCGACTATCGCATGAGCCGCCCTGGGCGCTACCAGAAGTCCGGCTCCAGTCAGAAGGCTTAGGCCTCCGATGCCAAACAGGAACCTTTTCAATAGTTTCGTATTGTCCTCCAGGCCTACTTCTCGCGGGTTCAAAATCTTGAGTAGGCAAGTACCCCGTTGCCGTTCCTCAGAACGCCATAAACGAACAGGCTTCAGGTTGAGCCTAACACCGGGTCGTTGACGTGTCCAGATTAACTTTAGGACGCACGGCTCCGAATTTACAAAGCAAAGTAGTGTGGCCATCGCCGATCATTCCGAGCGATAACGTTAAGGGGTACCAGACTTCATGCTCCGAATCGCAATTTACGCTCGCGTTTCCACCATCGACAAGGGCCAGGAAACCGAGAATCAACTCCGGGAACTACGCCAGTTCGTCGCGAACAAATCCTCAGAAGGCTGGACTCTCGCCGGTGAGTACGTTGATCACGCCACAGGCAAGACGGCCAATCGCCCCGAGTTCCAGCGGCTATTCCGGGACGCAGCCGAGCGCAAGTTCGATCTCGTTCTATTCTGGTCGCTCGACCGTTTCACCAGGGAGGGTGTCCTGGAGACCCTTCAGCATCTTCAGCGACTCACCGGCAACGGGATTGATTGGTGGAGCTTGAAGGAAGAGTACCTTCGCAGTATCGGTCCGTTCCGGGACGCGGTGCTGTCGATCCTGGCCACCATAGCCAAACAGGAGCGCATCCGCTTATCGGAACGTGTGAAGGCGGGTCTCGACCGTGCCCGTTCTCAAGGCAAGGTAGTCGGCAGACCAAAGGTCGTTGTTGACCGCGCCAAGGTTCTGGCGCTCCGCGAGCAGGGTTTCAGCCAATGGGAAATCAGCCAGGAACTCGGTGTCTCGCGGGCGAGCGTTGGCCGGATCATCGCAGAAAGGGGCATCGCGAGGGTATGACCTACCGCGTCACCTGGGAGATCGATATCGAGGCGGAGTCTCCACGTCAAGCTGCCGAGATTGCAGACGGATTCCGGCGTCTTTCGACGATGCCGTGCTTCGCCGTGACGGATCGGGCCGGAAACGTCACCGAGGTGGACCTGGATGAATCGGACTGCGATTGTACGTGCCAAGTCGGTCGTCGGAGTGTAGCCCGGCAGTTCGGCCGGCATTAGAGCAGTCGCCAGTGCAAATCTATGTCAGAACTCAAGTCGATATTTTGCGTTCATTGCGGCTACGAGGTCGGACCACACGATACCTGGACGGTGCAGTGCCACTGCGGTACTGGCCGGACCCCAATGCCGATTCCGGAGAACCGCCTCAGCGATCTCCTGGAACGGCTGAGCAGGGTGAGCGGCGATGTCTGCCGATACACCGGCTATCGCTACCAGGGCAGTGGCGTCTGGGATTACACGGCACCGGACCCGTTCGACAACGAATCGCTGACTTGTGGCGATGTCCGGCCGATCAAGGACGCAGAGGCCGCTCTCACCGACTACTTCGAACCAAACTACATGGGCGGTTCCGACTATTCCGGCGGATCGGTCGAGGTTGCCAACCACAGGGTATTCCGGGAAGAATTCGGCTACCTGGCCGGCGTGCATGAGATTCATGGCGACTTCGATAGCTACGGCCTGGCGATCCGGCTCGACTGCATTACGCCGGCAATGATCGAGGTCTTCGAGGGTTTGGACAGGTATCCGGTGATCGATGAAGAGGCAATGTCCGCAGTTGAGCGGGAGGCCGAAGATGAAGCCTGGGACAACTGGGTTCGGCATGACTATGAGCGGGCGCTGGTGGCGGCGCTGAACGTAGACGAGGAGTACGCTACCGACCCGACGCACGAATTCCGGGATGGCTGCCTCTGCCGGGATTGTCTGGAGGAGGCCATCGACCGGTTGGAGGATCTTCGGTCCCTCTTCGAGGCTGTCGCATCTCGGATCAACGTTTACTGGGTCAATGAGACGGGTAACAGCGCCACCGTCGATATCGACAGGATCGCGACCGCAACCACGTTGGCGGATCTGGGGCTGGAATCAGGCGATGGCGGTGCCGGAACGACGCCAGCTGAGGGTGAGTAACGTGGGGCTTTCGTTGACCCGCCCAACGCGCGTGGTGACCTCGGACCTCACGGCTCAGACCCTTCGGTGGCCTGGAGTAGACCGTTTTCGCGCCATGCCGGTGTCGAGCCGCCGGGTGAACTCATTGAAGGGAACGCCAAGGGCTCGGCAGAATTCCCGCAGTTCGACTACGTCAATTCGTCGCTCTCCACGCTCGCATTTGCTGACGAACGATTGCGTCTCGGCGAGCCGTTTGGCAAGTTCGATTTGGGTTACGCCTGCGCTCTTCCGGGCAGCACGGAATTGTCGCAGGAAGAGGGCATATCCCTCAGAATGCAGCGATTTCTCCATGCAGGCCCTTCAGCTTCACGAAGCCTTAGGCTATAGTCAGTGTTGGAATAGTCCAACTTCGACTATTTCAATACTGACGGCCGAGGCAGCCTCCATGGACCCAATCAATTTGTTCTCCAGGTATGAAGGGGGAGAAGACCCTGAGGAGGACCAGCTCTCAAGAGCATTTTTGACACAGATGCGGCTATCTCCGGTCGCGCACATGACATTCTTGGACCTGATCCGAGAGCGGCAGGGCGAGCGGAGTGTTTTCAGAATCTCGCCTTCTGAACTCCTCGGCAACCCGGTTGAGTTTGCCACCCAGGAGTGCCACGTTCGGCGGGAGGGCGGACGGCTCCTTTCCGTGGTGTTGACCCGGGAGCCCTGGAGGACTGAGCTGTGCGTACAACCAACCGAAAACGCCCGGCGGTACGACGGGGTTGTGTACTACGGCGATGAGGCAGTCATCATCATTGAGAACAAACCTCGGGAGGACGAAGGCCAACTGAAGGCCATATCGAGTCTGTTGGAACACGAGATGTGCCCGAACGTGCCAGCGGATGGGCAGTTTATTATCGATCCGTTCGCCGTCAACGTGCTGTGGTCCGATATTCTGGAGCGATGGATGCGGCTCGCGGACTCGGATGCGCTCCAGAGGTCGGAACGTCTAGCCCTTCGGGACTTTCAGGAACTCGTTCAAGCAATCTTCCCAGACCTATTCCCGTATTCGAGTATACGATCGTGTGTTCGGGCCGTCGGGCCGCTCCGCGAGCGGTGCGGAGCCATTCTGAAACTCATCGCCCCCGACCGCGTCGAGCGCGAGGGAATCAGGGACTACTACATTTCGCTCGGGACAGGGCCTGTGACCAAGATTTATCTCGGACCCGATCCCGGAGAGGACACCCGCATTCTGCCAGTTGAGCGAATTCGGCTCCGGACGTTTCCGGCACTGATGACCGGACAGGCGCAGAGATTTTATGGGGACGTGGGCGTGAACGCGGATTCCTTCCTTGCGCTAGCTGACCAGGAATGGGACATCGCTCCACATCTGGTCTTCAGAGTTAGAGGGTCAACCCCCAAGTTCGAGGCAAAGATCGCAGCCGATTTTCGTCAGTATTTTAATTTCTGGCGAGAAAACCCCGATTGTATTTGCGGAAATATGTCGAGGGAATCCAAGGCCGGACAATGGTGGAGCACTCTGGTCAAGGCAGGCATTGTGGAAGAGACCCAGAGAACCGCGATGCTTGGAGCCTTTACTCAGCGTGAAGGCATCAACGCCTGTCCGGGATGGAAGACATCATTCCCTTGGAACATCGACGTGGCAGAGCAAGTAGACAGCCAACGATTGGTTCCCGGCTCGAAGGAGACGGCATTCACTGCTTCGGTCCGCGAGAAGATCCGGCAGGTATTCCAGGCGATGGGTCAGGATTTCGACAACATACTGATGAAGGCGAGGGATGCGCCCTTGGCGGACCCGTACTGACCTGTGAAACGGACCGCGGAAAGGACACTTGCGATGAAATACACTGCGGACGACCAAGCCATTATGGTGGACGGCGAGGCTGTTGCCCGCATCGAGGTTCTGTCAGGAGAGCTCAATGCCGCCAGGGTCGCTGACTTGATCTCGGCAGCCAATCGCGGAATAGGTCACCAGGGACCGAGCCCCGTCCAGGCCATACCTGGGCTGGTGAATGACATCGACGAGACGGGCGCTGGAGGATTTCTTGCGGCGCACCACGTTCCGATCATCGGTCCGGAGATGGGCATTGAACTCATCAAAGTCGTGAAACGACTGGAAGTGGTATATCAGGTGTACCCGCTTCCGCCAACTGTCGAGGTGTATCGGCTGGCGTTGTACCTCGTCCTACAGGTGGCGGCAGAGCATCAACGAGCCTTTTGTTCAAAGCTGGAACAGGCTCTTGCGGAAGGAGAGTGAGTTGGAACCAACTGTAGCAATCACGCCGGAAATCCTCGACCGACTCGACGACGAACTCTTGCAGTATTCGTTTCTCCAGATCCATGACATGGCCTACGCCGATGGCAAGATCGTAATCACGCCGGAGCACGAAACGGGGTGCCAGGAGTTCCACATGGAGCCCGACGCTGCTGAGTATTTGGCCTCGTTCGTCGGACTACCGCTCACCTATATCGCCGAGATCGACGACCCCGCTGTGATCTCGACGCTCTGGAACGACGGCATTCGGAAACGTGGCCAGGATATCGATGTGCTCAAGGCCGTGGTCCGCGGCAAATATATTTCCGGATTCACTATGCGCTCCTTTCATCCTCTTCGTCCATCAGCCGTCGTTAATGCCTGCCGGGAAGGGATTGCCCACTGCGAATTCGAGCGCCAGCCGTACGTTCATGGCAAGAATGTCGAGTTCGTGCTCGCGGGTCCGGACTTGTACGAAGACTTCTCCACCACCTTGCCCGCGACCGATATCCATTACTTTTCGGTCGGCGTGGAGTTCAACTATACTGGCGAGGATTACCCAACCATGAGAGCCTACGGCCACCGCAACGCTTGCGGGAACTCCATGTACTCACCGTACGGCGTCGGCGGCAAGCAGTTCCGGATCTTCACCAGCGAGCCTGGTCAGGTGCTGGCGAAATTCACCGAATGCACTCGCCAGGTAGTGGAATTCATCCGGGGCACCCTGATTCCGAAGATCCGCGCAACGATGGAAGCTCACATTCCCGACACGGCCAGGGAGATCGCAGGGATCACCAAGAAGTACGGTTTGCCGGAGGCAGTCGAGGCGTTGGTATTCGAGGCGTACCAGGCCGAAGATCTCGGCGGCACCGTGTATCACATGGCCAACTCGTTCTCGCGGGCAGCAAACAACGACAGATGCCCTCCGCTGTTCGTTCAGAAACTCCAGAGGATGGCGGGAGAGATTACGGTTCGGTATGAAGCACTCGAAATGGACAAGGAAAACGGGTCGGAGTTGGTGCTCGGCGAGACGATAGACGATAACCGCAAGCCCATCTGAAGTCGGCCTTTCGCTCGGTGGGGCAAGGCCCAGGGTCTGTTGCTGACGACGCAAGGAAGGCCACCTCTTGACGGCGGGCAGGTGGGTTGGAGCCTGGTGCCAGGGCTTGGTCCGAGGCGGGGCCAGAATCGCAGATGCACAGGAGGAATGTTGACGAGACGCGAGCTGCTGCTGGATTCATTCGATGACCACATCATCACGCTGAGGGTTCTGTCACGGCGATTCACGGGTGCGGATCGCCTCAAGGACCTGCCAACGGTGATGAACCCGGATTGGCGGTCCACGCGGAATTGGTACGACTCGCTCTGGTTGTTCGAGTTGCAGGGCATAAAGGCCAGCAGGTACCCCGGCATTCTGGAGAACGATGCTACCGCCGAATACGCCACTCCAAAACAGTTCGGACGTATCGCAGCATCGATAATGTTTCTGAGCGCGAACCGGAAGCGCACTCAATGGCACGTCCTGTGGCGGGACATGCCGCCCGCCACCATCGAGCACGATCCGCGGTATGTGGCGTTTAGGACCATGCACGATTGGGTCGTCTTGTGCGCCAAAGTTCTGGCGGAGAGGGGCGATACGTTTGATGATCATGAGATCGCGGACGGCGAAGCGGATTGGGAGCCAGAGGCACGCGACGATCCCTTCAAGCGCGAGCTCCCGGCAGAGGCCGGGCCTGATGAGGGGCCCATTGCAATAAGTTGCGGCAATCCAAGGCATCGGCTCTTGGAAGGAAGATTTCGGAACGAATGGGATCCGGATTTCGAGCAGCCGCAGTGGCGAGACGTGAAACGGCCATGGGCCGCAATGCGGCATTTTCATTTCGTAGGGTCGCGCCTGACAGAACAACTCCA
>Ga0181521_10000762_pt1 | contig 39753 bp, 22 predicted proteins | sample PEATcosm2014_Bin_32_FD_119764 | JGI IMG/M metagenome (GOLD analysis project Ga0181521, IMG submission 119764) | Peatland microbial communities from MTU Mesocosm Facility, Houghton, MI, USA - PEATcosm2014_Bin02_60_metaG | ecosystem: Environmental > Terrestrial > Soil > Wetlands > Peat | place...
TAGGAACTTCGATGATCTAGGCCCGCTGTATGGCGGACATATCCTTGCCGATTCGTTCCTTCACTTTCTGTTATCCGAGCGGGCGGCAATAATGGCTATCCGTTTTCCGCCGGCGGTCATGAAATTCCAGAATTTCAAAGTCTTCCGTCGAGAGTCCTGCCCGTAGGGGACCCCGCATGCCGTTCACGGGCGCCGGAAGTTCAGTATCACTTCAGTGCAACGCTTGCTGGCCAGCAAGAACAGACTAGCAGCGGAGCTTAGCGCCACAGTCCTGACTTAAGGATAACCCGTGTGTCCAGGGGTTTGAGGGCTAAGTGATTGAGTTAGTGGGGAAAATGGATTGTGACTGGCAGATTGACAGACGACAAAAAGCGATCGTCTGTCCTACCGGGTGGAGAGACACACCAGTCAGATCAGCACCAGGCCGCGGCGGATGCCGATGGTGACGGCTTCGGTGCGGCTTCCGGCGTTGAGTTTTCCCAGGATCGAAGCCACGTGAAACTTCGCGGTGTGCTCGGAGATGCCGAGCTTCCAGGCGATTTCTTTATTGGCATCGCCTTCGGCCACCAGGCGCAGGACATCCAGCTCGCGGGCGGTCAACGCGGCTGACGCGGCGGAAACCGGGGCGGGCGCGGCGGCGGCCAGCAGCGGCTCCAACTCGCCGGGATCGATGACGGCCAAGCCGCCGGCAGCGGCTTCCACGGCGGCCAGGATGGCGCCCGGGGAGGCGTCGCGAGCCAGCAGCGCGCGCACACCCAGCTTGAACGCCTCGTGGGTAAACGAAGGCTGCGCTTCGGAGCTCAGCAACACGATGGCCGGCGCGCTGCCGGCGGGCGGCGGCAGATCCTCCAGCGCGCCGGCGGCCAGCAGGACATCGGGATGGAGCGCCTCGGCAGCGGACGCATCGGGGAACGATCCGGCCAGGTGCAAGCCAGGCGCCGAGGCCACCAGGGTTTCCAGGCCGGCACGCGTCATCGCGGAGTGGGCGGCGATGAGGACACGAATCACGCCGCCTCCGCCACGCGCTCGCCCAGGCGGACCACGGTTTCCCGCACCGGCAAACGGCCCCCGGAAGGCGCGCCGCGCATGAACCGCAGGCGCAGCGCCGGCTGGCCCGAATCGAGAGCGGCGTAAAGTTCGTCGACAGACATCAGCAGCAGGTCGCCGGTCTTGAGCGAAGCCATGGCGGCGGCACCGTCCGGTTCCACGTCGAGGATCAAGGCGCCGGCCGAAACGGGGCGCAGGGTGACGCCCAAGGATGGGCGCGCGCCGCGGCGGACGAAATCGGCGGCATCGTCTGATGGCACGGCAAGGCCGAGCCCGTTGACGACGGCGGTGTTGATGCCGATGACGCGGCCTTCCGCGTTGGCCAGCGGACCGCCGGAGTTGCCGGGAGCCAGGCGGACTTGGGCGCGGATCCAGGAAACCTCGCCCATGCCGCGGATCGGCCCCAGCGAGTGGATCACGCCGGTGGAAACGGCGCCGGCAAAACCAAGCGGGCTGCCGACCGCCATCACCAGCTCGCCCGGCCGAAGGGAGGCCGAGTTGCCGGCGGAGGCGGCCTCGAGGGAAGCAGCCGCGACGCGCAGCGAGGCCAGATCGCGGCGCGGATCGCGGGCGAGGACGCGGGCCGGCAGGCGGCGCCCGTCCCAGAGCTCCACTTCGAGGTCCGCGCTGCGCGCCACGTGGGCGTTGGTGAGGACCAGCCCGTCGCCGGACCAGATGACGCCGGAACCGCTGCCGCGGCCGGCGAGCGAGCGAACCTGCACGGTGGAGCGGCGCAACCGCTCGGCCACTTCTCCGAGTCCCCGCATGTCAGATCCTCCGCGGCCGTTCACCGACGGTGATGGCGAGCGAGCGGGACGCGCCGCCGCGCACCACGGCCACCTCAATCGCGCCGCCTACGCCGTGAGTTTCGAGCACGGTCTGTATGTCGTCGGTGTCGGCCACCGCGGCACCGCCGAGCGCGACCAGCACGTCGCCAATCAGCACGCCCGCCAGCGCCGCCGGTCCTTGCGGTTCGAGCGAAAGAACGATCAGGCCTTTTTGATGATCGGGCAGCTCGACCGGTTGCAGACCGACGCCCAGGTAGCCGCGCGATACGCGCCCGCGGGCGAGCACTTCGTCCACTACACGGTTGATGGTGGCGGCGGGGATGGCCAGCCCGGCGATGCGCGACAGGGCGGAAGTGGCGATGCCCAGCGCCCGGCCCGCCGAGTTCAGCACCAGCCCGCCGGAGGAACCCGGGTAGAGCGTCAGATCGAGACGGATGTAGCGGTCCAACCGGCCGCCGCGCCAGGTGCGCCACGGGCCGCTCACCGCGCTGACGATTCCCAAAGTGGCGTTGATGCCGGAGTCTTCGGAGCGGCCGAGCGCCAGCGCCAGATGGCCGGGCGCCGGATCGTCCGCGGCCGCGACCGCTGGCGTACCCGGCGCTTCCACCCGCAACACCGCGATATCGGTGCCCGGGTCGCTGCCTGCCAGCGTGGCGGCGGCATTGCTGCCATCCGGCAGAGTGACGGTGATTTCCTCTTCCCGCCGCACGGTATGCTCGGCGGTCACCAGAATGCCGGGGCGCCAGAAGGCACCGCTCGAGGAAAAACGCGGCCGCGCGTGCACCGCGGCTACCGAGCCCGCCGCGCGCTCGACCACCGCCGCCAGTTCGTCGGAAAAGGCCGCCAGTTCGTTTGCCATGAAAGAACCTCCCTGTGATTCCAGCATGCCCGAAGGGGGACGCCTCGCACATCGGGAAATCGGGCAGGTAGGAGCTAGCCGCAAGAGCGGGGGCATCCGTGCCAACGTGGCTCTTTTGGTACCCGCTCGGGGCTGTAGGCTGGTGGGCACTTCGAGCCACACGATTGGGTAGGGGAGGACCCGAACGCTCAAGCGGAGTAGAAATGAAGTGGCAGGTCGGGGACCTGGCTCAGGGATTACTCGACCCAGATGGTCACGGCATTGCTGGCGTTGCCGCCGGGCGCGACGACTACCACGGATATCTCGCCGGTGACGGTTGCGACGTCCGGCACCAGAGCGTTGATCTGCCACACTCCGACGTAGCCGGGGGCCAGGCCGCTGAACTGGACGGTAGCCTGTTCGTTGCCGATATACACCGTCGGAGTGAGGATGGTTTGCGCCAAGAGTAATAGCGGCGCGGCGGCGCCGTCCGCCGGGGTTTGGGTGAGCGGTCCGGCGCCGTTGGCGAAGATCTGGATCACCTCATTGCGCGCCGCCCGCACAGTCGGGTTTGTGAGCTGATTGCTCTGGGTCAGCACGGCGCCCGGCCGGTCGGGGCTGAGAAAGTCGGTCAGGAAAATCCCTGGACTCGAGCTGACCACCGGGACGGTTCCCGTGGCCGTGTCCTGGCCAGGCACGCTGATCGCAATCCGCGCATTGCCAAGCGTGGTTGCCGACGGAACCTGGAAATTGATCTGGGACGGCGACACGGCCAGCAGCGGGGCGGGCACGCCGTTCACCTGAACCTGGGCGCCGCCCAAAGTGGTTTGGTAGGGAAGCGAGTCGGCGAGCGCCGCCGCCACGCCGGAAAAATCCCCGAAGACGGTCGCCCATTCGCCGGGGGATATCGGGGAGGCGAAGCTCGCTCCGTTAACCGTGGCCGGAGCCGCGGAGCCGGGCTGCGGATTGAAGTACTCGACCGGCCAGGTCAGCGCAGCGGCCAGGTACGGATCGTACCGCGCGAAGTAGTCCGCCGAGGAATAGGCCACCGGCAGGTCGGGCAGGAACGAGTTTCCCGTGTAGCCGGGATAGGTAACGTAGTATCTCGTCGAACAACTGACGACCAGCCCGGAATATGGCAGGTTAATAAAAGTGTTGTTCCCGTATGAAGTCGGGTCGCCGCCGGTGGGTCCGCCGACCAGCGGGATTCCCATCTGGGCCAGCGCGACTGCGGCCATCAGGCCCGATGAGATGGTCGCCTGTCCGATGATGCCGGTGACCTCAGACTGCATATCCGGGTTGGCGGACAACCAATCGAGAAACGGTTGAAATACCCGGCTGTCGCCGCCATAGTTGTTGCGGAGGTCCACGACAATGTGACTCACCGGCTGCTGCTTCATTAGGGCGAGCACCTGGCTCAGGAAAGCCGTGAAGCTCAAGGACGGCATTTCCTCGCAACTGTTGTAAGCCAGGTAAATGGTCTGAGTGGTAGGCAGGTATTGATACCAGTAGTTGAGGCTATCGTTCCACCTCCAGAGGGGAACGAAGCCGTTGGTCGAATCGGGCGGCCAAAGCAGGCCCGCGGTGGATGGAGACACCTGGATTTCGAACTGGTTGCCGGAGATATCCTGCAATAGATAGGGGACGGGGCCCGCCCCGGAGGTGACGCCCAGCGAGGAGAGAATCTCGGCGGTGGCCAGATAAGTCTCGCTCATCTCCCGCACCCAGTAGTCGTTCTCGTGCGATACGACGGCGCCGATGGCGGCGTAAGCCTGGTCGACGGGCAGGTTCCCGATGGCAATGACTTTGGCGCCCAGGGCCTGGCTGTATTCGGGTGCGGCGGCGTTGACAAACAGCCCGTCGCTAAACCAGCGGAACCGGATGGGCAGCGGCGTGAACGGCGAGTGCACCGAAGTGTGGGCGTCGCCTACCATGGCGGCGAGCTGCATCATTCCCACCGTGATCCGGGCGTCGCTGAGTTGGGGAATGTTCTGGTTGAGCGAACTCACCGCGGCGTTGAAATCCTGTTGGCTCACGTGGAAGAACAGGTTCGGGTGGGTGACCCGCAAGAAGCTTACGAGGCTCTGCAGGTCGGACTGCCATTGCCCGGCGTTGAGGGCGAACATGCGGGCCGGCGCACACAGGAGCAGTGCCGCGGCCAGAACGATTCGTTGGACTCTGGTTCTGCAGGCCATGAGAACTCCTCAGATGGGGAACGAAGCTGCCCAATTTGATCACACCATGGACTTCGAACCGAGGCAATAGCCCTTAAGAGCGAATGCGCGGGGGTTGGGGGGGGCGCCGGGAGCGGGTTGGGGGCGCCGGCGCACCAGGGAAGCGTACTGGTACCGGGCGCGCGCCGCCGCGATTAAACTGTTTCAAATGTTGCGGGAGCGTCTGTAAGCCACTGGTAACGATGACCCGAATAGAAATTTTCAATTGGACGCGCCCGCGCCCACGGTTTAGGTTGAGATATGGGAACCGCAATGAGGATGACGGTAGCGGATGCCGAGGTTGGCCTGTTGCATAGGGTCAGCAACGTTGTCAGCTCGGAGCTGTCGGTAGACGAAATTCTGGGAGAGGTGCTCAGCCTCGCGGCGCAGGCTACCGCTTGCGACGCGTGCCTGATCTACCTCTTCGAGCACAACTCGAACGAAATGGTGCTGCACGCATCGCAAGTGCCGCACGCCGCGGATCTGGGGAAACTGCGGATCAAGATGGGCGAGGGAGTGACGGGCTGGGTAGCGGAGCACAGGTCGGCGGTGGCGCTCGAGAAGGACGCCTTCGCCGACCCGCGTTTCAAGCGCTTCCAGACGCTGATCGAGGACACCTATGAGGCGTTCCTGTCGGTGCCGCTGGTCAGCGCCGGCGACCTGATCGGCGTCATCAACGTGCATCATCGCCTGCCGCACAAGCACACCCGCGAAGAGATCGGCGTGATGAAGTTCATTGGCGAGCAACTCGGCGTCACCATTTCCAAGTCGCTGTTGGAACGGGAGAACGCCCGGCTGATGGAGGAGACGGCGGAAATCCGGCGCGAGTTGGAAACGCGCAAGATCGTCGAGCGCGCCAAGGGCCTTCTGCAGCAGAAGTTCGGCATCAGCGAGGAGGACGCCTATTTCCGGCTGCGCAACCAGAGCCGCCGCTTGCGCCGTCCCATGCGGGCGCTGGCCGAAGCCATCATTCTCTCGGAGGATCTGGACCGGGAGACGTCCGCGGCGCGCGACGAACGCGTGGCATAGCGGCTTGGCAAGTTCGACGGTCCGCCGCCTTGGGTGGTCTGTCGCGCCGCGCTCAAGCGTAAGCTCTGGGTTGGCGGCAGGCGAAAGCGCCTGCACCACTGGCATGACGCGCTAGGCCACGAACCCAACAGACGGCAAAAAGCGATCATCCTACTTCTGACAACTTTTGGCTTTGCGGCGGGTTTGAAAGAGTACGCAGGCCCGATACTGCGAGACAATAGATTGTGAAGGGGTAGCGTGCGAGATTTTCACCCGGCGGCCGGCTGGCTGTTGCTTGCTGCCTGCTTCGCCCCAGCGGTGGCGTATGGCAACGATGCGCGGTCGGCGATCGCCGCTCCGTTCGAAACCGCGGGCGAGCTCACTCCCCAAAACAAGATCGACGAGCTGGTTTTCGCCCGTTGGAAAGAGTTGGGGCTCAAACCGGCGAACCTGTGCTCCGATAGTGTGTTTGTGCGGCGGGCGTGGCTGGACGCGACCGGCACTTTGCCCACCGCGCAGCAGGCTGCCGGGTTTCTCGCGAGCGCCGACCCCAACAAGCGCGCTGCCCTCATCGATCAACTGTTGGAGCGCGACGAGTTCGCCGATTACTGGGCCATGAAGTGGAGCGATCTGCTGCGCGTCAAGGCCGAGTTTCCGATCGACCTGTGGCCCAACGCCGCCCAGGCGTATTACCACTGGATTCGCGATTCGGTGCGCCAGAACAAGCCCTACGACCAGTTTGTCAGGGAGATGTTGACGGCCAGCGGCAGCAACTTTCGCGACGCGCCGGTGAACTTTTATCGCGCCATGCAGAACCGCCAACCGGCCGGGATCGCGCAAACGGTGGCATTAACCTTCATGGGAGTGCGGACGGAGAAATGGCCGGCGGCGCGGCTCGGGCAAATGGCCGCGTTCTTTTCGGCAGTCGGGATTAAACACACCGACGAATGGAAAGAGGAGATTGTCTTCTTCGATCGCGGCAAAGCGGCGGTGGGCGGGTTGACCTTCCCGGACGGGACGCCGGCGCGGCTCGACCCGGACCAGGATCCGCGGGCGGCGTTTGCCGATTGGCTGACGGCGCCAGACAATCCGTGGTTCGCGCGCACCATCGTCAACCGCATCTGGTACTGGCTGCTGGGCCGCGGCATCATACAGGAACCCGACGACATTCGCGCCGACAATCCGCCGGAAAACCCGCAGTTGCTTGCCCTGCTGGAGCGCGAGCTGGTGGCCTCGCATTATGACCTGAAGCACGTTTTTCGGCTGATTCTCGATTCGACGACTTATCAACTCTCGCCAATACCACGGGCGGAACGGACGGTCGCGGCGGCTCACTTCGCGGCTTATCCGCTGCGGCGGCTGGATGCGGAAGTGCTCATCGACGCCATCGATCAAATCACCGGGACGAGCGAAGCCTATTCGAGCGCGATTCCCGAACCTTACACTTTCATGCCGGATTTTCAGCGCGCCATCAGCCTGCCGGATGGCAGCATCGGCAGCTCTTTCCTGGACCTGTTCGGGCGGCCCGCGCGCGATACCGGATTGGAATCGGAACGTAATAACCGGTCGAGCGACGCGCAACGCCTTCACATGCTGAATTCGAGCCACGTGCAACGCAAGATCCAGCAGTCGCCGAAGCTGACGGCCATGATGCGCGAGATCAAGAGTCCGCGGGAGCTGGTATCGCAAATCTACCTGACGATTCTTTCGCGCTACCCGACCGATGAGGAATGGAAGGTGATGGCGGCGCCCTCGCAATCCGGCGCCGCCAAGGGGCAGGCCGCGGTGGTCGACCTGGCCTGGGGATTGATCAACAGCGCCGAGTTTATGTACCGGCATTAGGAGGCATCGAAACATGAATCCCAATTTCCGTTGGCTGCCGATTAACCGGCGCGAAGCCCTGCGCGAGGGATTCTTCGGCGCGGCGGGCGTGTTGCTGGCGAGCCGGCTGGCGGGCGCGACGAATATGGCCCCGGCCGCTTTTCAGGCCCCGGCGAAGGCGAAGTCCGTGATCCAAATCTGGATGTGGGGAGGGCCGGCCCATCTCGACACATTCGACCCGAAGCCGGAGGCGGGCGAGAACTATTGCGGTCCGCTGAACTCGCCGATCGAAACCAACGTGAGCGGCATTCGCATCTGCGAACTGCTGCCGCTGCTGGCCAAACAGGCGGACAAATACTCGCTGATCCGCAGCATGACGCACGGCATATACGCGCATGAGACGGCGTCCTACACCGTGCAGACGGGCCGCATCGCGGGCGGGCACGACGTGTACCCGAGCGTGGGCGCGGTGGTGTCGTTATTCAAAGGCTACAATGCCGGATACAAGGGGCTGATTCCGCCCTACATCGTGCTGACCGAGCCGCAGGGCCGCTTCGCCGAAGAGGGCTTCCTGGGGTCGCGGTACAAACCGTTCGCCACCGGCGGCGATCCGGCGCAGGCGCGCTTCGTGGTGGAAGGCGTGGTGGCGCAGGGCCTCACCGATCAGCGGCAGAAGGAGCGCCGCGAGTACCTGCATCAGCTCGATACGCTGGGCCATGCCATGCAGGGCGATCCGCAGTTGGCGGCCGGCGACGAGGCCGAGCGGATGGCTTATGAGTTGATCCTGGGCGACGCCGGCAAAGTGTTCGATTTGTCGCAGGAGAAGGACGATTTGCGCGACCGCTACGGGCGCACCACTTTCGGCCAATCGTGCCTGGTGGCGCGCCGGCTGGTGGAGCGCGGCGTCCCTTACATCACGATCAATTATCAGGGCGGCTGGGACACCCACAAACAGAATTTCCAGGTGATGCGGCGCAGGCTGCCGGAGATGGACAAGGGGCTGGCGACGCTGCTCCAGGATCTCTCCCAGCGCGGGCTGCTGGATTCCACGCTGGTCTGGTGGAACGGCGAATTCGGCAGGAAACCGAAAGTGGATTGGGAAGAGCCCTGGAACGGCGGACGCAACCATTGGGGCGGCGTTTTTTCGGCGCTGGTGGCGGGTGGCGGTTTCAAAGGCGGCCACGTGGTGGGATCGTCGGATTCGAGGGGGGAAGAGGTGAAGGACCGGCCGGTGTATCCCGCCGACCTGATCGGCAGCATGTACGAATTGCTGGGCATCGATGCGACAGGCAGGCTGCCGCATCCCACCGGCCTGGAGGCGCGCGTGACGCCCACCGCGGCGGATGGATTGCCGCTGGCCGGACGATTGAAGGAGATCATGTGAGGCACGCGGTTTCGGCCGCGGCGGCTGTGGCCGCATTCGCATCCGCGCTGGCGGCGCAGCAGCAGAGGCCGCAGATTCCGCACGCGGGATACGTCTATCCCGCCGGAGGACGGCAGGGCGCCAGCATCGAAGTCCGCGTCGGCGGCGAGTTTTTGAACGGCGCCAGCGCGGTGTATGTTTCCGGTCTCGGAGTCCAGGCGCATGTAACCCAATACAGCAAGCCGCTCAGCGGAACCGAAGCCCAAAAGCTGCGCGACGAGAGGGACCAGTTGAGAGACAAGCGGGCGGCTTCGCAAAAACCGGCCGCGGCCGGCGCGCCCAACGTGGTCTTCACGGAAGCCGATGAGAAGAGGATTGCCGCGATCCGCGACAAGCTGGAAGAGGTGCAACGCAGGGCGTCGATTCCGGCGATTGCGGAGATCGCGATTCTCCAGGTCACCATCGCGCCGGACGCCGCGGTGGGCCCGCGGCAACTGCGGCTGGACACGGCTGGCGGGCTGACCAATCCGATCGTCTTCTGCGTGGGCGAACTGCCGGAGTTCTCGCGGAAGCCGGTTCGCGTGGCGCCCGCTTACAACGTGGTCAACGGCGCCACTCCGGCGAACCGCGCGGCGCCCCGGCCGCCAGAGCCGCCGATGGAGATCACGCTGCCGGCCGTGGTGAACGGCCAGATGACGCCCGGCACGGCGGACCAATACCGTTTCCAGGCCAAGCGGGGACAGCACCTGGTGATCGCGGCCAGCGCCCGCGAACTGATCCCCTACGTTTCCGACGCCGTGCCCGGATGGTTTCAAGCGGCCTTGACGCTGCGCGACGAGCAAGGGAAGGAACTGGCGTCGGCGGATCATTTCGTCTTCCATCCCGACCCACTCCTCGACTACGAGATTCCGAGCGATGGCGAGTACATCGCGGAGATCCACGATTCGATTTTCCGGGGGCGGGAAGACTTCGTTTACCGCATCGCCATCGGCGAACTGCCGGTAATAATGAGCATCTTCCCATTGGGCGGGAAGGCCGGGACACGCATGGCCATCGAGACGCAGGGATCGAATCTGCCGGCGGCGCGGGTCAACGAAAACTTCAAGGGAAAACCGAAGGGTGTGTATCCGATTTCCCTGCGGAAAGACGGATGGACCTCGAATAGCGTGCCATTTGCGCTGGATTCCCTGCCGGAGACGATGGCGCGCGCGGGGATCGGCCACCGGGAAAAAGCGCAGAAGGTGAAGCTGCCGATGATCGTGAACGGGCGCATTGGTCAGCCTGGCGACGCACAGTTCTTCCGCTTCGAGGGCCGCGCCGGGGACGAGATTGTGGCCGAGGTGTCGGCGCGCAGGCTCGGCTCGCCGCTCGATTCGGTGCTCAAGCTGACGGACGCGACCGGAAAACAGATTGCCTTCAACGACGATTTCGAAGACCCGGGCGCCGGCCTGATTACGCACCAGGCCGACTCGCTGATTTCCTGCCAACTGCCGGCCAAGGGAAGCTATTTTCTCCAGTTGACGGACGCGCAGGGTAGGGGCGGAGCGGATTACGGCTACCGTCTGCGGATCAGCCATCCGCGGCCGGATTTCGAACTGCGGGTGGTGCCTTCGAGCCTCAATCTCCGCGCCCGCGCGACGGTTCCCATCACGGTGCGAGCGATACGCCGAGACGGTTTCTCGGGCGAGATTGCGCTGAACCTCAAGGATGCGCCGGCCGATTTCACGCTGAGCGGCGCGGCGGTGCCTGCCGGACAGGACAAGGTGCGAGTGACATTGACGGCGCCGCGAACTCCGGTTGGTGCGCCGCTCTCGATCCACCTAATCGGGCGGGCTATGATTGACGGCCACGAAGTAACCCGCGCCGCCGTTCCGGCCGAAGACATGGAGCAGGCGTTCGCTTACCATCACCTGGTGGCGGAGGACGCGTGGATGGTCCGCGTGATCGGCGAGGGCGCCCGCGGAGTCGGTTGGCGCGCCATCGAAAAGCCCGTGAAGCTACGCTCCGGCGACGCCACGCCGGTCGATCTCTTCGTGCCGCCCCGCTTTCAAAAGGGAGTGCAACTGGCCTTGAACGAGCCGCCGGAGGGGATTTCGATTCAGAGCGTAACCCCGGAACGCGATGGCGTGTCCGTGGTTTTGCGGGTGCAGGCGGACAAAGCCAAGCCCGGGCTGAAAGGCAACCTGATCCTGGATGCGTTCCGGGAGGTGGCGCCGAACCCGGCCGCCGCCAATCGGGCCCGCCGGCGCCAGCCGCTGGGAACACTGCCGGCGATTCCCTTCGAGGTAGTGGAGGCCGCCGCACCGGGAAAGTAAGGGCGGCGCGCGCAAAAGACACCGGCGGGTAGGACGCTGCACACAAGACTGCGTGCGCCACAAGGTTCGCGGCGCACGCGCAATCCGGCCCTCTCGATAACCTCCCACATTCATGTCGCACGCCCCCGGTGCACGGTACGGTGTGAACGGTGAACGGGGGCTTAATGTTCAGACCGGATTCTGATAAGATGAAACTCTGCGCGTGTGGCGCTATCGTCTAACGGTTAGGACGGAGCCCTCTCAAGGCTTAAATACGGGTTCGATTCCCGTTAGCGCTACCATGTTTCCATAGAGTTACGGGCCGTGGGAGACCACGGGCGACCACGCGCAACGCTCCAGCAAAAATCCCACCCAAGAAACAGACCGGCAATGCGCCGGAGTATTGGCCCTCGTTCGCGCACAGGCGCGCCGTGTCGCGCCGTCGGCGCCTGGCTGGTATGGCAGTGGCCCGCGGCAACTGAGAAGCCGGATTTCCCCAGCTTCCGACCGCACTCCCTAGAGTGACCGATGCGTGATGACGCCACTTTCAAACTTTCGATCTAGATATCGGTCGATTCCACCTGTGAGTAGGACCGTGACGCGTCGACGCGGATTGCTCGCATCCGCCTGAAAAATGACGCGGCGATCGTGGAAGTCGACACGGTGCGGCCCACTCGTCACGACACGCCGAACGTCCACTGCTGTCCCATGGGATTTGAGAAGCCGTTCCAGATCTGCTATCACTCGATTCTGATCTCCGGTGTCACGGGTCTTGATCTCTACCTTTAACGGCCACTTCTGCCAAAGCTTCCCCATTTCATCAAGGAAGCCGCAGAGCGCCCGGAATCTCCAGTCGTCCGCAAGCGCATAGGGATCTTCGATTCGCAGAAGCGCGAAAGACTGCCCACGACAGAATTCAAAATCGCGCGCCAGATCACGAGCTTCACCAGGACGATATTCGCGTAGGGACAGGTCCGCCGGCTTGGCCGGCGCCACCACTCGCAATTCTTCCCATCCGGCACGGAAGGCTCGCAGTTGGTCAGGCAAGAGCCCCGGTGCCCTCCACAGCGGCACGGGTAGTGGTTCTTGGAGGAAAGCTGCGATTGCGCTTCTGGTTGAGAACCACGCCACACTGGTCTCCCGCCCCGGGTTCGTGACGGCCCGTGGCCAGGAGCGTGCATCAAAGGTACGGGGCAGCTTCCAGAGCTTCAAGCTTCCGTCGGCAAGGCGAGGGTGCAATTCGTGCCACAGTGCTAGGCTCTCTGCTGACTCTACACTGAAGTTAGGTGCCTGAGCAAAGGCGAGTTCGACGCGCCGCCCCTCCGCTCCAGCTATCCACGCCGCCAATCTGCGGGCCAGTCGGAGCGCTCGCGTGGCGAGAAAGCCTGCCGGGTTTTCGTCGGTGGGATCGAGGGCAAAGAGTGATGGTGCAAGGGCAATGAGGTGGCTCGCGTTTTCCAGTTCCAGAAACATCAACGGTGTGCCGTCGTCAACGTCGAGTGGAGCGGCATTGAAGTCTGCATATGGATTTGGCGGCTGGTCCACCCCGAGGATCTGTTTGACCCATTGCAGGACCGGCTGACGATCTAGCTTCTCCCACATCAGTTGGTTGTCGTAGTCCTGCAGGCACGTCCGGCAAGAATGGGTGCATCCAGCGCGACAGTCCAGCGCCTCAGCAGCTTTTCGGAGCAAGTCGCGAATCGAATGGCGATCGATGAGCATTCGACAGTAACCAGCGCCGCCGGCCACCGTGTCGTACAGAATGACCTCAGGATATCCAAATAGGCGAGTGCGGACCGTGGCGGCGAGTTCGCGGGGCTCGATGCTGAGGATTGCCGCGCCGCCACGGCGCAAAGCCTCGGCCAGAGTGCGTGTAAAGCGTTCCGCCCGTTCGTCGAGCTCATCTTTCGGCAGGTCTTTCGGGATCGAGATATTGTAATCCAGACGGATTTGCAGGACGTCGGTCCGAAACTCGTGTGCCAGGTCCTCTCGCGTACTCCAGTACGGCGTGGCACATCGCTGATCAAAGGGCGTCTGGTGCGGGCGGGTTTTCTCCTGCTGTTCGTCATGTGGGTTTCTGAGCAACTTCGTATACCCGCAACTGCAACGCAAGAAGCCCATGCCTCGCCCTTTATTCACCACAAACATGCGGCCATTCTTGGCGTCCTGCAACGCCCAGCTTGATCGCGGTACGTTCGTGGGGACCTCAAGAAACGCAGTTTCCGCGGCTGCGCTCAAGAGACGGGCCTCCTGCGCCGGGGCTGGGCGTAACCGCGTAAGCCCAGGGTCTTGTCCTGTTGGCTTATCGCTGCAAGTCACGAAGCTCTTCGGTTCGATAAAAGCGCGGGCAGCCATGATCGGGATGTTTCCCGAGCACTTCGGACACATGCCATTGAAATCGCTGCGGTCCTCCGTAGTTTCTACATGACGGCATTCCGGGCACTCACGGTAGTAGCGCGTCGGCATGAAGTGTCGAGGATACTGGCCAATCCCGTAGCTCTCCCACACCCGACCGGCTGCCACAACCTGCGCGCCGGGCGCGTATTCACTTATGCCGAGCCGCGCGTCGCGCACCAGGAGAATATCTTCCTCCCAAGGGCGGCGAGATCTATCTTGCCGGTCGCCAGATAACACTTCCAATTGCACGCTATTAACCGGAAAACTATAGGTGGGGAGGAATCCGAGCCGTGGGAAATTCTGAATTACCAACTGTTCCTGCCACTTTTGGAGTTGCCTCGCCCAGAAGTGGTTCACGCCCGCACGTTGTACGTCGCCGGAAGTCTCCACGAACCGGCCGTTGTAGTACCGCCAGCGCTCGCCATACCAGGCCGAGCACTCCTCAAGTCGTTCCTTGAATTCCGCGATCAATCCAGCATCATCCACGTGAATCGCTTTCGAGAGATCGCCGCCCAAATCTTGAGCTTCTCGAATGCGCGCCAACCCTTCACTGGTCGAGAAGAACTTCTCGCAGTCTGAAAGAAAGATCGCCTGCTGCTCTTCTTGGAAGGACGACCCAAAGAACTCCGCCAACGAGGGAGATCCACCAGCTTGCCCGACGCCGCGGTATTCCAGCAACCCGCCCAACAGCACGGAGAACTGGTGCCTCCGGAAGAGCCTCTCATTGCCCAAGTGCACGAATGGGGTACGAGGTTCCATCCGCAAGTAATCTTCCGCCTCCATGAAGACCGCCTTATCGTAATTGCGGTCCTGCGCCACTGTCACACTGATGGGTGCGGCTTGTGCCCTTCGCCCGGCTCGTCCGGTCCGCTGCTGATAATTCTGGATGCCTGGCGGCACGTTGCGGCAGACGACAGCCTCCAATTCGCCTATGTCCACGCCCAGCTCCATCGTGGTGGAGCAGCTCAGCAGGGTGACAAGCCCATCGCGAAAGTCTCGTTCAAGCTGCTCGCGAACTCGGTTGTTGATCGCCGCCGTGTGCTCCTTAACCACCATGCCCGAATAGTGGTTACGCAGGTACAGACCAAAATAGTGCCCGTTAATCTGCTCGGTCCGCCTCTCGGCGACGTCGACGGTTTCCATGTCGCCGTCGCAGCGAAACGTTGTGCATTTGTTCAGCACGGTCGTAAACTGGCGTATGCCGCATCTCCTGCAGCGGTACAAAGTCATCGCCCGCCCGTCTTCGAATACAAGTTGATTTATGTCGACAACGAACGCGCCCGGCTGTTTGGTGTCACCAACGAGCAACCCGGCCGCGGTGAGCGCCCTAAACGCATTCTTCAGCACATCCTCCCAAGTGTCGATCTGGAGTTGCTCCTTCAGGAAGTGGTATCGCCGGTTCGGGTAGAGACGTCCAGTGTCGTTCTGAGCGGGGAGCCAATTGAAACGGATGGATTTCGGATCCGCACCGTTCAGCGCCACTCGAAGGTTTCTCTTGGCATGGTCGCCGCCCCAAATAAATGTATCATCCAAGGTCACGCCACTCGGGCGGCTGATGCAGCGGGCCCGCCGGACGGTTTCGAGAAGCAACTCCAGGACGGCCGGTGCGTCTCCCTGCAGGCGTGCTGGCAGGCAGCGGCTGATATTGTGGGCCGCTTGCGCGAGCTTTTCTTTGTCTAGAGAGACCCGAACCAGGCCAAGAGCCTCCAGCGAGGTGCGGCGGCCCGTCGGAAGGCAAAACTCCGCTGCGAGTTTTCCGCGGAGATAGTCTTGGAAATCGTCATCGTTTCCGAAGATATCACCGTCCCGGTCGATGAAGCTGCGTCCCACCGAGAGATGTTCATGGACATTCGAAGTGAGGCGGTTGAGGCGTTGTCCCCCTTCATTCTCCGCCAATGCGCGCATTACAGCCCAGCGCAATAAGATCTCCTGGTTTGTTCGCTGCAGGTACGGTGCGAAGAACGCGGCATCTTGTCGATTGTCTGAGAATGCCAACAGACGGCGGCCACGACCCGGTGTTTGCCACTCGCCAGCCTTCTCTCGTAGAGTTTGGTAGAGAGAGTCGGTGACCACGGCAGAGAGCGCGAAGTTGCCCGGATGAAAGCCGGTTACTATTTCCGCGTCAGTGCCCGCTGTGCCGCCGCACGCTGGGCATTTCCGCAAATAACGGCCGCCCGCCTCTTCGTCGGCGGCGAGTGAGACTAGTCGCATTGCTACGGTTGGCCCGTCCGTTGGGTTAATCTCGCCAGTGCGAGGATTGACCTGCCACACGTCGCCTGGGTCTTGTGCCTCTTCGGTGCGCTCATCACCCTCATCGTCGACGTTCGCGACGCGCTCACCAAGCCACAGGATCTGCCGCTTACCCTTTCGGTTTCTGGTCAGCAATTCGGACCCAAGCTGGAAGCCTTCTACGAAGGGTTGACCGCACTTGCGACAGACTAGGAGGCGATAGAGGTTGTGTCCATCCTCAACGTAATGGTCACCCAGGCGAACCGCAGCAAATCCTTCCCCCCCGGACTCTAGCCGCACCGTGACGTTGTCCACACCGTTCGCGAAGAAATGGTAGCGCGCCGGCAACAGCGAGAACTCCGTCGGCTGAAAGCGGGTCCGGAGTCCGACGCCGACAAGTCCGGCCAATCCCTGCCCCGCCTCCGGGTTCCCTTCCCCAAATACGCGTGTTGCCAGCGTGGCAAACGGCATCGCTCCTGAACCAGCCAATGATCGCGAAGCGATCCGAAGTTCCCGAGATGCGGCAAATACCTGCGCTAGGGCAGGTTCAAACGCTTGGCCGCTTTCGAGCGATATACGCAGCGATACATCTGGGGGGAGAGATTGTTTCCGGACTGTGGCGTTCCACGATTCCGTCAAGTCCTCATCCGACTGGTCCGGCGCCGAAATGGCGTCGCCGAGATCTGCCCATACACGAGCCGGAAGCGAGAAAGCGGCGGAGGTTTGTTCGGTCAGCGATGAATGTTCCTGGCGATCGCCCCGAATCACTCGTGTAAACGACGAGCCGAACAGATCCGATGCGAATCGTAGGATAGCACCTTCCGCGACGTCGCCCTTCGCTAGACTCGCACTCGTGCCGATGCAGCGGACTCTGTCTGGCGTAAGCCCTAGACGGCGACGTAGCTTTCGCAAGAGCAGTGCCACCTCGCTCGCCTGTGTTCCGGTGTACGTGTGAACTTCATCGAGAACTAGAAACCGCAGTGCCGAATGCCGAAAAAGCGCAGCATTCTTCGGGAAAAGCAGCAGATGCTCAAGCATTGCGTAGTTTGTAATGAGAACGTGCGGTGGATGCGCCAGCATCTCCTGCCGTGTGAGTTGCCAGGAGTCGGGGATCTTGTCCCCAAATAGGGCGCGCAGGGACGGGTCGGATGCGAGGACATCTTGCATAGCGGTTTCTCGCCGGGCATCATCGCGGGTGATCCCCGTGAAGCGTCCGACCTTAATTCGCGATCGCTCGAAACTTCCAACAAACATCGGCACTACTCGCCGGTAAAGCTGATCGTTCGCGAGGGCGTTAAGCGGGTAGACCAGCAAGGCGCGCACACCGGGCTGCTGTCGTTCCTTCGATGATTCTTTCAAGAGGCTGTCAAGAATCGGATAGAGAAAACATTCTGTCTTTCCACTACCCGTGCCAGTGGCCACGACTACATTCCGTTGCTCGCCCATAATGGCACGGAGCGCGTCACTCTGGTGCCGGTGCAATGGACGCCTGAATTCCGTCTCCGGCAGCAGGCTGAAATCCGGATGCAACAGCGGACTCGTACCAGCCGCCAGCTTCTGTAGCGAGTCGGCCTTGGGATAGTCCGGAACCGCTTCTACGAAAGGACCTTTCAGGAGTAGTCCCGGTTCATTCAACAGGCGCTCAATTTCCGCCGCAAGCCTGGGATAGTTGCGACTGACCGGCAGAGCGGACCGCAGATACTTGCGAATGCTGGTCTCCAGGCTGCGGCCGATCACGATTGGATTTGTTTCCGTCATCGATAACCTCAATGCGGCGACGTGCGGACGATAGCCGAAGTGCAAACGTGCGCGTAGAGACTGCGCCGCCGACAAGGCCAATCAACTCTATGGCTACACGCGACTGATCGGTTACCTTTTCGACAAATTCCTCGCCGCGAGGGATAGGTGTGCGTCTGCCATTTACGACCCAGGACAAGCCGCCCGAGGCAACAATGCTCCCATCCTGTCGCGGGCCAACGATTTCCATCGAACCGAGATCATCACCCAGGCGGAGGAACGGCTGATGCATCGAACGACGCAGTGCGCTGCGTTCAGCGTGTGCGAACACGCGTTCCAGTTCCTGGCCCAGGCGAGGGTTGATTCCCGCGTAGTCACCATTCACTACCACGGACAGGGCGACCTCGCAGATGCGCGGGCCAGCAGGCCCACGAAGTGCCCTTTTCAGCGTGGGTTCTGGAACCGCCTGTAGACTGTCGAGCATTGCTTCTCGCAGTTGCTCGCCAGAATCAGGTGTATCCGCATCGGGTAATCCAAATGTCCGCTCGACTTTTCTGACGTGCTGGGCGAAGCGCTCGCAACGTTCGAGTGGAAGACCGGCTTGATAGAGAAACTCCGCAACGATGTTGTGTCCGCCCAAATCTTCCGGCGGGAGCCACGACGACATCGTATTGCGGCAGGCGCGGCGAAACCGTTTTGCGAATTCGTCCCTCCGATGCATAGGGATGGGCACGCCGACGAGCTCGGCAAACTTCTCCCAAAAAGCGCCTGCCTCATATGCCTCGCCAGCCTTCCTAGCCAACCAGACAGCTAGCCCAGAAGGGAACGTCTCAACGAGTTGGAATAGCTGGGATGGCTGCGATCTGGAATACTCCACCACAAACTCATGAATTTCCCGCGATTCGTCCTCTGATAAGGGAGCGAGGCCCAGTACTGTGGGACAGCGTTCACCTGCGAGATATGCACTCCACTTGGCATCAACTTCTTGCAGGGTCATATCCTTACCAAGGATCCTCGTCGGCAACAATCTCGATTGGCACGATGAAACATCGTATCCGATATCGCGCCCTCGCGTGCTCGGGCTCTTGCTCTAGGCCGACGTGGGGATGAGCGATATGTGAAAATGTGCTGTGGTGCGCTGTTGATGCGCATTACAGCAATACGGAGCACAGGGTTCATGGGAGCAGACCGGATCGATGCCTGACCACAACTACTTTGCGAACTTGATCTGGCAAATCGCCGACCTGCTTCGGGGCCCGTACCGCCCGCCGCAATACGAGCGCGTGATGCTCCCTATGACTGTCCTGCGACGGTTCGATTGCGTGCTGGCACCCACCAAGGTGAAGGTTCTCACCGAGCACGACCGCTGGAGCGGCAAGCTGAAAGGGGAGGCACTGGACGCCAAGCTCAACCGGGCGGCCGCACAGCGCTTCCACAACCATTCACCGCTCGACTTCGAAAAGCTGAAGGGCGACCCCGACCAACTCGCCCAGCATCTGGTCAGCTACATCAAAGGCTTCTCCGGCAACGTCCGCCGCATCTTCGAGTACTTCGAATTCGACAACGAAATTGAGAAGATGCGCGAAGCCAATATTCTCTATCTGGTTGTCTCCAAGTTCTGCGAAGTGGATCTTCACCCGGACCGGGTAGCGCTGGAAGATGCGGTCGTAGAGGTCAGGCACATTCTTCGCGTGTACCGTCACCACGAGGGAATAAGGGATCGGCTTGGCGCCCGCGTAGAGAGCGCCGCCCTTCCGGGCGTTGTAGTGAATGTCAAAAACGGGATCGTTGAGGCTGGTTCCCAAGAAGCCGCGGGTGCGCTTTACGCACGTCTCCCATTGGTGAGCATCCCGGCGCAGTTCCTCCTCGCTGCTGTAGATCTGCTTGAGCTGGAAAAACGGCACCGTATCGGGATGCGTCGGGATCTTCCCGTCGCGCTTGGTACGCTTTGTCTTGTTGGGCCTGAACTTAATGTCCAGTCCGGCGCGGGTGTAGTTGACGGTGTCCTGAGGATCGGTCTCGGTCGCGTAGCAGAACGTGGCGGAGATCGACACCTTGCCAACTATGGGGCCGTTGGGGACAGGAATTCTGGCCCTCAAATACTTGCCCGCCTCAAGCGTTCCCTGATAAAGAATGTGTGCCGTGCCGGGTCCGCATGTGATCAGTTTCTCAATGTCCGATGGGATGCGCCCCCAGCCGACTTCATGGCAGTGGTGCTCGGCATCGTTGCTGTGATGAATCATCAGGCCCTTGAGAGCGATCGGCTGCACGATGGAACCGAGATAAGCCCGGACGCCAATCGCGGTGCGAAGGGCGACGGGTGAAGCATAGCTTGTTCCAGCCGTGGGCGCTGTCTGCCCTGGCTGGGTGCTGAGAATCCAAAATGGCTCCTTGCGGGAACCACCGAAGGCCATCACATCCGGTTTCATGACACCGGGGCTGCGACCGGGTCCTAACGAGCTATAGGGCGCCCTTTTCCACTTTTCTCCGAGGCTGTCGCTGGCACCGACGCCGAGGACATTGACAGCATCGGATGGCGATTGAATGCGCGCGACGCCAGAAGGCAGATCCCCCTCGCCCGTGTTTCCGGCCGCCACGGTTACGAAGGTCTTTCCATCCGCGAAAAGCTGGTCGAGCTTGAGAGTCCAGAGGTGGACCTCGTTGTCATCGAAGGCCACCTCCGGGCCGAGGCTTAAGTTTACGAAGTCATATTGCTTCTGCGACAGGATGGTAGTGATACGCTCCAAGACGTCGTAATAATTGCCTTCGGGATCTTGCGTGTTCTCATCGATCACGCGGTAGTGATCGACCGCGGCGAAGGGCTGAGGAAGAGGCTGTCCATCATTTATCGGTCCGAATAGCAAGGCCGATGTGACACCGAGGCCGTGCGCCTGCGAAGCGGGATCGGGCTTGCCAAGTTTCGGCGTAATCTTTCGCGACACCCACGGTTTCAGGTTGATGTCGGCCGGCACGCCGCCATCGAAGACGGCAACGCGGAGTTCGGGATTCAGCGGACCCTGCTTTGGAAGATCACAAGGGAAGCCGCCGACGCCAAAGCTGCGAACCGGCGTGGCCGGCCGGAGTTCGCGCAGATGCGGCATCTCTCGCGCCACCCGCAGAAATGAATACTTCGCCATCTCGACGTGAAGGTTCTTCGGAACGCGGACCCCGAGAAAGCACAGACCATCAATCTGAAACCGGCGGTCAAGGTCCACCCGGACGTCGAGGGTCCGCATATAGTCGCGGAAACCTTCGATGATATAGACGGCGGGCGCATGTAAGACGACTTCCAGCAGCGGGGCATCTTTCGGCGAGAGGACTGGCTGGAGCCGTTCTTCTGGCGGCGCGCAGTAGATGTTTTCGACGCGCACTAATTCGTCGGCACCCGGCTTGTTCTCGGACCATTTGCTGAGCGATGCTGCCCAAAGACGGAAGCTCTCACGCCGGCCGGCGACGAAGATCTCTGCCGTGGGTGAGCTGACGGGCTGCGGCGCGGGCGGCTCTTTTTGCGCCTTCTCCCTATCGGCCTTTTTTTCGCGAAGAATCTTCGCGCCTTTATCCGGCACAATGTGTTGTGCCCTGCTGCCAATGGGCTCAAGCCCGACAGCATGAAGGAGGCCGGTGGGGAAATAGCTCTTTGCGAGATACGACGGATGGAGCGTAATGATGGCCACTGCCTCATTGTGTGGGCACGCGGCGGCCGGCAACGCATCGACATCTTCCATGACGGTGGTCAGCCGGGGCGCGAGCCGGACCTTGGCTTCGGCGAAGGAATACGGATCTTTCTTCACCGGGTTGGTTCTCGGGGGGTCCAACTTCTCGGCCAGACGCTCGCCGTATCCGAGAAGATAGTTCTTTATTTCTGCCATTCGTTCACCTGCTCACGGCCTTTCGAATAGTGTCCCGACTCACGCCGGTCCATTCGTGCGATTCACGCTGTGAAAGACCCACGGCCATCAGGTCCACGGCTAATTGGGCCCGCTCATCGCGTGGCAGATCCCGCACCCGATCATGCACGATGTTCTGAAGCTGGGAAACAAGCGGCTCATGCTGCATCACCGCCCGACGTTTCGCGCGAAGGATCTCCCGTTCGGCTTCGGCGAAGGACATCCCCGCTAATGCCTTTGCGACAATCGGACTCCAGCCCTTCGACTCCTCGTCGTTGCCGATATAGCGCTGGATCGATTCACGGATCTGGTCTTCGTTCGGCATCGGAAACTTGATGATGACCTCGAAGCGGCGCCAAACAGCGGGGTCCAGTAGTTCCGGATGGTTTGTGGCGGCAACCAGTAGGCCAGAAGATGGCCAGTCATCGATCTCCTGAAGGAGGACGGTCACAAGCCGCTTGAGCTCCCCGACTTCCACAGCATCATCTCTGCGCTTGGCAACGGCATCGAATTCATCGAGCAGGAAAACGCACTCGACTCCTTTGGCGTAATCGAGGACGTTGCGCACGTTGTTGCCTGTGCGCCCGAGAAAACTGCTCATCACGGCCGCGAGGTCGAGCGTAATTAGCGGGCGGTTCAGCCGTTGCGCGATCCATCTGGCGGCAAGCGTTTTTCCTACGCCAGGTGCTCCTGTGAACAGTGCGGATTTTGTCGCCTGAAGCGCCGCCTGAACCAGTTCCGATTCCCGTTCGCGCTCGGACACAATCTGATCGAGCCGCTCGCGGACCTCCGGACTCCAGACCGGCTCTGTGTCAAGGAAGACAGGATACTCCGGTCGCGCGAGTTGCAGCCGGGAGTCGAGGTCTACAGGAATGGCATCGACTACGGCGCCGCGCAGCGGCGAGGAGGACTTCGAGGCGTCCCTCAGGATCATTCCGAGCTGCTCTGCAAGTTCCGGAACTGCGATTCGATAATGATTTATGAGCCTGCGAACGTAAAGCTGAACATCCTTTGGCTTTCCCGCCAACGCTAGGCGAGCCATATGGACTAAATCATCTGCAGCTATCGGCTTTTCTTCCATTGTGTATGTAAACCGTTGATTCTATGAAATCACGATTGGACTATATTTGTCAAATAATCTGTAGTATAGTCCAGTACATCGGTTTTGGAAAGCCTTTTTTGACCTCCACAGGACTCGGGACACCCACTCAATCCGAGATTTCCGATGCCCCTTGGCCCCCAATCCCTAAAAAGAGGCCATCCGTGTGTCGAAGTCTTGTGTTTGCAATGCGAGGCGGTCACAGCCAGCTTTGGTTTCAGGAATCGGCAAGAAACGCAATTTCAATGTACCGGACGGTTTCCACCATTCCCTCGCATGTTCGGCGTGCACGCGTAACTTGGGACATGACCACTTTCGAAGTGGATCTCGACACAGCGTTGTTTAACCGCTGCGCTCGACCCACCGCTTGGCTGTGGCGATTCGGAGTGATCGGTATTACCAGATTCATGGGCTCTAGGCAACCGCCGGGATGCTGACCGCCGGGATGCTGACTTAGAGCGGGCTCGGCAGCACGCTTTGGGCGCTACGCGAGAACCAAGACTGACCTGCGCGTCGAAGTCTATTACGATAGCGAGTGGAGGACCACTATGTCCCTGAATCAGAGTAGCCGCCGGTCGTGGTTGACAACCGCACTGGCAGGAGGCCTGGCAGCCTCAGACCTGGCCGCAAATTCCGCGAGGGCCGCGCAACCCACCGAGCGGGTCAAGCCAGCCCCCGACCGGATCGTGGTCAGCGATTCGAAGAACGTCGTCGAGACCACCGCCGGCAAGGTGCGCGGATACACTCACCAGGGCATCCACATCTTCAAGGGAGTTCCTTACGGCGCGTCCACCGGCGGGAAGAACCGCTTCATGGCGCCGGTTCGTCCGGAGCCCTGGGCGGGCGTTCGCAGCGCCCTCTACTTCGGTAAGGTCTGTCCGTTCTTCCCACGCGCCGGCTGGAACAGCGACGAGAATGCCTTCATGTTCCGGTGGGACGACGGCCAGCCGGGGGAAGACTGTCTCCGCGTAAACATTTGGACGCCGGGTATCGACGACAACCGGAAAAGACCGGTCATGGTGTGGCTGCATGGAGGCGGCTTCTCGGCCGGCTCCGGTCAGGAACTCCAATCGTATGACGGCGAAAACCTGGCCCGCCGCGGCGATGTGGTCTCGGTCAGTCTCAACCATCGCCTCAACACTTTCGGCTTCCTGAACCTGGCCGATTTCGGCGAGCAGTATGCGAGCTCGGGCAACGCCGGCATGCTGGACCTGGTCGCGGCGCTCGAATGGGTGCGTGACAACATCGCCAATTTCGGCGGCGATCCGGCCCGCGTAATGATCTTCGGGCAATCCGGCGGCGGCGGCAAGGTGGGCACGCTGATGGCGATGCCTTCGGCGAAGGGACTGTTCCATCGCGCTTCGATTCAGAGCGGGTCGATGTTGCGGGTGGCGGAGGCGGCGGATACGGCCAAGCTCGCCGCGGCCGTGCTCGAAGAACTTTCGATTTCGAAAACGGATGTCGACAAGCTGCGCGACGTTCCCGTGGATCGTTTGCTGGGCGCCGCGCTGGCCGCTCAGCACAAGCTGTCGCCACCGCCTTCCGGACCGCCGGATTTCCGCCGCATGGCCCGTGCGCTCGGTTGGAGCCCTTGCGTGGACGGCAAAATCATTCCGGCCCAGACCTTCGATCCGCAGGCGCCCGAACTCTCCGCGGACGTGCCCCTGATCGTGGGGACCGTACTCAACGAATTCATCAACGGGATCGATCATCCGGACGCATTCTCCATGACCGGGGAACAGCTCGCCGCGCGCGTCGAGGAACGATACCCCGGGAAGAGCAAGGAGATCATCGACGTTTTCCGGAAGGGCCACCCGAAGGCGCGGCCCTTCGATCTGTACTCCATCATCATGGCGTCCTCGGTGCGCGGCAATGCCGTGAAGCAGGCCGGGCTGAAGGCTGCGCAAGCGAAAGCGCCGGCTTATCTTTACTGGTTCACCTGGCAGACGCCGGTGCTCGACGGGAGGCCGATGGCATTTCACTGCGCGGAGCTGAGCTTCTGTTTCGGCAACACCGATCGCTGCGAAGCCATGACCGGCGGAGGAGAGCGCGCCCGCTCGCTGGGCGCCAGGATGAGCGATGCGTGGATCGCTTTTGCCCGCAAGGGCGACCCGAATCATCCGGGCCTTCCCAAGTGGGCCCCTTATGACGCCGGCAGCCGGCAGACCATGATCTTCGACGATCAGTGCGAGGCGAGGAAAGATCCGGACGGCGCAGAGCGCGGGTTCCTGGATTCCATCGGGTAGACCGCCGACATCACGAACCGGATGTGACCAGCGCTTCCTGCGGTGCCGCTGCGATGCTCTGCCAATGCTGGGCCGCCGCCGCGCGGCATTCCGCTGCCTCCGCCGCCAGGCCCGCCGACTCGAGCGACCTCGCCGCCGCTTCCAACTCCCTGGCCTTGTCGGCCGGGAACAGCAGCGGGGCTGCGTTCCATCCGCGGATTGCCGCCTCCACGTAGTCGCCCGCCGATCCGTTCTTTCGCCAGCCGACCACCGCGAGTGTGATGCAGGCGGCGGAAAAATCAGGATGGCCGGCTGACGCCAACGTTTCGTATGCTTGCGTCGCGAGTGGTTCCGCCTGCTCCAAATCGCCTGCTTCTGCCAGTGCGCCGGCCAGCAATCCGCGCGCCACCGCCAGGGCAACTTCGTCGCCGGGCCCGCCTTGTTCACTCATGGCGACCACGGCGGACAGATCGTCGATGGCGTCCCGCAGTTTCCCTCCGCTTCGCCGGATGGCGCCGCGCCGGGCGTGATACTGCCTGCGCAGAACCGGCTCGATCCGCTCCGGCGGCGGCAAGACGCAGGCTGCCCGACCCGCCCGGCCGTCTATGCGCAGCACTTCCGCCAGATAGAGCCTGATTGCGGCGGCGAGCCGGACCGCCCCCCGTGCTTCCAGTAACCCGATGCCTTCCGCCATCAATGAGATCGCGCCTTCCGCTTGTCCCGCATTCCAGAGTGATTCGCCCAACAGGACCAGGTAATGCGGCGCGAGAACATCGTCGGATTGCGCGCGGAGGATCCCGGCGGCCTCACGCGTCGCCTCAGGACCGGCATCCACGCTACCGGTTTGCAGCAGAGCCCGAGCGCGAAAACTGAGCAACATGCCTTTCCACATGCGCCATTGCTCGTCCTCGGGACAGAGGGCCAGGGCTGCCGCTGTTTCCTCCAATGCCTCAGCCCAGGCTCGCGCGCGGACGTGCAGCCCGGCAATCCTGAGACCCGCTTGCATCCGTTGCGGCAGATCTTGGGCTCCGTTCCTGAGCAGGCCGAATGCGGTCAGGGCCTTTTGATACGCCTCCATGGCGCCCGCATGATCGAACCTGGCCATCCGCAGGAATTGCAGGCATTCCCACCCGGCGGCTTCCGAATCCGGCGCTGCGCCCTCGGATAACAACGCCAGTCCCTGGGCGGCGTGCTGTTCCGCATCGCGCGTATACTGCGCGGCCTGTTCGAACGATGCCAGGGCGATGTATTGACGGCCAAGTTGCACCGGGTCCGGAGCGGGGGAGTCGAGCAACCGCCGCAGCTTGCCGCGCTGTTCCGACACGTCGCCGTCGTAATCGGGCGCCGCACGATGCCCTGCGCTCGGGTTCGTGCCGCGCAGCCAAAGGGCCATCAACTCCTCCCCGCGTCGCGTGCACAACAGGAGGTGGAACAGCATCGTGCCATCGCAATACCCGAGCGGCAGAAGGTTGATTAGGCCGACGTAGAACCCGATCACGGAGCCCATCGCAACCAGTGGCCACAGGTTTGCCATGGCTGTGCCCGGCACCAGGAAGGAAACTCCGAGCAGAACGCCGCCGGCCAGCAAGGACGTGAACGGACCCGCTGCGATGACGATCGCCTGCTTGACCCGCAAGCCGCGCGGGCTGACGGGCACCGCGCCCGTATGACCGCCTAGTAGAAGCAGTCCTCTCCAGTCGAATCGCACCCGCCGGTCCCCGGCTTTCATCGAGAAAACCAACGGCCCGATGGCCAGAGCTTTCAGCCGGAAGCCTACCGACACCGCGGCCAGCGCGTGGCCGCATTCGTGGAGCGCGACGTGAATCCACACCAGAAAAAGAAAGGGCACAAGGCCGGGCCCCGTCGAGTCGAACACCGGAAGATCAACCTGATGCGCACCGCTTTGCAAGCCCCTGAATGCCAGGCGTGCCACAAACCAGCCAAGGATGGAAGCCGTAATCATCCAACCGGACATCCTGCGCGGGTTCCAGAATTCGGCGCCGGTGAGCGCCCGCCGCTTCACGGTAGGCTGCATCCACAGATAGCAGAGCCCCACGGCGCCGACCACGGTCAAATAAGGAAGGCCGAGCAGCAGGTAGAGGCAGGGCATCAGGCCGGTCCACCAGGACCACGTCCGTTGGTGCCCGACACCCCACCCGGTGACGAAGCAGAGGCCAGCCGCCGGAAGCCGTGCCAGGATGAAAAAACCCATGAAAAAGCATTGGGCGGCGAAGTGGTTCGGGAAAAAAAGCAGGGAGTAAGCGCGGGCGTGCAGCAGGTCCTCAATCGCAGGGTCATGCCAGCGAATCAGGAAGTAGCCGAGGGCAACGAACGCCCAACCCGCCACCGTGTCGAGTTTCGGCAAACCGCGCATTACTGTCAACCTAGCAGTTTGCGCCACGGGTGAATACTCACGAAAGTATAGGGCGGCGCGCTCGCCGGCCAAGTGTATACTTGAGTTGAAAACTTTGTCTCGCGGGTCCCGCAATTCACAACCCGCAAGCAACCGCTCGATTGTTCGGAGCTGGTTGACCCTGCCCAGGCTGCGCCGGCTGTCGCAGACCCTCTTTCTAGGACTCTTCGTGGTCCTTCTCTGCAACACCGGATTACCCGGCTCGCTCAAGCCTGGCGATGCCGAATTCCGCCTGTCGCACGCGGTGCGCGCTTTTCTGGAGACCGACCCGTTAATCGCCATCGCCAATGCGCTGGCCACTCGCGCGCTCTATCGCGGATTACTGTGGAGTTTGGCGCTCCTCATCGCGACCCTATTCCTGGGACGATTCTTCTGCGGCTGGATCTGCCCGCTCGGCACGCTCAACCATCTGGTTAGCAATCTCCGGTCGGAGAAGAAATCCGGCCTTCGACTGATCGCTTCCAACCGTTACAAACCGTGGCAGGCGTTCAAATACTATCTGCTTTTCGCTTTGCTGGCGGCGGCTTTTCTGGGTGGCGCGCTGGTCGGGATTTTCGATCCCATTGCGCTCGCCGTGCGATCTCTCGCGCTTTCGATTCTGCCGGCTTGGAACTACGCGCTGAACGCATTGCTCGAATCGGGCCACGTTCATTCCGCACTGCCGGCCGCCCTGCTCAGTTTCAAGCAAGCGCACTTCCGCCAGGGCTTCCTGCTCGGCGTGATCCTGATAACGATTCTCGCGCTCAACCTGCGCATCACCCGCTTCTGGTGCCGCGCGCTGTGCCCGCTCGGTGCACTTTTGGGCTTGGTCTCGCGCTGGTCCATTCTGGGATTGGAAAAACATCCGGCCCATTGTGAGGATTGCAATCGCTGCCTGCTCCATTGCCAGGGCGGCGACGATCCCATTCCCGGTGCGCCTTGGCGTAAAGCCGAATGCCATTTGTGCATGAACTGCGTGGCCGATTGCCCGGAAAGCGGGATTCGATTCCGCTTCTTTCCGTCGGCTTCGGGTCCCGCAACCGTCGAGGGCGCGGATCTCAAGCGGCGAAGAGTGCTGACCGGGCTGGCCGCCGGCGCTGTGGCGATTCCCCTGTTGCGCGCCAATACCGGCCTCAGCGCCGAACCGCACGAGCGGCTGATCCGGCCGCCGGCGGCGCTCGACGAAAATCGGTTCCTCGCCCGCTGTATCCGCTGCGGCGAGTGCATGAAGGTGTGCCCGAACAACGCCCTGCATCCCGCATTCGGCGAAGCCGGTTGGGAGGGCATCTGGACTCCCGTGCTGGTGCCGCGCGTCGGATATTGCGAGCCCAGTTGCACCCTGTGTGGCCAGGTCTGCCCCACCGGCGCGATTGGGGAGTTTACCGCACACGAGAAAGGCTGGACCGGTTCCGCAGCGGACACGCGCCCGATCCGGCTCGGTACCGCCTTTTACGACCGTGGCCGCTGTCTGCCTTGGGCCATGGCCACCGACTGCATTGTGTGCGAGGAGTGGTGCCCAACCTCGCCCAAGGCCGTCTACCTGCAACCCGCCGAGGTGACCGATTCGATCGGCAACACCAGGCAGGTCCAACAGCCGTACATCGATCCCGCCCGTTGCGTCGGTTGCGGCGCGTGTGAGTATGTCTGCCCTGTCAAGGATCGCCCGGCCGTTTATGTGACCAGCGCCGGTGAGAGCCGCTCGCCGGCCAACCAGATCCTGCTGGGACGCGCGCCCAAGCCCATGTCCTGGCTCCCCGAGAGTGGCGATGCGCCGGGGTGGATGAAGGCCGGCGAGACACGCATCTTCGAAGCCGCCGATCTCTGGAAATATGTGGATGGCGACGCCGAGCGCTATCTGCGGGCCGGCGTCCGCCGCACCCTCACCGCCAATTACCGCTATCGCGAAATCGTGGAGGCCGTCGCCGATATCCACCTCATGGACGCTCCGTCGGGCGCCGCATCGATCTTCGCTGCCGAGTCACCCGCCGGCAGCCACCCCGTCGCGCTCGGGCGTGCCGGCCGGAGCTATGGCCAGTCCCTGACGTTTCACCAAGGCCCCTTCTTCATTCGCCTGGTCGCCTACCAGGACACCCCGCAAACCGAACCAGCGCTAGTGAGCCTCGCCCAAGCCATCGAGAGAAGGCTGGGGCAGTAAGCATCCTTGGCCTGCAATGCGAGGCGATGTTTCCGTTCGGGCTTACGGTGATCTATAGGAGCGGCAACACTCAGGTTCATATCGACAAGAAGGCGCATCAGCTCGCGAGCCGGATCTCGTGTCCCTGGGCCAGGTGTGCGGCGAAGGCCAGCGCCTCGCGAATATCCGGCTCCTCGACATATGGATAATCGGCCAGCAATTGGTCAATGGTGCGGCCGGCTGCCATCGCCTCGACGAGCATGCCGACGGTCACGCGCATGCCGCGAATGCACGGCTTGCCGCCCATCACCTCAGGATCCATCGTAATGCGGTCGAACTGCTGCACGTCGTTATGATAGCGCAGCCGTGCCATCGTGCGTCAGGCGAGGCAGTGCCCCCTCCCCTGCATTGTCGCCCGGTGCTATAACAGAATCGGAATACCTGAAACCGCAGGATCCCCAGGGGCAACAGCCATGCGCGTCGGCCCACATCACGGCATCACTCGCAGGGGGCTCCTGCAAGCCAGCTTGGCGGGCACCTTTGCGGCCGGAGCTGCTGCCGCCGAAAAATCCAAAGTCGTCATTGCGCGCGATCCCGCTCTCCGCGGCGCCGGAGGCTCGGCCGACTCCAGCCGGGTTTTGAAGATGCTCGATCGGGCCATGCAGTCGTTCTATGACACCGATTCCCCGATCGACGCCTGGAAGAAAGTGGCGCGGCCCGGCGAAGTGGTCGGTCTGAAGGTGAATTGCCTCTCCGGCAAGGGCGCTGCCACCAACACGGTCCTGGTGGAAGCCATCTGCGAGCGCTTGCAGCAAGCCGGAATCCCGCAGAAGGACATCGTGATCTGGGACCGGCTGAACTCCGACCTGGAGAGCGCCGGCTATCGCGTGGTCTCCCGTCCGGATCGAATCCGCTACATCGGCAACGATACCGCCGGCTATGACAACGAATTGACTGTCAATGGAAGCGCGGGCAGCCTGCTCTCGAATACCCTGGTACACACCTGCGATGCCGTCATCAACTTACCTGTGCTCAAGGACCATGGCATCGTCGGCGTGACACTCGCGCTCAAGAATTTATTCGGCGCCATTCACAATCCGAATAAGTACCACACGAATGCGGGCGACCCCTATGTCGCGGACGTCAATATGTTCCCGGCCATCCGGCAAAAGGTGCGGCTGACTATCTGCGACGCCCTGACGGCGCAGTATGAAGGTGGACCTTCCTATATGCCGCAATGGTCGTGGTCTTATAACGGCCTGATCGTCGCGCGCGACCCGGTGGCGCTCGATTACACCGGCTGGCAGATCCTCGAACGCAAGCGGGCCGAAAAGGGGATGAAGCCGCTGCGAGAGTTGCACCGCGAGCCGCTCTACATCGCGACCGCGGCGGATGCCCGCCACAGGCTCGGCACCAACGATCCGAACCTGATCGGCGTGGTGGAGGTGTAACTCGATGGATCGCAGGGCCTTCGTTCAGTTACTCGCGCTTCCGGCTGTGGCGGCGCGCGCGGCGGATGCCGATGCCCGCTTCACCGTCGAGGCGCGCTTCTACGAGAAGCTGCCGTACAAGAAGATCAAGTGCAAGTTATGTCCGCGCGAGTGCGTGATCGACGACCGCGAACGCGGCTACTGCGGCGTGCGTGAAAACCGTGGCGGCACTTACTACTCACTCGTGTATGCGCGCGTGTGCGCCGCTCACGTCGATCCCATCGAGAAGAAGCCGCTATTTCATTTCCTGCCGGGCAGTATGGCATTCTCGGTAGCTACGGCGGGATGCAACGTCAATTGCAAAATGTGCCAGAACTGGGACATCTCTCAGGTCCGTCCGGAACAGGTAAACAGCACTTACATTCCACCTAAGGATCTGGCCGCCCTGTCCCGCCAGAATCAGTGCCCTTCCATCGCTTACACTTACAGCGAGCCGGTGGTTTTTTCCGAATATGTCCTGGATTCGGCGGCAGCCGGCCGCGCGGTGGGTGTGAAGAGCGTAGTAATCAGCGGCGGCTATATCCAGGAGGAGCCGCTGAAGCAGTTGTGCGCTCGCGTGGATGCCATCAAGATCGATTTGAAGGCCTTCTCCGACAAGTTTTACAAGGAGGTCGTCAACGGCGAGCTGAAGCCGGTGCTGAACACGCTCGCGACCATCCGCAAGCAAGGCACCTGGCACGAAGTAGTCTACCTGGTCATCCCGACCCTGAACGATTCCGACGAGGAGTTCCGTGGCCTCGCCCGCTGGATTAAATCGGAACTCGGTCCGGATGTCCCGTTGCACTTCTCGCGCTTCCATCCCGAGTATCTGTTGAAGAACCTCCCGCCCACCCCGCTGCCGACGCTCGAACGCGCCAAGGCCATCTGCGACGCAGAGGGTCTGCACTACGTGTATATCGGCAATGTTCCCGGCCATCCGGCCGAGAGTACCTGGTGCCCGCAATGCCGCCGCGTCGTGGTAGAGCGCGCCGGCTTCACCGTCCGTGCCGTCCACCTGGACGGGGGCAAGTGCCGTTTCTGCCAGCAAGTCATCCCTGGAATTTGGGACGGGGCCCGCATATGAAGATTCTGTCTATCGGCGTCATCGCGTTGTCCCTGCTGGCGGGTTTCCTTCTGATGGAAGGGTCTTCCAGAAGCGGCGGACAAGCGCTCAAGGTCAGGCCACCCGCGGTGGCGGGGACATTCTATCCAGCCGACCCGCAAGAGCTCGGGAAGATGATCGACGGCTTCCTTTCGAAAGCTGCACCGCCGCCGCTCGAAAACGTGGTGGCGCTGGTGGCGCCGCACGCGGGCTATCAATACTCGGGTCCGGTTGCCGTCTACTCCTATGCACTGTTGAAGGGCCGCAAATACGACCGCGTAGTCATTATCGCACCCTCGCATTACGAATCCTTCGAGTACTCGTCCGTGTATGACGGCGCCGCCTATGCGACCCCATTCGGCCAGGTTCCCGTGGACCAGGCTTTCGCCGCCAAACTCGCCAAAATGAGTCCGACGATCCGGCTTTCCTCGGCCGGCCACACGCCGACTCCGGAGCGCCCGGAGCACGCCCTCGAGGATCAACTGCCCTTCCTGCAACGCGTGATTGGCCAATTCGAGCTTGTCCCTGTGATCATGGGAGATCAAAGTTACGATGCCTGCCGCGCTCTCGGCGTGGCGCTGGCTAAGTTAGTCGCGGGAACTAACACTCTCATCGTGGCCAGCTCCGACCTCTCGCACTTTCACACTTACGATGAAGCGGTGCGAATCGACCATAAAACACTCAATGCTATCGGAGAGTACGATTACTTCGACCTGTCGCGCAATCTCGAGCTGCGGGTTTGGGAGGCATGTGGCGGAGGGCCGATCGTCGCCACCATGATCGCCGCCGAACGGTTGGGAGCCAACCAGGCCACTGTCCTCCATTACGCCAATACCGGCGATGTCACCGGCGACCACAGCCGCGTGGTCGGCTACGGCGCGGTTGCCCTCGTGAAGGCTGCCGGCGCGGCTAAGACCGATGAAGCGCCGTTTTCGCTCACCGGCGCGGAGAAAAATGCGCTCCTCAAGATCGCTCGCAAGTCAGTCGAAACCGCGGTCCGCGATGGCAAGACTTACGAGTGCTCCACCGGCGGAATGGAGGCGCTCGCGCAGGAGCGCGGAGCGTTCGTAACTTTGACTAAGAACGGAGAGCTTCGTGGTTGCATCGGTTCCGTAGCGCCGGTCAAGCCCCTGTATCTCACCGTGCGCGAGGTGGCTATGATGGCCGCGCTTCAGGACAACCGCTTCCAACCGGTCACTGTGAGTGAACTGGGCGACCTGCACTACGAAATCTCCGTTTTGTCCCCGCTGCGCCGGGTCATGGACATCCAGGAAATCCACATTGGACAGCACGGCCTGCTGATCCACGCGCTGGGCCACGAGGGCTTATTGCTGCCCCAGGTCGCCAGCAAAGAAAACTGGGATCGGGCGACGTTTTTGCAGGAGACTTGTCACAAGGCCGGCCTCCCTGGGCGTGCATGGCAGGATGCCGGCGCCGATCTCTTCCGTTTCACCGCCCTGGTGTTCAACGAGAACAAGCCCGTCGCGGCGCTGGCTCCGCTGGATCTGTTCGCGAATCCTCGATCATGGCCATCGCCGCCGGCGCCAGGCTCACCAGCGCCGACAGCAACGCCGTTTTAAGAAATCCGAATACGGGAATGAACCAGGCGCAAATCAGAACCGCGCCCACGCACGAGCCGGCCAGATCGAGCGCATACAGCGTACCGGGACGCTCCGCCGCCGCAGCTCCTGTCTCGCTTCCGCCGAAGAAGATCCGGCTGGCAACGGGAAACTCGAATCCGCCCAGCATGCCCGAAACCAGCGCCAGGGCGGGGAATGCAACCTGACTCGCAGCCAGCGTTAGCAGCGTGCCGCTGGCTCGTTCGATTACCGCGAATAGCCCCACCAGAACGAGTGGCGCCGCCGCGGCTAGCAACTGAGTTATCGCCAGAACGCGCATTCCGCCGCGCGCCGCCCGCCGCATCCCGAGCCAGCTCCCCAGCGCCATGCCTGCCATGAATGCCGCAATTAACACGGCCAGTTGCCGGTACACGTAGCCGTACACCGCCTGGAACGCCAATAACAGCAGCATCTCCAGCCCGATCATCGTGAACCCCGTCGAAGCCGTGCAGAATCCCGCCGCGAATCGCACCGTGGCACACGCTGGTGGGACAGGCGATCGGTTTTTGTCGCCTGTCTTCCGCCGCCAGCGGCCGGCCACAAAAGGCGATGGCCTGCCCCACCTTAGCCCTCCCACCACCAGCAGCGCCAGCACCACTCCAACCGCGACCAGCATGCTCCCAAATCTCACTCCCGCCATCGCACGGAAAAGCGCCCGGTAGCTCTCATTGAACTGGCTGCTCCACAACGCCACATCGAAATAATAAGCCACCGGCGCAAAATCGCGGTTGACCGGCGTCGCCGGGTCGGGCCGGATCTGCGCGTCGATCTCGGCCATCCGGTCCGGCGTCATCCGAAACGGGATGAAGTATTCGCTGACATAGCTGGTCTCCAGATTGCGCGCGTGCAGCCGCGCCAGCAGCTCCCCCGCGCCCGAAGCCAGCACGCCAGCCTGCCGCGCCGCGAAAAAGTGGACCGTCTCGCCTGGAATGACTGTCACTTCCGGGAACACCGCCAGCAGGCTCTTGTTTATCGAGCGCAGGAATTGCCCCAGCTCCGGGCTGATGTAATCTTCCGATGACCGCAACTGGAAGGAAAAAAGCCCGCGCCGTGTGAGCTTTCGCGCCGCCTCGCGAAAAAACTCGACCGTGTAGAACCGGTTCAGTTGCGCGTTCTGCGGCTCCGGCAGATTGACAATCACCACATCGAAAGTGGACTGCGTGGTTTTCAGAAACAGCCGCCCATCCGTCACGTGCACGTGCACGCGCGGGTCCGCCCGCAGCGCCAGCCACTGGCTTGGAAAATACTCTCGCGCCAGGTCCAGGATGGCGGGGTCGAGTTCCACATAATCCACCCGTTCGAGCATGGGGTGCCGCAGAGCCTGCGCGACGCTCCCATTGAATCCTCCGCCGATCAACAGCAAACTGCGCGGTGACGGATGCTCCAGCAGCGCGTAGTGAACCGCCTCCTCGGCAGCCGCCGGATCGGGCACGTTGAACAGCACCACGCCATTTTCGTAAACGCTCCGGCTACCTTCCGTCCCCACTACGGCCAGGCTTCCGTAAACCGAGTTGCGCGTCGCGATCAGGTGTTGGCCGCGCCAGAAATGCTGCTGGGAGATTGCTTCCAGGTTTCGCGGCCAGCCGGAAAACTCGAGTACGGCGGCAATCGCAACCAGGCCGGCCATCGCCGCGTAACGCCAGCGTCGGTAGGACAGGCGGTCGGTTTTTGTCGCCTGTCCTCCGCGCGCCGGGCTCGAAATCGCCAATCCGCACGCAGCCATCAGATTCAGCAATGCCAGCAGCCAGGCGATCTCGAGCGAGCTCAAATACCGGATCAGAATCCATCCCGCCACCACGCCGCCGCCCGACGACCCCACCGCTTCCCACAAGTAGACCGAACCCGTAGACTCGCTGGCCGACGCCGAGGCAGCCGTCCGGTAAACCTTGCTGCCTGCCGTGAAAAGGGTGCCCGAAAGAACGCAGATCGGCCCCAGCGTGGAAAACGAAGTCAGCAGCATGGCGCCCGGCCCGAGTACCTCGCCCGGCACCGTCTGCAGCAGGCCCTTTGCGGCCCGAACGGCCAGGATGGTCCACGGCAGTGTGACCGCGATCAGCACCTGGATGCCGGCCATCAGGCGGCGCGGTTGCATGGCGTGCGCCGCAACGTGCCCGGCGAGGACGCTGCCCGCGGCCGTCCAGAAGAACCAGCTTGCCAGCATCAACCCGATCGAGCTCTCGTTGCCGTAGAACACCACCATCAGCTCGCGCAGAAGCACGATCTGCGCAATGGCAGCCGTAAAGCCAATCAGGATAAGCGCCGCCCGAGCTCCGAATCCGGCCTTCACTCTTCCAGGATTAGACGTAAACTGGTCTTGAAGTCAAAGGCCACCAGCCATGGATTTCGAGGGTACGTCGGCGGGGCGGCGCGAAGCGATGATCCGGCTGCTGCGCCTGGGTGGCGTGGCCAGCGCCGCTGCCGGGCTCGCCGTGTGGCTGAACGGGCGCGGCCGCCCGGCCCCGGCCCCGGCCGCAGCCACCGTGCGTACGAGTTTTCAGGTTCCAGCCGACGCCGCTCTGCCCGAGATGGTGGTCGTCCAGGGCGACGACCCCGCGCACCTGGTGCGCCGCGCAATTGAGGAACTGGGCGGCATCCGCCGCTTCATCTCGCGCGGCGACGTAGTGGTCATCAAGCCCAACGTCGCCTGGGACCGCACCGCCGAACAAGCCGCCAACACCAACCCGCTGGTGGTCGCCGAAGTGAGCCGGCTTTGCCTCGAGGCCGGCGCCCGCCGCGCCATCGTCACCGACGTCAGCATCAACGACCCGCGCTCCTGCTTCGCGCGCAGCGGCATTGCCGCGGCCGCACGAGCGGTGGGCGCCGACGTGATCCTCGCCGAGGATCGCCTGTTCCGCCAGGTCGATCTGCGCGGCGAGGTGCTGCACTCCTGGCCCGTGCTCGATCCCTTTCTCAGCGCCGACAAAATGATCAACTTGCCCATCGCCAAGCACCACAGCCTGACTGGCGCTTCGCTGGGAATGAAGAACTGGTACGGCATCCTGGGCGGTCCGCGCCAGCAACTGCATCAGCACATTCACGAAAGCCTGGTAGACCTCGCCGAGTTCATGCGCCCCACCTTGACGATCATCGATGCCTTTCGCGTTCTTTTGCGGAACGGACCAGGCGGAGGCAATCTCGCGGACGTGGCCTTGATGAAAACCTTGATTGCCGGAACCGATCCGGTCATGCTGGACGCCTATGCCGCCAAAGCCTACTGGGATCTGGACTGGCATACGCTCCGCTATTTGCAGTTGGCCAGCCAGCGCCATTTGGGAACCCCGAGTTTTGAGACCGCCCGAACCCGCTTCGTGACGTTGTGATAGGTGGGGCATGCTTCAGCTTGCCAACGCCCGCTTGCGGGCGCACTCCTCCACCGGCCTCCCGCGCCCCACTGCCAGGCGCTAGAGTAATGGTTAATGAGGCCTTTTCTCGCGATATCCCTGGTCTGCCTGGCGAGCTTCGTCGTCGCCGCCCAGCAGGCGCCGGCGCTGGCCGTCGATGTCACTGCCAGCCGCCATCCGATCAGCCCGTATATCTACGGCTTCAACGAGTGGCCCAACTACAACTCTCCCACCCACGCGTGGACCGACACCGGAATATCCGAAGCCATGCGCGTCGGCGCGCGCCGTTGGGGTGGCGATAACGCCACCAGCTACAACTGGCAGATTGACATAAAGAATAACGACAGCGACTGGTACTTCACCAACTACGTGGTGGGAGATGGCGTCAACTCGACATTCGACGTGTTTCATGAAAAGAACCTGCAGACCGGCACGCTCAGCCTGGGCACCGTCCCCGTGCTCGACTGGACGCCGAAGTTGATTCCGGGCCAGCCCCTGGTGTTTAACGTACCGCTGAGTTGCAGCTTCAGCGTGGCGAAGTACGGCAAGCAGACGGGGACCGACCCGTACGACTCCGTTTGCGGCAACGGCGTATCGGCCGCCACCGGCCAGAACATCCTCAACGATCCGAACGACGTGTACCAGCCGATCACCCCCGCCTTCGCCGGGCAGTGGGTGCAGTCCATCAAGAGCAAGTACGGCCCTGCCAACCTGGGCGGCGTTCAAATGTGGAGTCTCGACAACGAGCCGGAGTGGTGGGACAGCGTCCACATGGACATGTACCAGCACCCCGCCACGTATGACGATATGCTGGCGCGCGACGTTGCCACGGCGCAGGCCGTCAAGGCGGCCGACCCAACCGCCCTGATTACCGGTCCGGTGCCTTCGGGATGGTGGGGCATGCTTTTTTCCAAGCAAGACATGGACAGTGGCTGGGGCAAGTGGCCGTACTGCTACTACGACAACCCCGTCGATCAGAACGCGCACGGGGGCCTGCCATGGCTCGTTTACTACTTGCAGCAGATGCAGCAGTTCGAACAGCAAAACGGGTATCGCCTGCTCGATTACCTCGACGTGCACGGCTACATCACCCCGAACGGTATCGGCTTCGACGCGAACTACACCCCCGCGAACACCCTACTGCGGCTGACCTCCACGCGCGCGTTCTGGGACCCTGCCTACATCGTGCCGGGCTTCACAAATTGCCAGGGCTATTCCGACGCGGCCGGCAATCAGGTCGCCCCGGCTCTGGTCCCCACCATGCACGGATGGGTAAACCAGAATTACCCCAATACCAAGCTCGCCATTACCGAATACAACTGGGGCGCGCTCGAAGACATCACCGGGGCGGTGGCCCAGGCGGACATTCTCGGAATATTCGGCCGCGAGCAGCTTGACATGGCAACCATGTGGCCGGATGGCAACTTCACGCTGGGCGTTCCCGGATCTTACGCCTTCCAGATCTTCCTGAACTACGACGGCAATGGCAGCCAGTTCGGCGAAACCAGCGTCTCCGCCACCACCGGCAATCCGGACGTGCTCTCCATCTTCGCCGCCGAGCGCCACGATTCCGCGCTCACCGTGCTGGTGCTGAACAAGACCGCCTCCGCAATCGCCGACAGCATCAGCCTGGCGGACTTCACACCCGCCGCGAACGCCCAGGTGTGGCAGTACAGCAAGGCGAACCTCAACGCCATCGTGCGCCAGACTCCGGACCTCGGCGTGGCCGGCAGCGGCGTCAGCGCGACTTTCCCGGCATATTCGATGACGCTGCTCGTGATTCCGCAGGCGCAGAGCGCCATGAGCGTGCCGCAACCGGCCATCGCCGCGGTCACCGGCGCGGCGTCGTACGATGCCTCCGGCGTATCGCCCGGAGAGATCGTGGCCATCTGGGGCCAAGGCCTGGGATCGGCCGCCGGGGCTACCCTCCAACTCGATTCGAACGGCAAGCTCACCACTTCCTTGCAAGATACGCAGGTGTTCTTTAACGGCTTTCCGGCGCCGCTGATCTACGCGGCGAACGGCCAGGTCAACGCCATCGTCCCCTATGAAGTGGCGCAGGCGCAGATGGCCAGCGTGGTGGTGGTCTATCAAGGCAACCCCTCGGCTCCGTCCCAAATCGCCATCTCGGCCGTCAAACCGGCCATCTTCACCAGCAATCTTTCCGGCCGCGGGCAAGGCGCCATTCTGAACCAGGATGGCAGCGTGAACGGCCCGGCGAACCCCGCCCAGCGCGGACAGTATGTCCTCATCTATGCGAGCGGTGAAGGAGTGACCACGCCGCCCGGCGTGGACGGCCGCCTGTCCAGCGTATCCGGATCCCCGTTGCCGCAAGTGGCCGCTTCCTGCTCAGCCACCATCGGCGGCCAGCTCACCACGTTGAACTATTGTGGCGAAGCGCCGGATCTCACCGCCGGCTTAGTGCAGGTGAACGCGCTGGTTCCGGCATCGGTGACGCCAGGCAACGCCGTACCCGTGACGATCACGGTAGGCGGCGGCGCCAGCCAGGCGGGCGTAACGCTGGCCGTCCAGTAGGGGCGGGTGGCGCCAGTTTCTTTCCGCCGGAAATCCGGGCTAGCATGGTTCTGCGGGTTCAGGCCCAGGAAGGGAGCGGGCGGCATGAGGATCAATCAAACCCGGGAGCGGCTTTCACGGGGCGAAACGGTTTACGGATGTGGATTGCAGGTGTACCGGTCGGCGGAGATTCCGCGCACGTTCGCTGCGGCGGGCTTCGACTACGTGTTCATCGA
>Ga0181521_10000765_pt1 | contig 39590 bp, 34 predicted proteins | sample PEATcosm2014_Bin_32_FD_119764 | JGI IMG/M metagenome (GOLD analysis project Ga0181521, IMG submission 119764) | Peatland microbial communities from MTU Mesocosm Facility, Houghton, MI, USA - PEATcosm2014_Bin02_60_metaG | ecosystem: Environmental > Terrestrial > Soil > Wetlands > Peat | place...
GACGGACTGAACTAGGCTAGCGTCCGTTTTCTTGAAGGTGCGTCCTGCTTGACAGAATAAGTTTCACGGAATAACAGTGTTATTACCATGAAGGCCCTGCAACGTAAACATTCGGGCGATCGGCAACTCACACGGTGTCGTCATCCCCAATCCGGTCCTGGCGCAATTGGGCCTGAACGGCAAGGAGGGGGCCGAGATGACCATCGAGGGCGACGCCCTCGTGTTGCGCAGGCCGGCCAGCCCTGTGCGCACAGGTTGGGCGGAGGCCGCCAGGAAGATCGCCGAAGCCGGGGATGACGAACTGGTAATGGGCGAATTCGGTAATGCGGCCGACACGGAGCTGGCCTGGTGACGCGTGGGGAGATTTGGCTCATGAATCTTGATCCCACCATCGGGAGCGAGATCAGCAAGACGCGTCCGTGCGTGGTTGTATCCCCCGCAGAAATGCAGGATCACCTGCGGACCGTGATGGTCGCGCCAATGACAACGAAAAGTCGCGCGGCGCCGTTCCGCATCGGCGTTACGCATGGCGGCCAGAGGGGTTTGATTTTGCTGGATCAGATGCGCGCCGTGGACAAGGCCCGGTTAGCGAAGAGGTTGGGAGCGGTCTCGGCAAAGACGCTCACCTCCACCTTGAGCACGCTGCAGGAAGTCTTCGCGGAGTAAACCTCAGGCGGTCGACCGAGCCTGTGCTGAGAATGGCATCTCGTCCGCAAAGGGGGGATTGGCAGCCATATTGACGGATAGGTAACGATCCGTCGCCAAGCATTTACCGACGACTCCGAACCGCCATCGACTGTTGCGGGCGTCTCACGGCGCATCCGGAAGTTGAGACCGCGGGACGTGCTGGAGCTACAACGATCGCGCCGGACGCCGCCGCCTGGGCGATCGCTGCGCCTTCGCTTACTCCTCCCGCAGCGCCGCCGCCGGGTCCGTGCGAGCCGCGCGCCAACCCGGCCGCAGCGCCGCCACGAGGGCGCACAGCAACACCCCTCCGCCGGATAGCGCGTAGGACAGGCCATCGCCCGGAGTGACGCCGAATAGCATGGGCCGCGTATAACCGGCCAGCCAGACGCTCGCCAGCAGGCCGGCCGCCAGCCCGACCCCTACCGGCCAGAGCACGCGCGCCCCTACCGTGCGCAGAATCTGCGTCCGCCGCGCTCCCAAAGCCACGCGAATGCCGAGCTCGCGCTGGCGGCGCGCTACGAATCGCGCCAGGCTGCCGTACAGCCCCATGCCCGCCAGCAGCCAACACACCGCGCCGAAGAAGCCTCCCAGGAGCGCCAGCAGCCTCTCGCGCCACAAGGTGTTCTGCACCTCCTGCTCCAGGGTGGCCGCTTCCACAATCGGTACGCCGCGCAGCGCCCGGCGCACCGCCGCCAGCAGCGAAGCGGCATCGCTGTCCGCGCGAATGTACATCAATAGAGGCCCATCGATATCCTTGGCCTCGTCGAACAAGCGGTACTGCGCCGGCGGATCCGGCTCGCGCAGCGAGCGGTATTTGGCCGTCCCGACGATTCCCACGATCACCGCGTCCGGCGGGTGGCGGCCGTCGGTGGCGTACACGATTCCCTTGCCGATGGCATTCTGGCGCGGAAAGAAGGCGCTGGCAAAAGCGCGATTCACGACGATCGGCTCGGGTTTCCTGCCGGCATCGCTGGCCGCCAGGTTCCGCCCGTCCTGCAAAGCGATCCCCAGGGTCGCGAAGTAGCCCGGACTGACGGCCGTGACGGTGGTATTCAGGAATGTGCTGGCGGGCAGGGCCACGCCCTGCGGCGCGACCGTCATCTTCTGGCCCATCCCGCGCATCAGGCCCAGCTCCGTATAACTCACTTCGCGCACGCCGGGGATGGCCTTCACCTGCTCGCGCAAGGTCCGCGCCAGCACCGCCGGCGAATCGCCGCCGGCGTCTCTGGCGTCTTCCAGATCCGCCGTGATCGCCAAAACATGGCGCCGGTCGAAACCCGGATTGAGACTATCCAGCTTGCGGAAAGTCCGGATCAAGAGCACCGCGGCCGTGAGCATGACCACGCTCAGCGCGACCTGCAGCGCCACCGGACCGAACCCCGAGACGGCGCTCGTAACACTGCGCCCGCTGCCTTTCAATTCCACGTACAGTTCGGCGCGGGCCGCGCGCCAACCCGGCAGCAAACCGAAAAGAAGCACGCTGGCCGCCGCCAGCCCCAGCGCAAACAGGAGCGCGGGGCCATCCATCCGCGCATCCACCAGGCGCGGCGTCAGGTAGCGCACGGAAACCCGCGCCACCGGCAGCAGCCGGGCCGCCAAGGGAAAGCACGCATAGGCCGCGCCGCACCCCAGGGCGGCGGCAGCCAGAGCCAGCAGACCGTGCTCCGCCAGCAGTTGGCGCAGCAGCCGCCCGCGGCTCGCGCCCAGCGACAGCCGCAGCGCGATTTCATGGCGGCGCTCTTCGCTCTCCGCGATCACCAGCCCGGCCACGCTGGCGCACACCGCTCCCAGCAGCAGGGCTACGCCTCCCAGCAGCAGCACCAGGGCGCCGGAAAGATCGTCGCGCAGCGCCGACAGGCCGCGCCCCACCGGCCGCAGAGCGACCTTATACTGGCTTTGCGATTGGATGTCCTGCTCGATGGTCCACGCCGGCCAGTTGGCGGCCGCGTGCGCGTACCACTCGCGCAGGATGGCGGCTTCCCCCGGCTGTACCCGCGCGGTGATTTGCGCCGCCACGGAAAGCGGCGCCGCACCGCGCGCCAGCCGCGCGACGATCAGGAAGCCCGCGCGCGGATCTCCCGGCGCCGTCACCGCATGCCCCAGCAACTCCGCCGCCGCGCCAATGGGCACGCGGAAATCCGGCGCCCGCTCGATGTCCAGCCCGTGGAAATCCCGCGGGAGCACCCCCACCACCACGAAAGGATACTTCCGGATCCGCACCACGCTCCCGATGGCGGCCCGGTTTCCGCCGAATGCCGACTGCCAGAATTGATAGCTCAGCACCGCGGGAATCTGTCCCGCAGCCGCGGCGTCTTCTTCGGTCAGCACGCGCCCCGCCGCCGCGCCCACGCCCAGTTCGGAGAAATAGTTTGGCGAAACCATCTGCACGGTTGCCAGGCGCACCAATCCGTCTCTTTCGAAGGGTTGAAAATTCAGCCGGCTCCATTCCTGTTCCGCGGCCACCCGAAACCCGCCGGCGCGCCGCAGGAGCGTAAACTGCCGGTAGTCGAACGAAGTGTCCGGTCGCACCTGCCGCAGGCGCATCTTCTGCAGCAGGAAAAGCTCTCCCGGCGCGCGCACCGCCAGCGGCCGCAGCAGCAAGGCGTTCACAAAACTGAACACCACCAGGTTGGCGCAGATGCCCATCGCCAGCAGCAGCACAACCAATCCGCCGAACAGCCGCCGCCGCCGCAAGTGCCGCCAACTCTGCCGGATATCGGCCCACATGGGTCTAGTGTCGCAAACCGCGGTGGGAGATGCTTCAGCCTGCCAACCGCCCGCAGGACGGAGCTGCCCGGCAAGCTTGAGCTTACCCCTCTCGACAACTTGGCATTCCATTTGCTAAGATATTGCTTAGATCCAATTGTGGTACTGCTGCCCGATCGTCCCATTCCCAACTCGTCCGCACCAAGCTTCCCCAGCAATCCATCCGAGGAGTAAAGCGTAGAAAATCTATGGCTTCCAATACGTTTTCGCAAGGCGCCCAAGTCGAGCATTTGAAGTTCGGCCTGGGCACGGTGATGTCCAGCAGCGAAGAACGCATCGTGATCAAGTTCGACGATCACGGCGAAAAGAAGTTCGTCACCAATATGGTGATGGGCAGTTTGAAAAAGAGCGACCGGGAGCGTCCTGTCGAAAAGAAGGGCGCCCGCAGAAAGAAAGCCGCGCCGGTAACGGTGTAGGCCCGCGCGCGCGAGGAAACTTCCGCTTGAACGCACGTCAAAAACGGTTATTCGAAGAGGCTCGGAAACGCAATCCGGACCTTAAAATTCCAGCCGAATCGGATTCCAGCTCCGCGTGGACCGAAGCCGATCTGGCCCTCGTCAAGCAGGGCGTCGGCGACAAATCCAGCAGGCCTGCCCAGGCCTCCGGCGAAGGCGGCGAGTCCGCCGCCGAAACCCCCACCGGCGAACAGGCCGGCAGCGTGGTCACTTACTTCGAAGCCAAAGGTTTCGGATTCCTTCGTCCCGACGATGGCGGAAGAGATATCTTCTTCCACGTCTCCCGCCTCGCCGAAGGTCTTGCCACGGACCTCCGTCCCGGCACGCGCGTGCTCTACGAACTGGGCATGGACCGCACCGGCAAAATGGCGGCCAGCAGCATCCGCATCGCCCCGCCGCCCGCGCCATAATAAAGCATGACTCTCGACGAACGCATCCAGGCCCTGACGCAAACGGTCGAGCGGTTGGCGCTGATGCACCAGGACAACGAGAAGAAGCGGGTCGAAAGCGAACAGCTTTGAAGCCAGCGTTTCGGCGGGATGCTCGACATTGTGGAGCGGCTGGACACGATCATCCGCATCCACGAGGATCGGCTAAACGGCCACGACAAGAGATTAGACAACCTGGAGCGCGGGTAGAGCCGGCAACCGGTATAATAAGAAGCGATCCGGTTTACAGAACGTCCGGCAGCCCTCGAAGCGCCGGCCGCCAACCCTGACATCAAATGTTCGACAACTTATCCGAAAAACTGCAGCGGGTGTTTAAAAACCTGCGCGGCGAAGGGAAGCTCACGGCCGAAAACATGGAAGCGGCTCTGCGGGAAATCCGCATGGCGCTGCTCGAGGCCGACGTCAATTTTAAAGTTGTCAAGCAGCTCATCGAAAACATCAAGGTGAAGGCCATGGGCGAAGAAGTCCTCTCCGCCCTGTCGCCTTCCCAGCAGGTCATCAAGATCGTCCACGAGGAGCTCATCAAAATCCTCGGCAGCCACGAATCGCGCCTGCGCTTCGCCAACGAACCGCCCAGCGTCTTCCTCATCGTGGGTCTGCAAGGCTCCGGCAAAACCACTACCACCGGCAAGTTGGCGCGCTGGCTTTCCAAAAACGGCCATCGTCCCACGCTGGTTTCGGTGGACGTCTACCGGCCGGCCGCGCGCGAGCAGCTCAAAGTGATCGCCCGGGAAGTCGGCCAGCCGGTTTACGAAGGCGCCGAGGGCGAAACCTCGCCGCTCGATCTGGCCCGCTCGGCGCGCCGCGAAACCGTCAACAACGGCCGCGACGTGCTGCTGGTGGATACCGCCGGCCGCCTGCACATCGACGAAGACCTCATGACCGAGCTGCAGCAGCTCAAGGAACAGCTCAACCCCGTGGAAGTCCTTTTCGTGGCCGACGCCATGACCGGCCAGGACGCCGTCAAGAGCGCCGACGAGTTCCACAAGCGGCTGGGCATCACCGGCGTCATCCTCACCAAGATGGATGGCGATGCCCGCGGCGGCGCGGCGCTCTCCATTCGCCATGTCACCGGCCAGCCTCTCAAGTTCGTCGGCATCGGCGAAAAACCCGATGCCCTGGAACCCTTCCATCCCGACCGCGCCGCCAATCGCATTTTGGGGATGGGCGACATCCTCTCCTTCATCGAAAAAGCCAGCGAGCAGTTCGATCAGAAAAAAACCGTCGAGATGCAGCGCAAGCTCATCGAAAACGACTTTTCACTGGAAGACTTCCGCGATCAGTTGAAAAGCATCCGCAAACTGGGCCCGCTCAGTTCGCTGCTCGACATGATGCCCAAGGTGGGGATGCTCAAACAGCTCAAGGACGTTAAAGTAGATGAGAAGGAGATCAACCGGGTGGTTGCGATCATCGATTCGATGACGCCGCGCGAGCGCTCGAACCACATGATCATCAACGGGAGCCGCCGCCGGCGTATCGCCAAAGGCAGCGGCACCAGCGTACAGGAAGTGAACCAGTTGTTGAAGCAGTATTCCGAAGCCAGGAAAATGATGAAGACCTTCTCGGGCGGCATGCTCGGCAAAAAGCTCGGGAAAATGAAGCTTCCCGCCGGCTTCCCATTCGGAGATTTACCCGGCCGCTAAAGCGCCGTAAAGAAAAACTAAATTGGAGTATCCATGCTCATGATTCGCCTGGCGCGGTTTGGCGCCAAAAAGAAGCCGTTTTATCGTGTCGTCGTCATCGATAAGGAACGCGCCCGCAACGGCCGCGCCCTGGAAGTGGTGGGCCATTACAATCCGCTCTCCAACCCCCCCCAGGTAATGCTCAAGCACGACCGCCTCGAACACTGGACCAAGAATGGCGCGCAGCTTTCCGATACGGTGAAGCACCTGGTGGAAAAGAATCCGGCGGCGCAAGCCCTGCCGGTGGCCTGATGGAAGCTCTTACTGGCGCCTAACTGTAAGGAACAGAACGGCTAGACCTACGGTATTGCGGCATAGCCGCCGTTCTACTCCCGCGGTTCGGCTACCATAAACGTTAGGAGGGCGGGGTGCATGAAACAGTTGATCGAAGACATCGCGAAAGCTCTGGTTGACATCCCGGAGGAGGTTTCCGTCCGCGTGGTGGAAGGCGAGCAGGTCACGGTTTTAGAGTTGAGGGTCGCCCCCGGCGATCTCGGCAAGGTGATCGGCAAGCAGGGCCGCACGGCGCGCTCCATCCGCACCATTCTGGGAGCCGCCGGCATGAAGCTCAACCGCCGCTTCACGTTGGAAATCCTCGAATAATGAGCGCTTCGGAGACCGGGTGGGTCGCGGTAGCTTTGCTGGGAAAAACCAGGGGCAACCGCGGCGAAATCACGGCCCTCGCGCTGACCGGCAAACCCGAGCGTTTTCAAACCTTACGGCAAGTCTGGCTCTTCGGCGGCGGAGAGCCTTTCGAAATCGAATCCACCTGGTTCCATGCGGGAACTCTCATCTTTAAATTCCGCGGCGTGGATTCCATCTCGGAAGCCGAAAAACTTTACGGCGCCGAAGTCCGCATTCCCATCGCCGAGCGCGCACCGCTGGAAGAAAACGAGTTCTTTCAGTCCGATTTGATCGGCTGCGAAGTCATCGACCGGCGCGCCGGACAATCCCTGGGCCGCGTCACCGCCTGGGAGGATTCCGGCGGCCACGGTTTGCTGGTGGTGGAGGGCCGGCTGCTCATTCCCTTCGTGCGCTCCATCTGCGTGGAAATCAATCCGGCCGCCCGCCGCATCGCGGTAGAATTGCCGGAAGGGCTCTTAGACCTCAACGCGCCGTGATCTTTCACGTCTTAACGATTTTTCCCGAATTCTTCGCTGGACCGTTCGCGCACGGGGTGGTCAGCCGCGGCCAGCAAGCCGGCCTGCTGGAGATCCGCATCCACAATCTACGCGATTGGACGCACGACCGTCACAAAACCGTGGACGACCGTCCCTTCGGCGGCGGCGAAGGCATGGTGCTCAAACCGGAGCCCATCTTCGATGCCGTCGAATCCATCTGGCCGGCGCGCCGGCCGGATCAAAAGGCCATCCTGCTCTCCGCGCAAGGCCGCATGTTCGACCAGGCCTCGGCCGGCGGCCTGGCGCGCGAAGCCGAAATCCTGCTGATCTGCGGCCGCTACGAAGGCGTGGACGAACGCGTGGCCGAGCATCTCGCCGATGACGAAATCTCCATCGGCAACTACGTGCTGAGCGGCGGGGAGCTGGCTGCCGCCGTGGTGATCGATGCCGTCGCCCGCCTGCTGCCGGGAGTGCTGGGCAACGAAACCTCGGCCACGTTCGATTCGTTCCAGCTCGCCGGCCACGGCGAAGGTCTGCTGGATTGCCCGCACTGGACGCGTCCCGCGGAATTCCGCGGCTGGAAAGCTCCCGAAGTTCTGTTGAATGGCAACCACGAAGAGATCCGCCGTTTCCGCAAAAAGCTGGCGCTGGAAAAGACCGCGCGCCTGCGGCCGGATCTGCTGCCGTAGACTTCCTACTCTTCCATCACGTCGCGCAGCGGAACCACAATCGGCGAATCCGGAAGGCGCAGAGTTTTATCCGCGACCGGCTGCATGCCGGCGGCCGTGCGCACTTCGCTCTCCAGCGTGTTCGGGTCGATGATCCAGACGTACGGCACGCCGTTCTCTACCAACTCAGCGGCTTTGGCCCAAACGTCCACCATGCGGTCGTCGTGCGAGAGGATCTCGATCCATAAGAGCGGCGGCCGGGAAGGGTAGCGGCCTTCGAAATCCGGCAGCGCGTACACGCAGACGTCCGGGATCGGAAACCACTTCTCGCGCACTTTCACCCGGAGCTCCGTGTAAATCTGGATGCTCCACTGCTTGCGCCGCCGGGCCAAATACGCCCCCAGCAGCAACTGTAATAGCGAGTGTGCCTTATCTCCCAAGTTGCGCTCCACCAGGGCACCGTCGCGGTATTCCCGGTCGGGAGAATACGAGGTGTTCAGGTATTCCTCAATCGGCAGTAGGGTCTCGACGTCCATGCCCTTACCATATCACCGGCCCGCTACAATATCTCCAGTGCCCGTCCTGCAAGACGTCCGCATCGCCTTCCGCCTTTTCCGCCGCACCCCGGTTCCCACCGTCATCGCACTTCTCTCCATCGCCATCGGCATCGGCGCGACCGCCGTGGTCTTCACCGCCATCAAAACCGTCCTGCTCGAGCCGCTGCCCTACGCCCGCCCCGCCGGGCTGGTGCAACTCCGCTCCGAAATGGCGCATGCCGGACAGTCGCAGGGCGATTGGGTTTTCTGGAACGAGGCCCAGGAAATCGCGCGCCGCACCCGCACCCTTGAATCCGTGGCCGTGTACGGCAACGCGGTCTTCGATCTGGCGGGCGATGGCGGCGCGCCGCCCGAAGCGCACTACGGCCTCCGCGTCTCCGCCAATCTTTTTCCCACGCTCGGGGTTTCGCCCATGCTGGGCCGCGGCGTGCTGCCCGGCGAAGATCGCCCCGGCGGCCCCAATGAAATGGTCCTCAGCTACGGCCTGTGGTCCAGCCGCTTCAACCGCGACCCGCACGTGGCCGGCCGCACCGTGGACGTCAACGGACGCAACTACCTCATCATCGGCGTGATGGCCGCCGGCTTCAATTTCCCGCTGCGCCGCGAAGCGACCCACACCCCGGCTCCCTACGTGGAATTCTGGGCGCCTTTGCAATTGAAGCCGGAGGTTGCGGCGCGGGGCGCGCTGGGCGGCGTGGCCCGCCTCCGCGCGGGCGTTTCCATCGCCCAAGCCCAGCAGGATCTCGCCACCATTTCGGCTTCGCTGGCCCGCGAGTTTCCCGCCACCAACCGCGATAAAACGCTCGATCTCGCCTCCCTGCGGGAACGCGCCCTGGGCAAATCGCGCGATGCTCTGTGGCTGCTGATGGCCGCTGCTTCGCTGTTCCTTCTGATCGGCTGCGCCAACGTCGCCAACCTGCTGCTGGCGCGCGGCTTCGCCCGCCGGCGGGAAATCTCCATCCGGATGGCGCTGGGCGCGGCCCGCACCCGCATTGCGCGCCAACTGCTCACCGAAAGCTGCGCGCTGGCCATTCTCGGCGGGCTGGCCGGCTATGCGCTGGCTGCCGCCGCGTGGCAAATCCTGCCTGCCATCGCACCCGTCACCATCCCGCGCCTGGCCGCCGCCCGCGCCGATTGGTCCATCCTGGCCTTTTCGCTGGCCGCCGCGCTTCTCAACGGCATTCTCTTTGGCATGGCGCCCGCGCTGCGCGCCGCCGCGGCAGGCGATTTCGCCGCGCGCGGCGCCGCATCCGGCAAGCACGACCGCGTGCGCGGCGCGCTGGTGGCCGCCGAAGTCGCCATTGCCGTGACCCTGGTGCTGACCGGCGGCCAACTGCTCGCCGGCTTCCTCGCGCTCATCCGCACCGATCCCGGATTCCAGCCCGATCGCGTTTTCGCCGCCGTGGTCCTGGCCGCGCCCGAGCGTTACCCCACTCCCCCATCGCGCGGCGCCATCTACCAGCGTTTCCTCGACTCCGTCCGCGGCATCCCCGGGGTGGAATCCGCCGGCACAGTGGATGCTCTTCCCTTCAGCGGCGAAAATCATGGCGGCTTCATCGCCCCCGGCATCGCCGGCGAAATCGACGTCGTCAGCCCGCAGTATCTGCAGACCATGGGGGTCCGCCTGGAGTCCGGCCGCTGGTTCGGCGACGAGGACATGCAGCCCTCTAGCGATGCCGTGATCGTCAATGGCGTCACCGCCGCGCTGCTCTGGCCGGGAACTTCCGCCACCGGCAAGTCCCTCTGTCTTTACTGCACGCCCGAGCGTCCCAGCAACTGGAAGCGCGTCGTCGGGGTGGTCTCCTCCATGCGTCACGCCGCGCTGGAGGGACCCGATCCGCCCAATGTCTATCTCGCCACAGCGGCCCTCCAGCGCGCGCAATTCCTGGTGGTGCGCACGGCCGGCCCCGCGCGAGGCCTCGATCCGGCCTTCCGCCGCGCCATCGCCGCCGTCGATCCCCACCAGGCCGTCCTGCTCAGCGCCTCCATGCGAACGCTGGTGGCCGATACGGTCGCCGACCGCCGCTTCCTGATGACCCTCCTCGCCATCACCGCCTGTCTGGCGCTGCTCATGGCCGCCGCCGGCATCTACGGCGTGACTTCCTACACCACCTCGCTGCGCACGCAGGAGATCGGCATCCGCATGGCACTCGGCGCCACTCCCGCCAAAGTGCACGCCCTGATTTTCCGCCATGCCTTCCTGGCGGTAGCGGCCGGACTCGCCACGGGCCTGGTCTGCGCCGCCATCGCGCTGCGCCTGCTGCGCGGCATTCTTTGGGGACTGGCCGCCGGAACCGTCCCAGCGGTCTGGATGGCCGCCGCCTTCGCCTTCCTCACCGCGGCTTTGGCCTGCTGGCTCCCCGCGCGCCGCGCTACCCGCATCGACCCCATGGCCGCCCTGCGCCAGGATTAAGCCGGCGCGGAAGCGCAGGAGTGTTCTCCAGCCGGCTCGCTGGCAAAAGGAGGAATTGCGCCACGTCTGAGATCCGAGAACAGGAGATCTAAATTGGACGTTTTGATGTAAAATTGATGTATTCCAGGACAATATAAGGAAATTCCTGGGGAAAACACATTAATTGCGGCCTGGAAACGGGCGCTGGGCAGCGCGCCCGCCACGGCAAAACGGGGCACGAAGGCAACGTGCAAGTTCTGGCCCTGGCGCGTCTGCTTGGACAAGCGCCGGGCCATGTGCTAATTGTGGGAATCGAACCGGCGCAGGTGCGCACCGCCAGCGGGCTCTCTCCCGCGGTGGAGTCCGGGGCGCCGCGGGCGCTGGCGGAAGCGGGGCGAATTCTCGTGGACATGGGGAGGGGATAAGATGTGCCTGGCAATTCCGGGAAAGATCGTTGAGACGGAAGTAATCGGCGGCATCCGGGTGGGCCGCGTGCAATTCGGCGAAATTTTCCGCCAGGCCTATCTGGATTTCGTTCCGGAGGCGGAGATTGGCGACTTCGTGCTGGTGCACGTGGGTTTCGCCATCAGCCGCGTGGATGCCGAAGAAGCGCGCCGCACCTACAGCCTGCTGCAACAGATGGGCGCGCTCGAGGATGAGCTGGGAGGGAGCGTCTCGTGAGATACATCGACGAATACCGCGACCCGCAACTGGCGCAGTCCCTGGTTACGGAAATCCGCAAGCGGGTGACGCGTCCCTGGGTGCTCATGGAGATTTGCGGCGGCCAGACCCACACGCTGATGAAGTACGGGATCGCGGAACTGCTGCCGGCGGAGCTTGAACTGGTGCACGGCCCCGGCTGCCCGGTGTGCGTCACGCCGCTCGATATCCTGGATAAGGCCGTGGCCATCGCGGCGCTGCCGGACGTGACGTTCGTCTCCTACGGCGACATGCTGCGCGTGCCCGGCTCGGCCAGCGACCTGTTTCGGACCAAAGCCGCGGGCGCCGATGTGCGCATCGCCTATTCGCCGATGGAGGCTTTGAAGATCGCGCGCGAGAACCCGGCGCGCCAAGTGGTGTTCTTCGCCGTGGGATTCGAGACCACCGCTCCCGCCAATGCCATGGCGGTGTGGCAGGCCAAACGCGAAGGACTGCGCAATTTTTCGATTCTGGTTTCGCACGTGCTCGTGCCGCCCGCCATGCGTCTGTTGCTGGGTTCGGCGAGCAACCGCGTGCGCGGATTCATCGCCCCCGGACACGTGTGCTCCGTCATGGGCTATACCGAGTACGAAGAGCTGGTGGCGGAGTTCCGGGTTCCCATCGTGGTGGGAGGCTTCGAGCCGCTGGATCTGCTGGAAGCCATCCTGATGCTGGTGCGGCAACTCGAAGAGGGACGGGCCGAGATCGAGAACCAGTACGTGCGCAGCGTGACGCGCCGGGGCAACGAAGCCGCCCAGCAGCGCATGCTGGAAGTGTTCGAAGTGACCGGCCGCAACTGGCGCGGCATCGGCCCAATCGCCGATTCGGGTTACCGGCTGCGCCCGGAATACGCCGCCTACGATGCCGAGCTCGTCTTCGGCGTGCAGACCATCTCCGCTCCCGAACCGCCCGAATGCATCAGCGCGCTGGTGCTGCAGGGGCTCAAAAAACCGCACGATTGCACGGTCTTCGGCACGCGCTGCACGCCGGCCACGCCCATGGGCGCCCCCATGGTTTCGAGCGAAGGCGCCTGCGCGGCCTATTACCGGTACCAGCGCCATATGGCGCCGGTGAACGTCCCGGTGAACGCGCCGGTGAACGCCCCGGTGAACGGCTGATATGGCCGACCCCTTCGCATTCACCTGTCCGGTTCCGCTGCCGGCCAAGGACCGCATTCTGCTGGGGCACGGCTCCGGCGGCACGCTCAGCGCGGATCTGCTGCGCGAGGTTTTCCTGCCGCTGTTCCACAGCCCCATTCTGAACAAGCTGGACGACCAGGCGGTGGTGGAGGTGAACGGTACCCGCCTGGCGTTTACCACCGATTCCTTCGTGGTGAAGCCCATCCTATTTCGCGGCGGAGATATCGGCTCGCTGGCGGTTCACGGCACCGTCAACGATCTCGCCATGGGGGGCGCCACGCCGCTGTTCCTGAGCGTCGGATTCATTCTGGAAGAAGGGCTCGAGATGGAAACGCTGCGCCGCGTCACGGCTTCCATGGCGCGCGCCGCCGAATCCGTGCCGGTGGAGATCGTCACGGGCGATACGAAGGTGGTGGAACGAGGCGGGGCCGACCGGTTATTCATCAATACCGCGGGGATCGGGGTGGTGCCCGAAGGCGTGCGGCTTTCGCCCGCGCTGGTGCGCCCCGGCGACCGCGTGCTGCTCTCCGGCTACCTGGGCGACCACGGCATCGCCATCCTGGCGGAAAGGGAAGGCATCCAGTTCGATACCGAACTGGCCAGCGATTCGGCGCCGCTGCACGGGCTGGTGGCGGAGATGCTAAAAGCGTCGCGCGAAATCCGCTGCATGCGCGACCCCACGCGCGGCGGACTGGCCAGCACGCTCAACGAGATCGCGGCGCGCGCCGGGGTGGGAGTGGAAATCGACGAAGGCGCCGTTCCCATCCGGGAAGCTGTGCGCGGCGCCTGCGAGATGCTGGGGCTGGACCCGCTGTACGTGGCCAACGAAGGGAAACTGGTGGCCTTCGCCGCGCCCGGCGCCGCCGAGGCTCTACTGGAAGCCATGCGCCGCCATCCGCTGGGCCGCGACGCCGCGATGATCGGCACGGTCACCGGCGCGCATCCCGGCCTGGTGCTGCTGCGCACGGCTTTGGGCACCACCAGAATGGTGGACATGCTGGCGGGAGATCAGCTTCCGCGGATCTGTTAGCGGCGTGCGCCACGCCGCCCAGTGCGGATCGATTTCGACCGCTCCGTGCTTCCGGTAGAACCGCTTGCACGGGTTCTCCGGCGCATACCCCACGCACAGGCTGCGCGATCCGTCCTCGCGCAGCGCCCGCGGATCGGCGTCCGTGTGTGGTTGTCCAGAATGATAAGAGCGAACAGAAGCGTCACGAAATCGGCATAGGCGACCAGCCAGCGATCGGTGGACGGGCGCAGGCGCCGATGCAGCCGGTCCGGTGAACGGTCCGCGGGGAGTCTCACGCCACGTTCCTCGCGCGTACGGCAGATGCGGTTTGCACAGCGGCAAGCTGGCCGTGGCCGGTTTCGGTGTGGCCGGGTTTCTCTTCCAGGAAGTTCTCGAGGCGCATGCGGACCAGGTATGGATTGAGTCCCCTCGACGATAGCCAGGACACCCTCCTGAATCAACTCGCAGCGCAGGCTATCGCGGCGGGCCTGCGTCCGGATGCGGGCGGCGGCAGGCAGCAGGAGCAGGTTGGCGGGACCCACGCCATAAATCGTCGCCACGAACGCTACCGCGACGCCGCGGCCCACCTGTCCTATGTCGTCCAGTTGCTTCATCACCTGGATCAGCCCCAGAACCGCGCCGATGATTCCCACGGTGGGCGCGTATCCGCCGGCGTTCTCGAAGACGCGTGCGTCGCCTTCGGCGCGCTCTTCCTGGCACCGGACGCCGAGCCTCCAGTTGGCCGCGTATTTCGGAGGCGTCCACTCCGTCGACCGCCAGCAACAGCGCTTTGCGAAGAACGGGATCCTCCATCCGCTCCGCCTGGGCTTCCATGGAGGCCACGCCGCCGCGGCGCGCCAGAAAGGCGAAGTGCATGGGGCTGGCAATGGTGGCCGGGGAGTCGCGCGCGGTCCCGAAGAGCAGGCAGCGGCAGCGGCGGGCGGCGCTCCGAAGATTGGCCGGCGGGGTACTGGCGGCCACCGCGCCGAAGGTTCCGCCGAAGACGATCAGAAGGGCCGTCCACTGCGCCAAATCGGCGATTCGCCCTCTTTCGAGCAACAGGCCGCCGAGGATTCCGGCGAGCGCGATAACTGGTCCTGCAACGGACGCGATGTCGATTTTTCGATGCGGCATTTTTAGTGACTCGATCGTGGATATTAGAACTTCACGCCGGATTGGCCGATGAGCATCTTGAGGGAATTTGGTGATAAAAACTCCGTGTTCCATTGCTTGCGTTCAGGCAGCCGCCATCCTGCATGCCTGGGGTTCGAACAACCTGGCACTGTTGCACCGGAATCTGGTCGCGGCGGCCCAGGAGCCGCCGGTTGCGGCGGCCGATACGGGTGAGGGCGAACGGCTGGAGATCCTGGCGGCCATCGCCGGCCACATGCGGCTCCTGGTGGAATCCGACCAGTTCTATGGCGCCGCTCAATACCTGCCGCTGTTGCGTCACCTGGCTGCTCCACCTCCCGCCGTTTTCGAATCCGCTTTCCGCCGCTAAACCAGCGGCAGGGCGCCTCACGTGCGCACTTCCGGCAGATCTTCGATCAGGAACGCATTCTTCTGGTGCGAATCGACTACCCGGCCGCGGAACTTGTTAAGGCTGTTGATGGTGCAATCCAACTGCTCATCGATGCGATAGTCGAGACGCAGGATGTAGTTTCAACACCCTCTGCTGCCCGGCTTCCGTGGGATCGGTTTTGCGCAGATTCCATTGCTGATCGAATTTCTGGCCGATCATCTTGATGTTGATGGAGGGGATCGCGAAATTCAGCGTGCCGGAATTCTCGCCGATCCGGATCTCGATGCCCACCGCTACAACGGCTTTACTGGGTGCCAGGATCTGCAGCATCTGGGGCTCGGTAGCCACTGCTTCGAGCTTGAAATTAATCAGGGTGACGCTTTTCGAGGCTTCCTCTGGGGTGGGGCGATCACGAACTGTCCGCCCTCCTCCATTCGTCCGAGAAGCACGCCGCAGAGCACATTCGCCAGTTCGATCACTGTGGGCACTTGCGCTTCGGGCGCCGACTCGACGCTTTCGCCAAGAAACGCGGCGGCCAGCGCCATGGCGGTGGACTGCGGCAGCGAGACAGCCAGAGCGCCGCCACGCGAGCCCTGGTACGTCACTCCGGCGCACCAATGCGGCCCTTCCGCCGATTCCGTTCCCGGTCCGAATACCGCACTGTAAAACATGGTTTCGAGAACCTCTTCGGCCGCGCAGCAGAGCAGGTCTTCCATCTCAGACATGGGATGCCTCCAGGACTCGCTCCAACTCGGCCCGCAGCGCTTCCGCGTGGAATGGTTTTACGAGATGACCTTTGGCGCCCTTCTCGGAGATCAGTTCCGCCGATCTGAAACAGGTCTTTCTCGGCGCCCGCAGCCCTTCGTGGCGCCGGCCATGCCCGCGAGGGCTTACGCCGCTTGGGCGCGGGTGCTTGCATGAACCAGATGCAAAGCCAGGCGGTCGAGCGCTTCGCGGTCTTCCTGGCGAAGGAGATTTCCTTGCGAATCCATAACATCGAAGGCGCCGGGAATCGCCAGTTCCTCCGGGATCACCGCGACTCCGATCATGGTCAGCAGTTCCCGCAGGTGCTTTAAACCGCGGCGGCCGCCGCTCGGGCCCGGCGAAGTGCTCAACAAGGCGGCAATCTTGCCGCGAAAGGCTTGAGCCGGGCGCTCGCCGGCCTGCGGGCGGGAAAGCCAATCGACCGCGTTCTTGAGGATCGCCGGGAATGAGCCGTTGTATTCGGGCGAGGCGATGACCAAAGCGTCGTGCGTTTGCAGCAGGTCGCGAAAGGCCTTGGCGGCGGCGGGCGGGCCCTGAGCGGCTTCGATGTCCCCGTCGTAGAGGGGCATCGGGTAGTCCTTTAGGTCCGCGAGGGTAACTTCGGCGCCGGCGCGCCGCAGCGCTTCGGCGGCCGAGCGGGCCAGCTTGCGATGTAAAGAATCGGTGCGGGTGCTGCCGGCAAATACCAGAACTCTCGGTTTCATGAATTTTCCTCGATCTCAAGATATTTGATGTAGAGGAAGCTAAAAGGATGCAGCTACAGCCCGATTCCCCGAGATACCCGGGGGCTGGTGCCGTTCAAAATCCGCATTTCATAGTCGTCGTTTGCCTGATCATCGCGGTGGTGGGGGTCACCAGCCTGATGCGCATGCCGGTGGATGCCGGGCGTGAGCATCATCAAAGTCTATTTCCAGCAGGGAACCAATCCGGAATCGGCGGTGACCACCATTTCCAACCTGGCGATGGCGCAGTTGCGTCGCCTGCCGCCCGGGACGCTGCCGCCGGTGGGGCTGAAGTTCGACGCCTCCAGCCTGCCGGTTTGCCTGGTGACTTTCAAAGGCCAGGGATTGAACGAAACCACGCTGCGCGACCTGGCGCAATTCCAGGTACGCAACCAGGTGGCCAGCGTGGCGGGCGCCAGCGTGCCGCAGCCCTTCGGCGGCAAGTACCGGCAGATCGTGGTCTACGCCGATCCCTATAAGCTGGAACCGCACGAGTCGAGCCTGATGGACGTGGTGCGTGCAGTGAACACGGCCAACCTGATCCTGCCGGCGGGAGACGTGCAGTTGGGGCCGCTCGATTACACCATCTCTCGACGCGGCACGCACGAGAGCGACGCACGAGTGAGCGTTTGCGCCACCACGCCGCCGCGCCCCTCAGTACGCCAGCTCGTTCTTCGCCGTGACGTGCTTCTCCAGTTCCGTGCGGTTCAGGAAGAAAGTGGATTTCACCAGGCTCTTGCTGAACAGCTTTTCGGCCTGGTCGTCGAAGTGGCCGGATTCGGGGTGATCGCTTTCGCCCAACGGGATCACCATGTAGGACTGCGGCGGCTTGGTCAGGATCACGATCTGGGTGGAGGTCTGGCCGGTGTGCCCCACCATCTCCCGGCCCACGCGGCCGAAGCTGATGGCGCGCGGCGTTGCCATGCCCGCCTCGGCCAGCGTGCCGCCGCCCACGGGCCAGGTTTGTGTTCCACCCTGGCGGCCCACGCGGAAGAGCGTGCCAAACGTGGCATCCGGAGGGAATTCGGTTGCGAGCCGCTGCGCGGCCCGGTCGAGCGCGCCGCGGATGGCTTCGTCCGTCAGGCTGGCCGGAGGATTGACGGCGCGGCCGGCCGCGCCCAAAGCGGTCTTGAAAAGGTAATAGGCCAGCGCCGGACGCGAGCCGGCATCGCTGCGGCGGTCCCAGCCGGCCAGCATCTTTCCCAATTCGTGATCGGGCGCGGCCTGGCGGATGCGCTCCTGCCACAGTTCGGCGTGCCACACCTGCGGGGAAAATGCGATCCCGATGGCCTGCTCCGCCGTCACATTGTGCGCGGCGTCCAGCAGATCCAGCACCATGGCGGCGCGCTGATGCGGCATCGTGCGGCCCTCGTTATAAATATACGGGTGCTCGGCCCACCTCTCCGGCAGGAGCGGCGAATCCTTCATCATGGCGTAGGGCGAGACGTTGCAGTTCTGCATGTAGCCCTGGGGCGGATTGGCGATCTGCACCAGGTCTTCGAACGGGTGAATCCCCTGCCACTCGCACTCGCCGGTGGCTCCCGGCATGGGCCGCGAGGGAATGCAGCCCTTGGGCAGCACCGGCACGCGGCCATTGCGGACGTAGTAGATATCGCCATCCACCGTGCCGATCATGATGTTCTGGCCCATGTACTGCAGCCCGGCCAGCGCCTTCTTTGCCTCCGCGAGGTTGTGCGCGGTAGCCATTTGCCAGCCGGTCTCGAGCAACTTGTATTCGTTGGCGTAAGGGATGGCCATCGAGTAGGCCTTGCCGTTCTTGTGCGCCACGATCGGCCCGTGATGCGTGGATTCGATGCGCATCTCCTGCCACTTCACCTCGCTGCCCACCTTCACACCGATGCGCTCGGTACGCACGTCCAGCGGCCTCCACGCGTCCTGGAAGCGGTATTTGCCGTCCTGGACCTCTTCCTGATAGATGTCCGAGGTATCCGGACCGCCGGTTGTCATGGCGATGGAAAGATAGCGGTTGTGTCCCAGGGAAGGAAAAGGCAAGCCCACGATGGCCGCGCCCGACACCTGCAATTCGCCGCCATACATGCGGATCTCGTAAAAGCGGAATTCGCCATACCAGCTCAGGTGCGGGTCGATCACCGCGATGGGCGCGTGCATGGCCGTTCGCCAGGGAGCCAGCAGCATTTCGTTAGAGCCCCGATAGGCCATGGGATCGGGCGGAATGCCGGCGCGTTGCAGGGCGCCGGCCGCTTCCCCCTCCGGCCAGCCCCAGATGATATATCTCCCCAGCGCCACGATCTGCCAGGGCTCCAGCTTCGGCGCCCACGCGGGAACCTGTTCGGGGTGCTCCTGCATGAACTTCTTCACGCCCGCCTGGAAAGCTTCGCAGATAGCCCGCACCTGGGGGTCGAGGTCCTTATAATGCCGCTGGGCCACTTCCTTGTGCCGCGCCAGCCGCGAACGGGTATCCCGCTCGAAGAACTCCTGGCCGAAGACCTCGGCCATGGCGCCCTCGGCCTTCCGGTAGTTCTTGAACATCTCCTCCAGGCGGTCCTGCGCCTGGGCGTAGCCGGACCCGTAGGCAGCCCCCGCGGGAGTGGCGGCGAATATATGCGGCACGCCGTATTCGTCGCGCAGAATTTCGACCTTCTCCGCGCCCCACGCCAGGCTGCATGCGGCTACGGCTAAGACAAGCCGTTTCATAGCTGCTTATCTTAGCGCGATGTCTCCGCGAAGTGGCGCACGCACCCTGCGCGCCGCCATCGCCACTCCTGGCGATGCGGTTGAGTGCTTGCGCCACGGAACCGCATACCGACGGGAGCGTGGCGCACGCACTTCTGCGCGCCGCATCGCCACTCCTGGCGATGCGCGGAGGTGTCGAGACGAGTCGCGCACCCCGGCAAACCCGAGTGTTCGCGCCGCAACGTATGCTAATTTTAGATGCGGATGTCTGGAAAGAGGTCCGGTATGGAGTCCGAAGTACTCTACTCCCGAAACGAGCGGAATGGCTCGGCGTGGGCCGAGATCACGCTGAATCGCCCGGACAAGGGGAACGCCTTGACGCTGCCGATGCTCGACCTGCTGGAGTCGCTCGTTGCCGGGATGGAATCCGACGGTGCGCTGCGCGCGGTGGTGATTCGCGGCCGGGGGCGCTTTTTTTGCACGGGCGGCGATATCGAGGCGTGGGGCGGGCTGCCGCCGCGCGAGATGGGGCGCGCCTGGATTCCGCGCGGCATCGACGTGTTTGGCCGGCTGGCTGGCCTGCCCCAAACCGTAATCGCGGCGCTTTCCGGCCATGCGCTGGGCGGCGGGCTCGAATTGGCCTTGGCGGCCGATCTTCGGCTGGCCGTGCGGCGGGCCAAGATAGGCGCCCCCGAAGTGACCCTGGGAATGATCTCGGGCTGGATGGGAGTGCGCCGATTGGCGGAAACCATCGGAGTGGCGCGCGCGCGCCACATGACGCTCCTGGGCACTCCGATTACGGCCCAGCAGGCGCTGGATTGGGGATTGATCACCGCCCTGGCGGAAGACGGCGCGGACCTGGAACGCCAACTCGGCGGGTGGCTGGATACTCTCTGCGCCAACGCCCCGGCCGCCATCGCCTTGACCAAGGGGATTCTGGCGACGATGCATGCGGACCTGCGCCACCACCATGCCAGCGCGGCGGCGCAAGCGGCGGGGACCGAAGACTGCCGGGAGGGCGTGCGGGCCTTCGCGGAAAAACGCAAACCGATTTACCGCAACCGGTGAAGGCATGAGCGCAACGCAATTTGTGAATGCCGCCGAGGCCGCGGCCATGATTCAAGACGGCGCCACGGTGGCGATTAGCGGCAACGGCGCCGGCATGACTTCGGCCGAAAGCATCTTCTCGGCCGTCGAGGAGCGCTTTCTTAAATCCGGCCATCCCCGCGGCTTGACCCTGGTGCATTCGCTGGGACTCGGCGATCGGGATGCCATGGGGACGAACCGGTTCGCCCACGAAGGCATGTTGCGCAAAATCATCGCCGCCCATTTCACCTGGTCGCCCAAAATGCAGCAACTGATTCGCGACGAAAAAATAGAGGCGTATTGTCTCCCCGGCGGAGTGATTCAACAGTTGCTGCGCGAGATCGGCGCGCGCCGTCCGGGCCTGTTCACGCATTCCGGACTGGAGACATTCGTCGACCCCCGCCAGGGGGGCGGGTGCTGCAACCGCCGCAGCCAGGAAAAGCTGGTGGAGCTGATGCACATCGACGGCCAGGAGGTGTTGCGCTACAAACCGTTCCCCGTCGATGTGGCCATCATTCGCGGCTCTTATGCCGATACGCGGGGCAACCTCACTCCCCAGGAAGAAGCCGTCGACCTGGACATCCATACGATTGCGCTGGCCGCCCGTAACAGCGGCGGGATTGTTCTGGCGCAGGTGCGGCAGGTTGTCGAAGCGGGGAGTTTGCACCCGCGCACTGTGCGTGTGCCGGGCATCCTGATCGACGCGGTTGTCGAGGAACCCGCGCAGGAGCTGTTTTACGGAATGGGCTACGACCCGACCATCAGCGGGGCGCGCCGGGCGCACCTGGGAGGACCTGCGGGAGACGTTCCCCAAAAGCTGGAGCGCCGTATCATTGCGCGGCGCGCCGCCATGGAAATCCGGCCCGGCGCTTCGTTGAACTTCGGCTTCGGCATACCCGGCGGCATTTTCGGCATCATCGCCGAACAGGGCATGGGGCAACAACTGTGGATCAGCGTGGAGCAGGGAACGCATAACGGACGCATGCTGGACGACCGGCTGTTTGGCGCCGGCCGCAACACGGACGCGATCGTGCCTTCCATCGAACAATTCGATTACTACAGCGGCGGCGGGATCGACATTACTTTTCTCGGCATGGGTGAAGCCGATTCCCAGGGGAACGTCAATGTTTCGCACTTGGGCGGCAACCTGATCGGCCCGGGCGGTTTCATCGAAATCGCCCAAAATGCCAAGAAGGTTGTGTTCTGCGGCACCTTCGATGCGCAAGGGTCCAAAGTGTCGTGGGCCGAGGGCCGTCTCACGGTGGTGGCTCCGGGCGCGGTGCGGAAGTTTGTGCGGCATGTCGAGCGCGTCACCTTTGCCGCCGCGTATGCCCGGAAGCGCGGCCAGGAGGTCCTGTACATCACCGAGCGGGCCGTATTCCGCCTCGCGGCGCAAGGCATCGAGTTGATGGAAATCGCGCCCGGCGTGGATATCGATAGGGACATCCTGCCCCATATGGAGTTCCGCCCGGAAATACGCGCAGCCGCCGCTATGCCCGCGGCGGTTTTCGAATAGGCCGGAAGCGAGTTTCTTATGGGCTCCTCATCCGCCCCGGAGTTCGTCGTTGGCCGCAAAAAGCGCCTGGCTGTCACCGCCACGGCGGTGATCCTCTGTCTCTCGGCCTGCAAGCTGCTGGTCCACCTGTACGCCGGGCGGCACTACGGCTATTTCATCGACGAGTTGTATTACCTGGCGTGCAGCCGGCATTTGGCCTGGGGTTATGTGGACCAGCCGCCATTGATTGCGCTGATCGCCTGGGTGGCGCGGTCGCTGTTTGGCGACTCGCTCCCCGCCATTCGTTTCCTGCCCGCTCTGGCGGGAGCCTGCGAGGTCGCCCTGGCCGCCCTGATTGCCCGCGAACTCGGCGGCAAGCGATATGCTCAGGGCCTCGCCGCCCTCGCCACACTGGTCGCGCCGGGCATTCTCGGCGCCGACAACCTGCTCTCCATGAACGCATTCGAGCCGCTGTTCTGGTTGGGCTGCGCATGGGTGCTGATCCGAATCGTCAAAACCGGCAACCAGAAGCTCTGGATCTGGTTCGGCATTCTCGCAGGCTTCGGCCTGGAGAACAAATACTCCATGCTGATCTTCGGAGCCGGCATCGTTGTGGGGCTGCTCCTGACTCCGCAACGCCGCGTACTTTCCGGCCCCTGGTTGTGGATCGCCGGCGCGCTTGCGCTGCTCATCTTCCTGCCGAACCTGTTGTGGAACGCGCAGCATGGCTTCCCGTTCCTCGAGTTACAGGCGAATATCCGCCGCAGCGGGCGCGATGTCCCTCTCACGCCGCTGGCCTTCCTGGGTCAGGAGATTTTGACCATGCATCCTCTCACGCTGCCCTTGTGGCTGGCGGGCCTCTGGTTTTACTTCTTCTCGCCCTCGGGAAAACCGTTTCGCGCGCTGGGCTGGGCGTGGGTCTTCACCGCCGGCGTGATCGTCGCTTTCAGCCCGCGCATTTACTATCTCTATCCCGCCTTCCCGCTTCTGTTCGCCGCCGGCGCCGTGCTTTGGGAGGTGTGGTTCGACGGCCCACGGCATTGGTGGCTCAAATTCGCCTGGCCGGGTTTGCTCCTCGTTACCGGGGCCATGCTGGCGCCGCTCGCGCTGCCGGTCCTGCCGCCCGAAACCTATATTCGGTATACGCAAGCGCTGCATATCGGCCAGCCTCCCATCGAGACGTTCAGGCTCGGCCCGCTGCCGCAGATTTTTGCCGACCAGTTCGGCTGGGAAGAGATGGCGGCCGCCGTGGCCCGCGTCTATAACAGCCTTCCGCCGGAAGTTCGCTCCAAAACCGCCATCTTCGGTCAAAATTACGGACAAGCCGGAGCCATCGACCTGTTCGGTCCGAAATACGGCCTGCCCCCCGCCATCAGCGGGCATCAAAGCTATTTCCTGTGGGGGCCGCGCGGCTACACCGGGGAAAGCGTCATCGTCATGGCGGGACGGCGGCGCGACCTCGAGTCGCGTTTCGCCAGCGTACAGAAGGTCGCCAGCGTTTCTCATCCCTACTCCATGCCGTACGAGCATTTCGATATCTTCTATTGCCGCGGCCTCAAGCGGCCTCTGCGCGAGATTTGGCCGCAAGAAAAGAATTGGGACTAGACGCGCAGATGTGTTCCATACGATCGTTGCTGCCGGAGGTACCGAGCTATGAATCGAAGATCCTTTCTGACTTCCGCGGCGGTGGCCGCCGCCGGAAGCGCCGCCGGACCGCGGCCCGTCGCGGCCGCCGTCCCCAAAATGAAGATCACGCGCGTGCGCGTCTACAAGCCGCCCGAGCTCAATCCGCTGTTCAACCAAAGCAACATGGTGGTGACGGTGGAGACCGACGCGGGCGTCGTGGGGGTGGGCGAAGGCGGCGCCAGGGACACGCTCGAGCAGTGCGCGGGACGGCTGATCGGGCAGGACCCGCACTACATCGAACGGCTGTGGCAGGATATGTCGCGCGCGTTCTTCTACCCTCCGGGGCGGGAAAAGCTGCACGCGCTGGGCGCGCTCGATCTGGCGCTGTGGGACATCAAGGGCAAAGTGCAGGGCCTGCCCGTGCACGCGCTGCTGGGCGGCATGGTGCGCAATTATTGCGAATGCTACAACACCGCCGGCATCATCCCCTCCATCAAGCCGGGAATGAGCATCCGCGAACGCGCCCGCGCTACCATCGAAGCCGGCTACCGCGCCTATCGCATGGGCGCCGCCGACGTGCGCAACGGCACGACCTTTAACAGCCGCGAGCGCGTGAACCAGCTCCTCAAGGACTGCCGGGAGGCGCGCGAGGGCGTGGGCGAAAACGGGGATTTCTGCATCGACTTCCACCAGAGGTTCGACCTTTCCGACGCCATCCGAGGCTGCGAGCTGATCGAGAACCTGGCGCCGTTTTTCGTCGAAGACCCGGTGCGCACCGAAGCCTTCCAGCAAGACCTGCCCATCCTCAGGCGCTCGGTCAAGGTGCCCCTGGCCGCGGGCGAGGAGTGGGGCAACCGGTGGGACTTCAACCGCCTGGTAGAGGAGCACGACATCGACTTTCTGCGCGCCACGCTGCCCAACGTGGGCGGCATCACCGAGATGGTGAAGGTGGCGGCCATTTGCGAGACGCACTTCGTGGGAATCGTGCCGCACTTCACCGGCCCTATCGCTACCGCCGCGCTGGTGAATACGCTCGGCACGTTCAGCGGCCCCGTGCTGATGGAGTACAATTTTGAAGGCCGCACCAACCCGCAGGCGCCGGTCTGCCTGGATTTCAAGCAAGGGAAGCTTTACCCCAACGACCGCCCCGGTCTCGGCGTGGAGCTCGATATGAAGCAGTTGACGTTGATCGCCGAGATGAACGAGCCGATCCGCAACCGGCAGCTTTACTATAGGCCGGACGGGTCCATCACCAACTGGTGAGACCAAGCGGTATCGACCCGATGTGGCCCACGCACCCTTGCGCCGCACCTTTGCGTGCGGCACTTACAGCGGGACCGTGGTTTCGCCCCAGCCGGCAGGCGCGTGGACGCGGAGTTTCAATTGCCGCAAGGTAGGGCCGGCGGCGGGCCAGACGATTTCGTAGCCGGCCAGGAGGTTGAGATAGGCGGAACACAGCCGCTCGGTGACGGCGGCATCGTCTTCAGCCAGGACGAAAGGGTTGTGAGTGCGGCGGCAGAATTCCTCCATGTGGGAATCGGGAGCCTGTGAAACCACCTGGACCAGGATGCGCGAAGCGATTACCGAGGAAATCAATTCATAGCCCGCGGCGCTGCGCGTATCGCCGTGGCTGAACAGCATCAGGTAGCGGCGTCCCCGGTTGGGACCCTGATCGGTCTTGACGGCGCGCCAGATGGACGTCCAGACGTCCGTGCAAACGGTGCGGTTGGTGGGCTGCTGAAACAAGGCTTCCAGGTTTTGCACGTTGACGGAGAACTGCGGCGGTTCGTCGATCGAAGACGGTCCAGCGGAATCGGCCTCGCGAAGATAAGGCATGATGGCCCACAGATCCGATGGCCGCTTCCAAGCCCTGGACTGGAGCGCCGCCTCCATCCACGGAGTGCCGGACTCCGCCGACCGGGGAAAAAGAAAGACCACCGAAAGGGATTCCACGGGCGGACGCTCGATTACTTTGTAAGTGGCCAGCGGATGGCCGTCTTCGGCGAGGATGAAACTGGTGGGCAGCAGCTTGGGAGGGTCTGCGCCATCGCGGGTCGAGATGGTGACCTGCAAACGGCGGGGGCCTTTCTGCGGATCGTTTTCCAGCCACATGGCGGTCAAACGCCACTCGGCGCCCTGGCGCGATTGCGCAACCACCGTTTTGATGCGGCCCAGGGCGGAGAGGGCGCGCGCGCGAACCGCGGCGCCGGTGTCGCGCAGCAGACGGGCGAGAGCTTCGGTGAAGCGCGGATCGCCGGTTTCCCCCATGGCCCAGGCCGCCGTGGAGCGGAACAGGATGGACTCCTGCGTGGCCATTTTCAGCAATTCGGGGATGGCGGCACACTCTCCGATGCGGTACAAGGCCACCAGCGCGTTGCCGGCCACGCGGTTATTGCCATCGCGCGCAGCCACCTGCAAAAGGGCGCGGGATTCTTCCGTATCCAACCCCCAGATGCCTTCGATGGCATTGGCGCGGATGCGCGGGTCGGATTCCGCCAGGCGGCTCTGCACCCACTTGATGCTGCGGCTGCCGCGCCCGATCAACTTGACGGCTTTGGAGCGCAGGTAGGGGTTGGGATGACGCAGCATGCGCATCAGGGACGGCAACACGCGCGGGCCGTCGGAGATCGCGGCCAGAATTTCCATGAGGCGGCCGACGCGGTCCGGAGGGAGCGGCGAGCCTTCCGCGGAGGCGCTGTCGGCGAGCTGTTTGGCCAGCGTGACATCGGCCAGCGAATCCACCCGCATGGCCGAGCGAGCTAGCGCCAGCGCCTGTTCCTGGGTGAAAAGGGGATTGCTCAGAGCCTGCAAAAGAAGGTCCTGGGAGACGATCAGGGTGACCAGATAATGCAACCCGCGCGATTCCTCGGGGCTGTTCAGCAGGGCCATGGCCCCATCCAGAAACGCCTGCCGGTCGGCCAGCACCAGGTCGCGCAGAATTTCCCGGCTGCGTACGGGATCGCGGTCGAAGTTGCGCACCATGTATTGCACGATGGCGCGGACTTCGGCCGGCGGCCGCGACGGTTTGAAGCCGGGAACCGACACAGGAACACTATCGGCGGAAAGGGCGCAGGAGTTTAGGGCATTATAATCAAACTGATGTCGAAAAATACTTTTGGCGCGGCGGCGAAGCTGCGCGTGGGCGATAGCGAATACGAGTACTTCCGGCTTGCCGCGCTGGAAGAAAAGGGCGCCGGAAATATTTCCCGCCTGCCGTTTTCCACCAAGATTCTGCTCGAAAACCTGCTGCGCTCGGAGGACGGCAAGCGGGTTTCCGCTGGCGACATCGATTATGTGGCGCGCGGCGTGGCCGGCCCCAACGGCAAAGAGATCAGTTTCATGCCGGCGCGCGTGCTGCTGCAGGATTTCACGGGCGTGCCGTGCGTGGTGGACCTGGCGGCTATGCGCGACGCGCTGGCGGCCATGGGGGCCGACCCCGGCCGCGCCAATCCGCTGATGCCCGCCGACCTGGTCATCGACCACTCCGTGCAGGTGGACCGCTTCGGCTCGAGCGACGCTTTCGACGTCAACGCCCTGCTCGAATTCCAGCGCAACCGCGAGCGCTACATGCTGCTGCGCTGGGGGCAGACGGCCTTCCGCAATTTCCGCGTGGTGCCGCCCGACACCGGGATCGTGCACCAGGTGAACCTCGAGTACCTGGCGCAGGTGGTGTTCCGCGCGGATGGCATGGCGTACCCGGATTCGCTGGTGGGCACGGATTCCCATACCACCATGATCAACGGCCTGGGCGTGCTGGGTTGGGGAGTGGGCGGAATCGAAGCCGAAGCCTGCATGCTGGGGCAGCCCATTTCCATGCTGCTGCCGCCCGTGGTGGGGTTCAAGCTGCACGGCCGGCTGCGCGAAGGCTGCACGGCCACCGACCTGGTTTTGAGCATCACGCAGATTTTGCGCAAAAAAGGCGTGGTGGGCAAATTCGTCGAGTTCTATGGCACCGGCTTAAGCGCGCTCAGCCTGGCGGACCGCGCCACGGTGGCCAACATGGCTCCCGAATACGGCGCCACCATGGGATTCTTCCCGGTGGACCAGGAGACCCTGGCCTACTTGCGGTTCAGCAATCGCGGCGACGACCTGCTGGCGCTGGTGGATGCGTATACCAAGGAGCAGGGCCTCTTCCGCACGGACCAAACCCCCGACCCGCTCTACGCCGATTCGCTGGAGTTCGATCTGGGAGCGGTGACCCCTTCCATGGCCGGCCCCAAGCGGCCGCAGGATCGCGTCGAGCTGCCCGAGGTAAGCAACAACTTCCACACCGCCTTTCCCGGGCCGAAGAAGAGCGGCACGGCGGAGATCGACGGCCAAACCAGCAATATCGAAGACGGCGCGGTGGTGATCGCCGCCATTACAAGCTGCACCAATACCTCCAATCCTTCGGTGATGCTGGCGGCGGGCCTGCTCGCCAGCAAAGCGGTCGCGCGCGGGCTGTCGGTGAAGCCGTGGGTGAAGACCAGCCTGGCGCCGGGCTCCAAGGTGGTGATGGATTATTACCGCGAGGCGGGTCTGATCGAGCCGCTCGAGCGCCTCAATTTCCACCTGGTGGGTTTCGGCTGCACCACCTGCATCGGCAACAGCGGTCCGCTGCCCGAACCGGTGGGCGACGCGGTGACGCGGGAGAACCTGGTGGTGGCCGCGGTGCTCAGCGGCAATCGCAATTTCGAAGGGCGCATCAATCCGCTGGTGAAGGCCAACTACCTGGCCTCGCCGCCGCTGGTGGTGGCGTACGCCCTGGCGGGCACCATCGATATCGATCTGACCCAGGATCCCCTGGGCACGGACGATGCCGGCGCGCCGGTGTATCTGCGCGATATCTGGCCCAGCAATGAAGAGGTGCGGAACACCGTGCGGATGGCCATCCATCGCGGCATGTTCGAGCACGAATACGCTCACGCCTTCGATGGCGACGCCAACTGGCAGACCATGCCCGTGCCCACCGGCGGCACCTTCCAATGGGACGAGCAATCCACCTATATCAAGAAGCCGCCCTATTTCGAAAACATGGCGGACCCGGAAACTTCCGTGACCGACCTGCACGGCATGCGCGTGCTGGCGCTGTTGGGCGATTCGGTCACCACCGACCACATTTCTCCGGCCGGCTCGATTCCCAAAGACGGGCCCGCGGGACGGTACCTGATCGCGCAGGGCGTCCAGCCGCGGGATTTCAATTCCTACGGAGCGCGCCGCGGCAATCACGAGGTGATGGTGCGCGGAACCCTGGCCAATATCCGGCTGCGCAATCAACTGGCGCCGGGGACCGAGGGCGGCTGGACCACGCACCTGCCGGATGGCGCGCAGATGTCCATCTACGACGCTTCCATGCGGTATCAGGGCGAGGGCGTGCCGTTGATGATTTTGGCGGGGAAGGAATACGGCTCGGGGTCTTCGCGCGATTGGGCCGCCAAGGGCGTGATGCTGCTGGGAGTGAAGGCCGTGATCGCCGAGAGCTTCGAGCGCATCCACCGCACCAACCTGGTGGGAATGGGAGTCTTGCCGCTGCAATTCGAAGCGGGGCAAAATGCCGCGTCGCTGAAGTTGACCGGCAAGGAGATGTTCCACGTGGAGGGCGTTCGCGATTCGCTGAACGGCGGCGGGCGCAAAGCCCAAGTGCGCGCCGTGAGCGCGGATGGCGTGGAGAAAACGTTCACCGTGGACGTGCGGGTGGATACGCCGCAGGAAGTGGAGTATTACCGCAACGGCGGCATTTTGCCGTACGTGCTGCGGCAGTTGGCTGGGTAAGTAGCGCCAGCGGCCGGCGCTGCTGGAGGTTGCTATGAAGGTATTGGTTGCGCTGGCACTGTCAGCACTTCCCGTTTGGGGGCAGCCCTGCGGGGCCACGGGCGCGATTCGCGACGAATTGAACGCCGCCGCCCGGCCGCGCTGCAACCGGAGTTTCGCGCGCTGCTCGCTGCGCACGGCGGCGATCCGATCTACCAAGCGCCCTACGCGCGGACGCTGGTGGGTAGCCATACGCCGGAAGCCATCCCGCTGCTGGAAAAGGCCGCCGCGTTCGTTCCGCGCGATTGCAACTGGCGCTGATCTATTCTTCGCAGGCTTTCTTCGATGCCGATAAGCTGAGGGCCGATGTGGCGGCGACATGCCAGGCGCCGTGATACACGCCGGCGTTTGTGCCGCTCTACACTAGCCGGTTGCCAGGCGCGGCGCCCATCTGGACATCCCGCCCATCTATAACAGCCCCAGCTTGCGGCCGGCGCGGAACCACCGGGAGCGGCCCAGCCTCCGCATTTCGGCGTCGACGTTCTGGCGCAAGCCGCGCCATTCCTCGACCACATCGCGCGCCGCATCGCGGCTGAAGGCGAATTCGCCTTTGCGCGCGGCCATGGGCAGCGACCAGGTTTCGGCGTGCAGAATTCCGAAGGGCGCGTAGTTTTCGCCGTAAACGCGCACGCTGGCGAAGCCGGCATCGCACAGCGCCTGGCGCAGTTGCGCTTCCGAAAACGCGCGCATCTCCAGCGCCTGGCCGGCTCCGCTGAGGTGGAACACGGGGTCTTCGAACACCTGCATTTCTCCCGCGCGCGTGCGGTTCACCAGCACCATGCGTCCGCCCACTTCGGCCAGCGCGAATTCGAACAGCTCGGGATAATGCTCGGCCGGCGATTGCAATTCGTAAGGAACCGTGAACAGGAGAACGCCGTGCGGCTTGAGCAGGCGGAAGGCCTTTTCGAAGGCCCGCGCGGTCGGCGGCGCCACGTGCTCGAAAACCTCGCTGGAGATCACGAAATCGTATTTGCCGAATTCCTCGGGCGGCGCCTGGGCGATGTCGAAGCGCGGCTCGCGGTCGAAAAAGGTGTTGCGGTAATCGAATTTCGCGGCCAGGCCGCCGGCGTACTGGCTGGCATCGCTGGTGCCCAAACCGCGCAGGCTGCGCACCCGCGGAAACTCCGGCAGCGCCAGAGGCGTCCCGAACAGCTCCATGGAGAGCGCGTGGATGAGCCCGCGGGTGCGCACGTTGGAACCGCACGCGGCGCAGCCCGGCGTTTCCCGTGGCATGGCCGCGCCGCCATGCGGGTTGACGGCGCCGCAGAGATTGCAAACGAACTCGGGCATGGCAGGCTGTCTCCATGTGTAGCACGATGTGCAGCACGGTTGGATGGGACCGGCTAAGGGCGCTGCAAAAAAGGGCCGCGGGCGCCATACCCGCGGCCGGCAACAGAGGAGAGATACGCTGAATCAAGGAAACGGCGCGGCCGCTTGCGAGCGGCCGCGGCCCTGTCAGAACAAATAAGCAAGCCCCACCATGGGGACGAAATCCTGCAGCAGCGAGCCGAACTTCTGGCCGGGAGCCGGTGTGATCAGCTCGGTCGGAAAGGGCGTGATGAAATCGCGGAATTCCGCGCGCAGGAAGACGTGCTGCGAAAGCCGATACGTCAAGCCGCCGCCCACGCTCGCCATGGGCTTCACCGCCTGAGTTTTCGTGAAGTAGCCGAACTGGCTGAGGGGCTGGTAGGCCTCTTCGGCGCCCGTCCCGCGGAAAATTTTCATGCCCCCGCCCACCGCGGCGAAGAACTGCAGCGGCGATTCCTTGCGGGCGGTGTGCCAGATCAGGTCGTAATGCACGGCGTGCGCCTGGCCGGAGAATTGCGCCGACGTCCCGCCGCTCGAAAGCCGCAGGTTGTTTTGCAGAAATTCGTAGCGGATTTCACCCGAAAGATGCTGGTACAGGTTCTGTCCGACGAAGGCGCCGGCGGTGAACCCCGTTTGAAAGCCGGCGGTAGCCGAGCCCGCCGAACCGGAGACCGGCACGCCCGGCAGAAAACTGCCGCCGCCGATTGCGCCGAACTCCCAGGTCTGGGCCAGGCCGGCCGCGGCCGCGGCCGCCAGAATCATTACGGTGGTTGCGATCGTCTTCATGGAAATCTCCTCGCGTCTAATTCACCACTCGCACGCTGAGCGTGGTGGCGGCGCCGCCCTGGTTGATTACCAGGGGGATATCGAGCCCCTGGGGCACGTTGAGAGGCACGGTTGCGTTGATTTGATATACCCCTACTTCACCGGGCACCAGCCCGGCATAGAGAACGTTCAAGGCAGCTCCGCCCAAAGTGACCGTCGGCGCGATGGCCGCCGACGCCAGCGGATTGGAGGGCCCCGGCATGCCCGCGTTTACCTGGGGATTGGTGGCGCCCATGCCGGTCAGATAGATCACCAGTGTGTCCTTGGGATTGATCGGATTGGTGGGGGTGACCAATTGATTGTTAGCCGCCCGCACGATGGTGGCGAGCCCCGTTTCGGGCCCCGCCGTCCCGCTCAGAAAGACGCTGGGAGCGGCCGCCTGCACGGGGAACGTGAAGCTGTCGCTGACGCCGCCCGGCGTGTGCACGCTCAGCGTGCCGCTGCCCGAAATGTTGAACGGCAGTTGCGCGTTGATCTGCGCGCTCGAAACGAACAATAGCGGCACCGGGGTGCCGTTCACCACCGGGCACGAATCGCCCAGCGCGGTGGGCAGCGGAATGGTTTGCGTGGCCGCGTTTACCGGGCTCATCTGGCTGCCGTAAATGGTGATGAGTCCGCCCGGAGCCACCGTCTGGGTTCCATCGGCGGCGTTTACCACGCTGGAAATCTGCGGAGGCGCGACCTCCGCGGCGTAATCCTGCGCCAGCACCGTGAAGCCGCTGGTGGTGAGCAGCATGATGCCGCTGGACATGGGCGCGACCGTGCGCGTGAACGGCTGGGTCTTGGAAGTCATCAAGGGAGCTTCCGCCGTGGGCACCGGGCTGTAATTCGCGCCGATATTCAGATTCATGACGTCCGGCAGGTTCTCGATGACCCCCGCGGCGGACGCCGCCGTTCCCATGAGGCGATACCCTCCCGCGCCCGTGAAAGCGAAGCCAAACGTGTTCCCGAACGAGGTGTCCAATGTTCCCTGCGGCACCAGCGCCGAGTTAAAAACGTTGTTGCCGATGACGTAGCGCGGCTGGAAGGACGGCCCCGATTGCGAGCCGAAGGCATCGGAGGAAACCGCGTAACCGCCGGAAAGCGAACTGAGGTCCTGCCGCGACAGAATAAAAGTGTCGCTGTCGGCCGAGTAGAGCATCACGTTTCCGTTGGGCGATGCCAGCAGAATGCTGCGCTGGTCCGGCGAAGGGCTCACCACCGACGTGGACGGGAACAGCGAGTCGTCGTTATTGAAAACGCCCAGCGTGGCCGGATGGTAAGCGCACGAGCTGCCTTGATCCACGCGGTCGATGGCGCAAGAGGTATTGGTGCAATCGGCCGTCCCACTATCGTTTTCCACCAGCACCAGCATGGCGGCGTTGGACTGCGCCACCGACACTCCGTAGTGCGACGAAGGCAGTTGAATGGGCGTCTGCAACTGCAGCGAATCGAGATTGTAAACCTGCAGGAATTGCGAATTCTGGTGCGCGATCACCAGGTTCTGCCCATCGCTCGTAAAAGACATCTGCACCGGGGTGGTGCCGGTGGGCAGCGCCGCGATCTGGTTGAAGGTGTTGCCGTCGTAAACCAGCAACTGGTTTTTGTCCTGCCGCAGCACGTAAAGGCGATTGCGCGCGGTGTCCGGAAGAATGTCGGTCAACTGGCCCGGCACGTCCACAATCGTGCCCCGCTGATCCTGGTCGGGCGTGCTGATCAGCAGGCGCACCTTGGGCGGCGCATCCACCGCCGAGTTCGACGTAATCGTAAGCGGCACCGCCAGCGTGCCTCCATTGGTGGCGATGGCGCCCAGTTGCACCGTCACGGTGACGGTGGCCGGGGTGGTGCCGGAAGACGCCGAGAGCTGCACGCCCGCCTGCGCGGTGGAAACGCTGAAATCGGTCTTGTTGCCGCCCGGATCGGAGACCGTGAAGGTGGCCGTCAGCGCGCTGCGGGTGCAGAAATTCGACTGCACCTGCACATCCTCTTGAGACGCCGACAAGCGGTGATAACTCGCCAGCGAGCCCACCGGCAATACCGTGACGCCGCTATCGGAAATGGCGTACATGGCGGTGCCGGCGGAGTTTAACAGCGCGCGCCCCACCAGGTTCTCCGGCAGGTACAATTTATCGCGGATCGTCATGTTGGACGCATCCATGATGGAGAGGGTGGGCGCGCTGGCGCTCGTCGCCGTATAGTACGGCGGGCCGGCGGGCTGGGTGGCATCGAAGATCTGCGCGTAAATGGTATTGGTGCCGTTCGGCCCCGCGTTCACCGCGTGGCCGGTAACCGTTTTGGACGCGGTTGCCTGCGGATAGCGCGAGCGGATGGCGAAGTTCGTTCCGCCGCCGCAGGGCGCGGGAGTAAATAAGGACCAGCCAACCAGCGCCCACGAGCCGTCCGAAGCCACGCTCACGCGCGGCAGCAGCGGCGGACTGGTCACCCAATTGTCCGCGGCGAAACCGGCGTTGCCCGCGGTATAGCGGAAAATCAGTTGGCTTCCCGTGCCCGCGTCGGCCACGCCCCAAATGGTGCTGCTATCCCTCGACGCGGTCATTTCCGTTTCCAAGACCTGTCCCGGAAAAGTGGCGCCCGCCACCGGCAGCGTCTGCGTCATGGCGGAATAGCTGGTCAGCAGCGGCATATAGCCGCTGGCCGGATCGAGCAGATAAAAACCGGTGGTGGTGGCGATCAGAGCCGTGCCGGTGGCTAGCGAGGAACAGGGAAACGATACTTGCGTGGGGCAGTCGACGAAGGCCACTCCCAGCGGCGGATCGCCCGCGCCGAACGTGCGCTGCGCGTTGTTGTTCGCCAGGTCGATCACCGTGATGGAATCGCTGCCCTGCGGGGTGGAGGTTCCGTTCTGGTAGCTCAGCACCACCAGGTAGCGCGAATCCAGCGACAGCGACAGCGCCGCCGCGTGGTTGCACGCCGAGCCGGGGCTGTAATTGATGCTGGTGGTGATGGCGTTGGTGGCGGTCGACATGACGTCCACTTCGCAAGCCGTGAAGTTGGCGATGTAGAGGCGGCCGCGGGATTCGTCCAGCGCGATATCGGCGGGGTGGCCGCCGACGGTGGTCACCACGTTGCCGAATGTGGCTGCCGATCCAGGCGTGGCGCCCGCCAGAGTTGCGGCGAGCGCGATTGAAAAAATGAACCTGTTCCTGCGCATATTGAGACTTCGACGTTCCTATTAATGCCTCTCCGCGGCGAGGAATCAATGATCGAAATGGCTATCAGACCCCGCATTACCAAAGTTAGCCGTGCAATTCACGCGATTTGTGCTTATACTTCACGCGTGGGAAAAGGTCGAGTAGCCATGAAATTCATCCCCCGATTCTTATCGCTTTTGCTTGCCGCCGCGGCCTCCTGGCCGCTTGTCCAAGTCTGCCGCGCGCAGAACCAGACCAGCGTCACGCAGATTCTTCCGGTTCCCGATGGCGGCCAGTTTTATGTGGACGGACAATACTATAGCCACGGCACCAGCGCCGTCTGGCCCACCGGCAGCGCACACACCTTATATGCCGTGCCGCAGGGAACTCCCGCGGTAGGAACGCAATATGTCTTTCAAACCTGGCAATGGTCGGGAGGCACCCTCGCGGGAAATCCGGTAATTGTCACGGCGGACCCCACAATTAAAGAATATCAGGCGATGTTTGTCATCCAATATTCTTTGAATTTGGTATTTTTTACCTGTACCAGCAACCCTTGCCAAAGTCCCGGAACGGTCTATTTGAATGGCGCCCCCTATACGTCCGATGCGCAGATTTACGTCAGCGCGGGATCCAGCATCGTGCTGCAGGCCCAGCCCGCGCCCGGTTACGTCTTCGCCGGCTGGGGCCCCGGCATTGCCCAAACCATTCAGGGTTTTCAAGACACCGTGACGGTGACCAGCCCCGTTTCCGTATATCCCATCTTCAAGCCGGCGCGCCCCATCAATCTGGCAACCGTGCCTGCGGGTCTTCAGCTTCTGGCCGACCAGGCGCTGGTTACGACTCCCGTGACGCTCCAATGGGGATACGATACCGTTCACAACTTGGCCCCGGTTTCTCCGCAAAACGACCAGCAGGGCGTGCCCTGGGTGTTTTCGTCCTGGAGCAATAGCGGCGCCGCCATCCAGAGCTACACGGTGGCCGAGCTGCCTTCGCCCGATACCGTCACCGCAACCTTCGTGCCGGGCGCGCCCATCGATATTTCCACCGTGCCGGCGGGACTGAGTCTCAGCGTCGACGGCCGCTCGAACTGGCCCTCGTTTAACTTTCTTTGGGGCGTTGGCCAGAGCCACACGCTGGCGGCGCCGGCGCAGCAAATCGACGCCAACGGCGGCGTGTGGGCGTTCGCCAACTGGAGCGATGGCGGGGCGGCCTCGCATTCCTACACCGTGCCGCAAGCCGCGGCGGGAACCGGCGCGCACCTGGTCGCCACGTACACCCCGGTCGGGCACCTCACCATCACCAGCGCGCTGGCCGGCCTGTCGGTCACGGTGGATGGCGCGGCGTGCGCCGTTCCCTGCGACGTCCTGCGCCCCACCGGCACTACCGTCAACGTGAGCGCTCCCGCCTCGGCGCCGGTCGCCAGCGGCTCGCGCCAGGACTTCCTCGGCTGGTCCAACGGCGCATCCTCGAGCAATCTCTCCCTGACCTTGGGAGCCACGCCCGTCTCCATCGCCGCGAATTATCATCTGATGAACCTGCTGGCTACCGCGACCGCTCCCAGCGGCGCGGCGTCGTGGACCCTGGCGCCCGCTTCGCCCGACGGATATTACGATTCTCAAACTACCGTCGCCGTGAGCGTGACCGCGCTTCCCGGTTTCCACTTCCAGTCCTGGAGCGGCGATCTCAGCGGCCCGACGCCATCCGGCGTCCTTGCCATGGCGGCGCCGCACGCCGTGCAGGCGATTTTCAATAAAGTGCCGTACGTCGCGCCTTCAGGCGCCGGGAATGCCGCCGGCGCCACGCCTTTGGCCGCGGTCGCGCCCGGTTCCATCGTTTCCATCTTCGGCGCCAATCTGGCTGGCGATACCGTGGTCGGGCCCGCTAACCCGCTGGCCCAGACGCTCGCCGGAACGGTGGTCACGCTAAGCGGCCGCATTCTGCCGCTGTTCTTCGTCTCGCCCGCGCAAATCAATTTGCAATTGCCTTCCGACGCCGCCGTTGGGAACTCCACCCTGACGGTATCGTCGCAGGGCCAGCCCGATGTACAGACCGCCTTGACGGTGGCGCAGGATGCGCCCGGGCTCTTCCAGCAGGTGGTCAACGGCCAATCCTTCATCGTGGCCGCGCATGCCGATGGATCGTCCGTCACCGCGGCTTCCCCCGCGCAGGCCGGCGAGACCATCACGATTTACGGAACCGGCTTCGGCTCTTCGGCGCCGGCGCGCCCCGAAGGCTATCCCGTGCCGTCCTCGCCGCCGTGCGTTTTGCAGGACGCCATTTCGGCGACCATCAATGGGGAACCCGCCGCGCCCTCGAGCGCCTTCGCGGCGCCCGGCGCCATCGGAATCGATGCCGTGCAGGTGGCCGTTCCCGCCGACGCGCCCAGCGGAACCAGCGTGCAGGTGACCGTCACCGCCGGCGGCCAGCAGAGCAATATGGTGCTGCTGCCGATTCAGTAAGGGGGGCGGGGGCACGGGAACGCACCGGACCATGGGTGCGCACAACAGTTTCCGGTAACGGCGTGTATCAGCCACAACGACCGTTTCGACCCTCAGGAACGACGGCGGACTTCAACGAGATGGGGACTACACGTTCAACATGTCTCGCATGAGTGGCGCCCATCAGGACTCCCTGGAGGCAATGTAAAGACACCTACGAAAGGGGGCGGTCCGGGGGCCGCTTGAGCCATTTGTTTGCGGTGTTCCGCAGAACCCATGAAGGTCGGGTGACGCAAAATTGAAACCCCGGTTTGCACCTGCGGATATTGCCTCTCTTCCGGTTTTTCCCGAAAATCGGCCGAGTACGCTAAAACTCATGAACAAGCTGGCTGAGGCGACCATGACGAGGAAAGATCTATTCGATCTCAAGAAAGAGGTCCTATTCAGGGCTCTCGATCGAAACCTTGAGTGGGCGAAACGAACGAATGAAACTTCCATGCAGGTAAAAAAGTGGGCGATTGCCTTTTCTACGGTTTTCGTCGGGCTCTGGCTTTCAGACCGCCGCGCTGCGCAACAGATCCAGCCCGCGCACTATGCCGTGGGTCTAACTGGTATCATCTTTTTCGCCTTTGTAGACGCACTGCAGCACTACTACAGTTTCCTTCTTCATCAAGGTAGATGGCTCATGGAATCCCTTGAGAAGTTGCACCGGGAGTCCGATGAAGAGCTGCGCGAGCTCTGGCCTAAGACGGCCAATGTCGTGTGGTCTACTGCTCGCAAATTCAAAAACTATGCCAAGATGTTCACTCACGAGACTCTCTGGGCCTTCTACGGCGGGCTTTCAATTGCGATGGTCGCAGTTCTCAGAACGCTTCGTTCGTGAAGGACCATCACAGGCTTTGACTCATCGGCATTGACCAAGACCCAGGCGTACGGTGAATTTCCGAATTGGGCAGGCCTTCGGTCCTGGGTATCTCGTGGCGGAATAAGCGGATGGCACAACGAGCAGATTACAGCCCGGGTGTGGTTTGGTCTGTCTCGGCAATATGCAATTCTCGCCACAAGGAGCGTGCAGCGGCATGTGGCATACGCCCCATCGGCGACGCCGACATCAAGCACCACAAAGGCGCCTGTCCCTCAGGCGCGGCTCGCGGCCCGATTTTCATCAGCTTGTGAAGTCCGCGTCACGTCAATTGGCCGGTTATTTTGCCCGACTCGGCGATCGAAGAGCTTCTTCTGAGGTTGGGAACGATATGTGGCGTTTGGGGAAAATGACCGCCCAAATCGGACCGGCCCGGTGCAGTTTCCACAATGTCCGTTTTCCTGCCCAGTGGCGAGACTACGGTTACCGGAAATCGGCCGCGCCATTAGCTGCCATCGGTTGATTCATCTGGATTTCCTCTACGGCCAAGGATGAAGCATGCGCGTAGCGTCGGAGCACATCCAGCCGACTTCCGAGCGATGCGGCCCATCTATGAACTGAATCTGTTCAGCGTGGTAATCACCATCACATCGGACCAGTTGATCCTCCTTGATGATCCGACATCTGGTCCCTTCCGCGACGATAAACGTCTTGCCCTGACCTTCAGCTGGGGCACCGGCTGAACTCTCGACGAACGCTGCCTTAAATGTTCCCTCGTCCCAAGCCGCAAATCCGGGCGCGAATCCACCCCGGACGACGGCCTCAGACATTAACCTGTCCAAGAGTAGCGAACAAAAGCAAATTAGGGCCAGAAGGCCGCCCACGGACGCCAGCGCAATACGAGTGACCCTCACAATCCCGCTATCTCCATTCCTTCTTATCATTTTGGCGCTGGTTGGCGGAACAGTCCGCAGGAGATTTGTTACGAATGGCTTCCCGGACTTCGGCGGGAAGTTGAGAGCGCTTCCAGATGGATTCCTGTTCGTTCTGGATTGTTGGTGACGTGATCCGCGTGCAGCCCATAGCATCCCAAACATCGCCAGTCCAGGGATTCACTGCAAAATACCAGGTCTGAAGAACGCCAACGCCGTCGGTTCCAACAGGACCAGGCCGCCATGCCGAGAACGTGTAGAACTCTGGGGCCCAATAATACTGCCAAGGCCCGATGTGAACCCAGCGCAGATCTTCGCCCAACGCCACCAGCGCCCGCTGAACGAGTCCGCGGGCCGTCCGCTCGCGAATCGTGTGGCGCAGTAGCTGGGCTGGAAGCGGTCTACAGCAGGCCAACTCGATGAGAATGGATGCCAGGAGCTTCGCCTTCAAGCCCTTAAGATACCCGCAAGCAACGATTGAAACAACCGTCGCCGCAACGCCATTCCGCAGAACGCCAGGAAAGTGGCGTTACCGCCAGCCGACCTTCGGGAAATACCGGCCAGGCAACCCGCGGCTGAACGAGCACACAAAAAAGGGCAGGGTCCCTTGCGGGTTGCCCTGCCCAGCTAACGTGCTCGCGTTAGAATTCGTTGGGGACAGGCCGGGAGGCCTGCCGGATCGGTCTAGCTACTTTCCGGCGCAAAATTCGGTTTTTATGTGAACCGAGCACCGGCGCCAGGTGTCAAAAATAGCAAACTGCCCGGCAGTCGTCCTGCCGGGCAGTCAAGTAGTTGATTTTGGCTTA
>Ga0181521_10000766_pt1 | contig 39577 bp, 43 predicted proteins | sample PEATcosm2014_Bin_32_FD_119764 | JGI IMG/M metagenome (GOLD analysis project Ga0181521, IMG submission 119764) | Peatland microbial communities from MTU Mesocosm Facility, Houghton, MI, USA - PEATcosm2014_Bin02_60_metaG | ecosystem: Environmental > Terrestrial > Soil > Wetlands > Peat | place...
AGGTGTCGAGAAGAGTCTCGACACGGCACCGACGAGTGCGTGCGCTACGTCGAAATCAGCGCCCGTGGTAAGCTTCTATCTCATGGCGTCCCGGGCCCGCTCTACATGATACGTCTTCGATTCTGGCGAATCGCAGGGAAGATCGCCTGGCGCGACCTGTGGAGCGGCCGGCGTCACTTCGTGGTAGCCCTGACAACGCTGGCGGTGGGAGTCGGGGCCATGAGCGCAGCCCGTACCGTAGCGAGCGAGTTTACCCGCCGCCTCGGCGGAGACATGCGCCAGTGGATCGCCGCCGATCTAGCCGTCACGCTGCGCCAGCCCCCTTCCGAAGAGCAGCGCGGCGAGTTGGATGAGCTGGCTCGCCAGGGCATCGAAGAGACCGAGTCGCTCGAGACCTATACGATGGCCTCCTCGGATCAGGCGGCCGATCCGGTGGTGGTTTCCATCAAGAGCGTGGATCCGCGCCGCTACCCCTGGTACGGCAGGGTGGAGTTGGAGCCGGCGCTGCCGCTCGGCGAGGCGCTCCAGCCGGACACCGCCGTCATATCCCGCACGCTCGCCGAGCGCCTGTCGGTAGTGCCCGGCAACCGGATACTGGTCGACGGAGTGGATTTCCGCATCGCCGCGCTGATCGCCGGCGAACCCGACCGCTTCGCGGCCGCGCCCAACGCTTACCCTCGGGTGATGCTTTCCGGCGACGCATTCGACCGGTCGCAGATCGCCCGCCAGGGGAACTCGATCTCCTGGCGATTGCTCTTCCGGATTGGCGCCGGGCATGACACCGCGGGCTTGAAGGCGCGCCTGCAACAGATGTTTCCGGACGCCCAGGTGGTGGATTATCGCGACCGCGGCGACCCGCGTGCCGCGGCCGCGTTGAACGCCGCCGTCACCTATTTGGACATGGCAGCCTGGAACGCCCTGGTGCTCGGCTCGCTGGGAGTTGCCATGGTGATTTACCTGCACATCGAGCAGCGGCTGGATACGGTTGCGGTCATGAAGGTGCTTGGCGGCCGATGGAGCCAGATCCTGGTCGTCTATCTGCTGGAGATCGGGGGTCTGTCGCTGGCAGGCTGTGCCATTGGCGCGGTTCTGGCGATTCCCCTGGAGCGGGTATTTCTTTTGATTTGCAGAGGCCCGTCGCTCATTCCCGTGTCGCTCGAGTGGCGCTGGTCGCAAGCTGGCGTTGCCGTGGGCCTGGGCATGCTCGCCTCCCTGATGGCTGCGGCGATGCCCCTTGCCGCGGTGCGCGCCGCGCCGCCGCTGCTGTTGCTCCGCCGGCACGTTCAGCGGCCGGCGGGACGCTGGCGAATTGGGCTGCTGTCCCTGCTGGGGATGGTGGTGCTGGCCGGATGGATGGTCCACTCGTGGAAGGCCGGTGCCGCGTACCTGTTTGGCAAGGCCGCCGGCGCGCTGATTCTGCTGGGCGCGGGTAGCGGGCTGGTGCGCGTGGTGCGCCGGGCCGCCAGACATTGGAAGATCCAAGGCCCGATGAATCTCGGCCGGCCGGGCCTTCATGGCGAGACCCGATTTTTGGCGCTGGCATTCGGCATCATGGGGGTCACGGCCTCCTGGCTCGCCCCGGCGGCGGTAATTCGCGCCATCGAGCAATCGCTCCCTCTGCCCGGCGCCGACTTAGTCGTATTCGGCTTCGGCCCCGATCAAAAAGGCCCGCTGATCGATCTGCTGCGCCGCAATCCCGACGTCAAGCCACCGGTCGATCTCCTTCCGCTGGTCGTCCTGCGCCTCGCGAAGGTTGCCGGCGCGCCGGCTCCCACCTCCGCCCCGGAGCGTTGGGCGGCCACCTGTTCCGCCGCCGCGCCTTCCGCGCCGCTTTCCGCCGGGCGCTGGTGGCAACCGGGTGCGGCCGCGCCGGAGGCCGTGATGTCGGAGTCTTTGGCCGCCATGCTGGGTGTGAAGGTAGGCCAGACCGTCGAGTTCCTCTCGAGCGGCAGAGCCCTTCCGGCTCGCATCGTGGGTCTGCGCCGCATGGACGCCATCGAGGAACAGCGTGGCGGGCTGGTCTTTCCGTGCACCGCATTCGCCGGGCTGAGCGTTTCCTATGGGGCCGGCATCTCGGTGAGAAACGCGCGCGCGGACGCGGTGAGGCGCGCGATTTCCGCCAGCTTTCCCAGCATCGCGGTGATCAGCCGGCGGGAGCTGGCGGCGGCGATCGAATCGGTGGCGTCCGATGCCATCTGGAGTCTGCGCGAGATTACCCTGCTGATTCTGGCGGCCGGAACCGGCATCCTGATCCTCATGGTGTTGGCCGAAGAAAAGACCAGAACCCGCGAAATCGCCATCCTCAAGGCCCTGGGCGCGCGGCCCTCTCAAGTGAGGAACGGAATGCTGGCCGAGTTCGCCTTTTTGGGCGCACTGGCCGGCTCGAGCGGCGGCGTGATGGGCAGCCTGTTCGCGAGCCTGCTGTTGTCGGTGATTTTTCGCAAGCTAGCGCCGGCGTGGGATGCGAGGGTGCTGCTGGGTGCGACGGCGCTGGGCGTGGCGACCGGGGTTGCGGCTGGGTGGGCGTCGATCATGCGCACCGTCCGCCAGAAGCCGTTCGCCATTTTGCGCAACGAGTGAGCCTCCGCTCCGGGCGGAATGCCATAATACAAGCTTGATTCAGGTCCGCGCGCTCACCAAGTCCATCGACACCGGCACACATCGTGTCGATATCCTCAAAGGCATCGACCTGGAGATCCCGACCGGCCAGTTTGCCGCCATCATGGGTCCTTCGGGGAGCGGAAAGAGCACGCTACTCGGGCTGATTGCAGGCCTCGACTTGCCCACCAGCGGACAGGTTCTGCTTGACGGCCAGGACATTACCCGGCTCTCCGAAGACGAGATGGCGACGCTGCGCGGCCGCAAGATCGGCTTCGTTTTTCAGTCATACCACCTGATCCCCACGCTCACCGCCGAAGAGAACGTTCTGCTGCCCATGGAACTGGCAGGCCAGGATGGCGGCGGACTGGCGCGCGCCCGCGAGCTGCTCGACCGCGTCGGGGTGCGGGGACGCCACGATCACTACCCCGTGCAGCTTTCCGGCGGCGAGCAGCAGCGCGTGGCGCTGGCTCGCGCTTTTGCGCTGCGCCCTTCCATCCTGCTGGCCGACGAACCTACCGGCAACCTGGACACGGCCACCGGCCGCGCGGTGTTGGAACTCTTGCTGGCGCAAAACCGGGAGCAGGGCGCCACACTGGTGCTGGTCACACACGAGGAATCGCTGGCCAACCGCGCCGACCGGCGCATCGTGCTGCGCGACGGCCTGGTGGTCAGCCAGTGAACGGGGCAAGCCCCGCGAAAGATGGGAGAAGCGATTACAGCGCTTCTCATGCAGCGGAATATCAATGAAGCTGCCGCGTCGGGGTGGTGCCGGCATAAGGAGCGAAGCCATGAGCGCCGATTCCAAACAAGCCGGCCTTTTTGAGCCCACCTGTCTGCAATCCTGTTACGCGGCCGGCGGGCACGAAGTCGTTGGCAAATATGGAGTGCTTTCGGCGGGCGTTCCGGAGTCGACAATGCGAGTCACGCTTTCGCTGTCGCAGGACGATTCAAATCGGATCGAATCGATTCGGTCTGTGTTTGCACGACATGGCCGCATCCCGGATAGAAGTGCAGTCGTCAGGCCGCCCTCAATTCTCTTCGGCGACAGGTGCCGATAAACGCAAGGTTCCGGCGATCCACCTTGCCGCGAAGTCGGCGCCTCGGGCAGCCGCACCCATCAGCGCCGGATTCCTGTCGATATCAGCCGCCTAACAACCGGATAGGTCTCGTCCACGGAAATAGATACCCACAAGCCAGCGTTCGGGCACCCGGTCGCGACGCCGTGGCCCAGTAGCGGCGCGGTAGCGCGTTCGCGCGCTATGCTAGATCGCCGCGAGAGCGTGCTGGGCATCATCGTACTTGCGGCTACGCGCGTCCGGCGCCGATGTGGTGACCGCGCACGCGGCCTTCGTTGTCCGCGCGCGCTTGCGGGGAAGTACCGCGAACTGACCGGAGAGCGCCAAGCCGTTGAAAAATCGTTCGTCATGACCAGCACAGGAGCTAACACGCCGGTGTTGGCCAAGCAATCGCAGAAACTCACTCTGCTCATCGTCCCACCGAGCGGTCCCGTTTCCGCTGCTGCGAGCGAACCAGATTCCGTTCCTTCCCCTCTTCGATCTCACGAGTGGTTTTGCACAAAGCCTGATACTCCCCCAGCCAGCCTCCCCATCCGTCCTCGGTCGGCATGATCCCCCGCTTGAGAAGTTGGCGCGCCTTCTCGGCGAGGTGCCGAGGATTGGTTAAGAGCTTCTCCGCGTCGCCCAGGTCGTTGACATCGAGCGTCAGTGCCCCATTCAGGAACTGCTTCCGCAGCCGCACCAAGGAGTTGGTTCGTAGTTCGCCGCGGCTGCGAGCCTCCTCCATCTCCCGGCTGTAGTTAATGAAATATGCCTTCGCGTCCGTTCCTTCCAGCATCAGGTAGCTGCGCCCGGATTGCTCTTCCTGGCCGTGAACCAGCACGCGGCCCTCAACGGACGTGACGTGTCTCAAGTCGAGCACCTCCATCGGCAGGCGCTCGTCTGACACCAGCGCTCCGTGTGCCGCGAGCGTCCTTTGCCGGTCGCTGGTTCTTTGCATGGCCCGCAGTATTTGGTCGAAATCCCGGCGTACACGCCATCGGTTTGGTCCCATGGATTCCTCCAAACCCATGCGGCAAAGCACGGCGAGACGCGAAACCTCGTGTCCCGCAGGAAGGCGCGCCATCTCGGTCGAACCAGCCTGAATTGGATTCCGCGTGACGACGAAGTGGGACGCTCCGTTCTTCGGTGATTTCACGCCGTTCCGTCTCTGCCGCATCGCGCTGGGTCCGGTACCCGAGTTGGCGGGTACACAAGTCCTGGGCAATGCTCCGAATCCCTTGCTGCACGTAGTCCCGACTCAAACGCAAGGACTGACCATCACCTCTGACGCCGCGGACCACGACGTGAACATGCGGGTGCTCCGTGTTTGTGGTGCTCCACCGCAACCCATTCGAGATCCGTTCCCAGATCCTCTCCCATCTGTTCGATCAGTTGGCGCGTCAGGCGAGACAGCTCTACCCGATCACCGAATTCCGGCGAAACGATCAGTTTAAACATCCGCTCGCCCCCTGCGCCCTGCCAGCTTTCGAGTTGCCGGGCAACGTCGATTGCGTCAACCTCTCGATTGAATCCCACGGCCTTCGCGTCGTTTTCGAAGGTGGCGCTCTCGCGTGCCAGGTAGCGTCCATGCGCCTGCCACTGCCCTCGCGTCCTGTTATTCAGATACGTCACCCGAACGGCGCACCGCTGATAGTAGGGACAAGCGCTTTTTCCTTTCCCGGCTGTGCGGCGGTTGACGGTCTTGCGGCTGCTGCGAGCGTAGTGCATGAGCAGCCTGAAACCGCTCGACCACACCGCTCGTTCGTTGCGCGGAGCGCGAAGATTGGGTGGCCGGAGCCGGATCTTCCGCTCCCCGTCATTTCGTGCCATGGCTTACCAGATCCTCCATGGCTGTGCGCGCATCGCCCGACATCGCCTTACCAGCAGCCTTGATGAGCCGCTCCTAACGCTCTCTGGCTCGATCGGTGGCCTGTGGCCTGGCATCGGGCGGCGGTTCCGCCACACAGGTCAGCACCATCTTGGCAAAAGTGTCCACCAGCGCGAAGAGCGCGTGCTGTCCGCGTTCCACGCGGAAGATGTTCCGCGAGACACCGTCGAAGCCTCCTGCAATCCGCTCCTCAGTGCCGGTCAACTCCGTTCGCCCCTTCGATTCGTTTCGGATCGCCGCACGGATGAACGCACTGGGATTTGCGTAGCCCCTCGTCTTCGCCGCTGCCTCGATCTGATATTGCTCTTCGCTGCTCAGCCGGACTGCGATTCTGGCGGTTCGGGCCGCGCCCGCGTGTTGCCGCATGAATTTCTCCCTCAATTAGTAAGGCAATGGAAGAGGCACTCCGGGACAAGAAATCTTCGCGGAGGGTCGGGAATTGGGATGATTTCTCACTGAAATCCGAGCGTCGAACATTTGTCGAACACGTGACCGATTTTGTCCCACGGCGGAAGCGGCTGATCGTGCGCCGCTCGCCATGAAGAAAACACCGAACCGTTCGACACTTCCTTTATGTTCCACTACCGGGTTTTTGGTTGCCTGGGCGCCGTCTCCGTTGGCGGTCGTTATCACAAAGGGTTGCACTCTGTTCACGAACTGTTGCACGCGCGCGCGCCAGGTGAAAGCCGTTGCAGACTGTTCACAAACAGTTTGCAGACGGTTGCACTTCATCAAAAACATGTAAATTGAATGTCCCGGCCTGCCGTCGCCATTACCTATATAAGTGAGGGGGCAATTCCAGCAGAGTCGATGGGCACTCCTGCACAGTCGCGCCGCAGAAAATCAAAATCGGACTTGGTCCATTTGCAGTCCCTCGCTTCGACCCAGCCTGCCACTAAGATCGGGCAAGTGACCTGGGTTTGGGCCGAAATCGAGGCCGGCTTGGCAGCGGGCATGAAACTTAAGGAGATCTGGGAGGCCGCGGGGCGTGATGGATTAGAGATGTCATACGCGCAGTTCCGCGTCTACATTTCCAGAATTCGGCGCCGCCGGCAACGAACACCCGCGACCTCCCAGCAACCGCCGTCGTCAGTCGCGAACGGCGAGCCCGGTCCGCCAACTCCGCCGCCACACGATCCATTCCGCAATCTGCGGGAGCAGCGGGAGAAAAAGAAGCAAATGGCGTTCGAGTACGATCCGTTTTCAAACTAACAAGAACCTTATCGATTGAGAGAAGCGTTATGGCAGCGACCGGCAGAAATGGGAGCCAGGCATCGCTTCACGTGGTCCTGCAAGAGATGGGAGGCGTCGGGAGGAGCTTCATTCCGGCAATCCTGGACCAATACTCCCGGACAAAACCAGCGAAGGTGCACTACGTGATGAAGGCGCAGAACAGGGCTCCCTCCTTTTTCTTGCCACGCTGTTCTGCACCACCAAGGCCAGTGCGTATCTCTATTGAGTGGAATTGATAGAAGCTGGCGCGAGCGGGGCTCTAGCGCGAGCGTTACGGGGAAGCGAAATGGGTAGCTTCGCATTCGAGAAACATTACCGAGTAAAGGATTTGGCAGAACTCTGGGGCCTTTCCGCGAAGACGGTCACGAGGATGTTCACTGAAGAAGTCGGCGTGATTCGGATCGCCAATGGCGGGGCCGGCAAGCGCAAGTACGCTATCCTTTCGATTCTTGAGAGTGTCGCCTCACGCGTTCACGAGAGACTCGGCAACCAAACGTTCCAAACGACGCTTTCGGGAGGCTACCCACTTCGCATAATACGTCTCGGTGACCTTCACGCTGGAATGTCCAAGAAGGCGCGAAACGTCGTCAAGCTGAAATCCGCCCAACAGCTTTCGCACGGCGAAGGTGTCCCGTAGGCGATGGGGCCGGCAATCCGCGACGCCGCAGCTTTCCCCTATGGATTGCATCCGGTTGTAGACCTCGTTGGCCAAGTAGGCTTCGTTCCTGAACGCACCGTACAAGAACGGTCGCTTCGGTGACAGCCACTCGCACTGATCGATCGCCGTCTTGAGGCGCCCGGTTAGGTAAGTCTCCAGTGGCTTCGGCAGATCGATCTTCTTTTTTCTCTGCGGCACGAACGTATAGATCCAAAGTTGCTCGCCCTTGACCGTGACCGACGGATCATACCGGATCGCGTCCCCGACTCGCATCCCGGTTTCAAGCATTAGCTCCAGCAACAGCCGCAACGTCTTCGGATGTTTGGCGTATCCGTGCGTCCCGCCATTCAGCGCCAGCGCGCCATCCAGGATTTTCCTTAGCTCGTCGTCCGAATACGGTTCTTTCTGTTCGTATACTGCCCTGTGCCCGGTGACTTTGTCGACCAGCGATTCCGTGATCCAGTTGCGGCGATAAGCGGTCCGCAAAAAGCAGCGCAGCTTCGCAACCGCCGTCGCCTTCGACGTGTCCTTCATATCTGCGGGAAGGCCCTCAGTCTTGAATGTCTCCAGAAGGTCCACCGTTAGGTTGCCGATATAGAATGCATTTCTGGCCTCGCAGAAGTTCCGCAATCGGTCGAGGAGTAGCCTGTGCTGCCCGATGGTCTTCTCGCACAGCTCATGCCGCCGCGATGCGAGGTACTTGTCAGCGCATTCTACGATGGTGGGACCGTGAACAGCGTCAGCTTTAGCCTGCTTCGCGAAGTGGGCGATATGCGCCGCACGCACGGCTTCAGCTTTCCTGAGGTCTGTGCATCCGGTCGGCTGCCTGGGCACCGCGTCTCCGCTCGGCATCCTCCCGACGATCCAAATCTGGCAGTCACACCCCATCCAGAAGCGGCGCTTCGGCAGTGGTATCCGGCTGCGATGAACGCTGCAACTCGGGTTGTGTCGCTTGTACAATACCAAACCTTGTTGAGCCTTCACATCCGCAATTGTACCGATGATCGGTACAGTTCGTCAAACATTAAGCTCAAGTGATTGATTCTAATTGGTGTGGCTCCCCGGCATGGATTCGAACCACGATTCACGGCTCCAAAGGCCGCTGTCCTACCATTAGACGACCGGGGAATCGAGATGAAGGACTGCTCACATCCAGTGTAACCTCTCGACTTGGACGGCTGCAATCCGTCCGGCAGAACCTGTTGCGGCAAAGTGATAATGTCCGACTTGGGCAAAGCAGAAATATCCTGTTGACGGGGTCCGGCCTGGCGAGTGGACAAAGGACAGTTACCGATGACCCATGCCGAGCGAGACCGGCTGGCGGCCAAGAAGAAGGCCAGGGAAAAACCGATCCCGGCAGAAGCCGGCCGCCGAGGAGATTTCTGAAACAGGACATTTCTACTTTGCCTGGACAGGACCGGCATAACTCGTCACGGTGCTTTTCTGGGCGGACAGAGCGTCGTTCACCGTCGCGATGACCTCCGCGTGCGAGAACGGCTTTTCGATGAATCCGTGGATCAGCCGTTGTTCCAGGGCTGCTTGTATCGTGGGATCGTCCTTGTAGAAGTACCCTGACACCACCAGTACCAGGATGCCTGGGTCGGCAATGCGAAGGCTGCGGGCTAACTCCAGACCGTCGATATCCGGCAACTTGGCGTCCAGCAGAGCCAGCGTCAGACGATTGAGCCGGGCCGCCTGGAGAGCGGTCCGGCCATCCAGCGCCCGAATGCAATGCGCCCCCAGTCCCTCCAGCACGCGTTCGAGGGCCCAGCAAATATCAGGGTCGTCGTCCACGACGAGGACGATCCGGTTCACGAGGCTCATCGCTTTTCTCCTCCGTCACGGCGAGCGACGGCAGTTTCACCGTGAAAGTGCTCCCCTTTCCGCTCCGGCTCTCGACCCCGATCCAGCCGCCGTGCTGATCGACGATCGAGTGGCAGATGGATAGCCCAAGGCCGGTGCCCTTTCCCAAAGGAGCTCTGGTGAAGAACGGATCGAAGATCTTGTCGAGGTCCTCCTGAGAGATTCCTTCTCCGGTATCGGTCACGCGCAGCACCACTTCGCCGGCGGCCTGTTCAGCCTGGATCTCAACCGTCCCGCCGTTCGGCATGGCGTTCAGGGCGTTGAGCAGCAGGTTGATGAACACCTGTTCCAGGAGGCCGGGAACGCCGAGGACCTGGCAGGGCTCGGGCGGAGAATTCGTCCGAATCTCGACATTCTGAACCTTGGCCTGGTTATCCACCAGGGCCAGGGCCTCCGTCACGACGCACATCAGGTCCAGCGGCCTCTTGCTCTTGTCCGCCGAGGGGTGCGCAAAACGGAGCAGGTTCTCAATAATGGTACCTGCCTTGCGGATGCCGCTGTGAATCTTCTCGGCGCACTCGCGGCGAAACTCCGGGGTAAGATCGTCCTCGGTGAGAAATTGAGCGGCCGAGGAGGAAATCGCCAGAGGCGTTCGGATTTCGTGCGCGATCCCCCTGGCCATCACGCCCAGAGCCGCCAGTTTCTGCGATTCCAGGATCTGCAACTCGAACTTGCGCTGTTCCGTCAGGTCCCGGCCCACTACCACGAAGCCCACCGCTCGTGCCGTGTCGTCCGTCATCTGGGAGAAAACCCAGGCCACCGGACGGCACCGCCCGTCTTTGGTCTTCAGGTTGGACTCGATTCTCCCCGAGATTCCGTGAGACGCCCCTTTGGTGAACAGTTTTTCAACGTTGGCGGCGCCGGTCTGGTCGCAGTAGTCGAAAAACGGGCGGCCTTTCAACTCCTCCAGTGAGTAGCCGGTAGCCCTTTCAGCCGCCTTGTTCCAAGTCAGGATATTGCCCCCCGTGTCGGTGGAGATCACAATATCGCTGGCGCTCTCCACCACGCTGGCCAGATGGCGCTCCATTCGCCGGATCTCCTTGCCCAGCCGCATCTGCTCGGTAACATCGTCCATCAGGAGCAGTACGTGATCGACTTGCCACGCCCAGTTCACTGGGACAACGCTGCAGTAGTAGACCCGAATCGGAACTCCCGGCGCCCGGTAGGTCAGCCTCTGGCCTTGCATCGCATGGCTGCTCGTAAAGACGTTTCGAATCTGCTGTTCCAAACCCATTTCCGCCAGGATCACCTCGGGGAATACCTCCGCCAGCCGCTTTCCGACAGTCATGCCAGTCGTCCGGCGGGACTTCTCCAGGAAGTTCCGGTTGGCCAGGACTACGCGCAGGTCTTCGTCCAGCAGCAGAACCGAGGAGGGAATGGTGTCCATCAGCATCCAATAGAGCAACTCGGATCTCTTGTATTCGGTGACATCGCTGGCGTTGACCAGGCAGGCGTTCTCGCCCGCGAAATCCACGGCGGATCTTCCGACCTCGACGTAGATCACCGTTCCGTCCTTCTTAACGTGTTGCCAGGTTCGTTTCGGCGCCGAAGAAACAGGCGACTTCAGCACCTGATCGAGGAAGGCCGACCTTTCCGCCGGCGGGTGCAGTAGCCGCACCGTCATGGCCAGGAACTCTTGCCGCGAGTAACCGTAACACTCGATGGCGGCGTCGTTCACCGCCAGAAACGACAGCGTTCGCAGGTCGTAGATCCACATCGGCAGCCGGCTGCTCTCAAACAATCCCGCGGTCGCCTTTGCAATCTGCAGGCGTGTCTGTTCGTGGACTGGCACGGAACATTCCACCTTGAGTTTTCCTTCGAGAATATGCGTCTCCATACCGTTCCAGCCCGCTCAGCCGATGCTTCAGCCGGCGCGGGAATCCGAAACCCATCGACGTTGGACGCCTCCGCAACGGCGCCGGGCACGCGCTCGGCCGGAGAATCGACGTATCCCGGTTCATCGGTGTTCATCACCGACTACATCGATGTGCCGCCATCAGGCAATACCTCTCGGAATTGTTATTGGCCGCCGATCAGCGCGGATGAACGCCGATCTTGGGCGTAATCGCCGGATCCCCTTGGTCCAGGCGATACGTGGGCAATCCATAGCCAATACCCCGATCCCCGTGTCCCTAAAGTTTGCCGGCTAAGAGCCGATAGGTGTAAGTGGCGAGGGAAAGGCGCTCGGATCGACTTTCGACGCGGTGGGTACACCTTTTGGAACCTAAGACCCACTCCCGGGCCAGCGAGAAAGTTGTGAGAGTACAACGTATTTTGAACACTCTATTCTGTAGTGCAATCGGAGCCGTATCAGGGTCTTGCCGAGGTGAATAACGGCCATTCCGGCGGGAGTGGAAGGAGACTTGTCTACATCCCGATCATCCACACTCTGGCGGACATGGGGACACTGGGGGCGGCGGTACGAGGGATGAAACTTTCGGCGCTTGGGCGGCAGGGTCTGGCGCACCATGCAGCCGTGGTGGAAAAGATGTGGGACCAGATCGAGAGCGTGGCGGCCAAGCTGCCGGTGACCCCCGGCTCCATGCGGGTCTATCAGGACGGTTTGCCGGTTTGCCGGCACGAAGAGGAGATTGTGTCTGAGTTGGCTGGGGCAGGGAACCGCAATCACCGGTTGCTTTTGAAACTCCAGGCTCGTGGCGCCACACTGATGGGTACCGAGTCGCCCGAACTGCTGCTTGAGGAATACCAGCTTGCCGCCGCGGCGTTCGCTTCCGGGGCAACTGGCCGCACCGGAATCCGCCAGAGACAATTACGCGACGCGCTGCTCGAGAAGCGGGACCGTTACATCGCGGCGCGCATCAACGGGACCTTGGGCGCCGGGGAAAGCGGCATCCTGTTCATGGGGATGCTCCACCAGGTCGCCAGGTTCCTGGATTCCGATATCGACGTCATCCATCCGCTGGGCCCGCCCCGGCTGAGGCACGGACGGCGCTGATGAGTACGGCTCAAGGCAGAATCCTGATCGCCGAGGACGATCACGAAATGGCCCAGTTGCTGGCGTGCCTCCTGCACCGCCAGGGGCTGACGCCGCTGCTGGCCAAGGACGGAATCGAGGCGCTGCAACTGGTCCGCGCGGGAGACCCCGACGTGCTGCTGGCGGACCTCCGGATGCCGAACATGGATGGCATGGAGTTGATGCGCAAAGCCAAGGATCTCGATCCGGAGCTGCCGGTGATTTTGATCACCGGGTATGCCGAGGTGCGGGGAGCGGTGGAGGCCTTGCGCGCGGGCGCCCACGACTATCTCGCCAAGCCGTTCGAGAATCAACAGGTGCTCCGCGTGGTGCTCCGCGCACTCAACGAGCGGCGCTTGAAACTCCAGTTAAAACACCTGGCGGATCACATCCACCAGGCCCTCTCGCCGCGCGAGACGTTCGGTCCCAGCGAGGCGGTCGGCAGAGTGATTTCCGCTATCGAACGGGTCGCGAATTCAAATTTCAGCGTGCTCATCGTGGGCGAAACCGGTTCGGGGAAGGAGGTTGTGGCGCGGGCCATTCACCAGGCCAGTGGGCGCGCACGGCAAGCCTTCATCCCGGTGGATTGCGGGGCCATCCCCGAAATGCTGTTCGAGAGCGAGTTGTTCGGACATGAGCGAGGGGCATTCACCGGAGCCGATCGCCAGACCATTGGAAAGATCGAGGCGGCGCACGGGGGGACGCTTTTCCTGGACGAAATCTCCAACATGCCGCTGGCCTCTCAAGCCAAGCTGCTCCGCGTGCTCCAGGAGAAGACCCTGTATCGGCTGGGTGGCGCCAAGCCCATTCGGGTGGACGTCCGGATGCTCACCGCCAGCGGCCACGACCTGGAAGGACTTTGCGATGACGGTTCATTCCGTCCCGATCTTTACTTCCGGTTGAACGAATACACCATCTTCGTCCCGCCGCTGCGCGGGCGCAGGGAAGACATCCCGTACCTGGCGAGGCGGTTCCTCGATATTGCCAACATCGAGCTTTCCAAATCCATCGGCGGTTTTTCCCCGCCGGCGGTGGAGGCGATGCTGGCTTATGGCTGGCCCGGCAATGTGCGGCAGCTTCGGTCCGTCGTCCGCCGCGCGGTTCTCATGGCGGAGGACGTCGTGACCGAAGAACATCTCGGCTTGCGACCAAAGGCGTGCGAACTCAAGGCGGAAGACGATCTGGCGGCGCGTTCATCCGCCAACGGCCTGGTGTGGGGCGATCTGGCGCTGCGGGAAATCGTCCGCAGCAGCACGGTTCACGTGGAGCGGGTGGCGATCGTCCACGCCCTGCGAAAAACGGGCGGCAACAAATCCAAGGCCGCACGGCTCCTCCAGGTGGATTACAAGACGCTGCATTCGAAGGTGAAAGAGTACGGAATTCAGATCGAAGGAGAACAATTGCATGATCAAAAAACACAATGAGAAAACTACCGAAGGCGGTTTCGAGCTGGGGCTGGGCGGGATGCTCAAGGGCTTTGGGGATCTGGTCGAAAAGCTCGGAGAGCTGGCCAAAACCGGCGAACAACTCTCCCGAACCGGCGAGATCCACGGGGCGGGGAAGGACGTAAAAGGAATCTACGGCGTCACTGTCAAAGTGGGACTGGGAGACGACCGGCCGGTGGTCGAGCCGTTCGGCAACATTCGGAAGGACCGGGAATCCGGGCACACCGTGGTGCAGGAAGTCCGTGAGCCCGTGGTGGACGTTTTCGAGGAAGAGGACCATGTCCTGGTGGTGGCCGAAATGCCTGGCGTCAGCGTGGAAGACGTGCATATTACGGTGGAGGACGACCTGCTGACCTTCTCCGCCGAGCGCGGCGACAAGAAGTATCGCAAAGAGGTGCTGCTTCCGGCGAACTCCTCTCGCGAGAAGACCGAGGTCGCCTGCAATAACGGGGTAGTGGAAATCAAATGTAAGAAGAGTAAGAAATGAAAGGCCCGGCTATGGCATCGGAGCCCACCGCAGCGCCCGGTCTCAAGCTCAAAGTCACCGAGGCGTTGAGCAAGGATGTGGGGCGGGGGATCGCCCGCATGGGTCCGGAAGACCTCGACCGGCTGCAAGTCGCCATTGGGGACACTGTCGAAGTCACGGGGAAGCGTGGGACGGTCTGCAAGGTGATGCCCGCGCACAAGGAACTTCGCGGGCAAGCCCGAATCCAGATCGACGGACTGGTGCGCGAAAACGCCGGAGTCGGGCTGGACGAATTCGTGCAGGTGCGCAAGACGAGTTGCCGCCCGGCCGAGCGGGTTGTGCTGGCCTCGGCCGGCGCCCGGCCATCGGAACGCGACTTGGATTATATCGGCAGTTTGCTCGACGGCCTGCCCGTGCAGGAGGGAAACCGCATCCGCGCCACGCTTTTCGGCAGCCGGTGGGCGGACTTCAAGGTGGAAAGCACCACCCCCAAAGGCCCGGTTCTGATCAATCCAACCACGCGGCTGGTCATCGGCAACCCGCAGCAGGCCGAGGAAGGGGCCGCGCGCTCCACCTCGTACGAGGACATCGGCGGTCTGAAGCCACAGCTCCAGCGCATCCGTGAAATGATCGAATTGCCGCTGCGCTATCCGGAGGTCTTCGAGCGGCTGGGCATCGACGCCCCCAAGGGCGTGCTGCTGCATGGTCCGCCGGGCTGCGGCAAGACCTTGATCGCGCGCGCCATCGCCCATGAAACCGAGGCCAATTTCTATTCCGTGAGTGGTCCGGAAATCATCCACAAGTTCTACGGCGAGAGCGAAGCCCATCTCAGGAAGATCTTCGAGGAGGCCACCCGCAAGGGCCCCAGCATCATCTTCCTGGATGAGATCGACGCCATTGCGCCGCGGCGCGAAAACGTGGTGGGGGAAGTCGAAAAACGGGTGGTGGCGCAACTGCTGGCGCTGATGGACGGACTCGCCAAACGGCGGCAACTGATCGTCATCGCCGCCACCAACCTGCCCAACATGCTCGACCCGGCCTTGCGCCGGCCGGGGCGTTTCGACCGCGAAATCGCCATTCCGATTCCGGACCGCAATGGGCGCGAAGAGACTCTCGCCATCCACAGCCGGGGCATGCCGCTGGCCGGAGATGTGGCGATGGGCCGTCTGGCCGAGATCACGCACGGCTTTGTGGGGGCCGATCTGGAAGCGCTTTGCCGCGAGGCAGCCATGATTTGCCTGCGCCGCATCATGCCCGACATCGACTTCGCGCAAGCGACCATTCCTTACGAGCACCTGGCCAAGCTCGAGGTCCGCATGGAGGATTTCCTGGATGCCCTGCGCGAGGTCGAGCCCTCCGCCACGCGCGAGGTGTTCGTCGAGGTGCCCGACGTCCGTTGGGAGGATGTGGGTGGCCTCTCCCAAGTCAAGCAGCGGCTGGTCGAAGCGGTGGAGTGGCCGCTGCTGTATGGGGATCTGTTCACCAGCGCCGGCATCCGTCCGCCCAAAGGAATTCTGCTGACAGGCCCGCCGGGCTGCGGCAAGACCCTGCTCGCCAAGGCCATCGCCAATGAAAGCAGGGTCAATTTCATTTCGGTAAAAGGTCCGGCGCTGCTCTCCAAGTACGTGGGGGAGTCGGAGCGGGGCATGCGCGACATGTTCCGCAAGGCTAAGCAGGCGGCGCCGTGCATTATCTTCTTCGATGAGATCGACGCGCTGGTGCCGGCGCGCAATGCGGGCGGCTCCGATGCCCACGTCGCCGAGCGCGTCCTCAGCCAGTTTCTGACCGAGCTCGATGGCGTCGAGGAACTCAAGGGGGTGCTGGTGCTGGGCGCCACCAACCGGCCGGACATGCTGGATCCGGCCGTCCTGCGTCCGGGGCGCTTCGATGAGATCGTCGACATCGCCCTGCCCGACGAGGAGAGCCGCCGCCTGATCTTCGAGGTGCATCTGCGGAACAAGCCGCTGGCGCCGGGAGTGAGCGCCGGGGACCTGGCCGCGGGCACAGACGGTTTCAGCGGCGCCGATATCCAAGGCGTATGCACCAAGGCGGCCCTCCACGCAGTGCGGCGCGCGGTGGCCGCCAGGGTCGGCGAGCCGTCCCACGAAGCGCCGGTGATGGTCCAGCCCGAGGACCTGGAAACGGCTCTGAAGGAAGCCGCCGTGAATGAATAACAGCGCGACTGCTTATTACTTGTATTGCCTGACGCCGCGCGAATGCGGCATCCCCGCCTCCGCCATCGGGATGGATGGGAAGCATGGCGTCATGGTCCGTGCCTGCGGAGGAATGGGTGCGGTTTTCAGCCAGGCGGCGGTGGAGGAGTTCTGCGGCGAATCGGCCGACGCGCACTTACAGGATCTGGCTTGGTTGGGACCGCGGGTTTGTCGCCATGAAGCGGTAATCGAGGAAGTCAATAGCCGGGTCCCCGTGCTGCCGGCGCGTTTCGCCACCCTTTTTACTTCCTTGGACAGCTTCGAGCGGTTTGTCCTCGAACACCGGGATGCCGTGAGTGGGTTCTTCGCTCAGCTCGGCGACCGGCGGGAGTGGGCCGTCAAGGGGCGGTTCGATCGCGGCCAGGGGCTCGAAGGGCCGGGCTCGCCGGTCCGGTCCGCATCGGATGAGCCGGCGCCGGCCGTTTCCCCCGGAGCGCGATACTTCGAGGAAAAGCGGGTCAAGGCTCAGTGGGAACGGGATTTCAACTTGCGGCTGAAAGAATTCTGCCGGCGGGCGGCGGCGGCGCTGGCGGAACATGCCGGGAGTTTCCGGGAACGCAAAGTGCCGGCGCGGGTTGAGGCGGAAACCGGTGCTGAGGTCGTATTGAACTGGGCCTTTCTAGTTTCGCCGGCAGCCCTGGACGAGTTTCGGGGATGTCTGGCGCGGCTCAATGCAGGCGAGGCATTCCCCGGTCTAACGCTGACGCTGACCGGCCCGTGGCCGCCCTATAGTTTTGTTCCTGATCTTTCGCTTGGCGCCAAGCCATGAAGTACCTTCTCTACGGCATCGTCGCGCAGGATTCGGCTGGGTGTCCTCCCGGAATCTGCCTCATTCCGGCGCACGGCTTGGCGGCCACGGTTTCGGCCGTGGAAGAGATGAGTGCGCCCCCCAGCGTTTCCTCCCTGCTGGCCTATGAAAAAGTAGTCGAGGCGATTCACGCCGGACAGGCCGTCATTCCCCTGCGCTATGGCTGCGTGATGGAGAGCGAGTCCGCGGTCGTTCGCCTCTTGGAGGACCATCACCAGGAGTACGGGGCGCTCTTAGCCCGGCTTCGAGGCATGACCGAGATGGGAATCCGCGTCCTATGGCCGGCGTCCGCCGAAGTTCTCCCCGACGTTCCGCCGTCTCCGGGAGCCCGGTACCTGGCGTCCCTGCGCAATCGCTACCACTCCGCCGGCGTCCTCGATGCGGAGGAAACCCAACTGGCGGATCGGATCGCCGGCTTGCTCGCAGGCTGTTCCACCGAACAGCGGACAGAGGTCTCCTCGTCCAGCCAGCGGCGCTTACTCTCGCTGTACTTTCTGACGTCGAGAACTGGCGTGGAACGGTTTCGGAATCAGGCTCGGCAAATCTGTCCGCCCAGCGGGGCGAAGATCTTACTAAGTGGGCCGTGGCCGCCGTATAACTTCGCGGGGTCGCCGGAATGACTCTGTGGAATGAGTGCCATGGCGCGGATTCCGCCGTAGTACCTTCGGAGGTGGTGTTCCAAGCTCTAACTCTTGCAGACTCAGTAAGTTGTTTCACAAGAGTCAATCGGAGTGTCTTGGCCTTTGACGTGCCAGTTAGATGGCAGGTCGAACATGAGTGAGACCCAATCGCGGTGCAAAGCCGGAAAAGGAGAAAATCATGGCAAAAGTAGCAAAGTCCACGGATTCCTCGAGCTTGGCTGAAGTTGTTGACCGCATTCTTGACAAAGGCATCGTTATCGACGCCTGGGTTAAGGTGTCGCTGGTTGGCATCGAACTACTCTCGGTGGAAGCTCGCGTTGTGATCGCTTCGGTTGAGACGTATTTGAAGTATGCCGAAGCCATCGGTCTGACCGCCAGCGCTGCGGCGCCGGCTTAGAACTGGATCCGAAGAATATTCCCGCCGCCGGTCGGAGGCCCGCCACAAGGGCCTCTCTTCCGGCTTGGGAACCCAAGGACGCCAGAGACAGGAAAGGAGCTTACGGTATGTTGACAGACGATATGACTCGCTTGTGCGATGAAATCGTAACGATGCGCAAGGCGCGCGGCGCTATGATGACCGAGTTACAGCACGGCGCCAAGGGGCTGCAGCACAGTGTTACGAAGCTGTGCGCGCACTTTGGCCGCGTGCGGGCGACCATGGCGAAACGAACCGGGCATGAGCGCCTGGCTTTTTTAAACAACCTGAGGCGCTCGGTTGGCGCTCAGCAGCGCGATATCAGAAACGATCTGGCCGGCGCCCGCAGGGCCTGGGCCGGCAAGAGCTCATAGCAAACGTCGGTGGGGACCGGAACTCAAGCGGACGGGAGCCAATGGCCCGAAAGTTATAACCGCTCCTGTCCGGTGCCCGCCGGCGCGTTCGCCGCGCGAATTCGCCGCGCGGGCGGCCGGGGCGTTTGAGTCAAGTTCCCCGCCAGTGGCCTTTAGGAGCGTGCCGTACGGACTCGGAAGAAGAGGAGAGTAAGATGCAAATCAACTGTCTTGGTTGCGGGTTCAAGGTGGATCTCACCGACGCCTATGACGATTACGTAGGCCGGATCAAGTGCTTCGCCTGTGGCGCGACCATGGAAATCGCGGCCCAGTCGGGTACCATCCGGGCAGTCTGTCCCGTGACGGACGTGCCGGTCCGGTTGGTGGAGGAGTTAGTTGTACGGAGCCTCGGCTAAGAGCCTGTCTGGCGAGAGTCGAGAGCCCTGCCGGCTGAAGCGAAGCTGCCGCGGATGGGCTTGAGAAGTCCGATGCGGATTAGTAAGAACGCCGGTCGATTGGGTGAGTTGGGATAAGGGAGACAAACGTGGGTGTATTGACTGTAAGTATGACGGGGTTGCGAGACGCGATTGTGTCTTCGCGCCAGGCCCGAATGGCTTTGCTGGGCGACCTGGTCCGCCAGACCGACGAGCGGCGCATGCGGGTTTTCTCTTTGTGCGCCGGATTCGCGAGCGACCGCGCGGGCGCCCACAGCGCGTGGTTTGGTCCGGGGCTTTTCGAAAGCCGGACCGCGGAAAGACCACCCCAGCGCAGAGTCGTGGATACAGCCAAGGCGAAGGCCCCGACGGAAGAGCAGCCACCGGCGGCGCCGAAGGCGGAGCCGCGGAGGCGCCCGCCTTCCCATGATCCGGTCGCAGCGCCGACGGCGCAATCATCCAAGGCGCCCTCGCCGCGGGCCAAGAAACGGCCCTTGATGGGATTGAAGAAGCACTGATTCCTGCCAGTTTAGAGGTGAGCATTTCGATGGTGGATACAATGAGCAAAGACCTCGGGGAAATGGTCGTCCGAGTCCAGCCACAGGGGGACGACGTGGTGCCCGAGGCCAGTGACGAGTTCGTGGCGACCCCGCACATTCAGGCTTTGACCGAAAGGGCGCTGGCGTACCTGGAGGTTGGTTATGCGGTGCACTTTGCGGGCACGGCGGGAACCGGAAAAACCACGCTGGCCTTCCACGTGGCGGCCAAACTCGGCCGTCCCGTCACGCTGATTCACGGGGACGATGAGTTTGGCAGCTCGGACCTGGTCGGCAAGGACGCCGGCTACCGCAAGTCCAAGCTGATCGACAACTACATCCATTCCGTGCTGAAGACGGAAGAGAACATGAACACCCTCTGGGTGGATAATCGGCTGACCACGGCTTGCGCCAACGGGAACACCCTGATCTACGACGAGTTCAACCGCTCCCGCCCCGAAGCCAATAACGCCCTGCTGAGCGTGTTAGAGGAGAAAATCCTGAATCTCCCCGCCCTGCGGCCGAGTGGCGCGGGGTACCTGGAAGTCCATCCGGACTTCCGGGCGATCTTCACCTCCAACCCGGAGGAGTACGCCGGGGTTCACAAGACACAAGACGCTCTGATGGACCGGCTGATCACGCTCAACCTGGGCAACTTCGACCGCGAGACGGAGATCCAGATCGCGACGGCCAAATCGGGTGTGCCCCGCGGCGACGCCGAGGTCATCGTGGACATTGTCCGCGAGTTGCGAGGCTTCGGCGTCAACAATCACCGGCCGACGATTCGCGCCACCATCGTGATCGCCAAGATTCTGGTCCATCGGGGGGCGCATGCGCGGCTGGACGATCCGGTATTCCAATGGGTCTGCCACGACGTTCTCGCCACCGAGACGGCCAAAGTCACGCGGGACGGGGAGTCGTTGATGCCCCATAAGATCGACGAAGCCATCGCCAGAATCTGCGACGCCTCTTGCAAGCCGCGGAGTAGCAACGCCCGGCCCGCCTCGCCAGCGAACGGAAACGGAAAGGAGTGATGTCATGGCCATTCCCACCAAAGGTCTCACCAACATTCGCACTCTCTCCGGCCGGGTGGACCAGGTCTCCCTGCCCTACCGCAGCTACATGCAGATCACCTGCCTGGAGATGGAACGGGCCCGGCGCAACATGGAGCGCAAGAGCGCCAGCCGGCGTATCGCGCTGATCGACGCGCGTCTGGAAGAAATCGACCAGGCCAAGCAGGACCTGTTCCAGGCGGTGGCTGCGCGGGGCCAGGGGACGCCGGGGCGCCTGCCCGGGCTCGATTTGAAACCCGCGCCCCGCCGAAGCGCAGGCGGATTCAAGATTCGTTACTGAAGGAAGTAGACCATGCTGACGATCAGGACCTGCGCCCACATCCCCACCAACCAACACCGCCGAAGCTTCCATCTCATCCCCACTTCCACCGGTGCGCTCCCGGCGCGGGCCGGCGAGCGGTGTCTGCTTCAAGAATGGATCCGGCTGTTCAATGCCGAATTGAGGCGTCTCTGGCTGGGTGAGCGATGGAGCGCGCATGTCGGGCGCATCCGGTCCAGACAATCGAGGAGGCAACTATGAAGGACTCCGACTGTGCGGTAGTTTCCGAGAGTCCCCCCACGGAGCAGGCAGTGCCGGTGGCGGGCGGGAGGAACTATCTCTACGCCATCGTGGCGGGGGGTGAGCCGCGGTCCTATCCGTCTCTGGGCATCGAGGGGAGCGGCGTGTACAGCATTACCGAGGGTCGCGTGGCCGCTGTGGTCAGCGGTTTGGCCGGTTCCAAGATCCGTCCGCAACGCGCCAACCTGGCGGCCCACCAGGCGGTGCTCAAGTGTCTGATGGCCGACACAACTCCGCTGCCGATGGCTTTCGGCACGGTGGCCACCAGCCCCGAGGCCATCCGCGGAATCCTGGTCCGGAATCACCGTGCCTTTGAGGAGCAACTCCAACGCGTGGCCGGCAAAGTGGAAATGGGGTTGCGCGTCGCCTGGGACGTACCGAATATCTTCGAGTATTTCGTCAACACCCACGCGGACCTGCGCCTGGCGCGGGACCGCCTGGTGGGCGTCCGCCACGAGTTCACGCAGGAGGAGAAGATCGAACTGGGCCGCATGTTCGACCGCCTGCTCCACGATGACCGGGAAGACCACACCCGGAAAGTCGAGCGCGCGCTGGCGCCGGTGTGCGCGGAATTCAAGGCGAACCCGTGCCGCAATGAGCACGAGGTGATGAATGTGGCTTGCCTGGTATGGCGCGACGCACAGGAAGAGTTTTCCGCTGGCGTGTTTGCCGCAGCCAAGCGGTTCGACAATAATTTCGCCTTCGACTATAGCGGGCCCTGGGCGCCGCACAACTTCGTCGATCTCGAACTCGACCTGGAGGAGTGAATGCTGCTGGTGGACGATGTCCTCTGTTTCCCATTCACCAGCATTCTCTGGCTCTTCAAGGAAATCGGCAAGGTGGCCCAGGAGGAGATGGATGGCGAAGCCCAGTCGGTCACCGAACAACTGAGACTCCTCTACATGCAACTGGAAACCGGCGCGATTACCGAAGCGGAGTTCGATGCCGAAGAGAAGCTCCTGCTGGACCGGCTGGACGCAATCGACAGTCGTCTGAAAGGCGAGGAAGAAGATGTGGAACCGGACATCGCGTCGGCCGGCGACGAGACTCGAAATCCGTAAGGAGCGCGGAAGATCCGCATGAGCCGGCCGATGCCTTCGTTTTTCGATCGGCCGGGCCCCGAACTCCTTCTGTTCGGCGGCAAAGGAGGGGTGGGAAAGACCACCTGCGCCACGGCGGCTGCGCTGCGCATGTCCGCGCTCGCCCCGCAACGTTCTTTGCTGTTGGTTTCCACCGACCCTGCCCACTCCATACGCGACAGCCTGGCCGGTTATGCGCCCCTGGGCAATCTCGAAGTGCTGGAGCTTGACGCCCCGCAATACCTCGTTAAATTCCGCAAGCAGAACGGCGCCATGCTGCGGGAGATTGCCGCCGCCGGCACCTTCCTGGACGATGAGGACATCAATCGATTCCTGAACCTCTCTCTGCCCGGTCTGGACGAGTTGATGGCGTTCCTCGAGATCTCCTCCTGGGTAGAGGCATGCCGGTACGACCGCATCGTCGTCGATACGGCGCCCAGCGGCCATACCCTGCGCCTGTTAGCCATACCCGAGCTGATTCGGCGATGGCTCGACATGCTGGAGGTGCTGCTGGCCAAGCGCCGGTACATGCGGCGGGTCTTTAGCCGGGATGCCAGCCCGGACCGCCTCGACCTGTTTGTCACCGGGTGGAAGTCGTCGCTCCTGCGGACCGAGAAACTGCTGCACGATCCGGCGCGCACCGAGTTCGTCCCCGTCACGATTGCCGAGCCGCTGAGCGTTCACGAGACGCTGGCGTTGTTTCAGGAGCTGCTGGGCCGGAAAATGCCGGTATCCGAGCTGATCGTGAATCAGCTTCATCTGGAGTGCGACTGCCCCGCCTGTGCGGCTGCCGGCTCAGCCGAACAGACCGAGATTCAACGACTCCTGGCCGGAGTCGAATCTCCTTGTTCGGCCTGGGGAATTCCGCTGTTGGCGGAAGAGGTCCGCGGGCTGGAGCTACTATCCGGATTCTGGGACCACGCGCGGCCGGTCGCTCAACGGCCAGTCGGCGCGGCCAGACATGGCTTGTCGTACCAGCCGGCGGTGCTGCGTCCGGCTGCCCGTCCCTCTCCGCGCATGCAGTTTGTCCTGTTGGCCGGTAAAGGCGGAGTGGGCAAGACGACGCTCTCGTGCGCCACCGCCATACGGTTGGCCCGCGAGTTTCCCGAGAAGCGGGTGCTGCTCTTCTCTACCGATCCGGCGCACTCGCTCTCGGCTTGCCTCCAAACGCAGATCGGCTCCCGACCGGCGGTGGTCTTCCCCGGCCTGACCGCGATGGAAATCGACGCCAAGGCGGAGTTTGAAAAGTTGAAAACGCGTTACGCCGACGACCTCGAGCGTTTTCTGCAGTCCGTTTCCCGCGGTTTCGATTTGACTTTCGACCGCGTGGTCCTCGAGCGAATGTTGGACCTGTCGCCGCCCGGCCTGGATGAGGTCATGGCCCTCACGCGCATCCTCGAGTTCCTGGCCCAGCGTCGCTACGATCTTTTCGTCCTGGATTGCGCTTCCACCGGCCACCTGATCCGGCTGCTGGAACTGCCGGAGCTCATCAACGAGTGGCTGAAGGCCTTCTTCAGCCTCTTTCTCAAGTACGAGCGCATCCTGCGATTGCCCGGATTCACCGACGAACTGGTCGGGATCTCCCGGAATTTGAAGAAACTTCGGGAAGTGCTCCGGAATCCGGCCGCCTCCGCGCTGTTCGCGGTGAGCATTCCTACCCAGATGGCGCGGGAGGAAACCAGGGACCTGGTGGCAGCCTGCCACCGGATGGGCATCTCCGTCCCGCTCGTGTTTCTGAACCTGGTGACGCCGCCGTGCGGTTGCCACTTGTGTGCGAGCTTGCAGCGGCGGGAACGGTTGGTGCTGGAGGGCTTCCGGCAGGCCTTCCCGGAGAAACCACAGGCCCTGGTCTATAGACAGCAGGAGATCGCCGGGCTGGAGCGGCTGGAAAGACTCGGGCAGTCCCTGTACCAGCCCGCCATACCGGAGCTGGCCACAGCGGAGTTGGCCGTACCCGAACTGGTCATACCGGAGTTGGTCAGCCTGTGATCGATCATGCAGCCACACCCGAAAAAGGCAGGTTCCTGCCAGAACTATGCGAACTGGAGGAATGCGAACGCGTTTCGATTTGCGAGGTCCTCGACCGCGTGCTCAACAAGGGCGTCGTGGTGGCAGGCGAGGTGACCATCTCGGTGGCCGACGTGGATCTCCTCTACCTGGGTCTGCAACTGGTCTTGACCTCCATCGAGACCGCGCGCGAGAGCCTGGGGAACGGGCGGCCGGCAGCCGGTTTGGCAATTGAGATTGGAAAGGGGAAGACCAATGGATGCGGTCCCAACCACGCGGGTCGAGTCTGAATCGATCCGGGACTTTGCCCTCGTGATGCAGCAGGCCGACAGCATTCAACCGCGGGCGCCGCATAACGGAGTTCGGGGCCGGGGCCGCCTGGATCTGGATCCGGACCGTCTGAAAAACGGACTCGGACAACTCGTTCTCACCCTCATCAAACTCTTGCACGAAGTGCTCGAGCGCCAGGCGCTCCGGCGCATCGAGGCCGGTTCGCTCACCGAGGAACAGATCGAGCGGCTGGGCGTCACCCTGATGGGCCAGGCGGAAGAGATCGATCGCCTGCGAAGAGAGTTCGGCCTCGAAGAGGACGACCTGAACCTCGATCTGGGGCCCCTAGGAAGGCTGTTTTAGAAGAGGAGATTCATCATGCCCCAACAGGCAGTTACACACGCGATGCAGAGTTCGACTCTGTCTGATGTCCTGGAGCGGGTGCTGGACAAAGGCATTGTCATCGCCGGCGACATCAAGGTCAAGCTGGTGGACATTGAGCTGCTCTCCATTCAGATCCGCCTGGTGATCTGTTCGGTGGACAAGGCCAAGGAGATGGGCATGGATTGGTGGGTCAACAACCCCGTTTTTTGCAGCCAGGCTCCGCAAGGACAACTGGAGGCCTCTCTTGCCAAGATCGACGAGAGGCTGGCAAGGCTTGAAGCTTCCACGCCGCGTGAGGCGGTCCTGGCTTGAGGCTCTTTCGTGGACGGCCGCAACCAGTCTGATGAAGTCGACCTGGAAGCCGGTCTTGGCCAGTGCTGGGCGCGGGCTTCAAACCCGTTGTGCGGTACTTTGTGCCCCAGGTGGGTTCGACCCCCGCTCGCTTCCGCCACCTATGGACTGACGCCTTACCGGCGCCACTCGCCCAAGCGGCATTGACGGGCAGGTTGTCTGGACGCTGCGATGCCGCTCGCATGGTTCGGGCGATGCGGGTCGCGGCCCGGTACCCTCCTGCGACGCGGCCGGGTTTGCAAGGCGCGCGCGTCAGCAGGCGGTCTACGGCCTTTTCAGAATCGCCGCGACATTCAGCATCGCCGCGTGGCTGCAGCCCCTGTCGGTGCGTCATAGTAGCGCCAGCCATGTTTGCAAGCGTCGATATTGGCGGAACCATCACCTCGTGCGCGGTGGCCAGCGGAGCCGGGCAGATGGTGGCTGAGCGGATAATCCCCACCCTGTCACACGAAGGTCCGGAGGCCGTCCTGAGCCGGATCGCGGCGACGATTAACGAGTTGGCGGCCAGCGCAGGTCGGCGATTGGCAGCCTTCGGCGTGGGCGTGCCCGGCCTTGCGGATTTCCATCGCGGCCGCACCCTGTTTCTCCCGAACCTGCCGACGCGCGCATGGCCGCCCTCGGTGAGCTTTGGTTTGGCCAAGGCCGTGGAGCGAAAACCATGGTCGTCTTCACCGTGGGTACCGGCATCGGTGGTGGGGTGGTAATCGACCGGAAGCTGCGGCCTGGCCCGCTGGGTGCAGCCGGCGAGATCGGGCACCAGACCATCCTGCCCGACGGCCCCCTTTGCGGCTGCGGCAACCGGGGCTGCCTGGAGACCCTGGCCGGAGGCCCGGCCCTCATCGGGGCTGGTGTCCGGCTGATCAAGAGCGGACACGCCCCACGCCTGTACGAAATGGCGGAGGGAAGCGCCGACCGGGTGACTCCGCGCCTGATGGCGCAGGCGGCCGCGGCAGGGGACTCGTCCGTTCGCGAAGAGTTGTTACGGGCCGCGCGCATGCTGGGGATCGGCGTCTCCAACGTCATCGCGGTGCTCTACCCGGATCTGGTCGTCCTGGGCGGCGACGTCAACAATGACGTTAGTCCCTTGCTAATCGACACCGCGAGACGGGAAGTTCGCGAGCGCGTCCGGCTGTTTCCGGTGGAAGGTGCGCATCGAGAGTTCGGCGCTGCAGGAGAAAGCCGGCCTGTGGGGCGGCATTGCGCTGGCCATCGCCCGCGTCAAACAGGCGTCCGGGCCAGACTACCGAAACGGTATAAACCTTCAGGAGCCGCATTGCAACGCGCGAGAAAAATGGGCGCGGAGGATGCGCATGCGGAGGATGCTTGCGGAGGATGCGTGCGGAGGATGCGTGCCCCGGTGGACGCGGGCCTGTGATACAGTGGCGGAAAACCATGCGCAATATCCCCGGATGGGACCAGTATTACCTGGATATCTGTAAAATTGTGGCGGCCCGCAGCAAGGATCCGAATACGCAGATCGGCTGCGTTGTGGTCGGGCCGAACCACGAGATCCGATCCACCGGTTACAACTCGTTTCCGCGCGGCATTCGGGACGACGTGCCGGAGCGTCTGGTGCGTCCCACCAAGTACTTGTGGATAGAGCACGCCGAGCGCAACGCCATCTGCAATGCGGCCCGCGCCGGCACGGCCACCGAGGGCTGCACGATTTACGTCGAGATTATGCCCTGCATGGACTGCGCGCGCGCCGTGGTGCAGGCCGGCATTGTCCAGGTGGTGGTTTCGCGCGAACGCATGACCGAGTATTCGAGCCAGTATTACGATCAGCATTTCGGCATGGTGGAAGTGTTATTCGGCGAAGCCGGCGTGGTTGTCCGGCGGGTTTGACCAGGGCTTTGCGCTGGCCATCGCTCAGCGCCGGCTGTCGGTTCCGCGCGGGCTTTCGGTGGGTGTGGCTTCGGCGACCCGGTCGACTTCAGCTTCTTCGTCACTGGCCGAGACGTACCGATAGAAACGACGAGAGCATGCCCGGCAGCGAAACGGAAACCTGCGGAAGTTCGACATCAGGTCATCCAGCAAGCCCCGTAAACGGGACCGCCGGACGTCATGCCCTCCGCAACTGGGACAGGGAAACATACAACCGGTTCCGAGGGCTCTTTCAGCCCGCTGCCGCATTGTACCAACAATCGGCGCGATACCCCAACCGGCTGCCTCGGCCGATTGCATCGCTGCCGGACGGCTTGGCCCCCGCACGAATCGGTAAAGTTGCCTCCGCTCGCCGGACCGAATGTTTGCGGCCTCCCCTGGTTACTATGAATTGCCCAGGTACATTACGTGAACGTACGTGCCCAACCGAACATTGTAGGCCAAGTACCAGCCGACGTGGTCGGGATCGTCGTACAGCACAATCTGGTCCGTGGTCCACAGCCAGCCGTCACAAAATGCGACGTCGGCAGCCGCTACGTTGAAATAGAACCCGCCAAACCAGAATCGCTGCGGGCCCCCACCCACCAGGTGGAACGTGTGCCCACGGCCGATGCCCCCTGGGAAGCGCCCGTGCTCCCACGGTTTGTCCAGACGATACGCCGCGTCGCCCTTACCGGTGTCGTGCCCGACCCATTCGCCGTTGGTGTGAACGTGGGGAGTTTCCGGATGGCCGGCCTTGTCGGCGACTCGATGAGCCGGCGCGGGCGCCGCCTGATGCACCGGGGCGGGACCGTGTTTGGGGATGTAGCCGCCGCCCACTTCCGGCTTCGCGTCCTTGCCTTTTTGTGCCAGACCAACCGCCGAGAGCCATAACACGACTGAGACAATTGTCAGTGTTTTTTTCATAATTTCGATGATAGCCCGAACCTGCGGCTGCCGGCGCGTGCTCTCTCCGCCGGACGTCGGCAGTCGTGGCCTGCCGCACGGGTCCGCTATTGCGCGGTCCATCCACCATCGATCAGAATATCCGTGCCGGTGATGAACCCGGCGTCCGGAGAGCACAGGAACAAGGCGAGCTGGCCCACCTCCCGCACATCCCCCCAACGGCCGGCCGGGATTCGCGAGGCGAATTGGGCATTCAGGATCGGGTCCTCCAGCAGCGGCGTGTTCATCTCCGTGACGAACGGTCCCGGGCTGATGGCGACCACCGTGATTCGCTCCGCGGCAAGCTCCAGCGCCAGCGCCCTGGTGAATCCCAGCAGGCCGGCCTTGCTGGCGGAATAGGCTGCCCGCCCAGGGAGAGAGACGTGGCTCATGGTCGAAGCCAGGTTGAGAACGCGCCCGTATCCGCGGCCCTTCATCTGGGGCACAAATGACCGGCACAACAGGAAGGCGCTCGTCAGGTTGGTCGAGATCACCCGGTTCCAGTCTTCCAGCGTGAACTCTTCCACCGGGCAGCGAACATTGGTGCCGGCATTGTTCACCAGGATATCGACGCGCTTGAAGCGGGCCAGGACGTCGCGCTCCAATTGCCGCACTTGCCGCTCGTCGGTCACGTCGGTGGGGAAGACTTCCACCACCGCGCCGCTAGAGCGGATCTCGGCTGCCGTGGCTTCGAGCGCCGCCCTGTCGCGGGAAACCAGCGCCAGCCGCGCCCCCGCCGACCCGAGCGCCAGCGCGATCGCCTTTCCCAGCCCCCGGCTGCCGCCCGTGATGACCGCCGTGCGCCCGTTTAAGAAATTGGATTCCATAGTGACCGCATTGTAGCCGACGCGCAGCCCTCATTTGCAAGCCGCGTCGCGGTTCGGTGACAATCGTAACTGATGAAGATCACGCTCGAACGAAATCCAGCCGAACAGATTGCCGCCGGCGCGCTGATTGTGCCGGTCTTCGAAGACGAGAAGGAATCGCGATTCGGCGCCGCGCCGCTGGTCGAATCCGGCGAAGTGGCGGGCAAGGCGGCCGAATTCGCGCTGCTGCACAACCCGGCCGGAATGGCCGCCGCGCGCGTGCTGCTGGCGGGCGGCGGAAGGGCCGAACGTTTCGACGCCGCCGAATTACGCAAGCTGGTGGCCGCCTCGGTGCGCTTCCTGAAAAAGAAGAAGGTGCTGTCGGCGGCGGTGCTGCTGGAGGGAAACCGCACCGGCGCCGAGTACGCCTCGGCCGCGGTGGAAGGCGCCATCCTCGGCGACTTCGAACCCGATCTCCACAAGACCGGCAACGACAAAAAGGCGCTGGCCTCGTTTGCCGTGGTGTGCCCGAACGGCGCGGCCGAGCTGGATGCCGCTGTATCGCGCGGCCAGGTGTTGGCGGAGTCCCAGAACTTCACGCGCGCGCTGGCCAACGAGCCCGCCAACCTTCTCACTCCGCTGAAAATGGCCGCCGCCGCGCGCGAGATGGCCCAGCAACAAGGGCTGGAGTGCGAAGTGCTCGAGCGCGGCGAGCTCGAACGCCTCGGCATGGGCGCGCTGCTCGGCGTGGCGCAGGGCAGCGCCGAACCGCCCGCGCTTATCGTCATCCGCTACCGGCCGGCAAGTGCCGCTTCGACGGCGCACCTCGGCCTGGTCGGCAAGGGTGTCACCTTCGATACCGGCGGCATCTCCATCAAACCCGCCGAAGGCATGGAGAAGATGAAGTACGATATGTGCGGCGGCGCAGCCATGCTCGGCGCCATGCGCGCCATCGCTCAATTGAAACCGCCGCTGGCGGTGACGGCCTTCACTCCCTGCGTGGAGAATATGCCCGGCAGCCGCGCACAGCGGCCCGGCGATATCGTCACTGCCATGTCCGGCAAGACCATCGAGGTGTTGAATACCGATGCCGAGGGACGTCTGATTCTGGCCGATGCACTGGCGTACGCGCGGCGGCAGGGCTGCACCCACCTGGTGGATGCGGCCACCCTCACCGGCGCCATTGTCGTAGCGCTGGGCCACATCCACGTGGGCCTGTTTTCGAACAACGACGCGATGCGCGACCGCGTGCTCGATGCCGCGCGTGCCGAAGGCGAGCGCATGTGGCCAATGCCGCTCGACGACGATTACAAGGAAGGTCTGAAGAGCCCCTTTGCCGACCTTGCCAACATCGGTACCCGCTGGGGCGGAGCCATCACCGCGGCGATTTTCCTGAAAGAATTCGCGGAAGATACACCCTGGGTCCACCTGGATATCGCTGGCACCGCCTATCTGGACGAAGCCCTGCCCCACATGCCGAAAGGCCCCACCGGTCTGCCCGTGCGCACGCTCGTGCGGCTGGCCACCGACTGGACGGGATAGAGACGCTTTAGCTTGCCGGCCCCACGCAATACCGATCAATTGGTACGTTTGCGCCGGTAGAACCCGAGCCCTGCAAGGCCAAGTCCGAGCGCGATCGTTTGTTCGCCGGTGTTCTTTCCAACGCCGCTGAGGACCGCCCCAGCGCCAGCGGGATATCAAGGGCGCAGCCCGGGCGTGCCCTGCTCCTACGGAACAATTGCGAGCGGGCGCACCGGGGCGCCGGTGGCGCCGCGGATTTTCAGCGGGGCGGCCACCAGCAGAAACGTCCACGCGCCCGCGGCGGCCAACTCTTCCAGGTTCAGGCACTCGAGGATGTGGATGCCGCTTTCCACCAGCAGGTGGACATGCACCGGCATTCCAGGGTCCGGCATTTTCTCGAAGGCCAGCGTGTCCGATCCGGCGGCGAAGATTCCCTGCCGGCTCAACCACTCCGCGCCCGCTCTTCCCGGACCGGGACCGCGCACCCCGGACACGAATCTCGCCGCGTCTCCGAAATAGCGCGCCCAACCGGTGCGTAGCAGCACCACGTCGCCGCGCTCGACGCCGATCCCTTGTGCGCGCGCGATTCGGTCGAGATGCTCCGGCACGATTTCGAAATCCTCCGGCAGCGCATCCACGCCGGCGTGCCCGGCGACGTCGAGCAGGACGCCGCGGCGCACGATCGGCGCAACCGTATCGATTGCGTGCGCGCTGAAGCCCTGCTGGTAGGACTGGGCGGACGCCGCCTCGACCCCGCCGAACAGTTTTCCGCCGCAGGAGAAATGGCACAGCGCGTCGATGTGGGTGCCCACGTGGCTTCCCAGCGCGAGCGAATCCGCGGCGGAGCTGTTTCCTGCCGGACCCACGTACTCGCCGTGCTGCTTCACCAGTCCGAACAGGAACGGAGGATGCGACGGGTGATGCGGCATGCCGGGAAAATATGGCTGCGCCAGATCGAAAACGCGCGCGGCGGCGATGGCTTCATAGAGTGACTGCATTTTCAGCAAACTGTACCATACTCCGCAGCGGTCGGCGCGGCAAACCAGTACCGCTTCCAAGCGGTAAGGTCTTTTCGGTGCCAGCTTGAGGGAAACTCCACAATTAACTTGGGGTGCGCTGCACGACTAATAACACTATCCTATCAGTAGGACCATGACTAACGAAGCTGTACTTATTCAAGTCGATGATGGCAAGTTGTTCGCCGCCGCCGATCCGGACCGGCTGGAAGCTGTGTTCGGGGAGTATCAATCGATCTCCGATCGTGCAAATCGACTCCTAAGCCGGCAGGAAGACTTCTATGTGGCTTTCAAGAGATCTATCTCGGGGCTGGAGAGCGACGACCTTGTCAGCTTTGCCAATTCGAAGAAAGGCGGAGCTATCCTGATTGGCGTTAATCGGACTACGCATGGAAACGGAAGAGAGAGAGTCGCGTTAGTCGGGTGCACGGTTGGAGATAGAGAGCAGTTAAGAATCCTTGCCAAGGCGAGCCAGTGTGTGCCGCCGGTGCCGGTTTCGATCTTTGTGGAGAACCGTGCCGAAAAGCCGTTCTATCGAATCGAGGTTCCCTCTGGCCCGCACAAGCCTTATTGCACATCGGGAGGCACTTACAAAACCAGAGGCGACGGACGAAACGAAATGTTATACCCGGCCGAGATCCTGGCGCTATTTCGGGAAATGGAAGGCGGGGAGTTGTCTCGGCGGTTCCAGCAAGCGACAACCAGCCTTGGCTCCGCCGCGCAGGAGAGCATCGCGAGCGGCATCAGGCAATCGCTGGAAGCACTTGCGAAAGCCACTTGCAATGGAGAGGGTAACGCTGCGGATATCGTCGCCATCACAGAAGGGGCGACTGAGTGCAGCGTCCGCTTGAGCAGCCAGGATCTATGTGGTTTCTTGATGCGAATGCCATGACTCACCCACAACCAGCGTGCAATGTTTGCCATCATGGATCAACCGCCTCGCTCGTCATACGTTGCAACGCATCGGCACTTAGTTCATTCAAGGGAGTAGGTTATGCAGGAATGCAAAGTTCTGCTTCTCGAGGATAATCCCGGCGATGCCCGATTCGTGGAGGAGTTGCTAGCCAACGCCGCGAACCATGTGTTTCGGCTTCAAACCGCCGACTGCCGGCTGGTTGCCTTAAACGCCCTGGCGCAGCGCAAGTTCGATGTGGCGCTGGTCGATCTCGACTCGCATGGGCTGGAGATGCTGTTGACGGTCAAGCGGCACGCGCCCGGACTGCCCATCGTGGCGCTCACGCAGCTCGACAGCCGATCGACGGCCCTGGCCGCCGTAGAGCGGGGCGCCGAGGACTGCCTTGTGAAAGGCACACTGACCGCCGAATCGCTGGCGCGTGCCCTGGAATACGCCATGCTGAGGCGGCACAATGCCTCCGCGTCGGCAGACGTTGAGTTGGCTACGGTTGTCGGCATCCTGGGCGCCAAAGGCGGGGTTGGCGCAACCACGCTCGCGTGCCATGTGGCCCTGGAACTGCGGCGGCAAACCAAGCAGAAGGTGTTGCTGATGGATTTGGACGTCAGTTCCGCATCAGCGTCGTTCTTGATGGATGTGCACTCCGAATACACCACCGCGGATGCGTCCACCAATTTGCACCGTCTGGATGCGTCCCTTTGGCGCAACCTGGTGTGCCACACGTCACATGGAGTCGACGTCCTGCAGGCACCCGGCGCGACGCGGTTTCACGATCCGCTCGAGGTCGAGAGCGTTCGTCACGTCGTTGGGTTTGCGCGGGCGCTTTACAGCTACGTGGTGGTGGATCTCGGACGTCTAGGCGCGGCCTCCCTCAACCTGACCGACGAAGTGAGTGAGCTGTTTGTCGTCACAACGCCGGAAATCCAATCCTTGTACGAGGCCGGCCGCGTCTTAAAAAAGCTTCTCGAGCCGGGAATAACCGGCGGCCGGGTTCAGTTGATTCTCAACCGGCTGGCGAAGGGAGCCTCGTATTCCACTAGCGATCTGGAGCGCGCCTTGGGGCGCCCGGTTTCGGCGCGGATCGGCGATTGCTCGAAGGAGTTGCACGAGGCGTATGGGAACGGCGACTTTCTCGATGAGCGGCTGCCGCTAGCCAAGGCAACGCGGCAACTGGTCGCCAACTTCCTCGGCGTCGCCGAGGATCCCAAGCCGCCAACCCGAACCGGGTTGGGACTGTTCCGGTTTGCGGGAAGCCGGCAGACCGCCAACTAATACGACCCCGACAACAGGATTGACAGAAGCGGCTCCCGGCGGTTAAAATACGAACGGTTACTTTATCGTTAATCGGCGGACGCCGGGACTTACCGCTCGGCGGGAGGGCAAGTCAGTGGCCGTGCTCTGCCGTCGCATAAATACCACTTGTCATGAAAGAAAACTCCGAAGTACGAATCGACCGCAGGATCGGCCGCGACGATCTGATCGTCATCGCGGGCGGTGGGGGCTTTATCGCAGGTTCGCTCACCCGATACTTTCACGACCTGGGCTACACGCGGATCCGCGCCATCGACCGCAAGCCGCTGCCGGAATGGTATCAGCGGGTGCCCGGCGTGGAATCGCTCTCGATGGACCTGAGCGAGAAAGAGAACGCCATCCAGGCCGTCGAAGGCGCGGCCGAGGTCTACAACATGGCCGCCGACATGGGCGGCATGGGTTTCATCGAGCGCTTTCGCGTCGAGTGCCTGCGCAGCATTTTGATCAACACCCATCTGATTGAAGCGGCCTGGCGCGCCGGGGCCCAGCGCTATTTCTTTTCCTCGTCGGCCTGCGCTTACAATACCGACCTGCAACAGGATCCCAACGTCCGCGCACTCAAGGAATCGGACGCATATCCGGCCATGGCGGAGAGAGGCTACGGCTGGGAGAAACTGATCTCCGAGATGTTCTGCCAGGAGTATTGGGCGGAACGGGGGCTGGAAACCCATATTGCCCGCTTCCACAACATCTTTGGCCCGAACGGCACCTGGTTCGGCGGCCGCGAGAAGGCGCCCGCTGCGCTCAGCCGAAAAGTGATCGAAGCCCTCGACCGCGGTGAAACCACCATCGACATCTGGGGCGACGGTTCGCAAACCCGCAGCTTCTGCTTCATCGAGGACTGCGTGCTCGGCATCGACCAGATCATGCACTGCGATCGTCTGATTGCGACGCCCATCAACCTCGGATCGAGCGAACTGATCTCGATCGACGATCTGGTGACCATGGTGGAAGAAATCGCCGGCGTGAAACTCGAGCGCACTTACGATCTGAATGCTCCCAAAGGCGTAGCCGGGCGGAACAGCGACAACACGTTCATCCGAAGCGTGCTCGACTGGGAACCGCACACGCCGCTCCGTACCGGGATGGAAAAAACCTACGCGTGGATCGCGCAACAGTACGCGGATCGCAAGGCCGGAAAGCGGGTAGTGAAAGATTAGTCGTGGAGCCTCCCCTCACCATGGCGGCGGCCTCGCCCGCGTCGCTTCCGGATGGCCGGAGCCGGAGCGGGGATATCGCCTTCATCACCAGCGCAATCCAGCATCGAATGGCGCTGGCGGGCGGGTGGATCGACCAGCCGTTCCTCTCCAGGCTCAACCCGGATCCTCCCGGATCCATGGTGGTGGTGGCACTGGAGCCGGCTCAATGGTTCATGGACCGCTGTGGCATGGCCAGCAGCACGCGCCGGATTGCCACCAGCCTGTGGGACGGCGCGCTTCCCGACCGGCCTCGGGCGGCTCTCGTCCGCGAATTGTACTGGGCGGAGAATGCCGGGAAAGCCGAACCTTCCGGCTCGCAAGACATGGTCGGGCTGCTGTATCCCGGTGTGAACCGGCTCGATTACGATGCCGGCGTCAACGAGGGAAGGTTTCCGGCGCACATCGAGTCCAGCTGCGACCCGGAGATCGCGCGCTGGGTGGAGAAAGTTTTCTCTCTGGTCCCCATCAACCAGCGTCCCGACGGCTACAGTCCCTTGGGCATCCGCAACCTGGATCCTGCGTGGATCGCGCAATTGGGCCGCACCGGCAAGGACTGTTTTGACGCTATCCTGAACACCGACATCCGCCGCCTCGGCGCCGCCATGAACCATTGCATGCGGTGCTGGGAAGCGATTCTGCCGCACACCGTGCAGCATCCGGCGATTCATTTGGATTTGAAAGCGATTCTTGGCTGGTTTCAATCCCGGTACCCCGGCGCCATGTATTCCGGGTGCGGCGGCGGATACATGATCGTGGTTTCCGAAGAGCCCGTGCCAGGATCGTTGCGCGTCAGGGTCAGGCTGGGTTAACCTGTGCGATTCTGTGCGGAGGAGTGCTCGCGCTTATGCTGAGAAGCGGAATCCTGAACCCGGCGATTAATTCCCTCATCAGCCGCGTCCGCCATACCAATACGCTGGTGATCGCGGATCGCGGTTTTCCGTTCTGGCCGCAGATAGAGACCATCGACATCTCACTGATCGACGACATTCCGAGAGTGCTTGACGTGGTCCGGGCGATCCGTTCCAACTTCGTGGCTGGCCGGGCCTTCATGGCCAAGGAGTTCCTCGGCGCAAATGGCAACGACGTGAGATTGGAATTCGAGCAGGCGCTTTCCGGCGTGTCGCTGGTCTTTGAACCGCATGTCGAGTTCAAGAAGCGCGTCCCCCAGGCAATCGGCCTGATCCGCACCGGAGACACCATTCAGTACGCAAATTTGATCGTTGAATCCGCATGAGCGCGCGAAGCGTCCGGTACGCCAGTGCGCAGGGCGTCCGGTGGCCCGCCGCGCAAGACAAGCCGCATCCGGCCCGGCGCCGCAGGGGAGGAAGGATAGACCATGTCGTCCAAAGTGAATCGTTGGATTTGGCGCCGCCTGGCGAGGCCCGCTGCCCCATTGGCTGCCGCGCTGGCCGCGGCCGCGCTCGCCGCCGCCCAGGCTCCGCCGCAGGCGCGCATCAAAATCGATACCGAGCGCGTCATCGGCGAGGTTGACCCTCACTTGTTCGGCAACTTCGCCGAACACCTCGGCCGCTGCGTCTATGGCGGCATCTATGACGAAGGGAGCCCGCTGGCCGGCGCCGACGGCTTCCGCAAGGACGTGATCGATGCCGCCAAAGGCCTCAACGTTTCCTTGCTCCGCTGGCCGGGCGGCAACTTCGTCTCCGGCTACCATTGGGAGGACGGGATCGGGCCGAAGGAGAAGCGGCCCGTGCGGCGCGATGACGCCTGGGGCGCCCTGGAATCGAACCGTTTCGGCACCGACGAATTCCTGCGCTATTGCGAACGGGTCGGCGCCGAGCCCTACGTTTGCATCAACGCGGGTCTTGGCACAATCGACGAAGCCCGCCACTGGGTCGAGTACTGCAACGAGCCCGATCACACCTACTATGCCGACCTGCGCCGCGCCAACGGCCGCGACAAGCCATGGAACGTCAAAATCTGGGGCCTCGGCAACGAGATCGACGGGCCCTGGCAACTGGGTCACCGCAACGCCGAAGATTACGCCAAGTTCGCCCTCGAAGCGGCCAAAGCCATGCGGCGCGCCGACGACTCCATCAAGCTGATCGCCAGCGGCAGCTCCAACTTTTCGCCCGGCTACGACTGGATTGGCTGGAATCGCACCGTGCTCGACTATCTGAAAAACGATATCGACTATCTCTCCCTGCACACTTACATCGGCAACCGCGACAATAACTTCGAGAAATTCCTGGCCGCCGGAGCCGACATCGACCGGCGCATCGCCATCGTCGACGGCTTGATCAAGGCCGCCCGCGAAGGGCAGAACCCGGCCGCGCGCCGCCCCATCTACATCGCGTTCGACGAGTGGAACGTCTGGTACCGGACCTGCTGCAGCTCAAACGAGTTCGTGACCGGCCGCATGGGCCTCGAGGAGCGTTACAACACCGAAGACGCGCTCGCCATGGGCATGTTTCTCAACTCCTTCATCCGCCGCGCCGACGTGGTCAAAGTGGCCAACCTGGCGCAGTTGGTGAACGTGATTGCGCCGATTGTGACCAACCAGGACGGCCTCTTTCTGCAGACCATTTATTGGCCGCTGGTCGAGTACGGCAGACAGCGCGGCAACCAGTCGCTCGATGCGCTGGTGACGGCTCCTTCCTACGACTACGACGGCCGGCAGGTCTCTTACCTGGATGTCTCCGCCACCTGGGACGAGAAAGGCCACCGCGCATTCATCAACGTGTTGAACCGGAGTTCCAAGCTCGATATCGCCGCGCGCATCGACAGCGTTGGTGGACGCGCTTCCGGCGAGATCGCCGTGTGGGAGCTGAATCACCCCGACCTGAAAGCCGTCAACAGCTTCGAGGACGACAAGAAAGTCCGCCCCACCACTCGCACCATCGCCGTCACGCCAACCGGAAACGGCTTCGTCTACAAGTTCCCCGCCCACTCGCTGACCATCTTGACCCTGAAATTGGAATAGGCCAATCCGGAGCGGTGGAAGCGGCTCGATTGCGGCGGGGGCAGACCCGCGCAGCCCGTCCCCGTGATATTCTGTGGATGGTTTTTTTCTCGAGGCTAAGGAGACATACCGTGAGAGTCGGCGTATTCACACCCCTGTTGTCGCAACTGTCGCTCGAAGACGTTCTCAAGAAACTCAAGAGCCTGAATATCGATACCGTGGAGTTGGGTACCGGTAATTACCCCGGCGATCCGCATTGCAAGCTGAGCATGCTGACCAATGCGGGCGAACTCCGCGAGTTTAAGCAGAAGCTTGCCGATCACGGCTTCTCGATCAGCGCGCTGAGCAGCCACGGCAACCCGCTGCACCCCGATACGGCGCGCGCCCGGCACGATCAGGATGTCAGCGCCAGGACCATCCGGCTGGCGGAAAAGCTGGGCGTTCCGGTGGTGGTGGATTTCAGCGGCTGCCCGGGCGATTCGCCGAAGTCCAAGTGGCCCAACTGGGTCACCTGCCCCTGGCCTCCCGACTACCTGGAGATCCTCAAATGGCAGTGGGAGAAAGTGGTGGCGCCCTATTGGATCAAGCGCGCCCAGTTCGCCGCCGATCATGGCGTCAAAATTGCCATCGAAATGCACCCCGGCTTCGTGGTTTACAGCCCGGAGACGATCCTCAAGCTGCGCTCCATCGCCGGACCCGCGATCGGCTGCAATCTCGATCCCAGCCACATGTTCTGGCAGGGTATCGACCCCATCGCCGCCATCCGCGTGCTGGGCGATTCGATCTTCCACGTTCACGCCAAGGACACGCAGATCTACGACCGCAACCTGCCGCTCACCGGCGTGCTCGACACCAAGTCCTACACCGACGAGCGCAATCGCGCCTGGATCTTCCGCACCTGCGGCTATGGTCACGATGCCGGCTGGTGGAAAGAGTTCGCGTCCACCCTGCGCATGTTCGGCTATGACTATGTGCTCTCGATCGAACACGAGGACAGCCTGCTGTCACCCGAGGAAGGCCTCACCAAGGCCGCCGAGTTACTGAACGGCCTAGTCATGCGCCAGCAGCCCGCCGCTGCCTGGTGGGTGTGAGGCGCGCGCGGCGCGAGCATTCGCCGCGGTGTTCGCATGAAACTCCAGGAGGCCATCTGTCCCTCTCCGCCCTGACATGACAACGGTGAAGACTTGGAAGGCGTCTGATTGAAGATATGCCGGAGCTGCACATCAGTGAGGCCGAGATCGCGAAGATCTTCGCGGCAGTGCTGGAGAAGGTGGTCCGCCAAGGCCGGCGCTCATGGCTCGACTCACTTGATGCGGATCGGGTCCGCCCAGTTCCCGCGGAAAAGAAACTTCTGCGCGTAAATGGTCTTGGTGAACTTACCGTAGCGGATATCGGTGCCGGCGTAGAGTCCCAGCACAAAACAATCGTCCGGCAGCGGGAACGTGGCCGAAACACTCTGCTGTTTCCGCTTGGGGTCGATCGTTCGCTGATGAGTTTCTCCCGGCTCCCAGCCCTTGTGCGGAGCAAAGACGTAACGTAACTCGCTTCCGAGTGAGAAAACGGCGTTGTTAGTGAGCTCGTATTCCACCGGAACTTCTTTGGCTTTGTCCAGATCCGTGACCGGCGTGCGCAGCTCGAGGGTGGGCCACACGATCGGCTCCTTGCCCGTGAGCACCACGACCGACTCGTACTTGAGCAAACGGCCCTGTGCGTTGTAGCTTTCGAACACCAATTCGCGATCCTTCAGATCTTCGCCCGCGAACGAGAGCTTCCC
>Ga0181521_10000767_pt1 | contig 39572 bp, 36 predicted proteins | sample PEATcosm2014_Bin_32_FD_119764 | JGI IMG/M metagenome (GOLD analysis project Ga0181521, IMG submission 119764) | Peatland microbial communities from MTU Mesocosm Facility, Houghton, MI, USA - PEATcosm2014_Bin02_60_metaG | ecosystem: Environmental > Terrestrial > Soil > Wetlands > Peat | place...
CCAACGTCGCGGACGGCGTGGTCGCCGTCGTCGGTCCCGTCGCCATCGACCACACCCAGTACCTGGGTGACACGGTGGAGGAGATCGCCGCGGAAAAGGCGGGGATCATCAAGCCGGGCGCGCTCGCGGTGCTGGCCCAGCAGTCGCTGCCCGCGGCCGAGGTCCTGCTGCGCCGCGTGTCCGAGGCCGGCGTGACCGTGGCCCGCGAGGGCATCGAGTTCGGCGTCCTGGAACGGGACATTGCGCTCGGCGGCCAGCAGCTCACCCTGCGCGGCCTCAACGGTACCTATCCGGACATTTTCCTGCCTCTTTTCGGCCTGCACCAGGCGGGCAACGCGGCCTGCGCGCTGGCCGCGGTGGAGGGGTTCGCCAGCGTCGGGGACGCCGGGCCCGACGGGCGTGCCCCCCTTGACCCCGAGCTTGTCCGGCAGGCGTTCGCGGGCCTGCGGTCGCCGGGGCGGCTGGAGGTCCTGCGGCGAAGTCCGACGGTGGTCGTCGACGCGGCCCACAATCCGGCCGGAATGGCGGCCAGCGCGGCCGCGGTGACCGAGGCCTTCAGCTTCACCCGGCTCGTCGGCGTGCTGGCCGTCAGCGCGGACAAGGACGTGACTGGGATGCTCGACGAACTCGAGCCCGTCCTGGACGACCTAGTGGTGACGCGCAACTCTTCCGACCGCTCGATGCCCCCGGATGAACTGGCCGGGCTGGCGGTCGGCGTCTTCGGCGCGGACCGCGTCCAGGTCGCCGAGCGGATGGACGACGCCATCGAGCTGGCCGTGACCCTCGCCGACGAGGCGCCGGAGACGGCGCTGCCTGGCGGCGGGGGAGTGCTCATCACCGGCTCGGTCATCACCGCGGGCGATGCCCGGCAGTTGCTGCGCCCGGGCGCCGGTACCGGTGATGCACCGAAACCGGACACCGGGCCGGGCCGGCACTCGTTCACGGCGGCTGATCTGTCATGACCAGGCCCGCCTCCGGAGAAGCCGGCCCCGCGAACCCGGGCCCTGGTCGGGCGAACCCTGGTCCGGCCAGCTCCAGCGCCGGTCCGGCGAACCCTGCGCCCCGGCCAGGCGCCGGCCGCACTCGCCGTCGCCCGATCCTGCGCCGGCTGTGTGCATCGGTGCTGGTGTTTGAGGCCATCGTGCTGATCCTGGCCGTGCCGGTCGCGATCACGATCGAGCACCTCGGGCACGGCGTCGCCGGCGGCGTGGGCGGCGGCCTGGCCCTCGCCGCCGTGGTGCTCGCGGGCCTGGTCGGCCGGGTCCGATGGGCCCTGATCGCCGGCACCGTGCTGCAGGTCCTGATCATCGTGGCCGGGATCGAGGTTCCGGCCCTTTATGTTCTGGGCGTCATCTTCGCCGCCTTCTGGTTCACCGGAATCTGGATGGCCAACCGGCTGGAGCAGGCGAGCACGGGCTAAGCTAAGAACCGTCGCCCTGGGTAATTAGAAGGGAGCGGTTAGTGGTAGGCAGCTCACGTACGTCCGGCTCCGCGCCCCGCGACGGCAGCGTTTGCGCTGTCTGGGGTGAGTCTGCTGCTGGCCGGGCTGATGAACGGTTATCTGGCGGCCGGTCCGTTCAGGTTCGGATGGTGATGCGGCTGGCCGCCGCGCCGCTGGCGGCCCGCGGGGCCCTCGCCCGGGCCGCTGGCCTGCGGGAACTGGCCGGGGCGGCCTCGGTCGTAACCGCGATGATGGTCATTTTTTCACCGGCCGGGCGCGGCGCATCTGTGTGGCCGGCCGCGGGCGCGGGTAAGCTTTCGTGCCGCGGGTCATCTCCCTGATCTGCTCGCGGCAACTAATCAGTTGCCCTGCGAGAAGGAGCATCGTTGCCGGAACGTACTCTTGTCCTCATCAAGCCAGATGGCGTCCGCCGCGGGCTCATCGGCGCGGTTATTTCCCGGATCGAACGCAAGGGCCTGAGCGTCGTCGCGCTGGAGCTGCGGACCCTGGAGCGGGAGACGGCGAACACCCATTACGGCGAGCATGCCGGCAAGCCGTTTTTCGACCCGCTGGTCGAGTTCATCACGTCTGGGCCGCTGGTGGCCCTGGTGGCCGAGGGTCCCCGGGCCGTGGAAGCGTTCCGCGGGCTGGCCGGCGCCACCGATCCGGTGCAGGCCACCCCGGGCACCATCCGCGGGGACCATGCGTTGGAGATAGGTGCCAACGTCGTGCACGGATCCGACTCAGCGGACTCCGCGCAGCGTGAAATCAAGATATTTTTCCCCGACCTCGCATGATCCTCTCGGCCGGGCCGCCCTTGAAGGTCTCCCGGCCGGGATTCACATAGGAAGATCCTCACTGCCGAGGGCTCACATATGAAGCGCGCGGCCCAGTTGGCGTGACCTTAGGAATTTCTTCACAAATGCTTCACCTGGCCGTCCAGGCTCCGAAGCGCCGATCGGGAAGGTTGCCAGTCCCCCATGAGTAATGCATTGGCGGTCCTCGGCCGCGACATGGCGGTCGACCTCGGCACCGCGAACACGCTCGTGTACGTCCGTGGGCGCGGAATCGTGCTCAACGAGCCCTCAGTGGTGGCGCTCAATACGAACAACGGCCAGATCGTCGCCGTCGGCATCGAGGCGAAACGGATGATCGGGCGGACGCCGGGCAACATCGTGGCCGTCCGGCCGCTCAAGGACGGCGTGATCGCCGACTTCGACGTAACCGAGCGGATGCTGCGTTACTTCATCCAGAAGGTGCACCGGCGGCGCCACCTGGCCAAGCCGCGGATCGTCGTGGCCGTCCCCAGCGGCATCACCGGGGTGGAGCAGAGCGCGGTCAAGGAGGCCGGCCATCAGGCGGGCGCCCGCCGCGTCTACATCATCGAGGAGCCCATGGCGGCGGCCATCGGCGCCGGGCTGCCGGTCAACGAGCCGACCGGGAACATGGTGGTGGACATCGGCGGAGGGACGACCGAGGTCGCCGTGATCTCCTGGGCGGCATCGTCACCTCGCAATCCATCCGCATCGGCGGGGACGAGCTGGACGAGGCGATCATCAGTTTCGGCAAGAAGGAGTACTCGCTGATGCTGGGGGAGCGCACGGCCGAGGAGATCAAGATGGCGCTCGGGTCGGCGTTTCCGAACGCCGACGAGCCGCATGCGGAGATCCGCGGCCGGGACCTGGTCAGCGGCCTGCCGAAGACGGTCGTGATTTCTGCCTCCGAGGTCCGGCGGGCCATCGAGGAACCGCTTAATCTGGTCATCGACGCGGTGAAGACGACGCTGGACAAGTGCCCGCCCGAGCTCGCCGGGGACGTGATGGACCGGGGCATCGCCCTGACCGGCGGCGGGGCGCTGCTGCGCGGGCTCGACCAGCGGGTCCGCGAGGAGACGGGCATGCCCGTCCACGTGGCCGACAACCCGCTGGACTCGGTGGTCCTCGGGACGGGGAAGTGCGTCGAGGATTTCGACACGCTGCGCCAGGTGCTCGTGCCCGAGACCCGCCGCTGAAGCAAAGGGGGCGCCGCGGCTGCGGCGCCCACGAGGAGTCGCATTGCACGACACCCGGCGAGTGCGCCTGGTCCTCGGCGTTCTGCTGATCGCCGCGGTGGCGCTCATCACGGTGGACTTCCGCGACGGCGGCTCGTCACCGGTGCGCGGCGCGGGGGCCGCCATCTTCGGTCCCGTGGAGCGGGTGACCAGCGATGTCACCAGCCCGGTCTCGTCATTTTTCGACTCGGTCACCGCCGGCCCCTCGGCGGCCAGCAAGATCGCGGCCTTGCAGAAGGCCAACGCCCAGCTGCGCGCCGAGCTGAGTACGGCGCAGCTCAGCAAGACCGATGAGGCGCAGCTGTCCTCCCTCCTGCAACTAGCCGGCCGCGGCGGTTACCGGATCGTCGCCGCCAGCGTCATCGCGGCGGGGTCGGACTATACGAACTCGGTCACGCTCGACGTGGGCAGCCGGGACGGCGTGCACGCCCAGGAGACCGTCCTCAACGGGGACGGGCTGGTCGGGACCGTGACCCAGGTCAGCAAGGACACCTCGACGGTGCTGCTGGCCACGGACGCCTCCTCGGTCGCCGGCGCGCGGGTGGCGGGTAGTAACCAGATCGGCGCGGTCACCGGCACCGGGGAGTCGCTGTCCGGGCCGTACGAGCTCACGCTCCGGCTGTTTGACGTGAACGCGGCGATGCAGCCCGGGCAGAACGTGGTCACCTTTGGCTCGGTGCTGAACCGGCCGTACGTGCCGGGCGTGCCGATCGGGCAGGTCACGAAGGTCGAGGGCAACGCGGGGTCGCTGACCGCGACGGCGCTGGTCCGGCCGTTCGTGGACTTCACCTCGCTCGGCGTGGTCGGCGTCGTGATCGCCGGTCCGGCCCAGAACCCGCGGGACTCCGTGCTGCCGCCCAGTCCCAAGCCCGTACCGACCGTCACGGTGACGGTCACGCCCGGCGCCACCCCGTCCGTCTCCGGCACGCCGTCGGCCCCCGCCGGCCCGACGACCCCGGGCGGGTGACATGCGGCGGCTCCTGATCTCCGTCGCGGTCGTCGCGGTCGCCCTGCTTGCCCAGGTCACCTTCGTCAACCGGCTCGTCCTGCCCGGCGGGGCCGGCCCGGACCTCGTCCTGCTCGCGGTGATCGCGCTGGCGCTCACCGGCGGCCCGCTGGCGGGAACGCTGACCGGCTTCGCGGCCGGCCTGGCGCTGGACGTCGCGCCGCCCGCCAGCCACACGATCGGCCAGTATGCGCTGGTGTTCTGCCTGGTCGGGTACGGTTGCGGCCGGCTGGCGGCGCTGGGTGAGGCGTCGCCCGTCCGGTACGTGGGCATCTCCGCCGCGGCCGCCGCCGTCGGCGCGGCCCTGCACGCCGTGCTCGGCGTGATGCTCAGCGATCCCGAGGTCACCTGGGCCGCCGTGCGGCACGTGCTCCCGCCGTCGCTGATCTACGACGTGATCCTGAGCCCGTTCGTGCTGTACGCCGTGGTCCGGCTCAACGGCTGGGCCGCCCGCCCCGCCCCCGGGGAGCACGCGGCGGCCGCGTCCGCGCCTGCGAGCTGGACGGCCGGGGTCACCGCCGGCGCGGTCCGGCAGGCGAGCACGTCGGGCTCACCCCGGCTGCATCTGGCTGATCACCGCGGCAGCAACGCTTGGATCGGGTCCGCGCGGACGGCCGACGGCAGCCACCTGGCCAGCCCGGCCAGCCTGCGGCCCGGCACACGTGAGCCGAAACTGCGCTTCAGGGGGCTGCGTGGGGCCGGGGCCGGGCCGACACTGGGCGGCCGCTCCAATGGAGCTGCCGGGGCGCGGTACGCCGGCTCGAGGTCGGTGCCGAAGATGAACTTCAGTGGCGGCCGGCCGGGCGGGGGCGCCGGGGCGCGGTACACGGGCTCGAAGTCGGTGCCGAAGATGAACTTCAGTGGCGGCCGGCCAAGTGGGGGCGCCGGGGCGCGGTACACCGGCTCGAAGTCGGCGCCGAAGATGAACTTCAGTGGCGGCCGGCCGGGCGGGGGCGCCGGGGCGCGGTACACCGGCTCGAAGGCCGCGCCGAAGATGAACTTCAGTTCCGCTGGGCGCCGTGACGGCCTGGCCGGCCGGGGATCGGGGCCGACGTCCCGCACCGGTGCCGTGCCGCGGTTCCGCAAGCGCAGCAGCACGGGCACGATCGGCACCGGCGGGTCGCTTGGCCGCGCGACACCCCGCCGCGGCACGTTCGGCCGCGGCCGTTCGTTCGGCAGGCGAAGGTCCTTCGGGGCCGGCTCATTGGGCGGCCGTTCGTTCGGCGGGCGTACGTCCGGCGGGCGTAGTTCGGCGCCGCGGCTGGGGATGGGCCGCGGCAAGTTCCGCGCCCGGATACGAGGGTTCCTTGGCAGGGGAGGGGGAGGTTACCGGTGATGTCGGCGTCCCGGCGGCGCCTGGTGGTGCTGTACGTGGTGGTGGCCTCGCTCCTGATCACTCTGGGCGGGCGGCTCTGGTACATCCAGGTGATGAACGGCACCAGCTACGTGAAGCTGGCGTCGGCGAACCAGACCCGGAACATTATCGTCCCGGCCGTGCGCGGGCAGATCCTGGACGACGTGGGCAACGCCCTGGTGACCAAGCGCACCGCGCTGGTGGTCTCCGTCAACAATTTGACCCTGTCCCAGCAGCCGGACGGGGGTGCCGCCGTGCTGCATCGCCTCGCTCCCATGCTCAACATGCCGTACCAGCTCCTGCAGCAGAAGGTGCGGCTGTGCAGCCCCACAGTGTCCCAGCCGTGCTGGGCCGGTTCGCCCTATCAGCCGATACCGGTAGACCAGAACGTCAGCGACCAGACGGCACTGCAGATCATGGAAGAGCAGAACCAGTTCCCGGCTGTGACCGCGCAGCCCCAGGGCATTGCTGAATACCAGCAGCCTGACGGTGCCGACCCGGCTCAGATCCTGGGTTACCTGCTGCCTGCCACCACTCAGCAGCTGAAAGCGGACCACCTGCCGTCGGGGGTCGGGTACTCCAGCGCGGATCTCGTCGGGCAGAGCGGGCTCGAGGAGCAGTACAACAACCAGCTCGCCGGCAAGACGGGCACCAATACGGTCTCGGTCAACGCGGCCGGGGACGTCACCGGGACCGCGGGGGGCACCCCGGCTCAGTCCGGTGACGATCTCGTCACCAGCATCAATTCCGCTATCCAGGCCGACGCGCAGCAGGCGCTGAGCACCGCCATCGGCAAGGCACGGGCCGCCGGCAATGACGCCAACCAGGGCGCGGCCGTGGTGATGACCGCCACCGGACGGGTCGTGGCTATGGCTAGCTACCCGGGCTACGACCCGAGCGTGTGGGTCAACGGCATCTCCCAGTCGCAGTTCAACGCGCTGTTCGGCGCGCAGGATGGGGCCCCGGCCATTAACTGGGCCACCCAGGGCCAGTACGCGCCCGGGTCCACCTGGAAGGTGACCTCCACCGCGGCGGCGGTCGCGGACGGCTACTCCCTCGACGGCTCCTACGAGTGCCCGGCGTCGGTCAACATCGGCGGGCATACTTTCATCAACGACGGCCAGCCGAGCCTCGGGGCGATGTCGCTCTCCGAAGCCCTCATCCAGTCCTGCGACACCGTCTTCTACAACCTCGGCTACGAGATGTGGCAGCGCGACAACCGGGGCGCCAACGTCGTGACCAGCCCGAAGGCGCCGGTCCAGAAGGCGCAGCAGATGGCGCTGGACTGGGGCTTCGGCAAGCCCACCGGCATCGACCTGCCGGACGAGTCCAGCGGCACGGTGCCGACCCGGCAATGGCTGTACTACTACTGGAAGGACAACGCCCACACCGGCCAGGACTGGTGCAAGAACGGGAACGCCAACGGCAGCTACGTCCAGCAGATCGAGTACGAGGACTGCCAGGACGGCAACGTGTGGGAACCAGGGCAGGCCGCGATCGCCGCGATCGGCCAGGGCTATGACCTGGTGACCCCGCTGCAGCTCGCCAACGCCTACGTGGCCCTGGCCAATGGCGGCACCCTGTACCAGCCGCGCATCGGCGAGGCGCTGGTCAGCCCGTCCGGGCAGCAGGTGCAGCCGATCACACCGCCGGTCGCCGGTCATCTGCCCGTCTCGCATAACACGCTCGCGTATATCAGGAACGCGCTGGCGGGCGTGGTGACGCAGGGCACCGCGGCCGGCGCGTTCTCCGGCTTCCCGCTGAACCAGGTCTGCGTGGCTGGCAAGACCGGTACCGCTCAGGTCATGGGGAAGGTCGCCACCTCGGTGTTCGCCTCGTTCGCGCCGTGCGGCAATCCCCAGTACGTAGTGATTATGATGATCCCGAATTCCGGCTATGGTGCTGATGCGTCCGCGCCGGCCGTCCGCCAGATCTGGGACGGCATCTACGGCCTCGAGGGGCACAAGGCCGCGGTGCCCGGCGGCAGGGTGCCCTCGTCGCTGCCGCAGATCTCCTCCACCGGCCAGATCACCGCTCCGAAGGGATACACAGGATGAGCGCGGGACGTCCCGGCGCCGGTTTCGGCCGGACAGGGACCGTGCAGCGCGGCTACGGCGGCGGGCGGGGCCCGCGGGCCGGCGCGTTCCGGACCCGGCCGCGGTCCGTGCTGAGCCGCGTGACGGCACGGGACTCGTCCCTGCGCCACCTGGACTGGGTGCTCATCGCCGCCGTCCTCGCGCTGTCTGCCCTGGGGGTGCTGCTGGTCTGGTCGGCCACCGAGCCGTCGCTGGCCGCCGCCGGTACCAACACCCGGACGTACCTGGACAAGCAGGCGATCTACGTCGTAATCGGGCTGGTTCTCATGGCCGGGGTCAGCCTCATCGACTACCGGCAGCTCCGCGTCTACGCCCCGGTCATATACGGCGTGGCTATCCTTGGCCTGCTGGTGGTCCTCACCCCGCTCGGCTCCACCGTCAACGGCGCCAAGGGCTGGATCGACCTGCCCGGCGGCTTCCAGATCGAGCCGTCCGAATACGCCAAGATCGCGCTCATCCTGATAACGGCGATGCTGTTCAGCGAACTGCGGGAGGGATCCCGCGACCAGTCCGCCGGGCGGTCGGGCCCCCGGCTGCGGGACGTGGGCATCGTGATCGCGTGCGGGCTGCCGCTCGTGGGCCTGGTCATCGTCGAGCCGGCCCTCGGCATCTCAATGGTCCTGGCGGTGGTGCTGGCCGGGCTGATCCTGCTGTCCGGCATCCGGTTGCGCTGGGTGATCGCGCTGGCCGCGGCGGTGGCCGTCGTGGTGACCGCTGTGCTCAGCCTGCACCTGCTCAAGGGGTACCAGTTCACCCGCCTGACCGGGTTCCTGCACCCGTCGTCGAACGCGGCGGGCTCCGGCTACAACGAGATCCAGGCCAAGATCGCGGTCGGGTCCGGCGGGATGTTCGGCCAGGGCCTGTTCCACGGTCAGTCGGTGTCCGGCAGCTACGTTCCGGCGCAGAGCACCGACTTCATCTTCACCGTGGCCGGCCAGGAACTCGGCTTCGTCGGGGCCATCGCGATCGTCGCCCTGCTCGGTGTGGTCGTGGTGCGCGCGCTGCGGATCGCCACCCGCGCGGACGACCAGTTCGGCATGCTGGTGGCCGCGGGCATCGCGATCTGGTTCCTGTTCCAGGCGTTCGTCAACATCGGCATGACCGTCGGCATCATGCCCATCACCGGTCTCCCGCTGCCGTTCATCTCCTACGGCGGCTCGGCCATCTTCGCCGATATGATCGCCATCGGCCTCCTGCTGTGCGTGCACCGGAAGCGCCCGGTCTTCGAATAGGCGGCCTTCGTTAGCGCTGGCGGAGGGAATATCCGTGACCGGCCCGGCGCTGCCGGTGGGTGTCTGCATCAGCTTGTTTCGCGGCCGGGAAGGCCCGGTTTTGCTCTTGCCGCGAGCGATTCACGGCGGAACGGTTGTTCGCGGTAGGTAGGCTGGTTCAATGCCAGTAGAATCGGTGTACCAGCGCCTCGAGCCGCTGCTCCCGCGCGTCCGGAAGCCGATCGCCTATGTCGGCGGTGAGGTGAACTCGCTCGTCAAGGACTGGGACGCCACGGACGTGCGCTGGGCGCTGCTCTACCCGGACGCTTACGAGGTGGGACTGCCCAACCAGGGCGTGCAGATCCTCTACGAGATCCTCAACGAGCACGACGGCGTCCTGGCCGAACGCACCTACAGCGTCTGGCCGGACCTCGAGGCCCTGATGCGTGAGCACGGCCTGCCCCAGTTCACCGTGGACGCCCACCGGCCCGTGGGCGCCTTCGACGTACTCGGGGTGAGTTTTTCCACTGAGCTGGGCTACACGAACCTGCTCACGGCGCTGGACCTGGCCGGGATTCCGCTGCAGAGCGAAGACCGGGACCCGGCGGACGGCACCTGGTACCCGCTCGTGATCGCCGGCGGTCACGCCGCCTTCAATCCCGAGCCGATCGCCGACTTCCTGGACGGTGTGGTCCTCGGTGACGGTGAAGAGGCCGTGCTGGCTATTACCGCGAAGGTGCGGGACTGGAAGCGGGCCGGCCGCCCCGGCGGCCGGGATGGCCTGCTGGCGACGCTGGCCGCCGAATGCCATCTGTACGTCCCGCGCTGCTACGACGTGGGCTACCACCCGGACGGGCGGATAGCCCGGGTCGTGCCCAACCGCCCCGGTATCCCGCCGGTCGTGGCCAAGCACACCGTAATGGACCTCGACAACTGGCAGTACCCGAGCAAGCCGATCGTTCCGGTCGCCGAGACCGTGCACGAGCGGTACAGCGTGGAGATCTTCCGGGGCTGCACCCGGGGCTGCCGGTTCTGCCAGGCGGGGATGATCACCCGGCCGGTGCGGGAGCGGAGCATCACCACGATCGGCGCCATGGTCGGGAAGGGGGTGGCCGCGACCGGCTTCCAGGAGGTCGGGCTGCTCTCGCTGTCCAGCGCCGACCACAGCGAGATCAACGAAATCGCCAAGGATCTCGCCGACGCCTACGAGGGCACCAACACCGGCCTGTCGCTCCCGTCCACCCGGGTCGACGCGTTCAACGTGACGCTCGCCGACGAGCTCAGCCGGGGCGGGCGACGGTCCGGCCTGACGTTCGCGCCCGAGGGCGGCTCGGAGCGGATGCGCAAGGTGATCAACAAGATGGTCACCGAGGAAGACCTGATCAGGACGGTGACCACCGCGTACTCCAGCGGCTGGCGGCAGGTGAAACTGTACTTCATGTGCGGCCTGCCGACCGAGACCGACGAGGACGTGCTGGCCATCGCCGCCCTGGCCCGCAAGGTGATCCAGGCGGGACGGGAGGCGACCGGGCGCCGGGACATCCGCTGCACCGTGTCCATCGGCGGCTTCGTGCCCAAGCCGCACACGCCGTTCCAGTGGGCCGCCCAGTGCGACCACGAGGTCGTCGACGCGCGGCTGCGCAAGCTCGGCGCCGCGCTGCGATCCGACCCGGCCTACGGCCGCGCGATCGGTTTCCGTTACCACGACGGTGAGCCGTCGGTGATCGAAGGGCTGCTGTCCCGCGGGGACCGCCGGGTCGGCCGGGTCATCCTGGCGGCGTGGCGAGATGGCGCACGCTTCGATGGCTGGAGCGAGTACTTCTCTTATTCGCGCTGGGCCACGTGCGCGGACAAGGCCCTCAACGGCGAGCCGGTGGACCTGGCCTGGTACACGACCCGCGAGCGGGACCGCGGCGAGGTAATGCCCTGGGACCACCTCGACGCCGGCCTCGACCACGACTGGCTTTGGCAGGACTGGCAGGACGCGCTCAGCGGGGCGGCCGAGGTGGAGGACTGCCGGTGGACCCCCTGCTACGACTGCGGGGTCTGCCCCTCGATGGGCACCCAGATCCAGACCGGCCCGACCGGCGAGCGCCTGCCGGCCGGGGCCCGGCTGCTCCCGGTCCTGAGCGTGACCTGACATGTCCGCGCCCGCAGTCCGCCCCGCGCCCGGAGCGCCCCTGCCCGGAGCGCCCGTATCCGGAGCGCCCGTATCCGGAGGCCGCCCAACGTCCGCGGCGCGGCCCGGCTACGGGGCTCGCCCGGTGCCCGGCGGCCAGCCGGCCGCGCCTGCGGTACAGCACCTGCTGGTCACCTACGCCAAACGGGGCCGGATGCGCTTCGCCAGCCACCGTGACGTGGGCCGGGCCTTCGAGCGTGCGGTGCGCCAGGCCGGGATCCCGATGGCCCGGTCGGCCGGGTTCAACCCGCACCCCAAGATTTCCTACGCCAGCGGCACCCAGACCGGGGTGGCGAGCGAGGCGGAGTACCTGACCCTTGCGCTGACCGTGGCGCAGGACCCGGCCCGGCTGCGTTCGGCACTGGACACGGCGCTGCCGGACGGGATAGACGTTATCGAAGTCAGGGAAGATGCCGGCGGCACGCTGAACAGCCGCCTGATGATGTCGGAGTGGCTGGTGGAACTGCCCGGGATCTCACCGGAAGCTGCCGCGGTGGCGGCCCGGGAGTTCCTGGCGGCCGCCGACGCGCACGTGGAACGGCTGACCAACAAGGGTGTCCGCCGCCTGGACGCACGCGGCGCCGTGCTGACGATGGACGCCGGGTCGGGCGCCTCCGCTGACCACTCAGACGCGTGTGCGATAATCCGAATGGTTATTCGGCACACGGAGCCTGCTGTGCGGCCCGAGGACGTCCTGGTCGCGTTGCGGCAGATCGCCGGCATGACGCCCGCCTCGCCGCCGGCCGTGACAAGGGTGGCTCAGGGCGTGCTCGGAAACGACGGTTTGGTGGGGCCGGGGCAGCCGCCTGCGATGGCGGGACACGCCGGTGCGCCAGCACGGGCGCCGCAGGACCAGGCGCCGCAGACTCAGGGATCCCAAACTCAGGCATCACCGACTCAGGCGCCGCAGGACCAGGCGCCGCACCACCAGGCGCTGGGGGCGCCGCACCACCGGACGCCGCAACACGGGGCGCCGGAACAGATGGACGTGCCATGAGGGCGCCGGTGCGCCCTATGGGCCGCGGACCCGTGCTGCAAGCGACGCTGGTCCGCTTTTCCGCGAGGCGGCCCGGCCGCTCTGCGGCTGCGCGGCACGCGGGACAGTCTTCGCGACCCCGCGCAGAACTGAGACAGGTAACGAACCTGGGCGCCGTAGCCGCCGTTGTGGCCGGCTCCGTCCAGGGATGTGGAAACGATATGTTCCCGCGCGGCGCGCAGCACCCCTCACGGGTTCGCGCGCCCGGGAGCTTGACGGGAGATTGCCCGGATGCTCGAGAACGAGCCGAACGACAGAGAATTCAATGATGGGTCAGGTGGATCAGACAATGGCGCGGTAAGCGCCGGGACTGGCCGCGGTGGCGTCTCAAGCCGCCCGGTCGGGCCGCCCGATCCGATTGCACCGGAGCGGCAGGCGCCGAGCGCGCCCGTGTCGACCGGGACAACGGGCCCCGGCGCCCCAGGGCCTGACGCCACTGCGCCCAGCGTGTCCGGGCCCAGCGTGTCCGGGCCCAGCGTGTCCGGGCCCAGCGTGTCCGGGCCCAGCGTGTCCGGGCCCAGTACCCCCGCACCCGGTTCCGCCGGGCCCATTGTGCCGCCGGCGCCCGGTACGTCCCTGCCGGACGTGTCCTTCCAGCCCCCGCAGGTCCTCTTCCAGCCGCCGGCGGCCACCTCGCCGGACCTGGCTACCCCTCCGGGCCAGCCCGCGCTGGGCCCGGGATCAGGCGCCGGACCGGATCATGACACCGACGAAGAAAGCAGCGGCCGCCGGCCCGCCACCCGGCGCCGCGGCGGGCGGGCCAGGTCCGCCACGGACGATGGGTCCCTGGCGGCCCGGACGGGCGGCAACGGCGGACGGCGCGGCGGCAGCGCCTCCGCGGCCGGCCGTGACGCTGACGTAGAGACGGACCCGGCGAGTCCCGGGCCGGCCAGCCAGGCGGCGGGGAGCGCGCCGGGCGGGCCCAGCGTCACCGAGCCAGGTGCGCCAAGCGAGCCGGGCGCGCTGGACGGCCTGGACGACGCCGAGGATGATTCCGAGGAGGGCGCCCAGCCGGGGCGCCGCCGCCGCCGGAGGGGCGGCCGCAGCCGTACCCGGGCGCGGGGCGGCAACGGCGCGGACGACTCCGCCGCCGAAGCAGGCGACGGGGACTCCGCCGCCGAAACCGGCGCGGGCCCGGGCGGCAGGTCCCGCAGGGGCGCGAACGCGGCTGACGAGAATGATTCCGCGGACGCGGACGCGGATGGCCAGGACATCGACGAGGGTGACGGTGAGAACGGGAGCGCCCAGGGGCGCCGCCGTCGCCGGAAGCGGCGTCGCGGTTCGGCGGCCGACACCGAGCGAGCGGGCACCGAGGACGACCCGCCGGACACCGTGGTGCACGTGCGAGAGCCCCGGTCGGTCGCGGCCCGCGCCGAGGACGACGTCCGCTCGGTCAAGGGGTCGACCCGGCTTGAGGCCAAGCGGCAGCGGCGGCGCGAAGGCCGCGAGTCCGGCCGCCGCAGGCCCCCGGTCGTCAGCGAGGCCGAGTTCCTGGCGCGCCGCGAGGCCGTCGAGCGGACCATGGTCGTGCGCCAGCGCGGGGACCGGACCCAGATCGCCGTGCTCGAGGACGACATCCTCGTCGAGCACTATGTGAACCGCGCGAGCCACCAGTCCTACGTCGGCAACGTTTACCTCGGCAAGGTGCAGAACGTGCTGCCCTCGATGGAGGCGGCGTTCGTCGACATAGGCAAGGGCCGCAACGCCGTGCTCTACGCCGGCGAGGTGAACTTTGACGCCAGCGGGCTCGAAGGGCAGTCGAAGCGGATCGAATCCGCGCTGAAGTCAGGGCAGTCCATCCTCGTCCAGGTGACCAAGGACCCGGTGGGCCACAAAGGCGCCCGGCTGACCAGCCAGGTGAGCCTGCCGGGCCGTTACCTGGTGTACGTGCCGGGCGCGTCGATGACCGGCATCAGCCGCAAGCTGCCCGACACCGAGCGGACCCGGCTCAAGAGGATCCTCAAGAAGGTCATGCCGGAAGACGCCGGCGTCATCGTCCGCACGGCCGCCGAGGGCGCGACCGAGGACGAGCTTGACCGTGACGTGGCCCGGCTGGCCGCCCAGTGGGAGAACATCGAGCTCAAGGCGAAGACGGCCAGCGCCCCAGAGCTGCTCTACGGCGAGCCGGACCTGACCGTCCGGGTGATCCGGGACGTGTTCAACGAGGACTTCAGCCAGCTCATCGTGTCCGGTAACGACGCGTGGGACGAGGTCGACGAGTACGTCCGCTACGTCGCGCCGCACCTGGCTGACCGGCTCAGCCCCTGGGATGACGAGGGTGGCCGGGACGCCTTCGCCGAGTACCGCATCGACGAGCAGCTGACCAAGGCCATGGAGCGCAAGGTGTGGCTGCCGAGTGGCGGCTCGCTGGTCATCGACCGCACCGAGGCGATGACCGTTATCGACGTGAACACCGGCAAGTTCACCGGCCAGGGCGGGAACCTGGAGGAGACGGTCACCCGCAACAACCTGGAGGCGGCCGAGGAGATCGTCCGGCAGCTCCGGCTGCGCGACGTCGGCGGCATCATCGTCATCGACTTCATCGACATGGTTCTGGAGAGCAACCGCGAGCTCGTGCTACGTCGGCTGCTGGAATGCCTGGCCCGGGACCGCACCAAGCACCAGGTCGCCGAGGTGACGTCGCTGGGCCTGGTCCAGATGACCCGCAAGCGGGTCGGGGCCGGCCTGCTGGAGGCGTTCTCCGTGCCGTGCGAAGCCTGCAACGGGCGCGGCGTGCACGTGTCGCTGGACCTGGCCGACCTCGCCCAGCCCGGCCAGGGCAGCTCGGCCGGCGGCCACGCCCGCACGCACAGCCGCGGTGACGGCCGCGGCGGTGACCAGAAGCCGAGCGGCAACGGCGGTGCGAACGCCGGCGGCGGCAAGGGCAGCGGCGACGGCGGCGCGAACGCCGGCGGCGGCAACGGCGGCAACGGCGGCGGCCGAAAGGGCCGTGGCGAGAACCGGCGGCGCTCCGGCCAGGTCGCCGCCCCGTCCGGCGAGGTGGCGGCCGCCGAGGGCTCGCCGGCCGTCATCCCCGCCCGCGCCGACGTCATCCCCAGCCCGGCGGATATCGTCTCCACTCCGGTGGACCTGACCGTCAGCCAGTTCGGCGCCGGGCTGGAGGTACCGGAAGTGGGCCTGAACGGCGCCGCGACGTACCCCGCCGGCGCCCAGCTCCCGGCCGACCCGACGGAGGCCCACGCCCCTGACGTCCACGCCCTGGACGCAGGCGACGCACACGCCCCGGCCCCGGACCCGCAGGTCCCGGAAACCCCGGACGCGCAGGCCCCGGAAACCCCGGACGCGCAAGCCCCGGAAACCCCGGACGCGCAGGCCCCGGAAACCCCGGACGCGCAAGCCCCGGAAGACGTGACCGGACCCGAGCCAACCTCGGCGCCGAACCCATGACCGCACTGTGGCCATGAGATTCTCCGCAACGGAGAAGCTCTGGTAACCTTGGCTGTCGGCGCATGGGACGTGTCCGTTCAGGGCCCCCGGAGCGCCAGTTTGGACATTCAGGCGAGCCCGTCGTTGCGACACCGGTCCCCGGGGCGATAACCGGGAGACTCGCGAGGGCACGCACGAGGGAGAGAGAGTTCTCGGGTGTACGCGATTGTGCGCTGCGGCGGTCGGCAGGAAAAAGTGTCGGTCGATGACGTCCTGAACGTCGACAAGCTTTCCGGCGACGTCGGCTCGAGCGTCACGCTGCCGGCGGTCCTGGTGGTGGACGACGACAATGTGATCAGCGACCCCGCGAAGGTCAGCGGGTACCGGATCACGGCGGAGATCGTCGGCGACGCCGCCGGGCCTAAGATCAACATGATTCATTACCGGAACAAGACCGGCTACCGGCGCCGTCTGGGCCACCGCCAGAAGTACAGCCAGGTCCGGATCACCGGTATCGACGCGGCGGAGAAGGCGAAGAGCTGAGATGGCACACAAGAAGGGCGCTTCGTCCAGCCGGAACGGCCGCGACTCCAACGCTCAGCGGCTTGGCGTCAAGCGTTTCGGCGGACAGCGCGTGAACGCGGGCGAGATCCTCATCCGCCAGCGGGGCACGCACTTCCACCCCGGCATCGGCGTCGGCCGCGGCGGTGACGACACCCTGTTCGCGCTCGTTGCCGGGACCGTGACATTCGGTTCCCACCGGGGCCGCCGCGCCGTGAGCATTACGCCAGCCGAGTCCGGAGAGCACCCGGCGGCCGGCGGCTAGTCCACGGCCCAAGCGACACTGACATGTGAAGGCGGACCGGCCACCCGGTCCGCCTTCGTCGTGTCCTGGGAAGCGATCGGGAATGAGAGAGGAGGGGACGTCGTGGCGGAATTTGCCGATGAGGCGCTCCTTCGGGTGACCGGCGGGAACGGCGGTCACGGCTGCGCCTCCGTCAGGCGCGAGAAGTTCAAGCCGCTCGGCGGCCCCGACGGCGCGAACGGCGGCGGGGGCGGTGACGTCATTCTCGAGGTCGACCCCGGTGTGGCCACGCTGCTGGACTTCCACCGCCGCCCGGTCCGGCGCGGCGGCAACGGCCGGCCCGGTGAGGGCTCCAACCGCACCGGCGCCGAGGGCGCGGACCTGGTCATCGGTGTCCCCGACGGTACGGTGGTCAAGACCCAGAACGGCGAGGTGCTGGCCGACCTTATCGGCGCCGGGACACGGTTCGTCGCGGCCGCGGGCGGCAAGGGCGGTCTCGGCAACGCGGCGCTGGCCTCACCGCGGCGCAAGGCTCCGGGGTTCGCGCTCAAGGGCGAGCCGGGGGAGGAGCGCGAGCTCGTCCTGGAGCTGAAGAGCATCGCCGACGTCGGGCTGGTCGGTTTCCCCAGCGCCGGGAAGAGTTCGCTGATCGCCGCGATGTCCGCCGCCCGGCCCAAAATCGCCGACTACCCCTTCACCACGCTCATCCCGAACCTGGGCGTCGCCGAGGGCGGGGACGTGCAGTTCGTCATCGCGGACGTGCCCGGCCTGATCCCGGGCGCGAGCCAGGGCAAGGGGCTCGGGCTTGAGTTCCTCCGGCACATCGAGCGCTGCACCGCGCTGGTGCACGTCATCGACTGCGCCACCGAAGAGCCCGGCCGCGACCCCCTCACCGACCTCGACGTCCTCGAAGCGGAGCTGGCGGCCTACGAGGATGTGACCGGGGCGGACCTGGCCCGCCGGCCCCGGCTGATCGCGCTCAACAAGATCGACGTCCCGGCCGCCCGGGAACTCGCCGACATGGTCAAAGAGACCCTCACCGCGCGTGGCCTGCAGGCCTTCGAGGTCTCCGCCGCCACCCGCGAGGGCCTGCGCGAGCTCGGCTTCGCCATGGCCGGGCTGGTCGCCGCCGCGCGCAAGGCCACACCGGCGCCGCAGCCCACCCGCCGGGTCATCCGGCCCGCGCCCGCCGGGCCCGACTTCGAGATCATCCGCACCCCGGAGGGGGCGTACCTGATCCGGGGCGAGAAGCCGCGCCGCTGGCTCCGGCAGACCGACTTCAGCAACGACGAGGCCGTTGGCTTCCTCGCCGACCGGCTCGCGCGGCTGGGGGTGGAGGAGGCGCTGGGCGAAGCGGGCGCCGAACCGGGCGACGAGATCCTCATCGGCGACCTGGACGACGCCGTGGTCTTCGACTGGGACCCCACGGTGCCGGCCGGGACGGGGGGCGCCGGCCGTGGCCCGCGCGGCAGCGACCGCAGGCTGCCCGGATGACCCGGCCTGCGCGCGCCGACATCGCGGCGGCGGGCAGGATTGTGGTCAAGGTCGGATCATCCTCGCTGACGACGGCGGACGGCAGTATCGATGATGACCGCATCGTTGCGCTCGCCGACTGTCTAGCCGAACGGGCCAGGGCCGGGACTCATCTTGTCCTCGTCTCCTCCGGTGCGATCGCCGCCGGGATCGCCCCGCTGGGACTGCCCAGCCGGCCGCGGGACCTGGCCACCCAGCAGGCGGCCGCGAGCGTGGGGCAGGGACTGCTGATCGCCCGGTATGCCGCCGCGTTCGCCCGGCACGGGCGACGCACCGGGCAGGTGCTGCTGTCCGCCGACGACCTGATGCGCCGGGCGCACTACCGGAACGCGCAGCGGACCCTGGACCGGCTGCTCGACCTGGGCGTGCTGCCGATCGTGAACGAGAACGACACCGTCGCCACCGATGAGATCCGGTTCGGCGACAACGACCGGCTGGCCGCGCTGGTCGCGCACGTGACCCGGGCCGGGGCTCTCATCCTGCTGTCCGACGTGGACGGCCTGTACGACCAGGACCCGCGCCACCCCGGCGCCCAGCGGATCACCGAGGTCCGCAGCCACGCCGACCTGGACGGCATCCGGATCGGCGGCAGCCGCGGCCCCGGCACCGGGGGGATGGCCACCAAGGTGGACTCGGCCGTGATCGCCACCGGCGCGGGCATCCCGACCGTGGTGGCCAGCGCCGCCGAGGCCGCCGCCGCGCTGGCCGGGGAGCCGACCGGCACCTACTTCGCGGCCACCGGGCGCCGGCCGAGAACCCGCTTGCTCTGGCTCGCGCACGCTGCCGCGGCCCGCGGCCGCCTGCGGCTGGACTCCGGCGCCGTGGAGGCCATCGTGGCGCGGCGCGCGTCCCTGCTGCCCGCCGGGATCACCGGCGTCGACGGCACGTTCGACGCGGGCGACCCGGTTGACCTGTGTGACGGTGACGGCCATGTCGTCGCGCGCGGCCTGGTCAACTACGACGCCAGCGAGATCCCCGCGCTGATGGGCCGCTCCACCCGGTGGCTGGCCCGCGAACGGGGCCAGGAGTACGAGCGCGAGGTCGTGCACCGCGACGACCTGGTCATCCTTGGCCCTTCGTCCAGCGTGGACGGTCACCGGGCGCGGGCGACCCGGGCCCCGCCCCAGACTGGATCGCCGGACGCGTAGACCGCGCCGTCATCCAGCAGCGCGCGGCCATCGGGCAGGACAAAGCTGATCTGACCGACTTCGACGTGACCCACGAAGACGGACGCTGGGACCGGTCAGTCGTCGCCGCGCTGAGATGACGACCTCGACGTGACCCACGAAGATGCCCCTGGGACCGGTCAGTCGTCGCCGTTGCTGTCGCGCCGGGGGGTGCCGGACCCGCCGGACCCGCCGCCGAACCGGCCGAACAGGCCTTCACTTGCGCGCATCGCGCCCTCGGCGGCGCCGCGGAACATGCCGACCAGCGGGTCCTCGGTGCGGTTCCACGACTCCTGGTAGGAGCGGGCCGCGGCGCGGATTTCCTCGGCGATGGTCGTGGTCGAGTCGCTCTCCCGGCGCGGGTAGTCCCCGGCCAGGATGCGCTCGTACTCACCGCTGGCTATCCACCGGTTCAGCTCGGCGAAGCGCACCACCGCGAACGGGTGCGTGTTGCCCTGCAGCTGCAGGATCTTCAGCAGGCCGTCCCGTACGTCGGGGACCGCGTCGTACTCGTGCGCCTGCTCCATGAAGGCGTCCGGGTTCAGCTCCGACATCCGCGCCCCGCCGGCCAGCTTCATCAGCATCCGCCGCGCCGCGTCCACGTCCTGGCTGGCCAGCAGACCGGCCCGGTCGCAGGACAGCTCGGACTTGCGGTACCACTCCTCCAGGGCCCAGATGATCCCGCGCAGGCCCATGTAGCCGATCGGCATCCAGGCGATCCGGGCGGCCAGGTTGATCAGGTGGTACAGCATCGTCCGGTAGACGGCGTGGCCGGACAGGACGTGCCCGAGCTCATGCCCGACCACCGTGCGGAGTTCCTCGGCGTCAAGCAGGTCCACCAGCCCGGTGTTGATCACGATGAACGGGCGGTCGGAGCCGAGCGTCATCGCGTTGACGATGGGGTTCTGGGTGACGAACACCTCCGGGATCTGCGGCAGGTCCAGGATGTAGGCGCCGTCCCGGACCATGTCGTTGATGTGCGGGAACTGCAGCTCGGAGACGCGCACACTGCCGGACAGGAAGTTCAGCCGCAGCGAACGCTCATTGAAGAGCCCGGACAGCTTGCGCAGCAGCACGTCGAACCCGGTGAGCTTGCGCATAGCCACCAGAGCGGAACGATCGGCGGGATGCTCGTACGCCCGGGAACTGATTCCTGGCAGGCGTACTCGCGCTCGGTCGGGCACTGGAGTCATATCTCGTATGTTAGCGCCGTCCGCGAGGAACGGTGCCCACCGGAAAGCAACAGAAGGGGGCCGCCCGCCCGCAACCAGGAACAGTTCGCCCCGGCCGGCGGCGAGTGCCCGGCCCCCGGCTTATACCATCCCGTTATGAACGCTGGCCGGGACAGTCGGCGGATCGGGGTAATGGGCGGCACGTTCGATCCGGTCCATCATGGGCACCTCGTCGCCGCGAGCGAGGTTGGGCACATCTTCGAGCTCGACGAGGTTATCTTCGTACCCACCGGTCAGCCTTGGCAGAAGGAAGGGCGCGACGTCTCGCCGGCCGAGGACCGGTACCTGATGACGGTGATCGCCACCGCGTCCAACCCGCGGTTCAGCGTGAGCCGGGTCGACATCGACCGCCCGGGGCCGACCTACACCATCGACACGCTCCTGGACCTTCGCGCGGCCGCGGCCCCCGAGGACGAGTTCTTCTTCATCACCGGTGCCGACGCGCTCCACGCCATGCTGTCCTGGCATGACGTGGAGGAACTGTTCGCGCTGGCCCATTTCGTCGGGTGCACCCGGCCCGGGCACCCCCTCAGCGAGGCGGGGCTGCCGGCCGGCAAGGTCAGCCTGGTGGAGATTCCCGCGCTCGCCATCTCCTCCAGTGAGTGCCGCGTCCGCGTCGCCGACGGCGAGCCCGTCTGGTACCTGGTCCCCGACGGGGTCGTTCAGTACATCGCGAAACGCCGTCTCTACCAGTACTCCGGGGATCAGGGGCTCAACGGGACGCGGGTAAAGCCGTAACGTGGAGGGGCAAGAGGTCTCCGTAGCCCCACGGGTACGGAGAGCCCGGGCCCAGCAACTCCCGGAGACCGGGAAGCCCGGGCGTAGAAGCACTGCCGAGGAGGGCGAAAAGCACACGTGACCGCGACCCCCAGGGCCGTCGAGCTCATCGAGATCGCAGCGATGGCCGCGGCCGACAAGCTCGCCACCGACATCATCGCGTACGACGTCAGCGACCAGCTTGTCATCACCGACGCGTTCCTGCTCTGCTCAGCCGCCAACGACCGGCAGGTCCGGTCGATCGTGGACGAGATCGAGCTGAAGCTGGGCCAGGCCGGGGCCAAGCCCGTCCGCCGTGAGGGGGAGCGGGACGGGCGCTGGGTCCTGCTCGACTACGTCGACATCGTCATACACGTGCAGCACGCGGACGAGCGGGTCTTCTACGCGCTCGAGCGCCTCTGGAAGGACTGCCCTGTCATCCGGCTTCCCGAGCCGGTCACCGCGGGCCCGGCGGGCCCGGCCCGTGAACGGGGTCGCGCGGGCTGTCCCGACGGGGACGCGCGCTGAGCGCCCCGGTGCCGTCGGCCGCGCCGGCCGGGGGATTGTCCAACGCCGCCCAGCACGCCACCCGCCTGGTGCTGTGGCGGCACGGGCAGACGGTGTGGAACTTCGAGGACCGCTTCCAGGGCCAGACCGACATCCCGCTCAACGAGACGGGGCTGGCCCAGGCCGAACGCGCCGCCCGGCTGCTCGCCGGGCTGCAGCCCGACGCCATCTTCTCCTCCGACCTTAGCCGTGCCGCGGCCACGGCGGCGCAACTGGCCAGGATCACCGGCCTGCCGGTCAGCCACGAGAAGGACCTGCGCGAGCGGCACGGCGGGGTCTGGGAGGGACTGAGCGGGCCGGAGATCCGGGCGCGCTACCCGGCCGAGTTCCTGACCTGGTCACCGCCCGAGGGAGAGACCGCGGCGGGGGTGGCCGACCGCGTGTCCGGGGCGCTGGGGCGGATCGCGGACAGCCTTCCCGCACGGTCGCTGGCCGTGGTCGTCAGCCACGGCGCGGCGATCCGCCTCGGCATGTCGAAGTTCCTGGGCCTGCCCGAGGACCTGTGGAACATCCTGGGCCCGCTGTCGAACTGCTCCTGGTCGGTCCTCGGCCAGCGCCACGGCGCCTGGCGCCTAGTCGAGCACAACGCCGGCACCCTCCCCGAGCCCGTCCTCTCCGATGACCGTGATCCGGGCGGATTTCCCGCGGATGAAGTCGCAGATGATTGACCCGCGCAGGAAACCATGCTGCGGGCGTGGCGGTCTAACGGTGACTTCGATGCCGAACGGACCTGGGTACGGGTCGCCCGCACGATCGGCCCTCACGGGTGTCGGCCCCAGGCGGCCGGTCCTGGGCGGCCGGTCCTAGGCGGCGCCCCCGAAACCATAGCCGGGGCGCGCCCGGGGGCACTAAACCGGGCATAACCTCCCGCGGCCGGCGGTTAGGCCGAACCGGAAGGGAGTTGCGATGCCGAAGGCAGTACGGTTCGACGAGTACGGCGGGGTCGACGTCCTGAAGGTGATCGACGTGCCCCGGCCGGTGCCAGCGTCTGGCCAGGTGCTGGTTCAGGTCAAGGCCACGGGGATCAACCCAGGCGAGGCCAAGATCCGCGAGGGCTTGCTGCACGCGAGGTTCCCGGCCACGTTCCCGTCCGGCGAGGGCAGTGACCTGGCCGGGATTGTCGCCGCGACCGGTCCGGGCGTCACCGGGTTCTCGGCCGGCGACGAAGTGATCGGGTTTACCAACAACCGGGCCAGTCACGCGCAGTACGTCCTGGCCGAGGCGGAAAACCTGACCCCGAAGCCGGCCGGCGTGCCCTGGGAGGCGGCGGGATCTATGTTCGTGACCGGGGCCACGGCGTACGCGGCGGTGCGGGCGGTGACGCTGACCGAGGGCGACACGGTGGTCGTCTCGGGCGCGGCCGGGGGAGTCGGCTCGATCGCCGTCCAGCTGGCCCGGCGGGCTGGGGCCACGGTGATCGGCCTGGCCAGTGCGGCCAACCACGAGTGGCTCCGCGGCCACGGGATCACTCCGGTGACCTACGGCGACGGCGTGGCCGATCGGATCCGGAAGGCCGCCAGCAAGGTGGACGCCTTCGTCGACACGTTCGGCGGGGACTACGTGCAGATCGCGCTGGACCTCGGCGTCCAGCCAGCCCGCATCGACACGATCGCCAACTTCGAGGCTGTCGGGAAGTACGGTGTCAAGGGCGACGGCAGCGCTGCGGGAGCTAGCGCCGGCGTGCTCGCCGTACTGGCCTGGCTGGTCGCGGCGGGGGAACTGGAGTTTCCCATCGAGGCGGCCTACCCGCTCGATCAGGTACAGGACGCCTACCGGCGGCTCGAGCAGGGCCGCGTCCGCGGCAAAATCGTCCTGCTGCCCTGACCGGCCGCGGCGTCACGGCGGTGCGCCCTTGCGCCGTCGGCCGCGAACGAGGGGGGCGGCGGCGGTCACGGGCCGGCCTGGCGCTGCGCCGTCAGCGTCAGGCCGGCCGACCGGAGCCGGCCGGCGAGCACCGGGCCCATGGCCGTCGCCGGGGTGAGCACCCCGGCCCGGCCGGGCAGCCGGTCACGGTCGAGGGCCAGGCAGAGCGCGCTCTCGCCGAACATCATCGCCGTGGCCTGATAGCCGGGATCGCCGCGGGCCTCGACCCGGGCCACATAACTTCGCCCGGCCGAGGTGCGTCCGTAAATCTTCATGCGGAAGTAGCCGTTCCGGCGCGTCTTTTCGCTAGGGCCCTCCCCGGGACCCGGCAGGACCCGGCCGACCAGCAGCGCCCGGATGCGCGGGACGGCCAGGCCCACGCCGACCGCGCCCAGCCCCGCGGTCACCACGGCGGCCCGGGCGGGCGCGACCCGCCCGGATCCGAACCCGGTCACCTCCCGGTAGCGGAACCGCCGCCCGTAGGCCCAGTCCTGCAGCGCGTTGCTGCGCCGCACGACGCGGGTGTTCGCGCTGGCCATGATGAAGGGGCCGACCCAGATGCCCAGATCGGCGTCGTAGCGGACCCGGTTCAGGTCCCGCTCGCGGCCCAACTGGGGTTCCGCCGCCCGGTCCGGGCTGAGTGCGTACGGGTCCCCGGCCGTCCGGCGCAGTTCGGGGTGGGCCCGCATCTCGTCCAGCTGTCCCATCGCCGACGCCAGCGTGCCCCCGCTGAACCCGCCCCTTAGTGCCGTCACGACCAGCGTCGTGTCCTCCAGATCGCCCGCGTTCTCGCCCGCGTCTTGCCCGCCGTCGTCCGCGCGGGCCGCTTCGTGCAGTACCTGCACGCCCAGGTCGGACGGGATGGAGTCGAACCCGCAGCTGTGCACGATGCGCGCGCCCGCGCTCGCGGCCAGGTCGTGGTAGCGGTCGATGCTGTCCCGCTCGAACAGCACCTCGCCGGACAGGTCCGCGTAGTCGGTGCCCGCGGTCGCGCAGGCCTCCACCAGCGGAAGTCCCTGGTGACGGTACGGCCCGACGGTAGTCGCCACCACCCCCGCGGAGCGGGCCAGCGCGGTCAGGGACGCGGGGTCGGCCGAATCGGTGACCAGCAGCGGCCAGTCCTTGGCGGTATCGCCCAATCCGGCACGGACCTTCGCGAGCCGTGCCCCGGACCGGCCCGCGAGCCCGATCCGGGTGCCGGGCGGAGCGTGCTCGGCGAGGTAGGCGGCCACCAGGCGCCCGGTGAAACCAGCAGCGCCGAACACCGCCACATCCAGCTCACGGTCTGCGTCCATCCGTCCATGCTAGAGAACCGTGCGGACCAGGAGCTCTCTCGGGAGCAGCCTGGGCCTAGGATGCCGCGAGTGAGCACGGTACTGATCATTGGGGCGGGTGACCTGGGCGAGCGGTTCGCCGCCGGGCTGGCGGCGGCCGGGGCGGTGCGCCGGCTGGTCCTGGTCAGCCGGACCGGACCGGCCGAGGCCGCGACCATGGTCGCGAGCGCGCATGACGTTTTCGTCGAGCCGGTCGCCTGTGACGCGGAACGGCCGGACGACGTAGCGGATCTGCTGACCCGGGTGGCCCCCGATCTGGTGATCCAGTCCGCGGCGGGACGCGGGCCATGGGCGCTGGCCGGGCGGGACGACGAGGCGGCGCTCGCGGTCGGCGCCGCCGGGTTCGCCCTGCGGCTGCCCTACCAGTTGCCGGTTCCCCTCGCGGTCATGCGGGCCGTGCGGGACACGGGTTACGTGGGGCCGGTGGCGAACGTGTCGCTGCCCGACGTGACCGGCCCGGTCCTGGACCGCCTGGGCCTGGCGCCGACGATCGGGCTCGGGAACGTGGGCATGATCCTACTGCGGGCCCGGGCCGCGCTGCGCGCCGCCGGCCCGGACGCCGAGCTTCCGCTGCTGCGGGTCCTGGCCCACCACGCACAGCTCAGTGCGGTCATGCAGGCCCGCGAACCGGCCGACCAGGCGGCCCGTCCCCAGGTCTGGGTGGGCGAGCCGGGCCACCCCGCCGACCGCCTGGCCTACCAGGCGCCGCCGCTTGCCCCGAGCCTGCGGTACAACTACGTGACCGCCGCCGCCGCGCTTCCCGTCCTTCGGGCGCTGCTGCCCGGGGCGGCTCCGCTGCGCTGGTCGACGCCGTCGCCGGCCGGACGGCCCGGCGGTTACCCGGTACGGATCGACGGCGGCGCGGTCTCCCTCGACCTGCCGCGCGGGGTTACACCCGGGGAAGCGGTCGCGTTCAACGAGCAGATGGCGCACGGCGACGGCGTCGAGCGGATCGACGACGACGGCACCGTGTATTTCACCGCTGCCTGCCGCGAGGCCATCGCCACCCTCGATCCCGGCCTCGCCGACCCGCTACCGGTCGGCGATCTCGACGCCCGCGCCGCCCGTCTCGACGCCGCCCTGGCCTGACGGCTCTCGCCGCGGTCTTCGTCGGCCCGTGCAGCTTTGGGGCCGGGTCTAGTCGTTCGGCTGTGCGGCGCCCGCGCCTGCCGGCCGCTGCTGCTGACCACGCCTGACCGCGGCCACGATGACCCTGGCGCCGATCCCGATGACGACGAGATCGGTGATCATCTGCCCGGTGACCACAAGCCGCGCCGCCTCGGTCTTGGCCGTGATATCGCCGAACCCGACGGTCGTGAACACGGTGACGGTGAAGTACAGCGCATCGGTGCGCGTCAGCGGTTCGCTGAAGCTGCTGGCCGAAATCGTGTCCATGACGATATAGGTGCTGGCGTAGAGCAGCAGGAACAGCGGAAGGCTGGTGCCGAGGGCTTCGACCGCCCGCACGCCAGGGAACGGTGATGCGACGATCGAGCGGATCTGAACGGCGACCAATCCGATGAACACCACAAGTCCGATGGCCAGCATCGTGACGGCGGCCACCGTCGAAAAGCGGTCAAGGGGCAGCAGATAGTAGATGGCCACCAGCGCGATGGTGGATCCCGCCCCCCGCAGCAAAGCCCGCGCGATCATGCTGCGCGGGGCTGTGGCCCCGGGCTGGGCGGCAGGTTCGGGGGCCCCGTTGTTAGTCATGGGGGGAAGGTTAACGGGGCGGGCGGCGAAGTCCGGGTGGCCGCGCCTAAGGTCGCGCACGTCGTGCCGGTCAGCCTCTCAGCCGGCCGGCGTCGGGGGCCGATCAGACCGAGATCGGCCAGGTTTCCATCCGGTAGCCCATGTCCCAGAACATCCACTCGTAGCGGCTGCTGGCCCGGAAGTACCAGCGCAGGCTCGCGCGCTCGGCATCGGACAGGTCCGTACCCAGCCGGTTGGTGAGGTCCAGCACCTCCTGCACGTACTCGCCGTAGTCGGCACCGCTGTAGGTGTCGATCCACCGCTGGAAGCGCGGGTCCGGTGACCCCCGGCGCCGCAGTTCCTTGCCGACCTCCCAGTAGATCCAGTAGCACGGCAGGACCGCGCCGACCCCCTCGGCGTAGGACCTGCCGCGAGCGGTCGCCAGGAGATAGCTGCTGAAGGCGAGGGTGGTGGGCGCCATCTCGGCGCCCTGGACGATGGCCGGGTCGAAGCCCAGTCCGGCCAGGAGCGAGTCGTGCAGTTGCTGCTCCACCGCGAGGACGCCGATGAAGTGCCGGGCGAACATCTCGGTGTCGCTGGCGTCCGGGGCCCGGCTGGCGATGGCCGCGAGCGTGTGCCCGTACTGCTTGAGGTACAGCCCGTCCTGGACGACGTAGAAGGCGAACCTCTCTTCCGGCAGGCTGCCGTCGGCCAGCCCGGCGAGGAAGGGATGCGCCAGGATGGCCTCGTAGATGCCGGCGACACTCTGCCAGAGCTCACCCGTGAAGCTGTCGGTCATCCGTGCCGCTCCTTGATCGCTTATGCGCCATAACCGTATTACGGTCGAGGTGTGTGACGGGGGCGCCACGTCCCGTTCGGCATGATGAATTTTTCTTTTCCCAGGGTGTCGAATCTGGCCACCCTCCTTCGTGATGAGGATGAGAGGCGGCCAGACAGGCGCCGCCCGAAAGGAGAACGACCATGACGCAGTACCTCCTCGCCGTGCACAGCGTCGAGGGCGAGCCCATGCCTTCGCAGGAGCAGATGCAGCGGGCGTACAAGGACGTCGACGCCCTCAACGGTGAGCTCCAGTCGTCCGGCGTCTGGGTGTTCGCCGGTGGCCTCCTGCCGCCGTCCTCGGCGACCGTGGTCCGCGCCCAGGGCGGCCAGGTCGTCACCACCGACGGCCCGTTCGCCGAGACGAAAGAGCAGCTCGGCGGCTTCTGGATCATCGACGTCGCCGACCTGGACGCGGCGCTGGAGTGGGCCCGCAAGGCGACCGTCGCGTGCGCCGCCCCCGTCGAGGTCCGGCCGTTCCAGGAGATCCCGGCGGCTTAGACGTGCCGGCCCTGGACACCACGGCCGTCGAGCGCGCCTACCGGGAGAGTTCCGGGCGGGCCGTGGCCACCCTGGTCCGCCTCTTTGGCGATATCGACCTTGCCGAGGAGGCGGTCCAGGAGGCCTTCGCCGTCGCCGTGCAGCGGTGGGCGACGGCGGGTGTGCCGCCCAACCCGGGCGGCTGGATCGTCACCACCGCGCGGAACAAGGCCCTGGACCGGCTGCGCCGGGAGTCGTCCCGGTACGGCCGGGAAGCCCGGGCTGCCCTGCTGCGGCTCCAGCCCAGCCCCGGGGATCTGGCCGAGCCAGCGGAGGTGGAACCAGTGCCTGATGACCGGCTGCGGCTCATCTTCACCTGCTGCCATCCGGCGCTGGGTGCCGAAGCGCAGCTCGCGCTCACCCTGCGGCTGGTGGCCGGGCTGCAGACCCCGCAGATCGCGCGCGCCTTTCTCATCCCGGAGGCGACCGTCGCGCAGCGGCTGGTCCGGGCCAAGCGGAAGATCCGCGACGCGAAGATCCCGTACCGTGTGCCCCGCGACGCCGAGCTGACCGCCCGGCTGCCGTTCGTCCTCGCGGTCGTCTACCTGGTCTTCAACGAGGGCTACACGGCCTCGGCGGGGGACGCGCTGATCCGCTCCGAGCTGTGCGCCGAGGGGATCCGGCTGGCCCGGCTGCTGGCCGACATGATGCCGGACGAGCCCGAGGTGCTGGGCCTGCTGGCGTTGCTGCTGCTGACCGAGGCCCGCCGCCCGGCCCGCACCGCCACCGACGGGTCCCTGATCCGGCTGGCCGACCAGGATCGCAGCCAGTGGGACCGGGCCCTGATCACCGAGGGCCAGAACCTGGTGCGCGCGTGCCTGCGCCGTAACCAGCCGGGGCCCTACCAGCTGCAGGCGGCCATCAGCGCGGTGCACGCGGACGCGCCGGCGTCCGCCGATACCGACTGGCGGCAGATCCTCGCGCTCTACGATCAGCTCGCCGCGATCACGCCGACGCCGGTCGTTGCGCTCAACCGCTGTGTTGCGGTCGCCGAGGTGCACGGCCCGGGCGTGGCCCTCGGCCTGCTCGACCGGCTGGACCTGGACGATTACCACCTGTTCCACGCGACCCGGGCCGACCTGCTCGGCCGGCTCGGCCGCCCGGCCGACGCGGCCGCGGCCTACGACGCGGCGATCGCGCGCGCAGCCAACGGCGCCGAGCGGTCGTTCCTCACCCGCCAGCGCGACGCGCTCCCCACGACCTCATAGCCGCCGTCGGGCCCGCGGCCGGCCAGCACGCGTCCAGCACGCTCCGGCCCCGGTCGGCGAGCGCCCCGTGGTCGCCTCAGGTGGTGATGTCGGGGTGAGAAGCTACACGGAATGAGCGTACTGTTGTCCGTTTAGCGGCGGCTAGGGGAACAACGCCCCGGGGCCTACGCTATGTCGCAGGGACCACGATGCGCTGCGAGGAGCGCCGGGGAGCGCGCTGGGAGGTGGGCATGGCCGGACGCGGGACGGGGCCCGATTTCGTCGAGGCGCTGGCGCGGGGCTTGGACGTCCTGGCCTGTTTCGACGAACGCCGCCCGCGGATGAGCCTGACCGAGATCGCCGTGGCCACCGGGCTGGCCCGGCCCACCGCGCGCCGCCTGCTGCTGACCCTGGCCGAGCTCGGCTTCGTGCGGCTGGAGGAGGGGGCCTTCACCCTCACGCCGAAGGTCCTGCGCCTGGGCATGGCGTACGTCGGCTCGCTCGGCCTGTGGGATGTCGCCCGTCCGCACCTGGAGGACCTGGTCGGCCAGACCGGCGAATCTTCCTCGATGGCCCAGCTTGACGGGTCCGACATCGTCTATGTGGCCCGCGTCTCGGTGCCGAAGATCATTACCCTCCGGGTCGTCATCGGCACCCGGTTCCCCGCGCTGCAGACCTCGCAGGGCAAGGTGCTGCTCGCGGCGCTGGACAGTGAGGCCCTGACCGCGACAATGGCCGAGCCCAGCCGGTCCGGGCTGCCGCCCGCCGGGCCCCGCGACCGCGCTCGCCTCGACGACGAACTGCGCATCGTCCGTGCCCGGGGCTGGGCCCTGGCCGACGAGGAACTGGCACCCGGGATCCGTTCGGTAGCGGTGCCGGTCCGCGACGGCGACGGCGAAGTCCGGGCGGCCATGAACGTGACCGTGCACGCCGCCGAGACGTGCGTCGCCACGCTGGTCGACGAGCACCTGCCGAAGCTGATGCGCGCGGCGGGGGAGGTTTCGGCGGACTGGGCGCTGTGGCAGTCGCGCCCGCACACCGTTGTGCCCGGCGACCCCGGCGGCCCCGGCGACCCCGGCGACCCCCGGATGGGCACGCCCCCGTCGTCGGCGGTGATTTGACAGTGGGCGGGGTCGGCGGGCACATTGACGGACAAGTGTCCGTATAGCGGCAGCCGGGCGCGCAAGGGCAGCAATGGCAGGGAACAAAGCACAACAGCGGCAGGGAACAGGAGCGCCCGTGGGACCCACCGACCCCGCCGACCCCCAGGAAGAGCCGGCGAAAGGCCCGCTGTCCGGGATCCTGGTCGCCGACTTCTCACGCATCCTGGCCGGCCCTTACGCCACCATGATGCTCGGCGACCTCGGGGCCCAGGTGATCAAGGTCGAGAGCCCGGCCGGCGACGACACCCGCGAGTGGGTCCCGCCCAGACGGGACGGAGTCGGCACCTATTACCTCGGGGTCAACCGCAACAAGCGCTCGATCGCCCTCGACCTCTCCGACGCCCACGACCAGGCCGTCGCCCATGCCCTGGCGCAGCGTGCGGACGTGTTCATCCAGAACTTCCGCCCGGGCGGGCTGGCCCGGTTCGGCCTGGACTACGAGTCCGTCGCCCGCCGCAACCCGGCCATCATCTACTGCTCGATCAGCGGCTTCGGGGCCGGCCAGGGTGCCAAGCTGCCCGGCTACGACGTGCTGGTCCAGGGGGTGTCCGGCCTGATGAGCCTGACCGGCGCCCCCGACACCCCGCCGTTCCGGTCCGGGATCTCCGTCTTCGACGTGTTCACCGGGCTGCACTCGGCGGTCGGCATCCTGGCCGCGCTGCACCACCGCGATGTCACCGGTAAGGGCCAGCACATCGAGACCAATCTGCTGTCCACGGCGCTGTCGGCGATGGCCAACCAGACGTCCGCGTACGTGGCCGGGGGCGTCGTGCCGCACCGGATGGGCAACTCTCACCTGAGCCTGTTCCCCTACGAGCCGCTGGCCACCGGCGACGGGGACCTCATCATCGCGGCGGGCAACGACGGGCAGTTCCGCAAGCTCGCCGCGGCGCTCGGCGCGCCGGGACTGGCCGACGACGAGCGGTTCCGCAGCGTCGGCCTGCGCAACGACAACCGCGAGGAACTGCGGCCGCTGCTGCTGGAACGGCTGGCTGCCAAGTCGGCCCAGGAGTGGTTCGGGATCCTCACTGACGCGGGCATCCCGTGCGGGCCGATCAACGACGTCCGCGGGGGGGTCGAGCTGGCCGCGAGCCTCGGCCTGGAACCGGTGGTGATGACGGGCGACGTGCCGACCGTCCGCAACCCGATCCGCATGTCCGCGACGCCTCCCCGGCACGAACTGCCCCCGCCGGCCCTGAATGCCGACGGCGACGACATCCGCGCCTGGCTCGGCTTCGGCTCCCGGAAGGAGGCCACCGATGACCAGTGACCAGCCCGCTGTTCGAGGCCATCGGGCGCGTCCACCCGAGGATCCTCGGCAGATGGCTGCCGCTGAACGGCGCCGGGGTCAGCGGCGCGGCCCTGGCCGACCTCGGGCTGCCGCTGGAAGTGCTCCGCGGAATACATTCCACCCATCCCGAACGGGCCCGATGCGACGTGAGCCCCGGTGCGCCGTCGCGGCGCCGGGACTGGCCGTATCTGCCCTAATTGCGGCTTTCACCTGATCGAGTCTGCGTAAGGTGAGCCCATGCGAGCCGCCGTCCTGCGCGGGCACCGGAGTGCCCCGGAAGTAGAGCAGTGGCAGCCGCCGGACGTGGGGCCCGGTGAGGTGCTCGTCGAGCTCAGGGCGGCCCCGATCACGCCGCTGGACCTGCTGTGCGCGAGCGGCACGTCCTACTTCGGGCCGCCGGACCTGCCGTATGTGCCGGGCGTGCAGGGCGTGGGCCTGGTCCTCAACTCCGCCAGCGTGCCCGCCGGGACGATGGTGTGGTTCTCCACCCGGGCCGGGATGGCGCCGGGGGACGGCAGCCTGCGCGAGTGCTGTTCGGTGGCGGAGTCGGACCTGGTGCCGCTCGCGTTCGACGTGAAACCAGAGCTGGTCGCGGCCCTGGGCCTGTCCGCGGTGGCCGCCTGGACGGCCCTGACCTGGCGCGGTGAGCTGCACCCGGGGGAGCAGGTCATCGTGCTCGGCGCGGGCGGCGCGGTCGGCCAGGTCGCGGTGCAGGCCGCGCGGCTGCGGGGCGCGCGGCGGGTGATCGCGGGCTGCCGGTCCGAAGGCGCCGCCGAGCGGGCCCGGCGCTGCGGCGCCGACGCCGTGGTCCGGCTGGACACCGAGGACGTGGCCGAGCTGGCCCGGCGCTTCACCGATGCCAGCGACGGCCCCGCCGACCTGGTGATCGATCCGCTGTTCGGCGCCCCCGCGGCCGGGGCGCTGCGCACCCTCCGGCACTACGGGCGGCTCGTCCAGCTGGGCAGCGCGGCCGCGGAAACCTCCCCGATCCACAGCTCGACCATCCGCAGCCGGTGCCTGCGCCTGCTGGGCTACACCAACAACGAGCTCACCGCGTCGCAGCGGGCGGACGCGCTCAACACCGTGCTCTGCTACGCCGACGCGGGCCAGCTCAGCGTCGACTTCGAGTCGGTGTCGCTCGACGGTGTCTCGCAGGCGTGGGACCGGCAGGCCCGCGGCGAGGCCCCCGTCCGCATCGTCGCGACCTGCTAGTCGTACGAGACGTACACAACCCCCGGATAACCAGCGCTTTAGCGCGGCCGCACCCGTCCATGGTCAGGACCGTTCCGCCGCGCGGTACCACCGGCCGCCCGGCCGTGAAGTCAGCTGGTTCACCCGTGGCTCTCGGTTCGTTGCGACACGCCAGACCCGCCGGATCCGGCCGGCCCGCTCCTGGCCGTCCACCTGTCCCCTGCGCGGGCAAACACGCGGACAAGTGTCCGTCAACCGGTCAATCCAGATGGATGGCACCCTCCCCGATCGCCGGCCGGGGTGTCAATAGCGACGGTGCGGGCTACGGCCGCTCGTGGCGGCGGGCGGCGCTGAGCACGTGGGCCCACCAGGTCAGGTCGTCGGCGAGCAGCTTGAGCCGCGGCTCGAGGGGCGCGAAGGCGGTCGTGTCCCCGGGATCGGCGCTCTGCCGGGAGGCCATCATGATGTCCGGCAGGATGTGCACCGCGTGCCGCAGCGGGGCCATCTCGAACTCGACGGCGACCAGCCGCAACTGCTCGATGGCGCGGGCGCCGCCGACGTTGCCCCAGCCGACGAACGAGATGGGCTTGCGCCGCCACTCCACGAACGTCCAGTCCATGGCGTTCTTCAGCACCGCCGGGTAGCCGTGGTTGTATTCGCCGGTCGCCGCGATGAACCCGTCCGCCCGGTCCAGCGTGCGGCCGAGCCGCTCCACCTCCGCGCTCGCGTACTCGCGGGGAGCCCGCGCCGGGGCGACTCCGTCGAAGAACGGCAGCGGATGATCACGCAAATCGACCTGCTCGACGTCGAAGTCCTCGCGGGCCTCCAGTTGCTCGGTCACCCAGCAGGCGACTTTCTCGCTGAAGCGGCCCTCGCGGGTGGTGCCGGAGATGACCTGAATGAGCATGTGTGTCTCGTCCCGTATGACGTGCTGCGGTGAGGATGCCGCTGGGGCCGCCCGGCCCGTGCTGCCTACAGTCAGGGCACGGTGATGACCAGTTTGCCCAGCTTATGCCCGCTGAAGTCGGCCAGCGCCTGAGTGGCCTGATCCAGCGGATAGGTGCGGGCGACCGGTACCCGCAGCGTCCCCGCCGCCACGCTGGCCAGCAGGGCGGCGAACTTTTCGGGCTCGGCCACGGCCATCACCCCGGTCACGGTGATGTCGTCCCGGCCGGCCTGCTCGGCGGTCGCGCCCAGCGCGGACACGAGGCGGCCGTCAGGGTTAAGCAGCGCGGCCAGCGCCGCGACGTCGCCCGCAGCGTGCACCACGGCCGTCACTCCTTCCGGCGCGGCCGCGCGGACCGCGGCGGCCAGGTCCCCGGTGTAGTCGATGGCCGCGTCCGCGCCCAGGCCGCGCACGAAGTCGCTGGCCTCGCCGGGCCGCGCCGTGGCCAGTACCAGTGCGCCGCCGGCCGACGCCATCTGGACCGTGTACGCCCCGACGCCGCCCGTCGCGCCGGACACCAGGACCACGTCGGCTTCGGTCAGCGCCAGCGCGGCGATCAGGTCGTGCGCGGTGACGGCGGCGAGCCCGGCCCCCGCGGCCTGCACGCTGCTCACCCCGGCGGGCTGGGCGGTCAGGATGCTGGCGTCCACGGTGACCAATCCGGCGATGGTGCCCGCGCCCAGTGTCATCCCGGTGATCACCGCGGCCACCCGGGCGCCAGGCGCGAAGCCGGTTACCCCCTGGCCGGCCGCGGCGACGGAGCCGCCCAGGTCGCGGCCGAGCACAACGGGGAAGGCCGCCGGGAGCATGTCCCAGAGATATCCGGCGCCCGCCGCCGCGTCGATTCCGTTGATCGATGCCGCTTCGATCGCCACCTGGACCTGCCCCGGGCCGGGGTCGGTGGCCGGTATGTCCTGCACCGCGAGTTTGTCACTGCGGCTCCTGAACGCTAGTGCCCGCATCCGTAACCACCCCGTTCATTTGCGGCGTTGCGCCATCGCGATGATAGCACAATCGGGGGGTACTCCCCACTTAGGTCCCTATGCTGGAGGCATGGTGACGTTGCCCTCGCCCACGGACGCCTGGCTTTCGTGGTGACTCAGCCCCTGCGCGCGGACGCCGAACGCAACCGCTGCCAGCTTATGAACGCCGCCCTGGCCGTCTTCGCCGAGCGTGGCCTCGACGCACCGCTGGACGAGATCGCGCGCCGCGCGGGCGTCGGCAACGCGACCCTCTACCGCCGTTTCCCGAGCCGCTGCGACCTGGTCGCCGCCGTCTTCCTGGGCGCAATGCAGGAGATTGTCGACGCCGCCACGCAGGCCCTGGCCGAACCGGATCCGTGGACGGCCCTCTCCGGCCACCTGGTGTTCCTGTGCGAGCTGCAGGCCGCCAACCGGGCGATCTCCGACCTGCTGACCGCCGCGGTCTCCGGCATGCCCGAGCTGGAGCGGCTGCGGGCGAAGGCCCTCGACGCCCTGACCCAGCTGATCGACCGGGCCAGAGCGAGCGGTGACCTGCGCCAGGACTTCGGCCACGAGGACGTCGTGCTCATCCTGATGGCCAACGCCGGGCTCATCGAGCGGACCGCGGGGACAGCTCCCGGCGCCGCTCGGCGCCATCTCAGCTACGTGCTGGACGGCCTGCGCTCCCCGGCCCGCGCCCCGGCGCCCCCGTCGCCGGGGCAGGACCAGGTGGTCCAGGCGATGCGCGCGCTCGGCCGCCGCCACGGCTGCGCCTAGGGTCTCAGCCGTGGCGCGAACGGGAACTCAGACCGGGACCTACCCAGGCCGCCCCGCCCGGACCAGCGTGTCGATGGCCACCCGCTCACCCTCGGCGGTCTGCACGTGCCGCCGCACCTGCTCCGCGCGCTGGACGGTGAGCCCGTCCAGGGCGGCGGCTACGGTTGCGGCTGTCCAGAGGACGTGGGGATACTGCGGCCCGCCGTAACCCCGGTCGAGGTTGTCGCGATCGTGCCCGACGGCCAGCAGCGTGCCGCCCGGCGCGAGCGCGGTCGCCGCGGTCCGGACCAGGCGCGCGAGCTCGTCCGCCGGCAGCTGGATGTAGGCGATGAGCACCAGATCGTACCCGGCTGGGCTGGGCTGGTAGCTGAGCAGGTCCGCCTTCACCCAGCCGACGTCGACACCGCGCTGCCGGGCCAGTTCGGCCGCCCGGGCCAGGCCCACCGCCGAGAAGTCCACGCCGGTGACCCGCCAGCCGCGCGCCGCCAGCCAGATGGCGTTGCGGCCCTCACCAGTGCCCAGGTCGAGGGCCCGGCCGGGTTCCAGTGCCGCCAGTTCCTCGGTTACGAAGCAGTTCGGGCCGGCCCCCCAGACCAGCTCGGGGCCCGCGTACCGTTCGTCCCAGGCGGTCTGGTCCATCCTCTGCTCCTTTGTCCGCCGCAGCGTCTCGTGCCCCCTACCGGGGCTCGTTCGGTGGCATTCGGCACCCACGCCATTATCGGCGCGGAACCCCAGCCGCGGGCGTTCCGGATGGTCACGGGGCGGGTTCCCGGCGGTCGGCCGGCGCGTCGCGCGAGGCCCGGGACGTGCGGGGATACCCACTTTGGGCACCCGATCGCGTTAGCCATGGAATCGTATGTGTCAAAGTGGTAGGAGACCAGGCAAACGGCGGCGGACTGGGCCTGCCGCCGAGGGCGGTCAGCGGATGAAGCTGACCGGGTCGGAGACGCTGTCGGCGAAGGGCGAGCTGAGCGGCTATGGAGCCTCTGAGCAGTGATGATCCCGCCGAGATCGGCGGTTTCCGGCTGCGTGCCCGGCTCGGGGCCGGGGGCATGGGGCGGGTGTACCTGGCGTCCACGCCGGGCGGGCGGCGCGTCGCGCTGAAGGTCGTCCGGCCGGAACTGGGCGACGACGCGGACTTCCGGTCGCGTTTCCGCCAGGAGATCGAGGCCGCCCAGCGGGTGCGCGGGCTGTACACCGCGGAACTTCTCAGCGCCGATCCCGCGGCCACACCGCCGTGGCTGGTGACGGCGTACGTGCCGGGACCGTCGCTGCAGCAGGCCGTTGCGGAGCACGGGCCGATGCCGCCGGAGACGGTCATCCTGCTGATGGCCGGGGTCGCCGAGGCTCTGCAGGCGATCCACGCCGCCGGTATCGTCCACCGTGATCTCAAACCGTCCAACGTGCTGCTGGCCCCGGACGGGCCGCGTGTGATCGATTTCGGGATCGCACGGGCCGCGGAGGCCACGAACCTGACCCAGAGCGGCGTGGCCGTGGGGTCCCCCCAATTCATGGCGCCGGAGCAGATTCGCGGCCCGGCCATCACGCCCGCCATTGACGTCTTCGCGCTCGGCGCGGTGGCGGCCTTCGCCGTCGGCGGCCGGGCGCCCTTCGGTGAAGGGCACGTAGCCGCGCTGATGCACCGCGTGTTGAACGAGCCGCCGAACCTGACCGGCTGTTCCGGGCCGCTGCGCACCCTGATCGAGCGCTGCCTGGCCAAGGACGCGCCGGACCGCCCCAGCCCGGCAGAGATCATCGAGTCCTGCCGGGCCCAGGCCGCCGGGAACCTGGGCGACTTCACCGACTCGTGGCTTCCGCCGGCGATGGCCGCCGCCGCGGTCCGCGCTCCCGGGATGCAGGGGAGTGCCCCGTCCTCGTCCCCATCGTCGGCTGCGGCGCGGGCTCCCGCGAACGGCACGACGCAGGCCCCGGGAGGTGCGCCGTCCGGTCCGGGCCGTTCGCCCTGCCCGGCACCGGACGCCGGGCGAACCACGCCGCCGGGCGCCGGGAATACCACGCCGCCAGCTGGTTCCACCGCCGCGCATAGCATCTCCCGTCCACGCCCCGCCGGTGTCAATGGCCCCACGGGCCCCGTCTACCCCGCCGGGTCCGCCTATTCCGCCGGGTCATCCGGGCCCACTGGGCCTGGTGGCCCCGCCGCGCCGACCTGGCCGGGCGGCCGGACGCCGGTGCCGTCTTCGCTGACCACGGCGGCGCGGCTGATGTATGCCGGAGCCGGCCTCAGCGCGCTCGGCACCATCGTCGGCCTGGCCACCGTGCACGAGCTGCAGCTGATAGCCGCTCAGCAGTGGGCGGCCCGGGGCGCGGTCGGCGCCGCGGTCGCCATCCTGCTGATCCACGGCGTGATCGGCAGCGCCCTGTGGCTCTGGCTGGCCCGGGAGACCAGGTGCGGCCGGCGCCGCGCCCGGGCCTGGGCCACGGCCATCTTCTGCATCGCCACCGTCAGCGGGATCAGCGTCGATGCCCACACGCTGTCGACCGGCCCGACCCAGGCGTTCAGCGGCATCGAATGGGTCATCGGCCTGTGCGCCGTCATCCTGCTCTGGAACCGGCCCTCGCGGTCCTACTACGCCGCGCAGCGGCCCCCGGCCCTCGCGCGGCCACCCGTCAGCCATACGCCCGTCGCCCCGTCCCCGAGTCTTCGGCCGCGCCAGGCCCCGCCCGCCCAGCCGAACACCCGGCAGCGGCGGTAGCCGCCCGTTCGCGCGCGGGGCGCCGGCCGAGTCCGGCCGAGGCTTACGAACCGGTATGCCGTCTCCGGTCCGCACGCGACCACAGCCGTGGCGCGCGAGGGGCTTTAGCTCAGCTGGTAGCGCGCTGGCCTGGCCGTGCAAGCCAGACTCCCGCTGTTCGCCCAGCTCACGCAGGGTGTCACCAAGGTCATGCGGCCATCCATCTGGCCACAGCTAACGTTTAGCGAACCTTCGGGAAGTCTGCCTTCGAACAGCGGGACCGGGCAGCGGCCGGGGGCTGCTAAGCTCATAGACCGCAAGGGGCTATGGCGCAGTTGGTAGCGCGCCTCCATGGCATGGAGGAGGTCTGGGGTTCGAATCCCCATAGCTCCACCAGCTCAACGCGCTATCTCGAACGTCGCTGCCCATGGTCAAGTGCCAATTTTTTCAAGATCAAGTGCCAATTACTGTGATGCCGGAACTGTACGGCGGGACCATAATTCGGCAGTCGCGGCCTGTTGGCCTGCGGATATGTCCAGCATTAGACGTCGGCCGCTTCCGTGACACGGATGATCGGGCACTCTGCCTCAGTCTGTTGCGCGGTCTACGACCGCTGCATCAACCGGTAGGCCGACGCTGCCGACAAGCGCATCGCCCTTACTGGGCGATGCCGCGGGCACGGAAGACAGTGAGGACATAGGCGAAGAAGCATCCTGATCGGCGCCACGGAATTGAAGGGGCCTAGTTTGCTCGCAGGTCTCGTTTGAGCTCCTCCTCCAAGCGGACTCTAAGGCCTTTGAGGTCGCTGGCGTGCTCGCTGGCGGTACATCAGGCCACGACGTAGAGCGAGGGCCTGGGAACGGACGTGCAGCCATGTGCGACTCAGGCACGTTATCTAGTACATGGGTCGACGAAGAGCGGCGGCGAAAGGTGCGGGCACCGCGCAAGCCAGACGCCATCCATAGTCCAAAGGCGCCATCTAACTGTGGGCCTAGCTCCGACAACCCCAGACGGACTGCCACACTCCGACAAAGTAAACATGTGCCCCTGCAGGCGGCAGGCCACCTGGTGACCATAGCTGGCTGTTCTGGGCGTTGGAACCCGCGCGCGGACGGGCAGAGGCACGAGCAAGCATTCGGCGATCTGTTACCGCGACGTCATGCTGCCAGATCACGCTCCGCAATCAACACCGGCCGCGGCTTGACGATCCAGAGCCGCCTTAATTGATATGGCGTCGGCCAGGTCCCCTTGGGCAGCTGAGTGCAGCGGTACAGAAC
>Ga0181521_10000769_pt1 | contig 39517 bp, 35 predicted proteins | sample PEATcosm2014_Bin_32_FD_119764 | JGI IMG/M metagenome (GOLD analysis project Ga0181521, IMG submission 119764) | Peatland microbial communities from MTU Mesocosm Facility, Houghton, MI, USA - PEATcosm2014_Bin02_60_metaG | ecosystem: Environmental > Terrestrial > Soil > Wetlands > Peat | place...
AATCCTGAAGATGTACGCCGACGATCCCGAAAAGCCCGGGCGCAAGGCGAAAATGGAGCGCGTCGAATACATCCGCGCGGGCGAGCGGTTTGAAATCGGCGACATCGAAATCAATCCGTTCGCGATCCCGCACGACGCCGCCGATCCGGTCGGCTACGCCTTCCGCACGAACGGCACGAAGGTGGCGATCGTCACCGACCTCGGCTACCTGCCCGAACTGGTAAAGCATCACCTGCGCGAAGCCGATTTCCTGATCCTCGAATCGAACCACGACCTCGACATGCTCAAGGTCGGGCCATACCCGTGGTACATCAAGCAGCGCGTCATGAGCCGCACCGGGCACCTCTCCAACAACGTCGTCAGCGAATTTCTCGCCGATTCCGAGGTCTTCGACGCTCGCGCGCGCCATCTCGTCCTCGCGCATCTCTCCGAGCAGAACAACACACCCGACATCGCGCAGATTTGCGCCGAACAGGCGCTCGCCAGCCGCCCCGCGGACTTCGCCTTCCGCGGCTCGCTCCACATCGCCTCCCAGCGCACCCCCCTCGGCCCCTTCGAGCTGTAGCCGTCGCAATGTAGCTGTCATCCCGCCTGCCCTGAGCCCGGCGAAAGGAACCCAGCCGCGTCTTTTGCGGATGGAGGGTGCGCGGTGTTTGCGTCCCGGATGGTCGTGCGGGAAGGGATCTGCTTTTGGGTCGGAGCGTTTGGGAACGGTCGCTGGAATCCAACCTACGCCGATAATCCCGGCAGCCCGTCGAGGCTTCGTTGATTCTTGTCGTGCTGGTAGATTTTCACCGCTTCCGGACCGATCTTGCTGGCCCATGCGGTGTGCTGCTCTCGCTGCCCTTTGTATTTGAAAAGAGGAACGCCGAACCCGCACGAGTCGATGATGTCTGTGAGTTCGACGACGATGATGGACCGTATCCCTGCAAGCGCGGGAAAGTGATTCTCCAGGCGAGCGAATTCCGCTTCGCTCGGCCTGACAACTCTGCCGTGCCCGTACAGCCGCAAAATCTTCGGCGGACCCTGAAACGCGCAGAACATCAGCACGATCCGGCCGTTTTCCTTCACGTGCGCCACCGTCTCGATTCCGCTGCCGGTCAGGTCCAGGTACGCCACCGTCCTCGGCCCGAGGATTCGAAACGTGTCGAGCCCTTTCGGAGAGATGTTCACATGGCCCTTCGCGTCGAGCGGCGCCGACCCGACGAAAAACATCTGCTGCCCCTCGATGAATTCTTTGATCGCGCCCTCGACCGCCGGATGTTTCGTAGCCATGCCGTCACCCCCTGCGCGAATCCTACTACACGCGCCAAGCACGCCCCAAGCCGCCGCGCGCAGTCACTGAAACCGGGGCTGGCTCCGACTCCCGGGTGCCGCCTTTTCGGGTATGATGGAACAGGGAGTTTCCCCGCCAATCGCCCGAATTCAGGGAGTCAAAATTGATCGGACGCTACACGCGCTCGGAGATGGGTCACGTCTGGAGCGAGCAGAACAAATTCCAGAAGTGGCTCGAGGTCGAGCTGGCTGCGACGGAAACGCTCGCGGACGCGGGCGTCGTCCCGCGCGAGGCCGCGGCAAAGCTGCGCGAACGCGCGCGCATCGACGTGGCGCGCATCAACGAGATCGAAGCCAAAGTCCGCCACGACGTGATCGCGTTCACGATCGCCGTGCAGGAAACCGTCGGCGATCGGGAAGCGGCGCGCTGGCTGCACTACGGTCTCACCTCGAACGACGTGGTCGATACCGCGCAGGCGCTGCTCGTTCGCGACGCCTCGAAGCTGATCGAGAAAGGCATCGCGCGCTTCGGCGAGGTTCTCGAAAAGCGCGCGTGGGAGTTCAAGGACACGCCCGAAATCGGCCGCACGCACGGGATTCACGCCGAGCCGATCACCTTCGGGCTGAAAATCGCGAACTGGTACGCCGAATATCGCCGCGACGCCGAACGTTTCGCGGCCGCCGCGCAGCAGATGGCCGTGGGGAAAATCTCCGGCGCGGTCGGCACTTGCACGCACCTCGGCCCGGAAATCGAGCAGAAGATCTGCCAGCGTCTGGGCCTCGCCGCCGCGCCGATCACCTCGCAGGTGATCGAGCGCGACCGCCACGCGCAGTACGTCTCGACGCTCGCGATTGTGGCGGCGTCGCTCGAGCGCGTAGCCCTCGAAATCCGCCACCTTCAACGCACGGAGGTCCGCGAAGTCGAAGAGCCGTTTGGCGGCGAGCAGCGCGGCAGCTCGGCGATGCCGCACAAGCGCAATCCGGTGTCGAGCGAGCAGGTTTGCGGTCTCGCCCGGGTGGTGCGCGCGAATTCCGTCGCGGCGATGGAAAACATCGCCCTCTGGCACGAGCGCGACATCTCGCACAGCTCGGTCGAGCGCATCATCCTGCCGGATTCGACGATCCTCGTGGACTACATGCTTCACCGAACGGCCGAAATCGTCGCCAATATGAAAGTGTTCTCCGAACGCATGCGCCGCAATCTCGACGCAACAAAGGGCCTCGTTTTTTCAGGGCAACTGCTGCAGGACTTGGTCGAGCACGGCGCGCCGCGCGAGGATTCCTACAAGTGGGTGCAGGGCCACGCCATGGCTGCGTGGGAGTCGGAAACCAGCTTCAAGGAGCGCGTCGCCACCGATCCGAACATCCGCAAATTCCTCGACGAAAAAACTCTCGCGCACACCTTCGATTTGCAGCGCCAGCTGCGCGCCGTTGACGCGATTTTCCAGCGCGTCTTCGGAGCCAAACGCTCCGCCGCGCGCTAGAGGGCCAAACCCTTTTTCTACTGTACTCTTTGGATGTAGCGGCCTTCGGAGGTGTCGACCTTCACTTTGTCGCCGTTGCCGACGAACGGCGGGACGTTGATCACGAGCCCGGTTTCGAGTTTCGCCGGCTTCGTCACGGAGCTTGCGGTGGCCTTCTGAATGCTCGGCTCGGTATCGACGACGGTGAGATCGACCGTGTCGGGCAGCATCACGCCGATGGGCTTGTTGTCGTAGTACTCGATCTTCACGGGCATGTTGGCGATCAGGTAGTCTTTCGCGTCGCCGACGATGTCGTTCTGCAGCGCCAGTTGTTCGTAATTTTCGGTGTTCATGAAGTGGTGGCCTTCGCCGTCGCTGTAGAGATACTCGAATTCCACCTCGTCCACGGTGACTTTCTCGAGCGAGTCTTCCGCGCGGAACCGGTAATCGATCATCGAGCCGGTGCGCAGGTTGCGCATCTTGGTCTGCATGGCGGCGCGCTTGTTTCCGGGCGTGCGGTGATCGACGCTGTAGACCGCGTAGAGATCGCCCTCGTGCTTGATGATCATTCCTGCGCGCAATAGTGTTGCCTTCATGGTGACCCGCTCCTGAATTCTTGTCTGGAGTTTCCTCTTTGCGGAAACCTTAGCCGGGAGGGCATGCTACCCGCCGGGGCCGCGCCCAGCGCGAATTTCATGCCGGGCCGAAACAATCATTATAGCGGCCGGCGCTGCATACGGTCAAACGAGCTGCAGGCGGGGTAGTTTGGTCGGTTTCCGGTAAGCGCGTTTATCAGGACCTATCTGAACAGTAGCAGAACGGAGCTCTGACGCTAGCCAGAGGGTGTTGTTCTTTCGTGTCACGCATAGGCCAATCCTGGCTGCGGATCGCGCGATTGTGCGAAGCTTCCTCCATGAGTGGAGATTCAGGGAGCCATTCGCCAAGCGGATCGGGCATGCCCTACAGTCAACAAAGGAGAATACCGCGCTATACCTTCATCGCAACGACAGAGCTGACGGACGATGCGAGCGCGGTGCGCCTTTCAGGAAGGGTTACTGAAATCAGCCGCGACGGCTGCTACGTGGACATCCTGAATACACTTCCAGTGGGAACCCTGCTTAAGATGCAAATCTTCCGTGATTCGGGAACTTTCATGACCAAGGGAAAGACCATCTACGTCCATGAGCGGATAGGCATGGGCGTTGCATTCATTGATCCTCCACCAGATCAGTTGAAGATTCTCGACGTCTGGCTAGCCGAGTTTTCAGCGACCTCCCTTTAAGAGGCGGGGTACAGCGGCCGACCCTGCGGTTACAAACCTCCTTCGTGTGAGACCCTTTCCGAGAACTGTTCGATTTCGGACAGATTTCATTCCTATCCCTCGCTAAATTGGCGTTGGCTGAAGTTGTTTCGCCTAGGAGGCTTACATGTTGCTGCTTATTGTCATCCTCGTTTTGTTGTTCGCCGGCGGTGGCGGCTATTTCGGGTATTCGAGATGGGGAACAGGAGGGGGCTTGGGGATCGTGGGAACGGTCCTACTCATTGTCCTGGTCCTGTATCTGCTCGGAGCATTAAGAATCGCCTGAACTTAATTCTTGAGCTGCTGCCTGCTCCCTCCGATCATCGGCGGAATCGCACTGGTGGGCGGGCCGTCGTGCCCGGTGCGGTGCAGCGAAAGCAATAGGCTCCATCGAACGGACTGATCCTTTGCGACAGGGCAAGAGGCACTGAGGAGAAGGCAGATGACTCAGACCAGCTGTAGTCAATGCGACGCTTATTACAATTCGGAACGTGAACTGCGCGACCACTTGGAGACAGCCCATCGCAAGTTCGGCTCGGAACAAAGTGGTTCCGAGCTTGGTGATAAGCAGTTAGAAGCATTAGCTGCGCCTGGAAACAAGCCTGTGGAGTAGTTTGGCGGGCTTCGCCTTGCTTCCAGCACGCTAGACAATGACGAGAGCCCCACTCGCCCGCGGGTTGAATGGTGTTCCAAACTGGACTGTATTGCTTCGTGCAGGATGACATGATGAGTTATGGCTAAGAAAAGAAAATCGGAGAAAGAAGTTGCCCGAGCAACACTCGCCAACGTTACGAAAGAAATGGCACGGCCCCGCTTTGCCGAGTCCGCACGCGAGGAAGAAGAGGCTAACCACCATATCGCGCATCGAGGCCGAGAATCCTCCGAGTCGAGAAGGAAAGGGTCGGAGATGAAAGGCAGCGAATCAAGTAGTCTCTTGTGCCTGACCTTTGTATCTTCAATTGTCGTACTAACCATCGGGTTTCTGGGAGTCGGAGTCCGCGCGTTCGAATCGGCAGATATTACAAAGTTTGTGTTTGCCGCCGCATTGGTGATCTCTGTTGTGATCCTTGCTTTGTATTTCATGCTGCGTCGATCCACTCGGGAGCTGACGACGGCCCGTTCGCTGTTCCTTGAACCTCATTTTGTGAAACGCTCACTCTTTGCGCGCTTATCCGCATGGAGGCCAAGCGGCGGCCAGCGGATACTCTCAGCGGGGCCGATCTTGAGCCGAGCGTGGAACAAAATTGGGTGCAGTTTCTTGTTCTTGTCTCGGAAAAGTCAGATGAGGCTAGGCGAGCCCAAGAGCACCGAAGATTGTGTGGTGCAAGTTTCGAAACTCCCAGTTTCCCGGCACGCTGCTTGACGACGTGCCAGACACTTCTCTGTCATTTCATCGCGCCAAATCGTACTCCTGCGGTAAGCGCCGCGAAACAGCCTACCCTCGACCGGGACCCTTGACCCTGCATGTGGGCCTTGGTATTGTCCGCAACAAATCTCATCGAAAAGGAGCTCGGCGTGCCGAAATACGTTATCGAACGCGAGATACCGGGTGCCGGAAAGCTGACGCCGCAGGAATTGCAGGCCATTTCGCAAAAGTCCTGTAGCGTTCTGAGCCGGCTCGGGCCGCAAATTCAGTGGTTGGAGAGCCACGTTACGGGAGACAAGATCTACTGCATCTACATTGCTCCGAGCGAGGAAATGGTGCGCGAGCACGCCCGTCAGGGAGGCTTTCCCGCGAACCGAATCTCCGAAATCAAGACGACAATCGATCCCACAACGTCCGAGAAGCGCTGAGCGACAACTCCCGATCAAGCCGTGCAGGGTGATGCTTTGCGCGGTCAAACGAGCGTAGGCAGGGAGCGGTCAGTTTCCGGCTAGCGCGCGTCGCTGACTGTTCGAGAGAGCACATAAACGAGAAGGATTGGGCGCGCCATCCGATCTGTGATGGTTTCCACAGAGTGAAGTTGAAGGCCGCGATTTTGAGCGGCTTCGAGGAAAAGGTCCCGGGCTTCCGGAAAGTTCGTGTCGCCCGGCGGATGAAGCACATAGCGAGATCCGGGCAGGTTAAAAAAATGTTGATAAGCTCCAGCGTCGTGAACCCGCCATAGGTCCGCGCAGTGAAGGCGCCCCTGGGACAACGCGACCAAGGGTTGTTCGATGCCCCAGTCGACGGCCACGACTGGTTGGTCGGGATCGTGCGTCTCAAGCCATGAGTCAAGGAGATAGATTCCATCGGACCAATTGCCCGTGCCGCCGGTCTTTTGCAGTTGGACCATGACCTGCCGATAGCGAAGCAGACTTGCTGTCGCCGGCCCGGCGAATCCCAAGAAAAACACTGCAGCTGCGGCGATCGCGCCCAGAGGCGTTCTCATTCGATAGAACCGTCTGGCGGATCGAACCACGACGGCGGCGACCAACAAATGAGGGAATGGGTAGGCCAAAATGAGATGATGGCTTGAGTACGCACCAGGAGTAACGACCGCCATCAGTATGATGAAGAACATCGTCAGAAGGAGCAACATTTCGCGGCGCCATCGACGGCGCAAGCGGGGCACGGCGTAGCAGACGAGCGTTATCACCGAAGCGCTAAGCGCCACGACAGGCATCACCACCACGGGAGGTGCAGGGCAATCTCGCACCCAGTTCACGGTTGTTGCCGTGAAAAGGTCCGTGAGACCTTTCGTGCGCTGCATTAGCCTTTGTTCCAGCGCTTCCAATGACCGCGGCGCTCCTGTCTCCCCGTTCACCAAGCGATTGTGAGATTCAAGGGCGGTCCAAGTCGGCGGCGGCCAATGGAGATTGTACGCGACGAGAGGCAGGCAGCCGATCAGGAACAGGCACCCAGCACAGATCGTTTCCCGTCGCGTCAAACGAGCCAAGAATTGGGGCACAATCAGAAGCGCTGCACCGACCAGCGCGATCACGATCCAAAGGAAATTCGTCTTGTCGTAAACCCCTAGCCCCATGGCGAAAGCCGCCAAGTACAGCGACCATGACCTTCGTGTTTGCCACCAAACAATCAATTGCCATAAAGCCACGCCCTTGAGCGCCATCATAAAGACGGTTGGGCCGTAGTCCGTTCGACAAAAGATCAGATAGCTTGGGTCGATCGCCAGCAAAATGATTCCCAGGACGGCCGCAGCCGGCCCGAGGAGCCTGCGTGCGAAAGCGGAGGTCGCAATTAGCGCCAGAGCACCGATCGCGATCGTGAAGCAGCGGATACTCCTCGGGCCAAGATCCATTGTTGCCGCCAGGGGCACAAATGCGATGGTTTTTACCGCGCCGATATATCCCATCGTCATCAGGGGAATCCGATGTCCGTGGATGCCGATCTCAGTCTCGCCAATTCCGTGCGCCTGGCTATGCAGGCTGCCTTTGACGAAACGAAGGGCTGGCGTGACCTGTATCAACTCATCGTAGTAAAGGCCGGGAAGATCAATGTTCCACGCGGCCAACAGCGCGAACGCGATAACAGCACCCAGAATCGGCAATTTCCAATACAAGATGGCCGAATCTCGGATCCTATCCTGCCCGGCTGCCTTGCCGTGCAACGCGGCCCGCAAGGCCTCAAGCTGCTGCGCGAGTTTCACGCTGGATTTCCCCTGGTTCCGACTTGCTGTTGCCTCAGGCGACTCATCAAATTGGACCACCGGCCGCCCGCACTAGAACTCGTCGTCTTCTTCTGTCTTCTTGAGGCGGGTCGTCTTGAGCGAGAGCCGGAAATCGCGGGAGCGCGCGCCGGCGAGGATGGCCCGGCGAGTCTCGGCAGAAAGGCCCCCGGGGCCGATCACGCCGGCCGAATCGCGCGGGAAATGCCTGATAAAAATCGCGGCAAGGTGAGCGGTGGCGTAGGCGATGGGAGTCGAAACCAGGCCGCGCTGGCGAATCTGATAGAGCGTCGGAAAGCTGGCGTCCCAGCGCACGAGCAGCGGCTGCTCGCCCTTCATCCCGCGGACCACCACCGCGGCGGCAAATCGCGCGTTTTCGAGGACACCCGTGCGAATCAGCTTCGCCACGCGGCGCGGCGTCAGCGTCTCCGGAAACCGTTTGCGGACGATTCCTGCCGAGCGGCTCAGCCGGCCCTGGCGATACCATCGCCGAAGGCGGTCGAAATCGTTTCCGCCGATTTTCGCGTCGACGTCGCGCACCCTGAGGACATACGGCAACATGCAAACTTCGTCCTGCGCCGCCAGGTACACGGGCACCTCACCGATCGGAGGAGGAAAGCGGAATTTCTCGCGCTCGTCGAATCGCTTGGCGAGCAGGAACCGGCCGTTGCGATAGACGCGCGGGAGCGAAACCGCTTCGTCGTAGGCCACGTCCGCGGACCACGTTGAAATCGGGTCCTTGCTCTCCGTGCTTTCGAAGAGACGAATGTGGATGGCCTCGACCGAATCGAGCATTTCCGCGGCGCGCTCCGCGAGCAGGTTGGTGAGGCCCGGAGCGACCCCCGCGCAGACCAGCGCCACGCGGTTTTTCGCCAGGAATTGCTTGTGAAACCGGAACTGCTCGGGCCGGAACGGATGGGCTGTGAGGTGGGAATTCAAGTCGAGGTAGTGGGCGCGCAGCCGCAGCGCCGCGCGCAGAATGATCTTGTTGAATACGGCGGGAGAGGCGTTGACCACGAGATTGGCGCCGCGTCCGGCGCGCACGATCGACCAGAGGTTCCGCGCATTCGCCTCGACGACCTTGATCTCGCTCTTCTTGCCCAGGAATCGTCGCGCGCGCTCGATATCGCGATCGCCGCACCAGACGGTGTGGCCCTGGCGTGCCAGGAGATGTGCCAGCAACCCGCCAGTGCCGCCCGCTCCGAGAACGAAGATCCGCATCGGCTGGCAACTTTATCACATCGCAATCGCGGGCGGCTGGTCGCGTGGCGCCGGGGTTCTCCGATGCAAACGAACTATCGGGCGGAAAATGCGAGAAGCACGTTGCCGGAATTGCTGCCGACGACGGCGTAGCCTGAGCCTATGAACAGCATGCCATTGGCGATGGTGGGGCCGATGGAATTGATGGCGCCGCCGTGCGCCGGGACTTTGTTCACGGTGTCGAACGGGTGCGCGGTGTCGTACTCCCACAGGATGTGGCCGTCGCTTGTGGCGACCGCATGCAGCGAGCCGTCGGAGCCAGCGACGAAGACGACGCCGGGCATCATCGTGGCGGCGGCGGAATTCGAGACGCGGGCGTTCCCCGGTTTCGGGAACGGCGTGTACCAGACTTTTTCGCCGGTCGCCAATTTCAGCGCGACGATTCCTCCGCTCTGCAGGCCGTAGTAGACATTCTCATCGTCCGCCGCGCCGCCCCACACGATGCCGTTGAGCTGCGCGAAGAAGGAATTCTCCTGGCCCGCGGGCACGGCGACGACCTGCGTGGTCCACAGCACGGCGCCCTTGTTGTCGGGATCGACCGCGATCACGCGCCCATTTTTCGTGCCGATCACGACGACCGACTTGCCGTCCGGAAGCGTTTTGAGGATCGGAGAATTACCGACGTCCTGGTCCGGGCCGTTCACGGACGGACAGTTGTCGGTCCGCTCCGGGCCGCTGCATCCGCCGACGAAGGCGTCGTTCGCTGTGACCTGGTAGTGCCAGAGGATCGCGCCGGTGTCCATGTTGATCGCCATCACCGAGTCGGTGGTATCGGGCACCGGATCGCTCTGGCCGTCGCCCGTGCCGAAATAGAGGGCGCGGCGCTTCACGTCGACGGTGGGTGCGTTCCACACCGAGCCGCCCGACGAGGTGTATTGCTGCACGCCCTTGGAATTTTTCCGGCTGGGCTTGGGCGGCGGGACGACGTAGGTCTCCCAGATCACTTTGCCGGTGTTGACGTCGAGCGCCACGATCGCGCCGCGCGACGTGCAGCAGGGATAGTCGAGCGACGACGCGGAAAATTCCTCGGAGTTCGAGAGCGGGACATAGACGCGGCCGTCGTAGACGGTGGGCGCGCCGGTGATGCGCTCGATGAAATTGTTCGTGATGCGGGTAACCCAGAGCTCCGCACCGGTTTGCGCGTCGATCGCGTAGGCGTTCGCGTGCGCGTCGCCGAAGTAGGCCGCGTATTTTGTGGCGCCGTGGCTGGTGACCGGCGCGATCGTGATCGCCGTGCGCACCGAGCCTTTGGTCTGATACGACCAGTAGACGCAGCCGGTGTCCGCGTTGAGCGAGTAGATGTAACCGATGTCGGTGCCGACGAACACGCGCCCGGAAACGATCGAAGGCGGGCCGAATGCGGAGAGGCCGTCCGGGTAGCCGAACGCCCATTTCACTTTCAGATTCGGCACGTCGCTCGCGGAGAGGCCGGCGGCGGCGGTCTGGAAGCGCGTGTTGGCCGGGCCGTTGCCCCAGCCGTTCCACGCGGAGCCGGCGGAAGGATCGGCGAGCGGCGGATTCGTCGCGCAATGATTGAGCATCGATTTGGCGTCGCCTTCCTGCACGGCGCCGAGCGGGCGGCCGCTGAGAAACGTGGCGAGCATTTTTTTCTGGCTGTCGGTGAGGGAGTCGCCCTGCGGCTTCATCACGCCGGTGGTGAGCGCTTCGTAGATGCGCTCGGCAGACATCTGGCGGATCGCGTCGGGCGAGGGCGCCTGCGGGACATTGGGACTGCCGTGGCAGTTCATGCAGTGCTGCAGAAAAGTGGCGATGCCGGTTTCCGTGCCCTGCGAGAGATTCGCGGCGGCCGGCGGCTGCGCCGGCGCTTGCGTTTGCGGCGCCTGCGATGCTTGCCGCTGCGCGGGGGCTTGTGCTCTCGGCGCGCTCGCCCACGCGAGACACGCCGCGATTCCTACTGTTGCCAACGCCACACTGCGCGCAGATCGTTTCATGGGTACGAGTTCCTTTCGTGCATCTCGAAGCGTCCGGGGTTAAAACCCCGGAGAAGTGAAGGAGCTTATCGCGGGGCTGAAGCCCCGCGCTTCCACCCACAACGTCGCGGCTGTCGCGTGCTGTTGTTACGGCGCGGCCACCGATGCCGCGCTGGAGGCCGCGGCGCTACATTCGAACCTTAACCCGTCCAAGACTGCTGCGCGGCGGGGTTGAAACCCCGCCTTCCAACTGCAACTACTTGTCGCTGATGCCGCCCCAGGCGGAATTCAGATGATACTGCAAGCCCGATCCGACCATGATGATGCGGTGAATCAAACCGCCATTGATCTTGAACGCCTCGGTGACCTCGAGGCTCGACGGCCGATTGAAATTTTTCATCGAAACGTCCTGGCCATTGGTGAGGTGAATCGTCTGCACCGTGCCATTCTGATCGAAGATCACGTTGGCCCAGACGACGCCGCGCTCTTGATCGACGATCGGGAAGCGGCGGTTATCGATGCGCGTGACGATGGCGTAGTAGCCGCTCTTGAACTGCGCCATGCAGCTCATCGCGAAGGCGTTGAACGGCGCGTTGGGCGAGAGCGTGGGATTGTTGGTGGTCTGCATGCCGTTTTCGACGCGGTTGCAATCGTCGGCGAAGGGGTAGACGGCCTTGCCGTCGTTATTTTCGAGGCCCGCGAAATACATGTTGGCGGTCGAAATCATCTGCGCGCGCGAAACGCGGTCCGCCGGCGGAACCGTGGCGGACCAGATCGGGTCGGGCGTACTCGCGTCGAGCGCAGCGATCCCGCTGGGACCGCCGCCGCCTTGGCGGTAATAAGTGGTCTCGATCTCGGTGATCCTGCCGAGCTCGACGCGCAGCCGCATCCCCATGATCAGAAGATGATCACCCTCGTGCATCGTCACCATGCAGCCGATCTGCTCCGTGACGGTATCGGAGAAGCAGAGCCGGAAATGCCCGACCTCGGTGGCCGTGCCCCAGAATCCATCGCCGACATCCATCGGCTGATCCTGCTCGGTGTATCGGACGTCCTTCGCCAGGGGCAGCTGCTTCGGATCGTGGGCGACAAGCGCGTTGAGATACCGAGTGGCGAGGCCTTCGAGGCACGCGCGATCGCAATCGGTCGGTATCGGACCTGTGGCAGACACGGTACGCGTAAACTTTCCCGCCATTATCGCGACGGCCAAACAACATACCGCCCCAATCACCAACATCTTCGCTCGCATCGTTATTCTCCTTCCGATCTCGTGGACCCGGGAATCAGCGGCCCGAACCCTCGGTCCACCCGTTGCCCAGCCCATAGGGAATCGTGACGAACGGGAACGCCTCCACCTCGTGGATCAGCCCGCCGCGGATTCCGAAGGTCTCCATGGTCACCAGATTCTGCAACATGCCCGGAGGCGCGTCCGGCGGAGCGCCGCGCCTCGTCCCGTCGTGGACGAACAACGGGAACGTGCCCACGATTCCTTTCTGTTCGTCGATGATCAGCGCCCGCCGCGGCCGGATGTGCTTCATGTACGCAAACGTCTTGCTGTCGATCTGCTGGGCGCACGTCAGCATGCTGAACTTGAGCATTGCCTTGCCCTGCTCCGTATTGGGGTCCGGAAGCATCGGCGCGGGCATCATCCGCCCTCCCGGCGGCGGATTGTTCACCGTCTGATAGCCGTTCTCATGCCGCACGCAATCGTCGGCGAACGCTCCGATCTTGCCGTCATCGCCCTCGAGCGCGTCGAAATACGAGTTGGCCGCCGCGAACAGAACTTCTCGCGAGCTTCTCTCGGAAGCGGGAACGTCGTTCACCAGCGTCTCGCGAGGAGTCGTCAGCAGGGGAATCGCGGTTTTATCGATGTTTCGAGCCCAGAGTTGCTCGATCTCCTCGATCTTGCCGCGGTCGATTTTCAAGCGCACCGCCACCAGCGTGTCTTGACCCTGAATTTTCAAGCGCGCCTGCTCGGCGACCTGGCCCGCAACCGGATCGGCGATGTAGATCTTGAAGCTGGTCGGCTCGACCTTCGACCGCCACAGCATTCCTTCGCCGACGTCCATGTGCCCGGTGTTTTCCGTCATTCGGACGTCCACCGCCAGCGGAGGCACAGCCTTGGGATCGTGCTGGAAAATGGCATTCATGTAGCCATCCATGAACCCGATCAGGCAGGCCCGGTCGCACCGCTTCACGATCGACGGGCTCCACTCGGGTTCGGGAACCTGCTGAGGCCGAGCGTGCGAGAGGCCTGCGTTGGAAATCGACAGAGCAAACGCGAGCAGCGCACACGTAAGAACGCGACGGCTTCTCATGGGAGATTCCCCTCCACGGGGTGCAATCTCTACTACTCTTTTGCCTCTCCCGCAAGACCCGATTTTTGCGCTATTGGTTCTTGGCCGCGCCGCCGGGCGCGGATGCGATACAGGAATCGAGGGCCTGGTGCGCGGCGTTGGCCCACTTGGGGAATGCGCGGGATTCGGTGAATTCGACGACCTCGGAATCGCCTCCGCCCACCGATTCGTGGAATTCGTAGAAGATGGGATGCTCGGCGACATCGTCGTCGTCGCGCGGCCGCACGAACTGGACGTTCTGGAACGCCTTGAACTGCGCGGCGACCGCCGGGCACTGATCGACCGAAAGCGTCCACGTTTGGACCTTCAGGGCGGGTTTCAGATCGGCGTAGGACTTCGATGGATACTGAGAATGAAGCGTCACGAGCTGCTGGTAGAGCGACGAACCCTGCGCCTCGCGCACGGTTGCGCGGATCGCGCGAGCGTCCTGCGTATCCTCCAGCACAATCGAGTATTCGGGCACGTCGTTCAGGAAATCCCGGTGCGCGCGGACGGCGATGAAATCCCCCGCAGCCTGCTTGATCGGAAACGAATCCTCGAACGCCACCGGAAAGTACTTCTGCACCCAGGCGCGGTCGGCGTCGCTCTGCGCCAGAGCAGGCGCGCCGAGCAATACGAGGGCGAGCGCCGCGAACGAGGACGCGACGGCCGGCGCGATCGATCCTGCGGCGCGGGTCGTCATCTTCTCTCCGAGCCAGCTTTTTCAGCGGCGGCCTTTTGCAGATCGGCGGGCTGGTCCGCCGCGCGGGATTCGACTTCTTGTCGCAGGTCGGCGATGAACTGCTCGAGGAGGCGCGGGCCGAGATCGCCCTTCGAGCGATGCCGCACCGCGACGGTGCCCGCTTCCGCTTCCTTTCCGCCGATGATGAGCATGTACGGAATTTTCTCGAGCTGCGCGTCGCGGATTTTGGCTTGCAGCTTCTCGTTGCGGTCGTCGAGATGGACGCGAAAACCCGCGTCCTTGAGCTGCTGAGTCACTTTCTTCGCATACTCCCCGAATTTTTCGCTCACCGGCAGCACCGAAGCCTGCACCGGCGCGAGCCACGTGGGAAACGCGCCCGCGTAATGCTCGATCAGCACGCCGAAAAACCGCTCGACCGAGCCCCACAGCGCGCGATGAACCATCAGCGGCTGATGCCGCGCGCCATCTTCGCCGACGTATTCCAGCTCGAATCGCTTCGGCAGGTTGAAATCGAACTGCACGGTGGTGAGCTGCCACGGGCGGCCGATCGCGTCCACCAGCTTCACGTCGATCTTCGGGCCGTAGAACGCGGCTTCGCCCGGAATGTATTTGTAGGGGACGTTCATGCGCTGAAGCGTGTTCGTGAGCGCGTCCTCGGCACGCTTCCAGTCCTCAGGGCTGCCGGCGTAGTCCTGCGGCCGCGCGGGATCGCCGCCCGAAAGCTCGACGACGTATTCGCTGAAGCCGAAAACGCGCAGCACTTCCCAGGCGAACTCGACGCAATCCTGAATTTCCTTTTCGATCTGCTCGGGCATACAGAAGATGTGCGCGTCGTCCTGCGTGAAACCGCGCACGCGGAGCAGGCCGTGCAGCACGCCTGAGCGCTCGTAGCGATAGACGGTGCCGAGTTCGGCGAGGCGGATCGGCAGGTCGCGATAGCTGCGCAGGCGCGACTTGAAAATCAGGATGTGGCCCGGGCAATTCATCGGCTTGAGCTGGTATTCGGCCTTTTCGACTTCGATCGGGCCGAACATGTTTTCGCGGTAGAAATCCGCGTGGCCGCTCGTCTTCCAGAGGTTCAGGTCCATGATGTGCGGCGTGAAGACGAGATCGTAGCCGTGGCGAAGCAGCTCCGCGCGCAGCCAGTCTTCCATCTGCTTGCGAATGATGCCGCCCTTGGGATGCCAGAAGATCAGGCCGGGCCCGGCTTCGTCCTGGATGCTGAAGAGATCGAGTTCCGCGCCGAGCCTGCGATGGTCGCGGCGTTTCGCTTCTTCGAGGCGGTGAAGGTATTCGTCGAGCTCCTTCTGATCCACGAAGCACGCGCCGTAAATCCGCTGCATCTGCGGATTGCCTTCCTGGCCCTTCCAGTAGGCGCCCGCGACGTTCATCAGCTTGAACGCCTTGATCCGCCCGGTCGAAGGGATGTGCGGGCCGCGGCAAAAGTCGATGAATTTTCCGGTCGTGTAAAACGACACCATCGGCTCCACGGCCTTTTCCTCGACCAGCTCGCATTTGAATTCCTGGTTGCTCTTGCGATAGAGCTCGAGCGCCTCGGGCTTGGGGATCAGCTTGCGCTCGTTCGGAATGTCCTTCGCGGCAAGCTCGCGCATCCTGGCCTCGATCTTTTCGAGGTCTCCGGGCGTGAACGGCTGGTCGCGCAGGAATTCGTAGAAGAAACCGGTTTCGATCGGCGGGCCGACGCCGAGCTTCACGTTGGGATAGAGTTCGAGCACTGCGGCGGCGAGCAAGTGCGCCGCCGAGTGGCGGAACACCTGCACCGCGTCGGGATCCTTGGCCGTCAGGATCGAGAGCTTTACGTTGTGGTTGAGCGGGAGCGAGAGATCGACAAGCTCGCCATCGGCGCGCGCGACGAGCGCATCCTTGGCGAGGCGCGGCCCAATCTGGCTCGCGACCTGCGCCGCGGTTGTGCCGCTGGGCACCTCGCGTGTCGAGCCGTCCGGCAGCGTGATTTGAATTGTCGCCATTTTGTTTTGGTCTGGCCCTTGAACCGTGTCGATTAGAGCGAGTCCCGCACCTGTGTTTTCAGCGATTTAGCGCCATTTCTAATCGCCACAGTGTCGATTAGAAATGCAGGGGCCGCGCGCCGAGCGGTGAATGAGGCGGCCGCCTCGCGACTTGCTGCTCCCGAATTTTTCGCTTTCGACATCGTGTAAAACCGCAAATTACCCTAGCACGATCCTTTGGCGATTTCATCCGGTTGTTGGTGTAAGGAATTGCGTCTCCACCTTGACTTGATTTCGGAAGGGGACCTATATGAGAACCCAGTAGTTGAGGAGGACAACATACGGAGAACACGATCGGCCGCAATCGGAAATAGCGAGGAATCGGCGCGTCTTGCAGGAAGCCGGGCTCAGAAACGAGCCGGCCTCGGAAAGGGAGGCATTCAGAGATGAGTTCGCAGCCCGGCGGGAATAAGCGCGAGATAGCAGTGGCTGAAGTGATTCCATTGATCGATCTCGTGAATTACCAAGAAGGAGCCGTTGTCAGCCGGACGATCGTGCACCGGCCTACCGGAACCGTCACGTTGTTCGCATTCGATGAAGGCCAGGGCCTGAGCGAGCACACAGCCCCCTTCGATGCCCTGGCTCACGTCCTAGAGGGCGAAGCGGAAATCACGGTTTCCGGCAAGCCGCTGCCAACAAAGGCTGGCGGAGCGGTACTCATGCCCGCACAGCAACCTCACGCCGTAAAAGCGGTCACAAGATTCAAGATGCTGTTGACCATGATCCGCTCCGCGTGACTTGGCGAAGTTAGACGCGGGCTGCGAGCGTGCGGGGCGCGGTGGTCATGGTGCGGCGGGGATTTGGCCGTGGAAGGGGTCGGCGCCGATGGTGCCAACAAGCTCTTCGAGGTAGGTGCGGGAACTGACGCGCGTCAACTGCGCGCGGGCGAGAGCGTAGCGGCTCTCGAAATCGATGTCGTCCCGAGGCGGAAACTCCTGCTCGGCGAGACGAAATTCCTCGAGCGCGCGGACGTGGCGATGCCACAGCGCGATATCCCGCTCCTGCTTGACGCGCAGGCGCTCCTGATACCAATCGCTCGCGAGCAACGCTTCGCGCGCGAACATGCCGCGGATTTCCGGATGTTCCACTCCCATGCCGAAGTACGAGCCGTGCGCCATGATTTCGAGCAGGGCGCGGAGCGGCGGGCACGCCGCTTCCACGCTGCCGTCCTCGAAGTAGTTCATCGCGACGCGGCGCTGCGTTTCGACGATGGCGCCGACGCCCGCGCAGAACATCTCCAGGTCCTGTAGCTCCGGCCGCAGCAATTCCAGCGGGAATACGGAGTCCGGCGTCTCGAAAATTCGCCCGAGAAAATGATCGACGAAGAGCGTGCTGACGCGATACCCGAGGCGGCTCGCCAGGACGGTGCGGCCCTCGAACGTGAAATCCTCGATCTTCTCCAGATACCCGCTGTCGATGAGGAAACGCGGGTCGCGTTCGGCCACTCGCATGCGGCACCAGATCTCGGGCACCAGCAGGCTGACGTCGTGATCGACGCGGAAATGCGGGCCGATGTATCCGGCGGAGGTGGTGAAGCCCGTATCGCCGGTGAGGATCGCGGAAACGAGCGCGTTGTTCAGATCGACGACGGGCCAGAGCGCGTTGAAAGGGCCTTTGGTCAGCGCGCCTTCGCTGCCGAAGCCGGTGGTGGCGGGCGATTTGCCGGTAAGGCTCGAGATGAACTCCATGAACAGCTCCGGCAACTCCTGAAAATGGATCGGGCCGTAGACCGCCAGCGGCGGCAGACCGATGGCGGCGTCCGGCGGGCTGTTCCGGCGCCCCGCGAGCACGGCGTTGACCGGAAAGTGGACCGGCCTCCCGGCGGGAATATCGCGCTCGAGGCGCGCGGCGATTTCGGCGAGATACGTTTCGCGCGGCGCGGTGAGGTCCGGCCGCCTCTGCAAGTAGCGCGGATTCTGCGAAGGCTTGCCGTTAACCATGCGCGGGTGCGAGGAGGCGACGACAAATCCGCCGGAGCCCGCGCCGGACTCGCCGGAGGCAAAATCCTCGAGAAGGCGTTTCATCGGATCGCTGTACCGGTCGAACTCGACGATGTGATCGACGAGAGCGCGGACCTGCTCGTGCGTGAGCGGCTCGTAATTCGAGATGAATGTGCCGGGGCTGGCCATGTCCGTTTCGGCCTGCCAGTCGACGCCGGGGCGAATGGCCTCGTCCGGGCGCTGGAAGAGCAGCGTCTCGCAGTTGGCGACCAGCTTGACGCTCTCGTTCTTGAACTCGCGGTCGAGGTCGTTGAGGCTGGCACGCGGCAGGACGACGGAGGCGGTGATGTCGTCTTCGACCTGCACCTTTTCGGCGGGATAGAAATCGGGGCGCAGCTTGTAGATGCGCCACGCGCCGTCGCGGTCGTAGCCGATGCGCAGGTAGTTGCTGACGAGCGGCTCGTTTTCGAACTTGAGCTCGTGCCCGAGGTAGCCGTTGATGCGGTCCACGGTAAAGTGCTCGCGCCAGTCGTCGCCCCATTCGGGGCGGTAGTAGCGCTTGACGGTGAAGAGGAGCTGGCGCGTGGTCTGCGGCAGTTGCTTCACCCATTCGTTGTGGTCGTCCGTGTAGTCGGGCGAGGGCGTGAACAGGCGGATCACCGAGCCGAGCGAGCGTTCCGGGCTGAGGATCGGCCGCCGGGAGCGCTGATCGGGCGGGCGCGACTTGTAGATCGCGGAGAAGTCGCGCTTCAGGATCTCGCCGATCTTTTCCATGTCGCTGCGGTAGTCGCGGACGTACACGGGTCCCTTCAGGAGCGCGTTGGCGATCGACTTGGAGATCTCCGACTTGCCTCCGCCGGAAACGGTGCACGGCTTGTGGCACAGCGTGCCTCGCGGGCGCGACCCGATCAGCCTCCAGGCTTTGCCGGAAAGCTGCTTTTCGAGGCGAATGCGGAAACCGGACGGAAGGATGTAGACAGCCCTGGGGCGGAGAGTCAATTGCTGCGTGCGGCCGTCGTGCTGCCAGCGGACGAAGCCGTCGCGCAGCGTGAATGCCGAGGCCTCCGGGACGTAGTAAACGTCCGGGTAGCGGCGATCGATCGCGTAGCCTTCCGGCTTGCGCTCGACCAGCTCGCCGAGCAGATGCATTCCCTGCTCGAAGGACGCTTTCTTGAGGCTGACGGTGCGGTCGGCGTAAAACTCCTGGCCCAGCACGTACGTCGCGAAGGCGATGGCGCCGCCGGCGTGCTCTTCCTCGCTGAGGCCGAAAAGGTTGGCGGCGAAGCTGATCTGCGTTTTCACTTCCTTCTTGCAGTAGCCGTAGTAGTTGTCCGCAAGGATGGTAACCATCACGCCGCGGCGATCGCGGCAGCAGATTTTGAAGGCGGCACCCTCGTTGTAGAGCTCGTCCGGATCGCGCCAGCACATTCCGTCGCGGCGCTGCCGGTCGGTCGCGTCGTCCGCGTGCGGCAGGCCGAGCGCGGCCTTTTTCATTCCCACTAGGTGAGGCGCGAGAATCACGCAGCCCGTGTGGCCCGTCCAGTGCGCCACGTCGAGCGCGGCGTCATTTTCGGGAAGATGCGGGTCACCGCCGTTGCCGAAGATCGATTCGACGAAATCCAGGTTGCTGACCAGGCTGCCGGGCGCGAAAAGGCGGGTTTCCATCGACTTGGCCGCGTCCGTTCCCGTGGCCGGACATACCAGCGGGCGCAACAACAGCGAAACGAACAGGCGCGCCGGCTCGCCCTGGGCCGCGGTGAACGGCAGCGTCAGCACGTCGGGCGGCGGGCGCAGGGCGGCGGCGAGCAGCGCCGCAAACGTCTTCTTCGGGACAGCTTGTTTGTCCGCGGGAATCGGGAAGCCGCCCTCGGCGATATGAAATACGCCCCGCGTGGTGCGGCGGTCGCTTGCCGGATTGTGCAGCACGCCCTGCGGCACGCGATACGAGCGCAAATAGGGCGACGAAAAGCTCTGCGCATCCGGCGGCAAGGACAGCGTGCGGGCCAATCCGGCGCGGTCGAGAACAAAGGTGCTGGCGGGCAGGCGGGGCGCACCCTCCGGACAGCAATCGGCCAGGTACTCGTCGAGAAAGGCTTGAATGCGGGTGTCGGCGGGGCACAGATACTTCCCGAGCAGCCTCTCCTTCTGATAGTGGCTGCGGAGCAGCGGGCTGGCTATTTGCAGGAATGGAGCGTCGGCGACGCTTTTCCCGGATGATTGCCCAAGCGCGGCAAGCTTCAGGTGGAGATACTGGACGAGTTCAAGCGCAGCTTGAGGCGTGGCCATTTTCGCATCCTAGCCCCCCACCCCACGTTCGCCTTCCCCCAATTGCGGCACAAGGAGTCTACCAAAAAATGCCGCGGCGGCGTTCAAGGAATGATACTAGGATGAGAACATGAAAAAGTCGGGCGCGAGCCAGGGCCAGTCGGCATCGGAGCTCATCTCGAAAGGAATCGCCGAACTCGGGGACTGGCGCGGGGAAACCCTCGGCAGAATGCGCAAGCTCATCAAGGAAGCAGACCCGGACGTCGTCGAGGAGTGGAAGTGGATGGGCACTCCGGTTTGGTCGCACGACGGCATCATCTGCACTGGCGAATCCTACAAGAAGGTCGTGAAGCTTACCTTCTCCAAAGGCGCGTCTCTGAAGGATCCGGCCCGTCTCTTCAACTCGAGTCTCCACGGAAACGCACGCCGCGCGATCGACATCCACGAAGGAGAAGAAGTTGACGAGTCCGCCTTCAAGGCGCTCGTTCGCCAAGCGGTCGCCCTCAACCGTTCTGGCAAGTCGAAACGTTCGAAGAAAGCGAAGTCCTAAGGGATTCCGCCCCTGAACAGGTCCGACATCGGGGTGACGGAGGTGTCGTTCCGCCCGAGCGTACCCAGATTGAAGATGGCCTCTAGATTGGTCCAAGACTTGATAGCGCCGGGCAGGCCGCGCGGAAAATGAGTGGCAACCAATCGGCTCGGTGTGTTATCCACACCACGTGCGTTTGAATGGAGGATGATCCGTGGGCAAATTCTGGGGCGGCCTGATTGTGGGACTGATTCTTTTTCCGCTGCTCGGGGCGATCTACTTCCTGGGCGGCTTTGCGCCGGTGGCGGTATCCGACCATCCGTTCCCGCTGGAGGCGTTGATTGCCGGAGGCTCGCTGCATGCGCGAATCAGCCGCGAGGCCCCGAAGCGCGACCTTTCCAGCTTTACTCCCGCCGACATCGTCGCCGGAGCGCAGGCGTACCGCAAGGGCTGCGCCGGTTGCCATGGCTTGCCGGACCAGACTCCCGGCTTTCCGGAGCCTAAGTTGTATCCGTCGCCTCCGCTGCTCTTCACGCCCGATGGGTACGTGACGGACGATCCGGTCGGCGTGTCCTACTGGAAGATCAAGAACGGCATCCGCCTCACAGCCATGCCGAGTTTCGGAGCCGTATTGAAGGACGACGAGATGTGGCAGATCGCTGCCCTGCTCGCGAGCGCCGACAAACTGCCTCCCGAGGCGCTCGACGCGCTGAAGCAGCCGCTCTTCCCGCCGCCTCCGCCGCCGAGCGCGACGGCTGCTCCCGGCGCGCCGAAGGAGGCTGCGCCGTCCGGTGCCCAACCAAAGCCGTAGGGTAATTCAAAAATCGACGTGGAAGCGCATGGTGGGAACCGTGACCGGCCCGCGGTCCTGGTTGTAGCCGGGATTGTTGACGTGCTGCAAATCGAATGACGCGAAGAAGCCGCGCCAGAGGTGCGCGGTGTAGAAGCCCTCGAAGATCTTTTCCGGGCCGTAGGTGAGGCCGCCGTCGCCGAGCAGGAAACCCAGTCCGCCGAGCGCCAGATACTGCTGATGCGCGGCGACGATCCCGTTGGCGACGAAGACGGCCCCGGCGCGATCGTTGCGCCGATGCCAGGCGGCGCCCGTCGTGAAGCCGCCGAGCTCCAGCGTGCGGTCATCCTCCGTATAAGCGAAGGATTCGTTGCGGCCGTCGCTCCAGCCGAGGCGGCCGAAGACGCCGATCTGCGAAGTGATCTCCTGCTCGAAGTTCAGCCCGAAGCCGTATTTGTGGCGTCCCTGCCGGCGCGTGAAGATGATGTCGGGCGTGGGCGTCTCGTGGTCGAGATATTCTGCAATCGCCTCGCGGTAATTGCCCATGTCGGCGTGATTGAGATAGCCGAGCAGGCGCACGGTACCCGCGCGATGCGCGATGAGTTTGGTCCGCGCCTCGAATTCGAGGTTTTCCGCGCGCGCTCGCGCGATGTCCGCATCGAGATGGATCCCGTTCGCAACTTTCGGCATCAGCCCTTCGGCGAAGCGCGCCGTCCACCAGTGATCGTCGTATTCGAGGAGCACGCCGTCGGTGTAGCCGCGCGTGTTGGCGGCGTAGTCGTACGCGCCGTTGTTGTCGACCGTCCAGTTCAGGAACTGGAGGTGACTGTCCGAGCCCCAGGTGTTCAGATCGAAGAAATCGGCCAAGTCGAACTTACCCAAGCGAAATTCGATCCGGCGCGCGGGGAGGGATGTAGCAAGATGAAGCTCGTCGCGGTCGGCTTCGATGCGCTCATCGCCGAGCGGAATGACTTGCCGCAACATAACTCGCGCAATGTAGGGGTCCTGACTGAGGGTCGTGTTGCGCACGACATCGAGATTCGTGATACCGGCGAGTCCGAGGGCATTGCTGAGGCCGTGGCCGCCCGCGCTTTCGATATCGAGGAAGACTTCGGTGGTGGGCGTGAGCTCGTAGCCGAGATAGAGCGTATAGACCTTGGAGGTTGCGTTTTCGCCTACGGGCCGCAGGCTGTTCGGTCCGCTGTATTTCGCCGGAAACGCCCCGTGCCACTGCAAGACGATGTTCGCTTGTCCGGAAATCCAATAGCGGCTCGACTCGGAATGAGGGAACAGCGTCAGCGTATCGCTTGCGCCGGCATCGTCCGCATTCGGCTCGGCGGGCGCGTTCGGTTGCGTGCCCGTCTGTTCGGTTTGCGTGCTCGACCAAGACGTCTTATCGGCGGCTTGATTTTGCGCCGGGGCCGAAGCTTGAGCGCGCGCGAAATTCGGCGCCCCGGCGCACACGAACAGCGCGCAGAAAATCCGCGGCGCGAGTTGAGCAATTCGTCGCATGGCTCGTCGGAAGAAGTGCTTTTGGGGAACCGCGCTCAATGAACCGGAAGTAGAACATGCGGCGGCGCCCGCCTCACGTTAAAAGACCGTTAAAAAGCCTTCGGGTTCGAACTGCGATTTCCATATACTCGAATCGCCTCGGAAAGATTCTGGATTCGGGCTCGATGGTTTGATACTATACCCCCCTAGGGTAGTCAAGAAAAATGTCGCACTTGTCGCGCGAAAAACTCGATCTGGTAACCCGGACCAAGAAGGTCATCGGGCAGTTGGAAAGCGTCCTGCGCGGTCTGAACGACGACGAGCAGTGCGCCGACGTGCTTCAGCGCCTGGCCGCGGCGCGTGGAGCCATCAACAGCCTGATGGGAGAATTGCTCGAAGACCACATCCGCAACCACATGCCGCGCAATTCGAAGTCCTCCGAAGAAGCGGCGGACGACGTGATCGAGATCGTCCGCACGTACCTCAAATAGATTCGAAACGGCGAGAGCGAGTCACACTCCGGCGCTACTGATGCGCGGTCGGCATCACGAGCTTTTCGACCACCGGCACGGGAAGCGGCCCCTGGTCGAGCACGAGGTCGTGGTACTTCAGCATGTTGAAGTTCTTCCCCGCCGCTGCCTGATAGTCTTTGCGAAGTTTGAGCCACGCGCGCAAGCCGACGTAGTACGTCGGCAGTTGCGTCGAGCTGAGCTTCGCGCGCAGCAGCTTCCCGTCGGCTTCCGCCTGCGTCTGGAACGTGTCCTTCGTCATCAGGTCCATCGCCTGCGCGTCCGTCATCCCCATGGTCTGCATGCGGACGTCGAGAATCGTGTTGGCGAGCAGGCGCAGCCGGATCTTGCGCATCATCATGCGGAACCGCGGATCGTTGTTGAGAAAACCTTCGTCCATCATCACCTGCGCGCCGTATTCCGCCCAGCCTTCGATGTAGGCGCCGTTACCGAAAAGCGAGAGCAGGAGGCGCCGCGATTCGGGCTGGATGTCGTTCAGGTGCTCCATCTGGACGTAGTGTCCCGGCAGGGCCTCGTGGAGCGAAAGCCACTTCAGCGTGTAGTTGTTGTACTCGCGCAGCTTCGATTCGGCTTTCTCGTCCGGCGTTTTCGGATCGATCGGAGTCACCCAGTACTCGGCCTCCGCCTGCGGCTCGAGCGCCGGAGCGCTGTGGAACCCGGCCACGGAATAGATGCCGCGCATGAACGGCGGCGTCGGGATCACTTTCAGGTTGTCGCGCGTGGGCAGCGAGACGATCTTCTTCTCGCGAATGAACTGCTTGATGCTTTCGAGGTCCGCCTCGATGGCCGGCTGGAGCTGGTCGCGGCGGGGATGCTCCTCCGAAATTTTGTCCAGCACCTCGCTGATGATCTTGTTTTCGCGGTCGCGGCCGGTGAGATCGGAATGATCGCCGTGCGACGGGTACATCTGCGCGTGCATCGGCAGCGCGAGTTGCAGCATTTCCGCGCGCACCGCCTTGAGTTCCGCCTCGGCGTCCGCGAGAAGCTGCTCCGGCGTGACGTCCGTTTCCATCACCAGCCGGAATTTCTCGTCGTACAGCGGGTTGCCGAGCCGCCACGTGCGGTTCGTGGGCCGCTTGCCCAGATCGTCCTGAAGCCATTTGCTGAAATCGTTCAGCGCGGCGATGGCCGGCGGCGCGACCCGGTCGTACTGCGCTTTCAGTGTCGGATTCTGGCCGATTTCCTGTGCAACGGTGTCATGGACCATGATGACGTTGCCGCTGTTTTCGTCGATGGCGGTTTTGACGAAAATCGGGTCCGCATCGCTCAGATACGTCTTCACCTGGTCGAGCAGGTGCGGAATCTGGCTGACGCGCGACAGCACGTGGCCGAGGCGCACGTCGTGCGGCGCGTAGTCTTGCGTCAGCGGCAGAAAAAGCGCGTTGCCGATCAATTCGACGGCCACGGTCGGGTTGTGGCGATAGTTCTGTATCTTGTCGAATTCGAGCAGGTTAAGCCCGATCTGATCGTCGATGAGCTGCCAGTCGGCGGCGTCCTGCGGCCCGAGCGACGAGGGGGCCGTCTCGCGGCGGAATCGCTCGCGCCAGCCCGCGTAAAACGCGCGCTGCTCGGTCATCGACTGCGAGCTCATGTCGTCGAGCAGCGCGTCGAGCTCGATCGTCTTGCCCGTCTTCGGATCGGCGTGCTTGTGGTATCCCGCCGAGGACGCCGTTGTCGGCGAAAGCGCGAGCGACTCCTTCATGAACCGGTCGCTCAGCTCGGCAAATTTCTGCGACGCCGGGGTCGCATTGGCTGGCGGATTCGCGCCGCGTGGCGTCGAGGGCAGGAGTGGCATGAGTATCAGCGCGCCAAGCGTCGCGCAGACGAACGTCGCGGTTCCAAGTGACATGATTTGATCTCCTGAGTCAGCTTCGCCCCGCGCGCCAGTGTACACCAGCCACTGGGGTTCGGCGGTGGAAGGGCGCAGCACTCGTACTACCCCGATTGGCGGCGGAATGCCCGAGCGCGCGGACCTCAACGCCCGCGCTTCGCTTGCATATTGACATTCGGGCTGCGGGTGAGTAGCGTTTAGGCATGCGTTGCCATCTGCACATGACGAGCGTCCAGGGCTGTTGTTGTCCCTGTTGTACGACGCCGGCGTGTGGCGGATAGCGCTAGTCCTTACTGTAGATTAGCCTTTATCCCAAACCTGCCGACCGGAAACGACGGCGGGTTTTTTCGTTATTGAGGCAAATTTAGATGAAAGTTTCGAACTCAGAATGGGCCGCCCAGCTTGCCGGCAAAATGCCGGAAGCGCTGGCGCGCGAAATCGACGTCTTCGAAACGGAAATCGCGCTGCGCAAGCAGGGCAAGCTGGACGAGCGCCTCTTCGCCGAAACGCGCCTTCGCCGCGGAACCTACGGCCAGCGCTACGACAACGGGCAGCGGCACGACGGCCAAAAAGTCCAGGAGATGAAATATCCCTCGGGCGAGTTGACGAAAGGCCCAAGCACGATGTGGGACGCCCCGGGAATGCAGCGGATCAAGATTCCCGGCGGCGGATTGAACGCCGAGCAACTCGAGACGATGGCCGACCTGGCCGAGGAGTACTCGGACGGCATCGCGCACGTCACCACGCGCCAGGATTTTCAGCTCCACTACATTCACATCGACGACACGCCCAGCCTGATGCGCCGGCTCGCCGCCGCGGGCATCACGACCCGCGAGGCTTGCGGAAACTCCGTCCGCAACGTGACCGCTTGCCCCTACGCGGGCGTCTGCCCCGACGAGACGTTCGACGTCACGCCGTATTCCCGCGCGCTTGCGCGATTCCTGCTGGGACATCCCGATTGCCAGAATTTCGGCCGGAAGTTCAAGCCGGCGTTCAGCGGCTGCGCGCAGCACGCGTGCGGCCTGACGAGTCTGCACGACATCGGCTTCATCGCGGTCAAGCGCGTCGAGAACGGCCAGGAAAAAATCGGATTCGAGACATATGTGGGTGGCGGACTGGGCGCCGTGCCTTATATGGCCAAGCTGTTCGATTCGTTCGTACCTGTGGAAGAGATTCTGCCGCTCACGCAGGCCGTCGCGCGCGTTTTCGGACGGCTCGGCGAGAAAAAGAATCGGGCCCGCGCACGCATCAAGTTCCTGGTGCAGGATCTCGGCATCGAGAAGTTCCGGGAACTCGTGCTCGAAGAGCGCAAGACTCTGGCGCACGACCCGCGCTGGACCGAGTACATCGCCGCCGCCCTGCGAGAGCAGGAAGCGCCGCTCAATCCGGGCGGCGAATGGCCTGAGACGGCCTCCGACGCTTTCAAGCGCTGGCTCAAGTCGAACACCCGCACGCAAAAGCAAAAGGGCTACGTGACCGTCACGATTGCGTTGCCGCTGGGCGATATCACCTCGCCGCAACTCCGCGCCCTTGCCGACATCGTCCGCCGATTTACGAAAGAAACGATTCGCACCACGGTCGAACAGAATTTCGCACTTCGCTGGGTCAGCCAGAGCGATCTGCCCGCGCTTTACGAAGCGCTCGAAGCCGCGGAGCTCGCCGCGCCCGGCGCCGGCACCATCGTGGACATCGTGTCCTGCCCCGGCACCGACACCTGCAAGCTTGGGATTTCGTCGTCGCGCGGCCTCGCCGCGGAACTGCGGAAACAGCTCGCCGAGAAAAGTTTTGAAATGGATGAGGCCGTCGAGAATCTGCACATCAAGGTCAGCGGCTGCTTCAATAGTTGCGGCCAGCACCACGTGGCCGACCTCGGCTTTTACGGCGTCAGCCGCAAAGTCGGCGGATACGCCGTGCCGCATTTCCAGGTGGTTCTCGGCGGCGAGTGGGAACACAACGCCGGTTCTTACGGCCTGCCCGTCGCGGCGATCCCGTCGAAAAATATCCCGCAAGTGGTCACGCGCCTGACGGGGCGCTACGTCTCCAACCGGACGAACGGCGAAACGTTCAAGGAATTCGTCAAGCGCATCGGCAAGGCGGAATTGAAAGCCGTCCTCGACGATCTGGCGCGCCCTCCGGCCAACGATCGCTCGTTCTTCAGCGACTGGGGCGATCCCCGCGAATACTCGATCGAAGACATCGGCAAGGGCGAATGCGCGGGCGAAGTCGTGTCGTCGGTGGAATTCGATCTCGCCGCCGCCGAGCGCGAACTTTTCGAGGCGCAGTTGGCCTTCGAGAAGGGCCAGATCGACCAGGCCGGCGACGTCGCGTACAACTCCATGCTGCACGCGGCGAAGGCGCTCGTGAAGATCGGCAACGCGAATATTTCCGACGATTCCGATCAGATCGTCTCCGAATTCCGCACGCGCTATTACGATACGCAGAAATTCTTCGATCCGTTCGCCGGCGGGAAATTCGCGCAGTACCTCTTCGCCGCGCACGACAAGGCCCGCAATAAAACAAAGGACCCGCGCACGCTCGATTCGACGCGCTACCTGATCGACGAATCGCAGCTTTTCATCGACGCGGCGCACGCCTGCTACAACCGCCTGGGGACGGCGGTGGGCGTCTAGCGCCCGTCCCCATGGCTGCCGCGCGCGTGAAGCTCCAGCACGTCAACGTCAAACTTCTCGTCAACGATCCGGCGGGCGTCGATCTCGAGCCGCTGATCCCGATCTTCCATTCGTGGATTTCGGGCCGCGTGTTCGAGGAGATGCTGCTCGACATCGCCGACTACCGCCACGTGCCCAGCGGCCCGGGCGTCGTCCTGATCGGCCACGAGGCGGATTACAGCGTGGACAACACCGGCAACCGCCTCGGCGTTCGCTACAACCGCAAGGCGGCGCTCGATGGCGACAGCCAGGATGCCCTGCTGCAAGCCGCGCGCGCGGCGCTCACCACGTGCCAGCGCCTGGAAGAAGAGCCGCGCCTCGGCGGCAAGCTGCGCTTCAACGGCCGGGAAATCGAGGTGTTCGTGAATGACCGCCTCGTGGCACCAAACACCGCCGCGACATTCGAGGCGGCCCGTCCGGATTTAGAGGCGTTTGCGCAGAAGCTCTTTCGCGCCGACAAATATTCGTTGACCTACGAAAGCAGCTGCGATCCTCGCAGCCTTTTCAGCGTGTCGCTGAAATCCTCGCGTCCATTCGCCGTCGCCGATCTGCTCAAAAACCTCGCTTCATAGCCTTTAGCCGCGGGCGAGGGCGGCGAGGACGCGGTTCGGCGTCAGCGGGAACTCGAGCATGTGCACGCCGGTCGCGTCGAAGAACGCGCATGCGATCGCGCCCGCCGCCGCGGCCATCACCTCCTCGCCCGCGCCGGTCGATTTCTGATCGAGCCGCTGCACGACGACCGGCGTCACTTCGGGGCATTCCTCGAATCGCAGGATCGGGTAGCTGTTCCAGTCGAGGCTGGTGACGTTCGTCTTGTTGAACGTCACTTCCTCGAGCAGCATGCGGCTCGCGGTCTGCACCAGTTGCCCGCTGATCTGGTTTTCGATGAACGCCGGATTCACGGCGAGGCCCGCGTCAATCGCGCCGTACATATGTTTTACGGAAACCTTGCCGGTTTCCTTATTCACTTCGATTTCGGCGACCGCGCCGCCATAGGAAGTGAGATGCGTGCCCAGCCCGATCCCGCGCCCGCGCACGATCTTCTCGCCTGACAATTGCGATGCCGGCGGCCTCGGCGCCCAATTCGCCGCCTTCGCGGCCGCATCGAGGACGCCCATCCAGCGCTCGTTCGTGATGTTGCGCTTCCGAAACTCGTACGCATCGATCCCCGCCCGCCGCGCGAGCTCGTCGATGGTCTGCTCCGACGCGAACGAGAACGAAAGATCGAGCGGCGACCGCAGCCACGCGCCCCGCAGGTAGTTCATCCCCGGCACATGATGATTCACGAGCCGCACGTTCGGAATGTCGTACATGCCGCCGCAGTCCGAGGGGTTCACCATCTGCGCCGCGCCGTCGCGCCATTCCGAAGCCGGCGTGCCCAGCGCGAGCTGCGCCGAAGTTTCCACCGCGCTCCAATTGTGGTGCCAGCCGTGGTATTCGTACGCGACGAGCTTGCCGTTCGCGTCCGCCGCCGCGCGAATCTCGCCCACGTGCGCCGGGCCGTACAGATCCCAGCCGTGCTCGTCCCAGCGCATGAACTGCAGCCGCACCGGCTTGCCCGCGAGCTGCGAGAGAATCGCCGCCGCCTGCGCCACGTCGTCGTAGCAACTGTGGCCGTAGGTGCCCGAGCCTTCGTAATACTGCACGCGCACCTTCGGCGCGGACAGCCCCAGCACGCCCGCCAGCGTGTTGCGCGTGGCGTAGACGTCCTGCGTCGAGCAGATCAGCAGCGCCGAATCCGGCTTCACGTCCGCCAGCGCGCAGTTCGGGCCGAACGGCGCGTGTGCCTGATACGGCCCGCGATAGTTCTGCGCGAAGACATGCTTCGCGCCGCCGATCGCGCCCGCTACGTCGCCGCGCTCGAGCACCACGCGGTCGCCGGTCTTTTCCGCGCGCATCGCCGCGTAGACGCCGTCGCTGCCCGGCAAGACGGCCGGAATGTCCCACGTGATTTTCAGATCGCGCGCGGCGCGCACCGCGTCCCACTCCGTGTCCGCCACCACGCCGACGAAATCGCCCTTCCGCAGCACGCGCGCACCCGCGATGCCGGCGATCGAGCTTTCGTCGATGCTCGCTACTTTCGCTCCCGCGCCGTAGGCGGCCTGCCCGCGCGGCCGCACGACGCGCCCGTGGACCATCCCCGGCAGCCGCAGGTGCTGGACGTAGACGTACTTGCCGCTGACTTTGTCCGGGATGTCGTTGCGCGGCGCACGCGCGCCCACCAGCTTGTATTCCGACACCGGCTTCGGCGTCGCCTTTCCGGTGAACGCGAGGTTGAACTGCTTGTCGCCGATCAGCTCGCCGTAGGTGACGGACGCTGCTTCGCCGGCCATCCCTCCGACGGTTACGACGCCGTTCGACACTGTGAGCCGCTCGACGGGCGCGCCCAATTTTTTCGACGCCATTTCGAGCAAAGCTTGCCGCGCCTCGGCCGCGGCGGTGCGAATCGCCGGGCTGCCGCGCGCGATCGACGAGCTCGAGTACGTCCCGCCCTGGTTCGGCGTGACGTTCGTGTCGAGGCGCACGGTGCTCACCTGGCTCATGTCGAGGTCAAGCTCCTCCGCCGCGATTTGCAGCAGCGAGGTCGTCGAGCCTTGCCCCAGTTCGACGTAGCCGATGTACACCGTCGCGGTATTGTCCGCGTGGATCGCAAGCCAAGTGTCGATCTGCTTGGGATCGGGCGGACCCGCTGCGGCACCCCGTGTCGCGGTCGGTGTTCCCTGCGCCAGAAGCGCGTCAGGCATCATGCCGCGCATGGAGAAGCCAATCACCAGCGCTCCGCCCGCTTTCAGGAATTCGCGGCGTTCCAAAATTTTGGCAGATAGGAGAGCTGGCTTCACGCTGCTCATCGCGCCACCTCCGCCGTCTGCTCATCGTTCGCCGCGTGGAGCGTGCCGCTCATCATCTGCGCCGCCCGCTGTATGGCCTTGATCACGCGCGGGTAGCTTCCGCAGCGGCACAGGTGCCCGTTCATCGCCGTGCGGATTTCCGCTTCGGTCGGCTGAGGGGTCTTGGCGAGCAGCTCGGCCGCCTGGACGATCATGCCGTTGAAGCAGTAGCCGCACTGCACCGCCTGCTCGTCGATCATCGCCTGCTGCACGGGATGGAGCGCGGGCGCCTTGGCGAGCTTTTTCTGCCTGGCGTACCAGTGCGGCAGGCCTTCGAGCGTCGTCACGGACTTGCCCGCCACCGCCGAAACCGGCGTCACGCACGAGCGTATTTCCGCGCCGTCCAGCAGCACCGAACACGAGCCGCACTGCGCCAGCCCACAGCCGAATCGCGGCCCCTGAAGCTGTAGCTCGTTCGAGAGGACATACAGCAGCGGCGTGTCCGGCGCCGCGCTCACTTCGTACGCCCGCTCGTTCACCCGTATCTTCAGCTTGCTCGCCATCTCATCCCCCTCGGCAATTACGCAAAACCGGGACCGCCATTCTGAGCCCGATGCCTAGGATGAAGAATATTTCTTCTCCCTGGTTCCCGCCGCTCGATAGAGAGGTTATCACGTCATGTCAAGGGCGTCGCTTGCGTCCGCCGCGGCGGTTACAAGATTTCGCCGCCACCGCTCGATGACGTCCAAGGCCGGATCGAATTCACGAGCTGGTCCTTGTGCCACTAGCTCAGCCGGCGTATTTTGCAGCATGCAAGTCAGGATCCTACAGCAACACAATTGGCGCGCGTTGCCGGGAGCTAATTCCCAGCCGAGAAGTTGAGCCATATCCAGGACGAAGTGAACGCTGTGGGATAATCTCAGGATAATGCGCGCTTCTCCACATCTGCGAGAACCGGACCGTGCCCTTATGTTGCGGTATGCCAGGCAGCCAGGGTTCGTCCTTTTGCGCGATGGGTCATCCTGGCGACTCTATCGAGACCCGAAAGAGATTCTCGTCGCCACAGACGTCGAGTCACTCACGCAATCCCTGTCTCGAATTGAGCAGCACGTGAAACAGGGCGGAGAAGCAGCCGGAGTCCTGCGGTACGAGGCGGGATATGCCATGGAACCGCGCCTACGCCCATTGCTCAAGCGAGCGTCCGGCCCTCTCGCATGGTTTGGTCTATACAAGACTTGCACTATCTGCAAAGGCCTCTCGTTCCTGGAAGACGCCCCGGACACACTTCTTCACGCCTCCAAGCCATCGACAGGTCGCAGCAAATACCACGCCAAGCTCGCGGCCATTCGGCGGCTTATTCAAGCTGGAGAGGTGTACCAGATCAATTTCACAACGCGAGTACGGCTCCAGGCGAAGTACGACGCCTGGAAACTCTTCGGTGCATTATTCCGCCGGCATCCCGTGCCCTATGCCGCGTTCCTCAACGCCGGCGCCGAGCAAATTGTCTCTCTCTCGCCGGAGCTGTTTTTCCAAATCGATCGCGGGCACATCACGGTCAAGCCGATGAAAGGGACGGCGCCTCGCGGGCGGCTGCTCGAAGACGACATGATCTCGGCGGAAGAGTTGCGCACGAGTCCAAAAAATCGCGCTGAAAACGTAATGATCGTGGATCTCATGCGAAATGACCTTGGGCGCATTTGCCGCACGGGATCCGTCGAGACGCCGAAACTGTTCGAGGTGGAGCGGTATCCCACCCTGTGGCAGATGACTTCGACGGTCGAGGGGGAATTGATCGAAGGGTGCACGGTGGAATCCATCGTGCGGGCTCTTTTCCCCTCGGGCTCCGTCACCGGCGCTCCCAAGATTCGCGCGATGGAACATATTGCCGCGCTCGAAGACTCACCCCGCGGAGTCTACACCGGCGCAATCGGCTTCTTTGCTCCTAAGCGCGCCGGTTTTAGCGTAGCGATCCGGACCATAGCGCTGCATAAGACAAACGGAACGATGGGAGTGGGCGGCGGCATCACCTACGATTCGGTTGCGTCAACGGAGTGGGAAGAATGCCAGTGGAAAGCCGCGTTCCTCGTCCAAAGCCAACCGGACTTCAAGATACTGGAGACGATGTACTGGATGCGCAAATACCGCTTCCTCGATGCACATCTTAAGCGGATGAAGGATTCCGCGGCGTATTTCGGCTTTCGATTTGAAGAGCGCAGAGCCCGCGTCGAGCTTCAGAAGCTGGCAAGCCGGTTTCGGATGGCGCCGCAACGAGTCCGCCTCACCTTGTCCAAAGAGGGCGACATGGAGATCACTCATGCCGATTGCATCGCGGAGCGGTTTGGGCGCGTCGGAATCTCCAGCAGGCGGGTTTCGAGCCAGGACCGCTTTCTGTTCCACAAGACAACGAATCGCAGTATGTACGAGCAGGAACTTGCCGTAGCTCGCAAACGGAAACTTGATGACGTGGTGTTTTTCAACGAAAGGGGCGAACTAACGGAAGGAACCATACACAACGTGTTTCTGGTCAAGGGGAACGTGTGGCGGACACCGGCAGTCGCGTGCGGCCTCCTGCCCGGAGTATTCCGCGCACGAATCTTGAAAAAGCGGCCGAATTCATGCGAGGCGATACTTGGCCTTGATGATTTGAAGCATGCCGACGCCGTCTATCTCTGCAATAGCGTGCGTGGCATTTTCGAAGTGAAGGTTGATTGGAGCAGGAAGACAAGTTGCAGTGCTAGAGTCGAGGAGCCTGTCTTTACGCCTCGCATCCGCACCGCTTATTTCCCGCGCCTTTTGACAAGGTAGCAATCCCCCTTTGACGTCTGAATATTTTGGAAACAGGGCTTCGCGTTCCTGTGCCGCGGAGCGCGTCCGTCGCTCATAATAGTGGTTCCTGACTGCGTCTGGGCCCCTCCTCCAGACGACCCCGGGGAGGACGAGCCAATGGGCGCACCGCATCCGACACCGCCAGCAACCGCGCCGACGCAGCCGGCCGCCGCAAAGCGAGTCCCGACGCCGAACCTGATCGCCACAATTCTCGGCGCGAACCAGAAGACGAGCGACCTGATTTTTTCTCCCGGCCGCCCGCCCCAGGCGAAAGCGAACGGCCAGCTCGTTCCCTTCAACATTCAGGGCGTGGGCATGCTCACCCCGGACGACACCGCGCAAATCGCCGCCGACCTGATCGGGAAGAATGCGCTGGCGTGGCAAAAACTGAAGGAAGAAGGCTCGTGCGACATTTCGTACAGCCTGCCGAAAGTGGCGCGCTTCCGCGTGAACGTCTTCACGCAGCGGGGAACTTGCGCGATCGTGATGCGCGTGATTCCCAGCTCCGTGCCGAGTTTTGCCGAACTGAACCTGCCGCCGCAGCTCGCCGACGCAGGCGATCTGCGCAACGGCATCGTGCTGGTGACGGGTCCGACGGGCAGCGGAAAATCCTCCACGCTCGCGGCGATCCTGAACAAGATCAACGAGGAGAAGGCGTACCACATCATCACGATCGAGGACCCGATCGAGTTCCTGCACCTGCACAAACGGGGCACGGTCCACCAGCGCGAACTGCACAGCGACACGCCGAGCTTCGCGATGGCGTTGCGCGCGGCGCTGCGGCAGGCGCCGGAAGTGATCCTGGTCGGCGAAATGCGCGACAAGGAGACGATCGAAGTCGCGCTCGAGGCCGCCGACACCGGCCACCTGGTTTTCTCGACGCTGCACACCACCGATGCCGCGAAGACGGTGGAGCGCATCGTCGGCGTCTTCCCGTTGAGCGATCAGACCGCCGTCCGGAACCGGCTGGCGAAGGCGTTCCGCTACATCATTTCGCAGCGGCTGGTCCCGCGGCGCGACGGCAGCGGGCGGCTTGCCGTTTTCGAGATCCTGAAGTCCACGATGCGGACGCGCGAATACATCGAGCGCGGCGAGGCCGAGGGAAGATCGCTGCTTGACGCGATGCGCGACGGCGATTCCGAAGGCATGCAGTACTTCGACGGCGAATTGGAGAAAGCGGTCCGCGCGGGCGCGATTACCATGGACGCCGGACTCTCTTACTCGACGAATCCCGGCAACCTGCAACTTCAGCTTGCTGATTTTCTGGAATCACAACCGGCGGAAAATGAAGCCGAAATAGTCAGGTAGTTCGGGCGGCCGGCGCGGCGAGGGTACAACGCGAAGCAGTCTTCAAAGGGCAAGCGCAAGGCAATGCCACACCCCGCCAATCACCTTCAGGTGATGGACTCTGCCCTCGTCGGTGTGAAGGAAATAGTGCCCGTCGGAAAAGATTCTCTTTTGAGCGGTACGGATAAAGCACTTCGCCCAGCGAGTGGGTTTCACAACTCGTCCGTACGATGGCCCCGGCGGCGGGGATTTGATCCCGAACTCGACCGGATACTCGATGCCGGTCGCCTGCGCGGGGACTAGCCGCCCTCGCCCTTTCAATCCTTCGGCGTGCGCTCGGCCATTCTTTTCGGCGTCCAGTGATTGGCTTTCACTCATGGCTGGCATCCTGGAGCTCGGGTTCCGCGGGAGCGCCTTCGAGCGACTGCTCCAGCTCCGCGATTTCAGGTCCCGCCGTCTTCTCCAGCTTTCGTTGCGCGCGGCGCTCGGCCTTCATTTGTTGCTTTTCGCGCCGCTTCATCTCTTTTTGGCGTTTCTGAAAAGTGATTCTGGCCATGGCTCCTCCTTCTTGTTCGATCGTTTACCAGCGGGGTTCACGCGGCTGGCGCACGGCTTCGCCATAGTTCTCCGTCGAGAACGAATTTCGGCCGCGGCCGCCTCCACCGCCGCCGGAAGGTCCGCGCCCATGAGACTCCGTGCGTTCCGCCCTGGGACGCGCCTCGTTCACCTTGACGTTTCGGCCGCCGAAATCTTTTCCATCAAGAGCCGCCATGGCTTTCTTCGCCTCGTCGTCGTTCGGCATTTCAACGAAAGCAAAGCCGCGAGCCCGGCCGGTCTCCCGGTCCATCGCCATGTGAACGCGCGTGATTTGACCGAACGGCTGGAACAAAGCTCGCACGTCGCTCTCGGTCGTCTGAAAACTCAAGTTTCCAACAAACAGATTCTTCATGTTTCTCCTCGATCGAGCCCGAATACGAAAAAACGTGCGGGTTTGGTAGCTTCAGCTGTTTACTTCGAGCCTGCCGCCGCGACAGCAGTCAGGGCCTTTTTCTTGCGCTTCGACCGCTTGGGGGGGGTTCCTTCGGCGAGCTCGACCACCATGATGCTGGTGACGAACTTCTTCATGCCGTGGAGATCGAAATCGATGGAGGTGCGCTCCGAGTCTGATTCCGTTATGACGCCCAAACCATACTGAAAGTGCTTGATGTAGGTGCCTTCTTGGAGTGCTTTCATGGAGCCTCCTGAATTCCCAATCTTCGAAAAAAAGGGCGAGCCCGCCATTGGCGGGCCCGCCCCTGCAAACTACAAGCTGGCGACGTTCGATGCCTGCAGGCCCTTGGGGCCCGTGGTCACTTCGAATTCAACCGCCTGGCCTTCGTTCAGCGACTTGTAACCATCTCCCTGAATCGCGGAGAAGTGGACGAAAACGTCCTCGCCGGACTGGCGCTGGATGAATCCAAAACCCTTACTGGCATTGAACCACTTTACTGTTCCTTGTTCTTTCAACTGTGTTTCTCTTTTCTGTTTGAGCTATTTGGTGCTTTCCCACCGCCTCCAGCACAAAAAAAGGGCTGCAAGTGTGGACTTGCAGCCCCTTCACGAATCTAAAGGTTTTACAAGAGCAACAAACGCATTCTCATTGTTGCATGCTTGTCTCCTTTTGTCCACTCGAATCTTGGACCGCGGCGTGCTCGTCGGGGATAAGTCCATGTTGCGCAAGGGTTTGGCCGTTTGCAGCAGCGATGGTTTATGCGTACGCAAATGTCGATTCGGTGACGGCCGCGGTCGAAAAACCACGTGCTCACTGGCACACTCGCAGATCGTAAACTACAATGTTGCAGGCAGTTCGCATGGAGGGGTGGCCGAGCGGTTGAAGGCGGCGGTCTTGAAAACCGTTAGGCCCGAAAGGGTCTCGTGGGTTCGAATCCCACCCCCTCCGCCATTTGATAGCATCGTCTCTGTGTGGCATTAGGCCTCGCAAAGCCGCGTCGGAAAAGGGTTTGAGACCGAGGTCTTCAGGATCGCGGAGCACATGTGCGCGGCTTATTCTCTGCGGTAATCCGAACTCGACTCTAGGACAGTAGGTGGCGTAAAGTGTGCGTCGTCGGCAAGGGTACTTCGAACCCAACCAGGCTCATGCTCAATAGCAGCACGTGGCGAAGCAAGATTGCTGAGATGCAGGAGGACTTTCATGGCTAATTGGCATGATTATGCGGTGAAAGGGAAAATCCCCGAATGGCCCTACCCGATCCGGTACGAAAATGAGCAGATCATTGAGACGGACGTGCTGATCCTGGGCGGCGGCATTGCCGGATGCTGGGCGGCAATCGGTGCAGCGCGCAAAGGGGTCCGTGTAGCTTTGGTCGAAAAATCAGCCACCATCCGCAGCGGTGCAGGCGGGCCGGGTTGCGATCACTGGTGTGACGCGCCGGCGAACCCTTCTTCTAAGGTGGATCCTGATGAGTGGGCGCAGCGCTTGGCAAACGCCAATGGCGGCTATGCGAATGGCATCGGGCGCCAGATCCAATGCCGCGAGAATTACGACACCATGCTCGAACTGGAGCAGATGGGCGGCAAGATCCGGGATACGGAAGGCGAATTCATAGCAGCCGAAGGTTACGACGAAAAGACCAAATTTGTCTTTTCCCCTAGAAGCAACCCGTTCCATGAGACCAATGTCGTGATGCGGGTCTGGGGGACCACTTTCAAACCGGCGATGGAGAGGGAATGCAAACGGCTGGGGGTCAAGATTTACGATCGGGTGATGGCGACTAGCCTGCTGAATGAAGGCGGGGCCCAGGGGCAACGAGTAGTGGGGGCCACCGGGTTTAACAACCGAACCGGTGAATTCATGGTGTTCAAAGCCAAGGCGACGATTCTGTGCATGTCCGGGACGGCGCCTATTTGGACCTTTGACACCGAGCTCGCGGCACTGAGTACGTTCCGGCCACGCACGCTGTCAGGGGATGGAATTGCAATGGCGTGGCGAGCGGGCTGCGAATTGGCCTTGCAGGAAAAATCGGAACCGCACCGGCTCGGGGGCGGCTACAAACATCAGTGGTATGCCGGTGCTGGAGACGCCAGCTATGAAAATGTCCCCTTAGTGGATGCCAATGGCAAGGCGCTGCCGGGCGGCCTAAGCTTGCCCCATTGGGGACGGAAAATCGATGCTGGAGACGCGCGGATGCAGGGTGGAGTGTGGGCTCAGGTGCGAGAGGGTGTACTCAAAGGCGAGTATGAGCTCCCGATCTATGGCGACTTTCCGGCGATGCCGCCGATTGAGCGTAAGGTCACTTGGAAGTTCCTGTTAGGCGAAGAATCCATGACGAAGATTATCGTGGACAGTTACGAGGCGTCTGGTTTCGACATGGCCAAAGATCGGCTGATGGGATATCAGCTGCTGGAAGGAAATAGTCCGCCACAGTGGCGGGAGATTTATCGCGGGGTCGAACGCGGCGGAGTGATGATTGACTGGGACCTGAAGACCAATTTGGATGGTCTCTACGCCGCCGGGGAGCAGCTTTTCGTCGCCGGCGATCACAGCTTCGCAGCCGCAACTGGCCGATATGCCGGCAGGAAGGCAGCCGATTACGCGCTGCACGTATCGCACGCGGGGATTTCGCCCGAGCAGGTGGCGAAAGAGAAGGCACGTGTGTATGGCCCAACCAAAAGGACGGAGGGCATTGATTGGAAGGAATTGCATGCGGCGATTGCCAGAGTGATGCAATGGTTCTGCGCAGAGTACAAGACGGAACGTTTGCTGAAGATGGGACTCGAGTCGCTTAACGAAATCGAGCAGAGGTGGGTGCCGAATTTCTATGCGTCGGACCCGCACAAGTTGCTGCGCGGGATGGAAGATCTGAGCATTCTGAATTATGCGCAGGCGATTCTGCATTCGTCGCTGGCGCGGAAGGCAAGTACCAAGTGGCTTGACTTCCACCGCATCGACTATCCGCAGATGGACCCCCCGGAATGGAACAAACTGACGACGATCAGACTTGAAAACGACAACGCGGTGCCAGGAGAACGACCGCTACACTATGCGGGCGAGCTGAAGAAGAACTACGAAGCCCATAACCGAGACTATACCGGCGTATGGCAAGGCTAGGAGGTTGAATACATGCCAGAAAAGGTATACGCAATTCCCAATATACCGACTCCCAATCGGCCCGTGATCATCGACCCTGTCATCTGTACTGGCTGCAATGATTGTGTGGAAGTGTGCCCCATCGATGTATTTATTCCGGCGGCCGATCGAGGCGACGCCCCGATCATCCTGCATCCGGAAGAGTGTTGGTATTGCGGCTGCTGCGTGAATGGATGCCCAACGAGTGGTGCGATCAAGATCAACTGGCCGATTCAACAGCGAGGCTATTGGCAGCGCGCCGCAACCGGCCAGAACTTTCGGGTGTAGATCCTCGGTAGGCCCCCAAAGGCGGAAGAATTGCGATCTGGTGTGCGGCTGTCGCCAGAGCTTCACCTTCGCTTGCGTACTTCCGCCTCCCGCTGACAGGACATTTTGATTCGTTGTCCACCACGAGCCCTTCCCCGCGATTCTTCTTTGCCGTGATCTAGTCATTCGCCTTTACGACTTTTCCATTCTGTGCGAGGAACCCCAATCATCTGCT
>Ga0181521_10000770_pt1 | contig 39516 bp, 28 predicted proteins | sample PEATcosm2014_Bin_32_FD_119764 | JGI IMG/M metagenome (GOLD analysis project Ga0181521, IMG submission 119764) | Peatland microbial communities from MTU Mesocosm Facility, Houghton, MI, USA - PEATcosm2014_Bin02_60_metaG | ecosystem: Environmental > Terrestrial > Soil > Wetlands > Peat | place...
AACGAAATCGTGCCGCTTTTCTACGAGCGGCGCGACCAGATTCCGCGCGACTGGCTGAAGCGCGTGAAGCAATCGTTGATGGGAGTCACGCCGGCGTTCGATTCGCGCCGCATGGTGGCAGACTACGCGCGCGAATTCTACGAACCGGCGCATGCCGACGCCGTGCGCTTGAGCCAGAACGATTACGAGGCGGCCCGCGTGGCGGCGGCCTGGGACAAACGCGTGCGGGCAGTCTGGGACAAAGTGCGTTTCGTCGAGACCGGTCCGGCGCCGGCGGGCTCCATCGTCAGCGAACGTCCCGTGCCGGTGCGCGCGGCCATCGATCTGGCGGGGCTGGAACCGGCCGAAGTGCGCGTCGAGGTGGTGATCGGGCGCGTGGGCACCGATGGCGGGCTGGAGGACACCGAGGTGATGATCCTGCCTTCCACCGGGCAGAACGGATCCGTGGCGATCTTCGAGAAGGAGATTGTTCCGGAACGGACCGGGCGCCTGGGCTACGCTCTGCGCATCAGCCCCAACCACTGCGACGATCCTCTGACGCGGCCGTCGACTAGTTTGCTGAAGTGGAGCTAGCTAGGCGAGCGAAGGCTCGCCATGCAGCGAACTGAAGTTCGCTGTTGGCAGGCGAAAGCGCCTGCCCCACCTTCTTGCACAAACGTGCCACTAACATTGCGCGCGCCTCAGGAGTTTCGCCGGGCCAAGTCTTCGAGGCAGCGCACGATCAGGGAGGTCCACCCGGTCTGGTGACTGGCGCCCAAGCCGCGTCCGGTGTCCCCGTGGAAGTATTCATGGAACAGCACCAGGTCGCGCCAGTTGGGGTCCTGGGCGTAGCGGGGTGAGTTCTGCCACGCGCAGCGGCCGTCTTCTCCAGGCAGAAAGATGTGAGCCATGCGCGACATAATCTCCCCGGCCACTTCCTTCAGGTTCAGCATGCGGCCCGAACCCGTAGGACACTCCACTCGCAGATGGTCGCCGTAGAAGTGGTGGTACCGCTCCAGAGCCTCGACCCAAAGATAGTTGAGCGGAAACCAGACCGGACCGCGCCAATTGGAGTTGCCGCCGAACACCCCGCTGGTGGATTCGGCCGGGTCGTAGTCCACGCGCTGCTGATTCCCGTCCGTCTGCAGGATGAAGGGATGCTCATGATGAAACTTGGAAAGCGATCGAATGCCGTAAGGCGAAAAGAACTCGTTCTCGTCGAGCACATAGCGCAGCACCCGCAGCAGGCGCCCGAGCGATGGGATCGCCAGCAACCGGTGGGTATGCCCGGCGGAATCGTCCTGCTCCATGTAGGAAATCTGCCGGCACAAATCATGACGGTTTTCTAGAAACCAATCCATGCGCTTGCGAAAGCCTGGCAGGCGGGCGATGACTTGGTCGTCCAGCACCTCGACGGCGACCAGCGGCATCAGTCCCACCGCCGAGCGCACCCGCAGCGGAAGAGTGGCGCCATCCACGCGAAGCTGGTCGTAGTAAAACCCGTCGGTTTCGTCCCATAGCCCATTGCCGCCCAGCGAGTTCATGGCGCTGGCGATGGCTACGAAATGCTCGAAGAACTTGGAGGCGACGTCCTCGTACCCAGGATCTTCGCGCGCCAGTTCCAGCGCCATGGAAAGCATGGTGAGGCAGTAGGAGGCCATCCAGGCGGTGCCGTCGGCCTGTTCCAGGGTCACGTTCCCCGGCAGCGGTTGCGAGCGGTTGAACACGCCGATATTGTCCAGGCCCAGGAAACCGCCGGAGAAGACATTCAGCCCTGCCACGTCCTTGCGGTTCACCCACCAGGTGAAGTTGATCAGCAGCTTCTGAAAGACGCGGGCCAGGAATACGCGGTCGCGTCCACCGCGCGGGCCGGTCATTTTGTACACGCGCCAGCAGGACCAGGCATGCACCGGTGGGTTCACGTCGCCGAAGGCAAATTCGTAGGCCGGGATCTGCCCGTTGGGGTGCATGTACCACTCGCGCAGCAGCAGCACGAGTTGCTCCTTGGCGAAGTGCGGGTCGAGGCGCGCAAAAGGAATCATGTGAAAGGCCAGGTCCCAGGAGGCATACCACGGGAACTCCCAGTTGTCCGGCATCGATATGACGTCGCGATTGTAGAGGTGTTTCCAATCGTGGTTGCGTCCCTGGTCGCGTCCGGGCGGTGGCGCCGGCTGCGCGGGATCGCCTTCCAGCCACTGTCCCACGGAATAGTGAAAGAACTGCTTGGACCACATCAAGCCGGCGCAGGCCTGTCGGGCGATGCGGCGCGATGCATCCGTGTATCCCTTGCGCAGCCACATCGCGTAGAATTCGTCCGCCTCGTTCTGGCGCTGGCTGAACAACTGGTTCGTGTCCGGGGCTTGACCGGCGCCGTCCGCCGCGAGGCGCAGTTGGATCGTGGCACTGGCGCCGGGGTCGAGCGACAATTGATAGACTGCGGCGGCCTTGGTGCCTTCGCCCGGATTTACGCGGTCTGCACGGCCCTCGATCAAGTACGCGTGGAAGGCGTCTTTCACAAACGGCCCGGCGCTGTTGAAACCAAACAGGCGCTCCATGTTCGTCTCGTTCTCGGTGAACAGAAGCTGCGCGGCGCCTTCCGCCTGCATGACGTATTTGCCCAGCGAAGCGTGCTCGGCGAGCATAGTGGTATCGCTCGTGCGAGTGATATTCGGCTTCGGCCAGTAGCCTTCGCCATGGCGTCCCCACGACCAGGTATTGCGGAACCAGAGCGTGGGCAGCACGTCGAGCGCGGCGCGCTCCGGTCCACGGTTAGCCGCCGTGATGCGGACCAGCAGGTCGTCGGGCGCGGCTTTGGCGTATTCGACGAAAACATCGAAATAGCGCTGTTCGTCGAAGATGCCGGTGTCCTCCAGTTCGAATTCGGGCTGGTCGCGGCCACGGCGGCGGTTCTCCTCACGCAGCCAGTCGTACGGAAAGGCCGCTTGCGGATACTTATAGAGGGCCTTCATGTAGGAGTGCGTGGGCGTGGAGTCCAGGTAGTAGTAACACTCTTTGACGTCCTCGCCGTGGTTGCCTTCCGGCCCTGTCAATCCAAACAGACGCTCCTTCAGGATGGGATCGCGCCCGTTCCACAATGCCAGAGCGAAGCACAGGCGGCACTCGCGATCGCAGATGCCCAGCAGGCCGTCCTCGCCCCAGCGGTAGGTGCGGCTGCGCGCATGATCGTGCGGAAAGTAGTCCCAGCAAGTGCCGTCGGCGGAGTAGTCCTCGCGCACGGTGCCCCACTGCCGCTCGGAGAGATACGGTCCCCAGCGTTTCCAGTTCTTTTCGCGGCGTTCGTCCTCGGAGAGGCGCAGCAGTTCGGGGATCAAGGCCGGCCCGCTCCGTCGATGGCGATCACGTTCTTGATTCCGTCGGCTTTGCCCATCACGGGATCGTGGAATGCATCCATGGGATACCTTCCTGTGATCATAGCGCGCACGGCTTTGGGCCAGCGCGCGGCGAAGACGCCGATATCCCGCACGGCGTTGTCGAAGGCCTGTGGGCCGGCGTTCACAACCCCCAGCACCACCTGGTTCCGCAAAACCAGATTGTACATAATGCGCTCGGTATCGAACTCGACGGGCTTTTCGCCGCGCGGCACGCCCGTGAGGACGAAGATGCCGTTGGGACCCAGGTGCTTCAGCACTTCGAAGGCGAATTGCGGGGCGCCGGCGGCTTCGTAGATCAGGTCGATGGGGCCTGTCTGTTCCGCCATCTTATCGATGGGGGTCTCGTTGGACGAGATATATGCCGCGCCGATGGCTTCCGCCACTGCCGCCTTGGCATTGGGTTTTGGCGATCGCGAATAGACGCAGGTCTGGAAGCCGGCGTTGACCAGCACCATGGCGCCCAGCAATCCGACCGGACCGGAGCCCAGCACCACGGCGCGGCGCCGGCCTCCGTCCCACGGCAGCCGTTTTTGGATCTCGTCCACTTCGAGTAGCGCCTTCTCCGCGATGGTCAGCGGTTCGACCAGCACGGCGACATCGCGTAACTCGCGCGCCACCGGGTGTAGGTTGCGCCGATCCTCGACGACAAACTCGGTCATGAAACCGTCCAGATCCTTGATGCCATGCTCGAAGTAGTTGCCGGTCGCGCAGAAGTCTTGGTGGCCGGCGCGGCAGGCGGCGCAAGAAGCGTCCTGGCACGGGAGCCTCACGGTGCTCACCACCAGGTCGCCCGCGCGCAGGTCCGCGACAGCCGGCCCAGCCTCCACCACTTCGCCGAGCGATTCATGGCCCAATACAAAATGATCCGATCCCCGCGGCGGCCATCCGAGATGGAAAGCGCAGATGTCTTTATCGGTGCCGCACACGCCCACTTCGAGCATGCGCAGCTTCACTTGCGTGGGGGCGGCGATGCGGGGTTCGGCGCACTCGATGATTTTGACGTCGTGCGCGGCGGGATAGACGGCGACGGCCTTCATGCGATCTAACCATGTTGGCAGCAGTGCTTCACGGCGGTCAACTCCGGTAGTCTATGGTCATGGAGCTAATCTTCGAAGTTCGCGACGCTGAGGAAGGCGGCTATTGCGCGCGCGCTTGGGCATGGCATTTTCAGGGAAGCGGAGACATGGGAAAAACTGCGGGCTAACGTGCTTGAGGCAATATCGGTCCACTTCGAAGACGGCCCGGTGCATCCCCGGCTGGTGCAGTTGCATTATGTGAAGGACGAGTTGATTCCGGTCGCAGCCGCATGAAATTGCCGAGCGGCGTATCCGCTGACCGTGTAATCCGGGCACTGGAGCACCCGCGGCCCGCGGCAGAAGTCGCCGTGAGTGGCGATTGGCAGGCGAAAGCGCCTGCCCCACCACGCCCCTCTACACGACCGGCTGAGACCTGGTTGACCTGAAATGATTGCGGAGAGCGAAGCTTACCACTCCACCGCTTTGCCCGCCTCCAGGGGCCACACCTCGGTGCCTGGCAGGTCGCGGATCAGTCCGGCCAGTTGTTCCGGCCGCCCGGTCAGCGCCGGGAAGGTTCCGAAGTGCATCGGCACCACTTTCTTCGGCTGCAGCAACCGGCAGGCCAGCGCAGCTTCGCGTGGGCTCATGGTGTACAGGTCGCCGATCGGCAGGAAAGCCAGCTCCGGATGGTACAACTGCGCGATCAGTTGCATATCCGTGAACACGTTGGTGTCGCCGGCGAAATACAGCGCGCGGCCATCCTCGAACTGCAGCACGTAACCAGCCGCCTCGCCGCCGTAGATGATTTTGCCGTCGTCGAGAATGCCGCAACTGTGCACCGCGTGCGTCATGGCCACGGTCACTGCCCCAACTTTCTGCGAGCCGCCTTTATTCATGGGCAGCGTGTTGGAGACGCCCTTGGACTCGAGCCAGTGGCAGGTCTCGAAAATCCCGACCACCTGCGGCGCGAACTCTTTCGCCAGCGGCACGGCGTCGTGGATGTGGTCGAAATGCCCGTGCGTGATGCACATGGTATCGACGCGCTCGATCTTGTGGCCTTGCGGGTAGGACGGATTGCCTTCCGTCCAAGGATCCATCAGAATGACTTCGCCGGAGGGCAGACGGAATTGAAAAGTGCCGTGTCCGAGCCAGATTATTTCCATACTCTTCGTATCATACAAAAGCTACGTTACTTTTCTCCCGCGCGGATACCAATTGCCGCCCCACGTGGTTTGCAGCCGATCCCTGAAGCCGGGCGGATGCATTTCCGACAAGCGTTCCAACGAACCTGTTCGTGCGCACCAACGCACGAGAGCGGCAAACTCCTGCACGTCCGCAAGAGTCTTGCCAACGGCGGTGAACCCACGGTAAAAGCCGGGGCCTTCGATCTCCGAAGTTGCGGCCCAACGAAAGCCGCCTGTGTCATTAATGCGTTTGAATTTGAATTGTTTGACGAGCATTATGGGGCTTTCGACGCTGGCAATTGGATACCTTCGCCGAGCTTCGCCACGCCTGGTATGGAAACAGGCAGGTGCCCGCGAATGGGGATCTCGCCGAAGAGCGCTTTTACCGCCGCAGTCTCGGATGGAGGGACGGTGCTGAAAGTCAGCAGGAACGCCGCGGCTTTTGGAAAGCTGCGCACCAGGTAAGGATTGCCCATCGCGATCAGGACCACGGGCTTGCCGGTGGCAAACAGCGCATCCAGCAATCCGGGAAACTCTCCGCCGAGCGCCAGGTCGCCGCGGTAGGCCGCCACCGATGCGAACGCCGCCACGGCGAAGCTATCGCACTGGGCGGTCTTTTGCACGGTCGCCTCGAGCTCCGGCGCAGCCATGGAGGCATCCAGCGCGAACAGCCAGGCGCCCTTCTCGCGGCGGCGCACTTCCTGCCCGAATTCAAAGCCCGCGTTCGAGTAACGGCTCTCCGCCAGCGTCAGAAAACAGGTCTTGGCGGGCGTGCGCAGCGGAACCAAGCCACCCTCGTTCTTCGCCAGCGTAACGGCGCGGTCGGCGATCTCTTGGGCGCGGTCCTGATCCTCGGGCATGTCGATCTGGTCGCTGATTGCCTCCAGATCCACGGTGCTACGGCGGTCCAGGCCGACGCGCTCCTTGGCGGCCAACAGGCGCGCCACGCTATCGTCGATGCGCGCGCGCGTCAGACGTCCACTCTGCACCGCGGCGAGAACGGCCTTGATCGCGGCTTCCGGATCCGGCGGCATCACCAGCGCGTCCGCTCCGGCTTCGAGCGCTAGCACGGCGGCCTCACCGCTGCTGTAGCCTTTGGCGATGCCGCCCATTTCCAGGGCGTCGGTGACCACGATCCCCTTGAAGCCCAAGCCCTCGCGCAGCAGGCCAGATAGGATGGCGGGCGACAGCGTGGCCGGTACGTCCGCGGGCGCCAGGGCGGGGACCGCGATATGCGCGGTCATGATGGCATCCACCCCGGCCTGAATGGCCGCGCGGAACGGCGGCAGTTCCACGCTATCGAGGCGCTCGCGGCTGGCGGCGATCACGGCCAAGTTCAGGTGCGTATCCACGGCGGTGTCGCCGTGTCCGGGGAAATGCTTGGCGGTGGTCAGCACGCGATAGTGCGGATCGGCACGGGCGCCTTCGATGAATGCAGCCACGTGCGCTGACACTTGGTTGGGGTCTTCGCCGTAGGAGCGGATGTTGATGATGGGGTTATCGGGATTGTTGTTGACGTCGGCTACGGGAAAGAAGAGCCACTGGACGCCGACGGCGCGCGCCTCGCGAGCCGTAACCTGGCCCTCGAAGCGCGTGAGCGCGGGATCGCCGGCCGCGCCGAAGGCCATGGCGTGAGGAAACACGGTGGTTCCGTCCACCCGCATGGAAGCGCCCCGCTCGAAGTCTCCGGCCACCAGCATTGGCACGCGTGCCAGTTTCTGCATGCGGTTGAGGAAGGCCGCCAGGGCATGCGGCTGGGCTTTCTGCGTGACACGGCCATGGCTCCAGTTCACCAGCACCATGCCGCCCACGCGCGTGTCGCGGACCAGTTTCAGGAATTGCCGGTAATCGCGCGATCGAGTGTTGGGGGCTGCGCCGTGAAAGGGAATGAAGACCAACTGCGCCACCTTCTCGCGCAGGGTCAGGGCCTTCATCCAACGCCGCACGAAAGCCGACTGGTGGGCCTGTTTAGGCGGCGGCGATTTGCGTACGGTGGCGGCTGGCAGGGCGAGGGTCAGGGCGAGGAGAAGAAATGCGCGGCAGAACCGGAACACTATTACAGTGTACTCGGACGAGCGGCGCACGCTTGAAGCGTGCCGCGCCGAACTTCAGTGCGCCGGCACCGCTTGCAAAGCTAGAGATCCGCACGGGACTGCAGGCTGAAGCCGCCGGCAGAGGCGGGACGAAGTCCCGCTACCAGCGAACTGGAGCTCGGCGGTTGGCAGGCGAAAGCGCCTGCCCCACCCGGGCCAGCGAACTGAAGCTCGGCGGTCGGCAGGCGAAAGCGCCTGCCCCACCAGCAGATGTAGAAGCCCCAGACTGCCGGCTGAAGCCGGCAGCATTGCGCTGAAGCGTGCGATACATCGGCGAGCTACGCTTTGGCCCGGGATTTGGCGGTGGTGTCGGCGGAAACCGGAGGCTTACGCGCAGGCGGCTTGCTGAGCAAGCGTTTGACGGAGCGCGTCAAGTGTCCGACTTCGCCGGCGCTTTTTACGATCACCACATCGGCGCCGGTGGTCTGCTCGGTCAGACCCAGCGGCTCCACAAAGCCGGACAGGAGAATGATCCGCGCATCGGCGTAGGAGCTGCGAATACGCCGGATCAGCTCGATGCCATCCATGCGGGGCATCTTGAAGTCCGTCACGACGATGTCGAACCTCTGCGTGGAGAAAAGCTCCAGAGCTTCTTCTCCGCTGGTAGCTGTGGAGATGCTGTACCCGAGTTCCTGAAGTAGCGATCTGCGGGCAATTAGTCCCTGGCGGTTGTCGTCCACCAGGAGGATCTCGGGAGTTTTTTCAGGCAACGCGGCCGGCGGGTGTTTCATGCTAACGCAGGCGAGCGTAACAAACCTGTAACGCCAGTGTCAACCGATTTGCATCGGGTTGCAAAGAGGCAAGATGGAGTGCTTGACAAATGGCGCGCTATTCTACTTCGCGCGGCGCGGTGTAGCCGGACTTGGCGACGATGGTGTACTTGACGGGCTTGCCCTTCTCGTCGGTCACGCGCAGGGGCTCGTTGGTGGCCGGGTTGACCAGCTCCACTTTGATTTTTCGGTATTTGCCGTCGCGCGCTTTGTTGGAAGGCTCATAGGCGAGCGAGTACTGATTGCGCAGCGCCTGGGAGATGTTCTGGTAGATCGTCGGGAACTCGCCAAAGAAACGCGGGAAGAAGGCCATGCCGCCGGTCTCCGCCGCGAAGGTCTTCATCTGGTTGTCGGCCTGCAGAAAGTTCATCTCTGTAATCGCGCTCATGCGCGCCTCCGTCATGATGCGGAGGGCCTGCATCAGGCCGATGGCGTAGACGGGAACGCCGCCATCCTGAACGGCCTTACGAGCCTTATCGAAGGTCAGCTTGCTGAAAGTGTCGACGCCCGAAGCGATGAGCACGATGGCCTTGCGCCCTTCGATCCGCGACATGCGCTCTTCGGTATCGGCGAGCGCGTCGAACAGGTTGGATTCCGAAAAGCCCGGGATGCGAAGGCGCTGCATGGCCTCATAAGTCTGGCGCTTGTCGGTGGTGAAGTCGGAAAGGATCTCTTCCCGCAAGTCGTAGGCGATCACGGCAACATAATCGTCGGCTTTGAGGGTTTGCAGGAATCCGTAAGAAGCCTGGAGAGTCTGATACCAGGTCTGGCTCCAGTAGCGCTGATAACGGGCGCTGAACTCGATCAGCAGGCACACGGTCATGGGCGCTTCGCCCTTGCCGAAGGATTTGATCGGCTGCGGCACGTTGTCTTCGAGGACGCGAAAATTCCCCTTCGGGATGTTGGGAATGAAGTGGCCTTTGTTATCGAGCACGGCCACATCCACGCTCACGATGTCCAGGCTGCTTTTGAAGCTCGGCAAGTTCTCCGGGATATCGGGTTGTGCTTTTTTGCTCAGTTTGGACGGGATGGGTGCTGCTTCGGGCTCACCGGCGGGCTGGCGCGGCGGGGCCACGGTTTTGTCGACATCCTTCGTGGGCCCTTCCTGCTCCTGGGCCATGGATACATTCGGCAGCGCGAAAAGTGCGCCTGCCGCCACCAGCAAAACCAAGAATCGGTTACAGGATTTCATAGACATACCTCTGCCCAGATAAACTATACCAAAGAAGACGCAGGTGCTGGCGGCGAGGTTTCTCCGGGAGCGAGCGCCGCTACTTCTGCACGACAGCCGCGGCTAGATGCCGGTGCAGATGCTCGGCAGCACACGGCGAGGCGGTTCGGCGAGGGTGATTCAACAGCTTTTTGCTGATCGAAGAACCGGCCAACAGGCGCCATGCCAATTTTGGCGCCATGCCGGATTCTCCCGGCGCCGGCCCCGGTGCTGGCGAGGCCTAGTCCCAGCCGCGGGCGCACACTAGCCCCACGCCGCCCAGGAGCGGACGCGAGACGAGCGCGGCGGGGGCTGGAGGGTGTTACCTTCTCGTTTAGAGGTATGCAGGAATACGACGTAACGTTGAAGCTGCTGTTGCAGGGGTCGGCCAAGCTGACAGTGCGCGAGTTGACCGGTACTGCCGTTGAAAAGTGGCTGGACGTCGAACTGCCCAAGGTGCAGAACCCTCGGGCGGATCTTCTTGGTGAAACCGCCGACGGAGGCCTCGTTCACTTGGAACTGCAGAGCAGAAACGAGGCTACCATGCCGTTGCGCATGGCCGAATACTGCCTTGGTGTTTTTCGGCTGTTTGGGCAATTCCCCCGCCAGGTCCTGCTTTACGTAGGCGAGGCGCCACTGCGGATGGACAGCGAACTCCGTGGTCCCGATGTGTCGTTCCGGTATCGTCTGATCGACTTGCGGACGCTGGATGGCGACAGGCTGCTCGAAAGCGAGGAAGTCGGAGATGCGATCCTCGCGCGATTGCGGGATCATAGAGAAGCGGTCTGCCGGATTGTGAGGCGGATAGCTGATTTGCCAGGCGCCGAACGGGAAACCGCCCTAGCCCAATTGCTGATCCTGGCCGGACTGAGGCAGTTGGAAGAGACCGTGGAACAGGAGGCCCGAAAGATGCCAGTTTTTATCGACATTATGGAAAACAAGGTCTTAGGGCGAGAGTTTAAGAGAGGCCTGCAGGAAGGCCGGCAAGAAGGCCGGCAGGAAGGCCTGGAAGAAGGCCGGCAGGCAGGCGAATTGATCGTGCTTCGGCGGCAAATCGAGAAGCGCTTCGGCACGTTGCCGAGTTGGGCGGAGGAACGGCTGGCGGGCCGATCTGCGGCCGAGCTCGAAGACTTGAGTGTCCACGTGTTGGACGCCACGAGCATTGAAGACCTGCTGCAGTAGGGCCGTTCGCGACGGCCGGCCTACGGCGCGAGCTGCGGCGCTACATACGCGTAGAACACCACAATCAGACCGATCAGCGACGCCAGCAGCACGCTATGCCGCAAGGTAAAGCGGAACAGGCTGGATTCATCTTCCCGTTTCATGCCGGTGGCCGCCGATGCTACCGCGATACTGGTGAGGCTGATCATCTTGCCCATCACTCCGCCGCTCGAATTGGACGCCGCCATCAGCACCGGATTCATCGCCAACTTATGGGCCGTCACCACTTGCAGGTTGCCAAACAGGGCGTTGGCGGAGGTATCGCTGCCCGTTAGAAAGACACCCAGCCAGCCCAGCAGCGCGCTGAAGAAGGGAAACAGCGCACCGGTGGCGGCAAATGCCAGCCCCAGCGTGGCGGTGGCGCCGCAGTAATTCATCAGGAATGCCAGTCCCAGCACGGTTGCCAGGGTCGCTTCCGCCGGCAACAACTGGCGTACGGTATGCGTGAAGACGCGAGCGAACTGACGGGCAGGCATCCCCACCCACAGCGCGGAGGATAGCGCCGCGAGCAGGCAGGCCGTCCCCGAGGCCGCGAGCCAATTTAAGGTGTACAGTGCCGGATAGGGGGCGGCCTTGCCGACTGCCGGCGGCATACGCTGAATCGTGTTGTGCAGCATGGGCCACCCAAAAACCAGGTTGGCGCTGCTGAGATGCGCTTGCGCGGGCTTGTATCCCCAGAGGAGCACGAAGATCACCAGCAGGCCGTAAGGTCCCCAGGCCGACAGCAAAGCGCTAGCGGTGTGGTGCGGGGGTGGCACGTGCGGGGTGTGCGGTCCTTCCAGTGTGAACCGGTCGCGCGGCTTCCAGAGCTTGAACAGCACGACCAGGGCGCCCATGGCTGCGAGCGAGGCCAGAATATCCGTCAATTGCGGGCCGACGAAGTTCGAGACCAGGAACTGCGTGCCGCCGAAGGCGATGCCGCAAACCGCCGCCGCCGGTAGAACTCCGCGTAGCGCCTTCCATCCGCCCATTACCACGATCAGGTAGCCGGGAACGATCAGCGAGACTGGCGCGCAAATACGGCCCACGGCGGCGCTGAGACGATCGAGCGGCAGGCCCGTGATGCCCGCCAGCGTCACAAGCGGAATTCCGATGGAGCCGAAAGCCACTGGCGCGGTGTTAGCTAACAGACAAATGCCCGCCGCGTAGAACGGCGAGAAGCCCAGGCCCGAGAGCATCGCGGCGGCCACAGCCACGGGAGTGCCGAACCCCGCGGCGCCCTCGATGAACGCGCCAAAGGCAAACGCGATGAGCAGCGCTTGCAGGCGGCGGTCTTCGGTGAGGCGCCCGACGGAGTCTTTCACGATTTCGAATTTGCCGCTTTCAAGCGTCACGCGATACAGCAGGATGGCGCTGAACACCACCCAACCAATCGGAAAAAGCCCGAATGCGGCGCCGTACACAACAGACGCTGCCAACGGTGCGGCGGGCATGCGATACAGGGCCGCGGCCACGACTACGGCCGCCAGCAATGCGAACAGCGAGGCCACCCATGCGGGCTTGCGCCGGATGCCCAGAAGAAAGAGCAGCACGTAGATAGGGATCGCCGCGACGAGCGCGGAAAGCGCCAGACTGCCGGCCAGCGGGGTGTAGTTCTGCGGCCACATCGGATGAATCCTAACACTGTTAGGCCCAAGAAAGTTGGCGGCCTTCTGTCCGATCAAGTAGACTTGACGCATGCGGATCGCAAAGTACAGCTGTCTGTTCCTGGCGCTGGCCCTGGCGAGCGTCCCGCTGATTCGCGCGCAAAGCGAGCCTACCCGCGAGTTGGACGTGCCCTACGTGCCATCGCCGGGAGCGATCGTCAAGGGCTTGTTGAAGCTGGCGGACGTCCACAAAGGCGACGTGGTATACGATTTGGGCTGCGGAGATGGGCGCATCGTCATCGCCGCCGCTAAAGACTTCGGGGCGCGCGGCGTCGGCGTGGATCTCAATCCGGAACGCATCAAAGAAGCCAACGAAAACGCCAGGAAGGCGGGCGTGACCGGCTTGGTCAGTTTCCGGGAAGGCGATCTGTTCGATGCCAAGATGGACGACGCCACCGTAGTCACGCTCTATTTGCTGCCTAGCGTGAATCTGAAGCTGAAGCCCAAGCTGCTGCACGATTTGAAGCCCGGCACGCGGGTGGTCTCCCACAGTTTCGACATGGGCGATTGGAAACCGGCTAAGGAAATTGAGGTCGACGGCCGGGACCTGTATCTCTGGATTATTCCGGAGCACAAGCAGGCCGCGCCGTAGCCCGGCTTGCGGCATGATAAGTTGGGACCATGTCTAAACGGGAAACTACCACGCTCGCCGGGGGATGCTTCTGGTGCCTGGAAGCCGTCTACGACGAAATGGAAGGCGTCGTCTCGGTGGAGTCGGGCTACATGGGCGGACGGCAGCCGAATCCGACCTACCGCGATGTCTGCACCGGCCGCACCGGCCATGCCGAAGTCGTGCAAATTACTTTCGATCCGGACGTAGTTTCCTTCCGCGACATCCTGGAAGTGTTCTTCGCCATTCACGACCCGACCACTCTCAACCGGCAGGGCAACGATGCGGGGACACAGTACCGCTCCGCCATCTTCTATCACTCCGACGAACAACGGTCGACAGCCGAGCAAGTGATTCGCGAACTGACAGAGGCGAAGGCTTTCCACGATCCGATCGTGACTGAAGTTACGCCCGCATCCCCGTTCTATGTCGCCGAGGACTACCATCAGGAGTACTTCGCTCACAACCCGCAGGCGCCGTATTGTTCGTACGTCGTGGCGCCGAAGGTCCAGAAGTTCCGGCACAAATTCGCGAAGAAAGTGAAGCAGGCGGTATAGAGGGCGGGGGAGGACCGCTCCCTGACGGTCGCGGCTCTGCACGAAGCCGGTTCATTCGTGCCGCAGCGCCAGCACCGGATCGATACGGGCCGCGCGGCGCGCCGGGATTGCGCACGCCAGCAAAGCCACCAGAAGCAGAGCAGGCGGCGCCAGCAGCAGTACACCGGCATCCAGCGGGCTGACGTTATACAGCGCGTCTTTCAACACGGGCGTAAGGGCCAGCGCTCCCGCGAGGCCGGCCAGCGCTCCTACCGCGGCGACGATCATCCCTTGCCGCACTACACCGGCGAGCACCTGTCCGGCCGCGGCGCCCAAAGCCATGCGAATGCCGATCTCGCGGGTGCGCTGCGCCACGCCGTAGGCCAGCACTCCGTACAAGCCAAGCGACGCCAGCACCAAGGCGATGGCCGCGAACGAAGAGATCAATGTCATCAGCAGTCTGCGCCTGGCGAGCGACCGTCCCAACAGTTGGTCGCCTGTGCGCAAGCGATATGCGGGCACATCGGGGTCCACTGAAAGGATCGCCTGTTGAGCGGTGCGGCCCAACGTGGCCGGATCGCCCGCGGTGCGCAAGAACGCGGCCAGCACAGGCACAGGCTTTTGTGCCATTGGCACATAGATCTGGGGTGGAGACGATTCCTGCAGCCCGCCGGATTTCATACTGCCAACCACACCGACGATTTCAAGCGTCTCCTTTCCATCTTCGACGCCGATGCGTTTACCGATCGGATTCCGATGCGCGAACTTCTGGCGAGCGAACTCATCGTTAACGATCGCCACCAGCGGCGCATGGTCGCCGTCCCGAGCTGAAAATGTGCGGCCCAAGCGTAGCGGCACGCCCAGCGCGGCGAAATAATCCGGCGTAACGGATTGCGAGATCCCCTGCAGGAAGCCTGCACGGCTGTTTCCCTCGCCTGCCACCCACCGGCTGATCTGGTCGAGCTGTACGCCGGTCTGCCGCAGTGTGACGCCGATCCGCAATCGCGCCAGCGCGCTCCAATACCGGTTGTCCCGCGGTGTTTCGTCGCCCGTGCTGATCAGGGACGTCCAGACCTCCGGATCGCCTTCGACGGTGAAACTTGCCGGAAGGATGCCGACCACGGTTAGGGAAAGCCCGTTGAGCTCGATCGCGCCGCCCAGCAGCTTTGGATCGGCGCCAAAACGCCTGCGCCACGTGCGTTCGGTAAGCATGACGACCGGTGTCAAGCTGGGCTGGCTCTCCGCGGCTGTGAATATGCGGCCGGCCAAGGGCCTGACCCTGAGCGCGGACAAGACGCCGCTGGTCGCCATGGTGATGACGACCCGCTCGGATTGTCCGCCCGTGGAAAGGACCGCATTGTCGGTCAGATAAATACCCACGCTCTCGAACACGCCGCTATCGCGCCAGTCGAGATAATCCGGATAGGACGCCGGCCCGTTTTTGATTCTCAGCGGAGGATTCTTGGTCAGCGGCTTGACTAGGCGATCCGGCTCCGGATAGGGCAGCGGACGGAGCAGCACGCCATCCACCACGGTGAAGATCGAGGTGCAGGCTCCGATGCCCAGCGCCAGGGTGCCGATGGCCGCCAGACTGAACGCGGGAGTCTTCCGGAAGACGCGCAATTCATAGCGGAGATCCTTGAATAGCTCCTCCGCCGGCTGCCAGCGGCGAACGTCGCGGCAATCTTCCTTCACGCTCTCGTAGCCGCCGAACTCGAGGCGCGCTCGCCGCCCAGCTTCCGTGGCGGGGACTCCAGAGCGCGCGAGATCCCGCGCGCGGTTCTCGATGTGGAATGCGAGTTCAGCGTCAAGCTGCCGGTCGAGGCTCTTCCGTCGAAACAACCAGTCAAACCAGTGCATCGGTATGGCTCCTATTCCGCGGTACGGAGGATCAACCCAATGGCTTCCGCCAACCGCTCCCATTGGGCGGTTTCCGTTTCAAGCTGTTTCCGTCCGGCCTTGGTCAACGTATAGAACTTAGCGTCGCGGCCGGTCTCCGATGCGTGCCACTCGGCCCGCAGCCAGCCGCGGCTCTGCAGGCGGTGCAGCGCCGGATAGAGCGAGCCCTGCTGCACCTGCAGCACATCCTTGGAGATCTGCTCGATGCGCTGGGAAATGGCATAGCCGTGAATGGGGCCTAGCGCTACAACCTTCAGGATCAGCATGTCCAGGGTGCCTTGTAACAAGTCCGTCTTTTCCGATGGCATGTGCGCACGTTACCTAGCCGTTCTACATATTCTACGCGCGGATATGTAGAATGTCACGGTGTCACCCACAAGAATTTTGGAACTCTTCGGCATTCTGGATCGTAATCGAAGCATGGAGAACCTGCTCGCCGACCTGCGGCACGCCTTTCGCGTATTTCGGAAGAGTCCCGGTTTCACGGCCATCGCCGTCGCAGCCCTGGCGCTGGGTATTGGCGCCAACACCGCCATCTTTTCGGTCATCAATGTAGTCCTGCTGAAGCCGCTGCCATATCCGGAGCCTGACCGGATCATGCAAATTGCCCGCAGTTTTCCCGAAGGCGTTGGCAACTCGGCATCCGTCCCGAAATTCAACGCCTGGAAGAAGAACGACGTTTTCGAAGCGATGGCCGCTTACGACTTCGCCGGCCCGGGCATGAACGTCGGCGGCAGCGACCATCCCGAGCAGGTTAAGGGCATCCACGCTTCCTCCGAATTCTTCCGGGTCTTCGGCGTGTCTGCCACGCTCGGCCGGACCTTCACGGCGGACGAGGATATGCCCGGCGGACCAAAGATCGCGGTGATCAGCTACCAGTTCTTCAGCCGGCGCCTGGGCGGCGATCTGCGGCTGGTGGGTACGCCAATCTTGATAGCCGGCGAGCCCACTACGGTGGTGGGAGTGCTGCCGGCCACCTTCAAGTCCGATCCGCCGGCGGATATCTTCATCCCCTTGCAGGCCGATCCGAACAGCACCAATCAGGGCCACTACCTGCTGGTCGCGGGACGGCTGAAGCCGGGCGTCACGCTGGAAGCCGCCAAGGCCCAGATGAAGATTATCGGCGAGCGGTTTCGTCAGGCCAACCCCAAGTGGATGGAGAAAACCGAAAGCGTGGCGGTGGTGCCGCTACAGGAAGCGCAAGTGGGCGACGTGAAAAAGCCGTTGATGATCCTTCTGGGCGCGGTGGGCTTCGTGCTGCTGATCGCTTGCGCGAACGTGGCCAACCTGCAGCTTGCGCGAGCTTCCACGCGGCAACGGGAGATGGCTATCCGCACTGCGATTGGCGCTAATCGCCTGCGCATCGTGAGGCAACTCCTGACGGAGAGCGTGATGCTGGCCCTGGCCGGTGGCGTTCTCGGTTTTCTGATTGGCGCATGGGGCGTGCGGGCGCTGCTGGCTGTCGCACCGGGCGACCTGCCACGCATCAGCGACAGCCAGCATGCCTCGACGGCGGTTTCGGCGCTCGATTGGCACGTGCTTGGTTTCACACTGGCCGTGGCGTTCGCCACCGGCATTCTGTTCGGACTCTTTCCGGCCGTGCATGTCTCCCGGCTGGACGTGAATTCGGCGCTCAAGGATACCAGCGGCCGCGCGGGAACGGGACGCCACCAAAACCGCGCGCGCGGCTTCCTGGTAGTCAGCGAGATCGCGCTGGCGGTGATTCTGCTGGTGGGCGCGGCGCTCATGATCCGCACGTTCGCCAGCCTGCGCGCGGTGAATCCAGGTTTCGATCCACACAATGTTCTGACTTTGCAGACGTCGCTTTCCGGCGGCCGGTACGACAGCACTACCAAAGTCGACAACCTGATACGGCAAATGACGCCGCGCCTGGAGAGCCTGCCGGGAGTACATTCCGCCGCGAGCGCTCTCATGCTGCCCATCGAGGGCGGCATCGATCTGCCTTTCAACATCGCCGGCAAAGCGCCCGCGAAGGGCGACCTGTACAACGGCGACGAGCAATGGAGATCCATATCGGCCCACTACTTTGCGGCGTTCAGGATTCCGCTCCTGCGAGGACGCGTCTTCAGCGAACACGACACCGGGAATTCCGCCCGCGTGATCATCGTCAACGAGGCGTTCTCGAAGAAATACTTTCAGAAAGAAGATCCCATCGGCCACGCCATGACGCTTGGCAAAGGCCTGGGTCCCCAATTCGAGGAGCCCGCGCGCGAGATTGTGGGCATCGTCGGCAACGTGCGCGAGAACGGGCTGACCGATTCCAATCAGGCCGTGATGTATGTGCCGGCCAGCCAGGTTACCGATGGGGTGACGCAACTTGCGAACAGCGTAATCCCCCTAAGCTGGGTATTGCGCACGTCTCAAGAACCGACTGCCCTCGCCACCGCGATTCAGCACGAGTTTCTGGCGGTGGACGGGCAATTGCCGGTCTCCAAATTCCGCACGATGGAACAGGTGATCTCGCAATCCACGGCGCGCTCGAATTTCAATATGCTGCTGCTGACGATTTTTGCGGGCACGGCCTTGCTGTTGGCGGCACTCGGAATTTACGGATTGATGTCGTATTCGGTGGAGCAGCGGACCCAGGAGATCGGCATCCGCGTGGCGCTAGGCGCCAGCGGCGGCGACATGCTGCGCATGGTGATCGGGCGCGGTCTGTTGCTGGCAGGAATCGGACTGGCGGCCGGGCTGGCAGCGGCGTTTGGCCTTACGCGCGTCCTCCAGAGCCTTTTGTTCGGCGTGAAGGCCAACGACCCGATCGCATTCTGCGCCGTGGTGGTTACCCTGGCGGCGGTGGCATGGGTCGCGATCTATATTCCGGCGCGCCGCGCCACCCGGATCGATCCGCTCATTGCGCTGCGCTACGAGTGACGAGCGGCAGGTGCCGGGTTCCGGGTTCTGGGTGTTGGGTTTCCGGATGCTCATCGCGAACGGTTCAGGAGTTTGCCACTAACTGGCAGCAGAACCAGCCAATGAGCGAGGGGCGCCGGCTCGCGCATTCTGTAAAGCGCGGAGCCTGGCGAGTACCGCGCCACTGTCGAGTTGATTCTGGAGAAATTCCCCCCGCTGGAGAAACGGCCGAAGAGATAGTCGCTCCTGCGGCTCCCCCTGCTACGAAACGCAGCACCGCGTTGAATCCGCCAAAAGCGAACGAATTGGAGGGAGCGTACTCCACCTGAGCGGAGCGCGCGCGGTTGGGAACCACGTCCAGATGATAAGATCCTGGCTTAGGGCTGTGCATGCCTCGCTTGGGCGATCATCGTTGGGGCTATGCTCTCGACCTCACCACTGCCGATGCCGCCGCGTCTCGCCGGAGACCTGCCGGCCGCGTTTCCGCCTCCGGAAATGTCATTGATTCAACTCCCCACCGGAGTTACGCACAGGAGTGCCGCCTTTGCCTATCGGGGGGGCTCGTTTTTTGACAAGCGCGACTTCTCGATGACGGCGTTACTGGTGAAGCACCCGCGAGGCGATCTTCTCATCGACACCGGATTCGGCCGGGACATCGAGGCACAAATCCGGGCTATGCCGCTATTCTTCCGCGCTGTGACCAGCTACCGGCGGACTCGCGCAGCGTCCGAGCAACTGGATGCGATGGGCTACGATCGCAAAGGTCTGCGAGCAATACCCCTCACACACGCTCACTGGGATCACGCCAGCGGAGTATCCGACTTTCCGGAAACGCCGGTTTGGGTGACGAAGGAAGAAATTCGTTTTATCAAGGATGGGGGCTGGCTCACTGCCCTGATCCGAAACTCCCCTGGCGTTCGATTCGTGGAATACGGATTCGAGGGGGGCGTTTACCTCGGCTTTCCCGGAAGCCATGATGTCTACGGCGACGGCGCGATCGTTATCGTGCCAGCACCGGGCCACACACCGGGCTCGGTGGTTATATTTCTAGCGCTGCCAAATGGGAAGCGGTACGCCATGATCGGGGATCTTGCGTGGCAACGGGAAGGGGTCAGCTATCGCGCCGAGCGGCCGTGGCTACAACGGACACTGGGCGACTGGGACCCTGCGCTGGTCCGAGAGAGCTTGCTGCGCATGGCGGCAATTGAAGAGCGATTCCCAGGGATCACCATAGTGCCGGCGCACGATGCTCGGGGCTTTGAGGGAATCCCGATTCGATAGCCAAAACTAACGGATCTTATCGGACTCATCACCTAACGCGCGATTTGAAATCCGGATCTTGACGCGGGTTGGTTTAAGGAACACGCACTGAACCTGGATTGCCATGCATCTCACCGACAGATGATGATCGAGGAAGGGAACTGATAACTCGCGCTGAACCATGCGGCCGCCCCAGAGGTGTTCGAACACCCTTCTCCATCGATCACGATTCTTGCCATGAAACGCCGTTCACAGAATAGATCCTCACGAGCCGGTCTTTCGGCTTGCGCGGCCTAGACCTTGCGGAAAGCCAGCACCGCGTTTAATCCGCCAAAGGCGAATGAATTGGACAGGGCGTACTCGACCTGGGCGGAGCGCGCGCGGTTGGGAACCACGTCCAGATCGCACTCCGGATCGGGCATGCGGTAATTGGCCGTGGGGGGCAGCACGCCGTCGCGCAAGGCCAGGACCGCAGCGGCGGCCTCCAGCGCGGCGGCGGCGCCCAGCGCGTGCCCGTGCATCGACTTAGTCGAGCTTATGGCGAGTTGGTTGGCGTGGGATCCGAAAACGTTGCGAATGGCCGCCGTCTCAGTGGGATCGTTGGCGGCGGTCGCGGTGCCGTGGGCGTTGATGTAGCCGATCTGCTCCGGCTCGATGGCGGCATCGCGCAGAGCCCCGCGCATGGCCCGCGCGGCGCCTTCCATGGAAGGCTGCGTGATGTGGCAGGCATCCGCGGACATGCCGAATCCCACCAGTTCGGCGTGGATGCGCGCGCCGCGCGCCTGGGCCGCCTCCAGCGGCTCAAGCACCAGCATGGCGGAGCCTTCGCCGAGGATCATGCCGTGGCGGTCGCGCGAGAACGGACGGCAAGTGTCCGGCGAAACCACGCGCATGGCTTCCCAGGCTTTCAAAATGCCGAAGCTGAAAGGCGCTTCGCTGCCGCCCGTGAGCGCCAGATCCACCATGCCGGAGCGGATCATCCAAAAGGCCTGGCCGATGGCATGCCCGGCCGAGGAGCACGCGGTCGATATGGTGAAGCTGGGACCGGTGATGCCGAACTCCATGGAAATGTGGCTGGCGCCGGCGTTCGACATGGTCTTGGGGATGGTGAGCGGATGCACGCGGTTGTGGGCCAGTTTGTAGACCTCGACGAACCCGAGATCTTCGGTGGACTGGCCGCCCACGCAGGAACCCGTGATGATGGCGGTGTTCTCGCGCAACTGGGGCGTCCATTCGACCGCGGCATCCTGCACGGCCTCGCGCGCGGCGATCACCGCGAACTGGGCGAAGCGGTCCATGAAATCGGCGCGGCGGTCTTCGAAGTAGGGTTGGTGAGAATAGCCCCGGACCTCGGCGCCATTCTGGAAGCGCAGATTGGTGCAATCGACGGATTCCAGCGGAGCGATGGCGCTGCGGCCTTCGAGCAGGGATTTCCAGAACTCGCAGGTGGTGCGGCCCGGGCTGGCGATCACGCCGAGGCCGGTAATGGCGACACGGCGCATATTACTGGGTCGCCGCGGTGTCCGCCGACTTGGCGGCCATCAGCCTTTCCACTCCTTCCACCATTTGGCGCACATTGCGGACGGTCTTGACTTCTTCGTCGGGGATGTTGATATCGAATTCATTTTCGAGGGCGAAAAGGATTTCGACGGCATCCATCGAATCGATTCCCAGTTCTTCGAAAGCGCTGTCGACGGTCACCCGCTCCACGGGGATGCGCTTGGAAGTGGCAATCACTTGGCAGACTCTTTGGATCAAATCGTCGGACATAATAAGCGGCTAACCGTATCAAACTTGTATCCCTGGTCCCGCAAAAGCGGGATCAGGCGGCCCACGGCGGCGACAGTTTCCCGAATATCGGGATTGGCCCGCAGCTCGCGACCGTCGTGCAGGCAGAGGATCGCGCCGTTGGCGACCTCCGGCAACACCCGGCCCACTATAGTATCAGCCTTCAGCTTCCAATCATAACCGATTATGGTCCACATAACGGCCCGCAGGTGCAGGCGGCGCTGGGCCTGCCGGAACCCGAACCAGCGAACGCCGAAGGGCGCGCGTAGCAGGGCCGGCGAAAAGCCGGTGGCCGCGGCGATGGCCTGCTGGGCGCGCGCAAATTCTTGCAGAATAAACTCCGGCGAGCGGAAGCAGCAGAGCGGATGGGTGTGGCTGTGGTTGCCGATCTCGTGTCCGGCGGCGGCGACCGCGCGGGCCACATCCGGCAGGCGCTCGACATTGGCCCCGATCTGGAAAAACGTGGCTGGTACTTGATGTTTTGCGAGTAGTTCTAGTACGCATGGGGTTTGCTCGCTAGGCCCGTCGTCGAAGGTTAACGCGATTGCGGGGCGGGTTGTGGGGCCGCGATAGACGGAGGGGCCGAAGACTGAGGATGATCGTCCGCGGACTGCCCAGGCCAGGATGGTGGCGCTGCCGGCCGCGGCTGTTCCGGCAACGGCGATGGCTGCGGTGCGGGTCATAGAAGAGCCGGCGAACTGAAGTTCTCCGCGGCACGCTGAGCCGTGTGCCACGAAGGAAACGGTTGGCAGGCGAAAGCGCCTGCCCCACGCGCATGCAAAGTCTTCAGCAGAGGGGTGGGACAGACGCTTTCGTCTGTCAATCCAGCAGCGGGTCTACTGAACCAGGGCATTGATCTCCTGCAGCTTGCGGGGGTCGAACTTGGGCTTGCGGTCGTAAGTCATCAGGCCGTTGATTTCCTGCTCGACGTCCGTCAACTGCGTATAGCAGAGGCCGGCGAATCCGGGAATTCGGGCGATGGCCGTGTAAAGTCCCCGCAGGCGATCGAGGGCCGCGTCAGCCGTCTTCTCCACGCCCGAGTAGCCCCAGGCTTCGGGCGGCACGTCGTGGCCCGGCGGGATGAAGGCGATGCCGCCGAACTCCGAGAGCACCACCGGAGATCCGTTGTAATGATAGCCGGGAATGAGCGAGGGCCGGGCATTGTCCGGAACCCCGGAGCCGGGCAGGCCCAGATCTTTGTAGCGGCCGTACAGCAGATCGCCCGTGCGCGCGTAGTCGTGGATGGCGAAAAGATCGGTCATATCGGTGTGTTCCCAGCCTTCGTTGTCTATCGCCAGGCGGGTGGCATCCAGCGAATGAGTGAGGGTGTAGAGCGCTTTCAGATGATTCTGCTGCCGCGGGTCGTGCAGATCGGGCACGCCCCAGCTTTCGTTGATTGGCACCCAGATGACGATCGACGGGTGATTATAATCGCGCTCGACGGCCTCGGTCCACTCATGCGTGAAGCGCTCCACATAGGCGTCGTCGAACTCGTAGGCGTTGGCCATTTCGCTCGAGACCAGAAAGCCCATGCGGTCGGCCCAATAGAGGTAGCGCGGATCTTCCAGCTTCTGGTGCTTACGCGCGCCATTGAAGCCCATCTGTTTGGTCATGCGGATGTCGTACTGGATGGCCTCGTCGGTCGGTGGTGTGAGGTTGCTCTCGGGCCAGTAGCCCTGGTCGAGCACCATTTTCAGAAGGACCAGTTCGCCGTTCAGCAGCACCTTTCCGCGTTCGGCGGCGATGGTCCGGAAGCCGAAATAAGAGCGCACGCGATCGAGCAGCGCGCCGTTGTGCCGCAGTTCGAGCGTGATGTCATACAAGTCGGGGGAACTCGGCGACCAGTGCCGGGGCGTATCGATGTGGAGCGTAGCGGTGGCGCGCGCGCCGTTCGTCTTGCCTGTGGCGGATGCCGCAGGCTGTCCGCGAAAGCTGGCCGATGCGGTGACTTCCAGATCCGGCTGGGGCCGCGCGATGAACCAATCCAGCCGCACGGCGCCGTCCATGGCGGGCGTGAACTTGACGCGCTCCAGGTAGCTCGCGCCCGCCGGCTCCATCCACACCGACTGCCAGATACCGCTGGTGCGGGTATAGAAGATGCTTTTGGATTTGGGCTCCCAATACTGTTTTCCACGGGGAATGGAGCGATCCGCGGGCGGGAAGTGGGCCCTGACGGTGAGCGAATTTTCGCCAGGCTGCAGCAGAGGCGTCACGTCGAAAGTGAACGGCGTATTTCCGCCTTCGTGACTGCCGCTGAGCTTGCCGTTCACCCAAACCATGGCCCAATAATTCACCGCGCCGAAATGCAGCAGCACTCGCCGGCTTTTCCATTCCTCCGGCACGCGGAACGCGCGGCGGTACCAGATCCACGGATGGAACGAGGTATCGCCGATGCCGCTCAGCTTGCTCTCGAAACAATACGGGACGATAATGTTGCGGGTGAATTTCCGGCTGCCAGAGGCCCAATCGGCATCCAGACCGGCATTGGCATCGTCGAACTCGAACTCCCAGGCGCCGTTCAGGCTCACGAAGGGTTCCCGCTGGAATTGCGGCTGCGGATATTCGGGGCGGGGGATAGCGGCTGCGTACAGGCTCCCAGCGCAAAACAGGGCTGCTATTTTGTTCATGAAAAGTCTATTGTAGCCGCGAGTAGGCGAGCCGGGCTCGCCAACATCGACACAAGGCGTCGATGTTACGAGTGGGCGAGAGGGCGAATGGGCGAGCGGGCGACACGTCGGTACGGCTGGACGTTTAGGCGCGGCAAAACGTGGAGTTTTGCCGCAGCCCATTTGTACTAGGAAGTAACTCGCGCATTGGTGCTTTGGTGCTATTGTCGCGCAGCGCCGCCGGGGGGATTATTAGCTCATGGCGGACAAAGATTCAAGGCTCGATCCCGCGGTGGAGCGGCGTACATCGAGGCGGTTTCAGATCGAAGAAGAAGTGTGTTACAGGACCCTGGACCAGAGGGCCGTAGCGCCCGAAAGCGGCGTTGGAAAAACGATAGATATCAGCAGCGGAGGCGTGCTCCTCGGGACCGGGCAGCGTTTGCGTTCTGGAAAGCGCATGGAAGTCTCCATTAATTGGCCCGCTCAATTGGAGGGCGGCTGTCCGCTCAAATTCGTGGCGGTAGGCCGCGTGGTGCGGGCGGACGACACGCAAGCGGCCGTCACGATCGAGCAGTACGAGTTCCGGACGCGGCGCTCGAAGGAGATACCGGCCGCCGCTGTCGAGAAAGCATCAAGCGCCCGAGTCCCGTACTATTAGAGTCGGACCCGCGAGCGGATGGCGCCAGCGACGAGTACCGACGTTGGCGGAGTCCTCCGAGTCGCTCTGAGAGCGCCCTGCTAGTGTTTGTCCCACGTAAGAATCTACAATGAGCGCAAGAGCGCGACCGGGGGGCCGCGCGCGGACGAGGGCGTCCGCCCCACTTGGCTTTGGCGGTTGGCAGGCGAAATCGCCTGCCCCACATTCACTCGGTGTAGAGGCCCATGCGCCGCTTGACGAGCTCCACCGTGGCATTGGCGATGGGGCTCACGCGGGCCGCCCCTTCCCGCAAGATGCCGGCGATATAGCCCGGCTCAGCCATAATTTCGTGGTAGCGCTTCTGGAACGGCTCGAGTTGCGCGATCACCATCTCGGCCACCTGTTTTTTCAGATCGCCGTAGCGCATGCCGCTGAAATGCGCGCGCATTTGCTCATCGGCCCAGCCGCTGAAAGCTTGAAAAATGTTGAGCAGGTTGGCAACGCCATCGCCCAGGTTTTCGAAGTCGACGGCCGGATTGGAATCGGTGGTGGCGCGCATGATGGTTTTGCGAATGCGGTCCGGCGGGTCGAGCAGGGCCACGGCATGGTTGGCGCCCGCGGCGGACTTGCTCATCTTGGCGGTGGGATCGTCGAGACCCATGATCCGCGCGCCCACCGTGGGCAGGCTGGTGGCGGGCATCACGAAGGTCTCGCCGTAGAGCGAATTGAAGCGCTGGGCGATGTCGCGGGTCAGCTCCAGATGCTGCGCCTGGTCCTCGCCCACAGGCACTGCCGCAGCCTGGTAGAGCAGGATATCGGCGGCCATCAGCGCCGGGTATTGCAGCAGCCCGTCGCCAACCGATTCCTGTTTGGCGGCCTTCGCCTTGTACTGGGTCATGCGCTCCAGCCAGCCCACCGGCGTGACGCAGGTCAACATCCAAGCCAGCTCGGCGTGCGCCGGCACCGCCGATTGCACCATGATGCTCGACACGCGCGGATCGATCCCCGCCGCCAGGTACAGCCCCGCGGTCTCGACGATCTTCGCGCGCAGCTCGGCGGGATCCTGGTACACCGTCACCGCGTGCAGATCCACGATGCAGAAGATGCATTCGTAATCGGCCTGCACGCGCACCCAGTTCTTCAGCGCGCCCAGGTAGTTCCCGATATGTAGATCTCCGGACGGCTGCATGCCGGAAAAAACTCGTGCTCTCATGGTAGGTGGGTCAGAAGGAGTAATTTTTATCCTACGCGATTTCGAGATCACCGTGGAAAAGCTGGTGTACGGCGGCGACGGGCTGGGGCGGCTGGACGGCCGCGCGGTGCTGGCGCCTTTTGTGTTGCCCGGCGAACGCGTGCGCGTCGCGGTGACTTCGCAAAAGCCCGGCCTGCTGCACGCCGGCTTGCTGGAAGTGCGGGAAGCCGCGCCGGGTCGGATCGCGCCGGCCTGTCCTTATTTCGGGCGTTGCGGCGGCTGCCACTATCAGCACGCGCCTTACGAACTCCAGCTTGCGCTGAAGGGCGGCATCCTCGAAGATCAACTGCGGCGTATTGGCAAGATCGCGCCTCCGGAGGAGATCGGCTTAGTGGCGGGCGAACCGTGGGGCTACCGCAATCGCGTGCAACTGCACATCGCGGGAGGCGAACTCGGATACCGCGCGGCGCAATCGCACCGGCTCTGCCCGATCGAGAGCTGCCCTATTAGTTCGGGGGCGATCAACGCGACCATCGGCGTGCTGCGCGAGATGCTGCGCGATCCGCGCTGGCCGCGCTTCATCCGCGTGCTGGAGGTGTTTACGAATGAAACGCAAGTGCAGATTAATGTTCTGGAGACGGAGCGGGCGGGCCCACCGGGCGCCCCGCGACGGTTTTTTGATTGGTGCGCCGAGCGGATTCCCGGATTTATTTCCGGCGCGTTGGACTACGGGGCCTGCGGCTACACTTGGCGCGTGAGCAGCGGCTCGTTCTTCCAGGTGAATCGGTTTCTGATCGACCGGCTGGTAGATACGACGCTCGCAGGCGCGGAAGGGCAGACGGCGCTGGACCTGTACGCCGGTGTGGGATTGTTCTCGCTGCCGCTCGCGCAGCGCTTCGCTGCGGTGACGGCGGTCGAATCCGGAGCGCGCGCCGTGGAGGATTTGCGGCTCAATGCGGAGCGCGCCGGGATCGGCATGCGCGCAGAGCGGGATGATGCGGAGGCGTGGTTGGAGGCTCTCGCGGCGGCGCCGGATTTCATTCTGCTCGATCCGCCGCGCGCCGGAATCGGCAAGCTCGTCGTGGAGCGCCTGGCCCAACTGCGCGTGCCGCGCCTCGCCATAGTTTCATGCGATCCGGCCACGCTGGCTCGCGATTTGGCGGGACTGCTCGCTGCCGGATACCGGATTCAGCGCATGACGCTGGTAGACCTGTTTCCGCAAACTTATCATTTGGAGACGGTCGTGCGGTTGGAGTTGTAGCGCTAGCAGCTAAGGAGCCATCATGAAATAGCTATGATCGGACCAGAGCAAGTGGGGCCGGTGAGTTAGGGCGTCGAATTCAGCAGGACGTAGGCGACGTGGATTACTTGATCGAAAATTCCCAGATCGGGCTTGCCGTCGTTGTTGAAGTTGCCCAGGAGAACGCTCGGATCGGAGTATACGACTGAGAACGGCACGATCCGCGCCTGCTGCACGAAGTTCGCGTCGCCCGTACCCAAAAAGAACGTGACCTGCGAATTAGAGACCACCGCCACATCCGGAATACCATCGCCGTTCAAGTCGGAAACCAGGAACTGGCCGGCTGCGACGTCAAGGGCCGGCTGGCTCTGGCCGGGCCGAAAGGTGCCATCTCCGTTTCCGAGTAGAATGCTGGTCGGGCCGACGATTACCAGGTCGAGTGTGCCATCCCCGTTGAGATCGGCCGCCGTGATTGGCGCTATATACCCTGGCGGCAGCGCTGGTCCAGCTTGAAAAGTGCCATCGCCATTTCCGAAATACACAGCCCCGCCGCTGCTGGAGAATACAATCAGGTCCTCGTTGCCGTCGCCGTTGAAGTCGCCCGTGCAGCCGAGTGTGCAAGAGGTACACACCGGTATCGGCGCCTGAAACGTGCCGTCGCCTTTGCCCAACAGAATCTCGACGGTCGCAAATTCCGGCGGCGACGACTCCACGATCAGATCGGGGATGCCATCGTTATTGACGTCGGCCACCAACAGACTGGAAGGTGTGATGTCTAGGGAAGAGACCTGCCGGAAGCCGCCACTGCCGTTTCCAAGCAGAATGTCGAGATTTCCATTGGTGTCCTCCGCCCAGACGTCCATCTTGCCGTCTCCATTGAAATCGGCGACGCCCCCAAACTCCAGGCCGGACGTCGTGGATGTAAAGATGGCCTTCCCGAACGTTCCATCCCCTCGCCCCGGCAACATGTAGATACCGTACGGCGTATTAATGTAATCGTCGAACGCGATGAGATCGAGGTTTCCATCGCCGTTGAAGTCCGCCGCCGCGATGTGAAACGACCCTCGCTGGTAGTAAGTATCTGGAGACTCGAAGCGCCGGTTCCCTTTCCCAAACAGTAGAGTAACCGCCGAGAGGTCCGGGTCGGCGTTGCTGGTCTTCTCCAGGATCGCGAGGTCCATCTCCCCATCTGAATTAAAATCCGCGGCTACGGCCGTGACTGCCTGGGTTCCCACGGGTAAATACGTTACCGGGCCAAATGTGCCGTCGCCTTTGCCGAAGGAGACCGCCATCGTATCGGCGCCGGTGGGAGTGCACGGCACATAGCACCAACTCCCGAATTCAAAAATGAGATCGGGATTTCCGTCGCCATCCAGATCGGCTGTCTGCAGGGAAAGGATGTCGTCGGCGGCCTCGTGAGCCTGAGGCTTTTGGAAGGTTCCGTCGCCGTTGCCGAGGTAGACTGCGTAGCCTGTTTGCTGTTGACCGGCGCAGGCCAGATCGAGGCGGCCGTCGTTATTGTAATCGCCGGCGGCGCAACTGAGGAAAAAGTCGTGACTGATCGCAACTGGCGGCTGGAACGTGCCGTCGCCGTTGCCGGCCAGAAGGTACATCTGAAAGAGCGGCCCGTAAACCGGCAACCCGGAAGCCGCCACGATATCCGGAGACTTGCCGGAGTGGAACACACCGCTAAGTACCGGACCGGGCACAGCTCCCGGCATGAGCGTGGCGCTCTTTTGCGTGAATTGCCCGGTTCCGTCTCCCAGATAGACCAGAATCGATGAACTGCTTGGGATCACCAGGTCCGCATTTCCGTCCTGATTTACGTCGGCCGAGGTCATGTAGCGGCAGCTCTCATCGCTTGGATACGGAAGCGTAATCGAGCTTGTCGAGACGAACGTCCCATCGCCTTTACCCAATAAAATCTCGACCGAGCCTTCATGACAGACAGCCACATCCGGGTAACGGTCGCCATTGAAATTGCCTACGATGACACCGTGGGGAAGTTCCTGCAGAGGGGTCACAACAGGCTGAAACTCCCCATGGCCATTTCCCATGTAGGCTACGATGCCGGGGGGCGCCGCGCTGGTCACCAACAGGTCCGGGTTGCCATCGGCGTTGAAGTCCGCGGTTGACAAACTGCCTGTGATGGGCACGGCAAATTGGGGCGATTGCGCGAACGACACCGGCTGCGGTTGAGCGAACACGCCGGTCGAATGGCAAAGCAAAAACGCAATCGGAAGCGCGATCAAGCGGAACATACGACGACCTCCGAGCCTCGCGGATGGCGTTTAGTGTATCATGACCGGGCTCCCGATGCTAAGAATCTACGCCGGGTATCGTGTTGGTGTAAGACCATGAACGCTCGCAAGCGGCCCCGCTGGCCAGAGGACAAAGCGTGCATGCAGACTCGAAGCGCTATTCTTCTTTGTCGATCGTCTCGAATTCGGCCGCAATCAGCCGCTCAATGCGACGGTTTTCCCGATGAAGATCCTTGAGGCCACCAAACGCGTTCTCCCAAGGTTTGCTTACGATCGACGCTCTGGAATGCCGCGGCAACTGCTCACAAGTCTTTACGGGTCTTGCCCCACGCGGCCGCCTTTGCACGGTAGTCTTCACGTGCCTATAATCGCAGATTTTGCCCGGTACCGCTCCCGCAGCACGTTCTTTTGCAGCTTGCCGGTGCCGCCCTTCGGCAGCGCGTCGATGAAGTCAACGGACGTCGGGCATTTGAAGTGCGTCATGCGCGCGCGGCAGAAGTCGATCAGCGCCTGTTCGCTAAGCGCGCTGTCCGGGCGCTTCACGACCACGGCTTTGACCGCCTCGGTCCACTGCGGGTCGGGCACGCCGATCACGGCCACCTCCAGCACGTCCGGATGCGAAGCGATCGTCGCCTCGACTTCCGGTGAATACACGTTTTCGCCGCCGGGCTTGATCATGTCCTTCTTGCGGTCGAGGACGTAGAGGTAACCTTGGGCGTCAAACGCGCCCATGTCGCCGGTATGCAGCCAGCCGCCGCGCAGCGTGTCGGCAGTGATGGCGGGCTGGTTCCAGTAGCCCTTCATGATGTTCGCGCCGCGCGCCACGATTTCGCCCACCTCGCCCGGCGGAAGCTCGCGATCCAGCGGGTCCACCACCTTGACCTCCACGCCCAGGATCGGCTTCCCGCCCGACTTCACCGGGATAAACTGCGCTTCTGCGTTTTCGAAATTGTGGTCCTCCGGCCCCAGATACGTCAGCACCGGGCTGGCCTCCGATAGTCCGTAAGCCTGCGCAAACTGGCAGCGCAGTTTTTCGCGCGCGCGCCGCAACACCTCCAGCGGCATGGGGGAGCCGCCGTACAGGATCGTGCGCAGGCTGGAAGTGTCGTACCGGTCGATGGCCGGATGGTTCACCAGCATGTTCACCATCGCCGGCACCAGGGCAGTGTGTGTAATGCGGTGCCGCTCGATCACTCGCAGACACGCTTCGGGGTCGAAGGCCGGCAGGAAACAATTGGAGCCGCCCTGCATCACGATGGAATACACGATGCCGGCGTCGGCCAGGTGGAACATAGGCGCCGCGTGGAGGAAGATCCAATCGGGCGAGATGGCCATCACGACCGTACCGTATAGCGCATTCGCACAAATGTTCCTGTGCGTGAGCATGACACCCTTAGGGCCGCCCGTACTGCCGCTGGTATAGAACAAGCCCACGAGGTCATCTTCAGCCGGATCGGGCTCCTCCGGAATCTTGGGAGATGCGGCGGCCAGGCAGGCTTCGTAATTTGCCATTCCGCCGGGACACGGTCCGTTGCCGGCGAACAGGTACGCAAGATCGGGCAGAGCGGCTTGCAAGGCGGGCTCCAGGCGCGCAAAGTAGTCGTCCACCACTAGCAGGCGGGCGCCGGAATCCGCCAGTGCAAAGACCATATCCTCCTGGTTCCAGCGGATGTTAACCGGCACGACGGCCGCGCCGGCCAGCGGCACGGCATGATATAGCTCCAGGTACCGCGCCGAGTTCAGCATCAGCACCGCAACGCGATCGCCGCGCTGCATGCCCAGATCGCGCAGCGCGTTCGCGAGGCGTGCGACGCGCTCGGCAAATTGGGTGTAGGTGATGGTGCGGTCGCCGTCGATTGCCGCGGGTGAATTTGCGTGGAATTGTTTGGCTCGGCGCAGCGCGTATAAAACGTTCATTAGTGAAACCCGATGCTTAGACGGCGAACTGAATTTCGCCGTTGGCAGGCGAAAGCGCCTGCCCCACCACAAGCACATCTGCCATCCTCAGGCCGGCAAATGTAGAAAGTCCAGACGGCGAACTGAAGTTCGCCCGGCCCCGTGGGCACCCCGCGCTGAAGCCTGCGCCACGCGACTTACCGCCCCAGCACGATCACGCAGGCCACCGCGCCCGGACCGCCCAGGTTGTGCACCATTCCCAGTTCGGAGTCGCGGACCTGGCGCGCTCCCGCCTGCCCGCGCAACTGCGTCACGATTTCGTATATCATGCGCACGCCGCTGGCGCCGATGGGGTGCCCGCAGGACTTCAGCCCGCCGCTCGGGTTCACGGGCAGATCGCCTGCCAGCGTGCTACGCCCTTCGCCGATAAAGTGCGCGCCTTCGCCTTTGCCGCAAAAACCAAGATCTTCGTAGTTGCTGATCTCGGTCCAAGTGAAGCAGTCGTGCACTTCCGCGAGATCGATCTCCTTCACCGGATCGTGAATGCCCGCCATGCGGTAAGCCTCTTCGGAAGCCGCGCGCGTAGCCGCGAAGCCGACATATTCATAGGCTGGATCATACCAGGGCCGCCCGCTGGTGACGGCCAGTCCGAGTCCCTTAACCAGCACGTAATCGTCGCGGAACTGGCGGGCCATATCGGCGCGGCAAATCACCGCAGCCGCGGCGCCATCGGTGGTGGGGCAGCAGTCGAACAGCCCGAACGGCCAGGCCACAATGGGCGCCTTCAGCACCTGCTCCTCGCTTACTTCCATCTGGAAGTGCGCCTTGGGATTCAGCGCGCCGTTATGGTGGTTCTTCACGGAGACCTTGGCCAGCGCTTCGCGCCCTCCGCCGAAGCGATGGAAGTAGCGGTTCGCGACCATGGCGAAGACACCCGGCGCCGTGAGACCGTCGTGCTGATAGGGATGGCCGCCCTCCCAACCGAGGCCGCGCATGGGGCGGTCCTTGAGTTTTTCCACGCCGGCCACCAGCGCCACATCGTACATGCCGGATGCCACGGCCATGGCGGCGTTGCGAAAAGCATCCGTGCCGGTAGCGCAGTAGTTCTCGACGCGTGTGATGGGTTTGCCATAGAGGCGCAGCGCATCGGCCAGCGAAACCGAAGCCTTGCCGTTTCCGGCGTATGGCGAAAACGTGCCCAGCCACGCGGCATCCACGCGCTCCGGCGCGATGTTCGCGTCGGCGAAGGCCGCGAATCCGGCCTCCGCCAGCAGATCTTCGAAGCTCTGGTCGAAATTATCGCCGAACTTCGTGCAGCCTACTCCAATAATGGCGATTTTGTCTTTGATTGATTCAGGCATGGCACCCTTACGCGTCCGGTCCCGGCAGGCTCGCCGCACACCATTTTAAGCACACGTCCGGGGGGTTCGGCAATGGACCACGGCGCCGGCCCGTGCACCGCGATCACGTAGTATTACTTTCCAAACCGGTACCCCAGAATCATCTTGGCCAGCAAATGATCGGTGCCATGCGTTACTCCCACGCCGACGCCGAAATTGAATTCCCATCGTGGGTTCAGGTTCAAATCGATGGCCGGCACGATCTGCTGTTGTTGATCGCGCAGCGGATCGAAGCCCGTGATCGGCCCCAGCGCCCCGTAATACTCCAGTCCGGCGGCGACCTTCGGGGTCAGGTCGTAGCTGACCTTGAAATTGGGTGAGAATTCAAAACCGCGCCGCGCGTCCGGACCGTGGAACGACTTGTCGATCGTGGGGTTGAACGCGGCGTACCAGCGGCCCTGCTTCTTATCGATGATCGGGCGGATTTCCCACGTCCAGGTATCCGCGGAAATCTTCGGGCGCTGGTAACCGATCTCATTCGAAAGGCTGATTCCGACCGGAAGATGATAGCGCTCGGGGATGGCAAAGCGCGGGCGTATGTGCGTGCCCACCCACATCCAGCCCATGTCGGGCTGGTGGTTGTTGAACAGGTAAAAGCCGGTTTCAAACCACTCGTTGAAGCCGTGTGTGATCTCCACCGTCTCGTGCTCCTGGTGTTCGGTGGGCAGCGTCCCATCCGTGGTGGTCTTGCTTCCTTCAAACGTGAAATTGGAATGCAATTCCACCATGGTCGCGTGCGGGGGAACCAGTTCCCAGCCGTAGACCTGGATCTCGTAATTGCCCTGCGCAAAGGCGGCCGGCAGGAACAGCAGTGCGATGAGAAAGCGCAAATGCGATTTTACCGTGACGCACACTTCAGCGTGCTGCGGCGAACTTCAGTCCGCCGGTTACAGCGAACTAGAGTTCGCTGTTGGCAGGCGAAAGCGCCTGCCCCACCTTTTTGCACAACAGTGCCGTCAAGCACTCTTTGGGAAAATGTAGAGACTAGAGGCGGCGAACTTCAGTTCGCCGGTCACTTGGATGACAAGCCCCTACGCCACGGGCGCGGCTTCCAGCGCCGGCTTGCGCTTGCGCGACCGCCCGCGTCCGCCGAAGAACTTCTCCATGTAAATGTAGAACACCGGGGTGATGTAGAGCGTCAGGAGCTGCGAAACCACCAGCCCGCCTTCGACGGCCAGCCCCAGCGGGCGGCGCGCTTCCGAGCCCGCGCCGAATCCCAGAGCGATCGGCAGCGTGCCCATCAGGGCCGCCATGGTGGTCATCATGATCGGGCGAAACCGCACCAGGCATGCCCGGTAAATGGCTTCGGCGGGCGCCAGGCCTTCGAGGCGCTGGGTCTCCACCGCGAAGTCGATCATCATGATGGCATTCTTCTTGACGATGCCGATCAGCATGATGATGCCCACAAACGAGTAGATGTTGAGGTCGTTGTGAAACAGCATCAGGGTGACCAGCGCGCCAAAGCCCGCCGAGGGTAGTCCCGAGAGAATGGTGATCGGATGAATGAAGCTCTCGTACAAAATGCCGAGCACCATGTAGATGACCAGAATGGCGGTGACCAGCAGGAATCCCATGCCTTGCAGGGAAGATTGAAACGCCTGGGCGACGCCCTGAAAACTGGTAGTGACGGTGGCCGGCAAATCGCGCGCAATCTCTTCGATACGGTTGACCGCGTCGCCTAGCGCGACGCCGGGCTGCAAATTGAACGAGATGGTCACCGAGGGCAACTGGCCGAGATGATTGACGGTCAGCGGCCCCACACCCTGCGTCAGTTTCGCGACGGCGCTGAGCGGAACCAACTGGCCGGTGGCGTTGCGAATGTAGAGCAGCCCGAGGTTGGCTGGGTCGCGCTGGAACTGCGGCTCGAGTTCCATGATCACCCAGTACTCGTTGGTGGGCGTATAAATCGTGGAGACCTGGCGCTGGCTGTAAGCATTGTAGAGGGCGTTCTCCACCTGGCCGGCATTGATGCCCAGCATGGAGGCTTTGTCCCGGTCGATGTCCAGGACCGCCTGCGGGCTGGCGATCAGCAGGTCGGTGGTGACGTCCTGCAGGCCCTGTATTTTTCGCACCCGGCTTTCAAACGCGGCGGACGCGCGGTAAAGCTCGTCGGTGTCGGTGCCCTGCAGCGTGTATTGATAGAGGCTCTTGGTAAGCTGGCCGCCGATGCGTATGAGCGGCGGGTTCTGCAGGAAAACGCGCATACCGGGAATCGCTCTCAGCTTGGGACGCAGTTCCTCGATGACCTGTTCCGGCGTGAGCGTGCGCTTGTCGCGCGGCGAGAGGCGGGCGAATACGCGGCCGGTATTGCCGGCCACGCTCGATCCTCCGGCTCCTACGCTCGAGGAGAACGAACTGATGTTGGGGTCGTGCCGCAGAACATCCGCCACCTGCAACTGGTGCTGGACCATGGCGTCAAACGAAATATCCTGCGAAGCCTCCGTGAAACCGAAGATCTGGCCGGTGTCCTGGTTGGGGATGAAACCCTTGGGGATCTTGACGAACAGGTAACCGGTTCCCACCAGCACCGCGGCTGAGACGACCATGGTGGCCAGCCGGTGGCGGATGACCTTCCGCAAAGTCCAGTCGTAGCTTGCCAGCATGCCGTCGAAGACATGTTCGGACGCGCGATACAGCGCGCCGTGGCGCGTCTCTTTCACCGGCTTCAAGAAGCGGCTGCAGAGCATGGGCGTCAGGCTGAGCGACACGAAGCCCGAGATCAGGATCGCCACGCCGATGACCACTGCGAATTCATGGAAGAGCCGTCCCAGAATCCCGCCCATAAACAGCACCGGAATGAACACCGCGGCCAGCGACAGGGTCATCGACAGAATGGTGAAACCGATCTGGCGCGCGCCCTCCACGGCCGCTTCCATGCGGCCCTTGCCCATCTCCTGATGACGCACGATGTTCTCCAGGATCACGATGGCATCGTCCACCACGAAGCCGACCGAGAGCGTGAGGGCCATCAGGGAGAGGTTGTCCAATGTGTATCCGAGCAGATACATGACCGCGAAAGTGCCCACAATCGACATCGGCAGCGCCAGGCTGGGGATGATCGTGGCGGAAACGTTCCGCAGGAACAGAAAGATGACCAGCACCACCAGGCAGACGGTGAGGAACAGTGTGAACTTGACGTCGTTGACCGAATCGCGTATGGATTCGGAACGGTCGTAGAGAATGTCCAGATTCACGGAGGGCGGCATCTGTGCACGGAACTTCGGCAGCAGTTTCTTGATGGCATCCACTACTTGCACGGTGTTGGTGCCGGGCTGCCGCAGGATGGCCAGCACGATGGAGCGCCGGTCGTTGTACCAGCCGGCCACCTTGTCGTTCTGCACGCTGTCGACCGCGCGCCCTATATCGTTGAGGCGCACCGGAGCGCCATTGCGCCAGGCGACAATCATGGGACCGTAGGAAGCCGCCCGGTACAACTGGCCGTTCGCCTGCACCGTGAATGCCTGGTGCTTCCCATAAAGCGTGCCCAGCGGCAGATTGACGTTGTGCGCCTCGACCGCCTGCTCCACCTCGTTGATGCCGATGCCGCGGCTGGCCATGGCGTCGGGATCGAGCTGCACGTGCACGGCGAATTTCTGCGACCCGAAGACAGACACCTGCGCCACGCCGCTGATCATGGAGATGCGCTCGGACATCATAGTCTCGGCATATTCGTCCACGTCGGAAAGCGGTAGCGTGGGGGAGTTGATGGAGAGATACAGGATGGGCTGGTCGGCTGGGTTGACCTTGAGAAAAGTGGGCGGGCTCGGCAGGTTGGGCGGCAATTGGCGTTGCGCGGCGGTGATGGCCGCCTGCACATCCAGCGCGGCGCCATCCAGCGACCGGTCCAGCGCGAACTGTAAAGTGATGTTGGTCAGGCCCAAGGCGCTGGTGGAATTCATGTTGTCGAGCCCGGCGATGGTAGAGAACTGGCGCTCCAGAGGCGTGGCCACAGAGGAAGCCATGGTGTCGGGATTGGCGCCGGGTAGGATCGCCGTCACTTGGATGGTCGGGAAATCCACGTTGGGCAAATCGCTGACCGGCAGCAGCCGGTATCCGGCGACGCCGAATAGCACGATGCCCAGCATCACCAGGGTGGTCATCACCGGACGGTGTATAAAGAGATCGGTGATGTTCATAGCCGTGGCGCCTGTTCGCCGGCGTCAGCTTTTATCCGCACCTTGGCGCCCTGCGTCAGGCTCAACTGGCCGTCGGTCACCACGGTCTCGCCGGCGGCCAAGCCGCTGGAGATGACGCTTTGCTGATCGACGGTGCGGCTGACGGTGACCACCCGCGACTCGACGGTGAAATCGGGTTTGACGACGAACACATATTGGCCCGCCTGTCCATTCTGCACCGTCTGAGAAGGCACCAGCAAGGCATTGGCTTGAGTGGTGAGATGGAGCACGGCTTCCACGAACTCGCCAGGCCAGAGCGTGCGGGCTTCGTTTTGAAAGGTGCCTTTGAGCATGATTGTGCCGGTGGTTTGATCCACGGCATTATCGACGAAGGTGAGGCGCCCGGAGTCAGTCCGCCCGCCTTCTTTGGGCCGCGCATCCACCCGCAGGCCGCCGCTCATGTACCTCTTGATATCGGGCAGGTATTGCCCTGGCACCGCGAAATTCACGAAGATAGGCTGCACCTGGTTGATCACTATCAGCACCGTGTCGTTGGCCTTCACCAGGTTCCCGAGATGGATCAGCAGGCTGCCCGTGCGGCCGTCAATGGGAGAGTGCACCGTCGCGTAGTTCAACTGCAGGCGCGCGGTTTCGATAGCGGCCTGGTCGGAGGCCACCGCGGCCGTGAGGGCATCGAAGTTGGTCTGGAACTGATCGTACTGCTGGCGGGGAATCACGCCCTTCTCGAAGAGGCGCTGGTTGCGGTGCAGGTCCAGCTCGGCTTGGCGCACCTGGGCCTTGTCCTTTTCGATGTTGGCCTCAGCCAGATGGAGGGCCGCTTCGAAGGGGCGCGGATCGATGACGAAGAGCACGTCGCCTTTGTGGACATCGTCGCCCTCGTTGAAGCCCACGCGCTGCAACTGGCCGCCAACCTCGCAGCGGACAGACACGGTGCGATAGGGCTGCACGTTGCCTATCGCGCGGATTTGAACCGGCGCGGCCCGCTGGGTTACGCGAGCGACCTTGACCGGTATGGCGATCGCGGCGGCCGCCGACGCCTTTACCGGCTCCGTGGCTGTCTTCGAGCAGGCCAGCAACGGCAGAATCAGCGCGGCGACGGCGACTTGACGCGTAAAAAGCATCTTTAAGTATTTTTTATCACGAATACGTGTCTGCCGCCCGCTCGGGGAAGACAGCGGGCGCGCGCGGACGGGCGACCTGCGTTTTAGTTCGCCGGTTGGCAGGCGAAAGCGCCTGCCCCACCACGCGCACCAGCGCGTGCCCCACCACACGCACATCTGGGCCAGCAAATGTAGAAACTCCTGCGGCGAGCTGGAGCTAGCGCAGCACGGCAAAGCGTGCGCCACGCGACCGCCGGCGCGACTAGTCCTCCGAGGGCCGCTCCACACTATCGATGACCAGGAATTCGCCGGGCGATCGGGCCGGCTCCAGGTTCAGCCCGAGTTTGGTTATCGCTGTCTTTATTGCAGAAATGACAGAGGGATCGGTCGCGGGCACCGCCGGATCGCTTAATGCGGGCAATCCGTGGGCGCGGCGAAAGAATCCGAGTTCTTCGGCGGGCAGCTCCAGATGGAAATCGAACCTTCCGGCCATCCCGGTTTTGTCAATGACGCGCCGGTCCAAGGTGACCAAGAAAAACATGCAAAGATCCGCCATCGTCGCAGCCTTCACATCTAGCCCGTTATTAGTGAGTCGGGACGTTCCACACTGCAGAGGACCAGGATTTGGATGGTCCCAGTCCCAAGGAGTACAACTTCCTTGAAACGGCTGCAGTTTGGGGCCGCCCTTGGCCGCAGTCAGCTCATAAACCGGGGCCACTCTGGTCTCGCGATGAACCCTCAGCTTAAACCTGTCTTCGAGAAGCGCTTGGAGCATGGGCCCATTCATGGTTGCCCGGCTTTGAGGCCCCTTCGTTTTCGCGTCGATCTCGTAGAGGTCGGATCCGGCCCAGGCCGGGCCCCCGGTGACCGTGACAGAGGATAAGGGATTCACATGGCCATTCGCGAACAGACCATATGCCTGCTGAAGGAGGCGCTCGACAGTCGTACACTCCGAACGCAACGTATCGGGAGACGAGTCTTCTTCGACAGTGCCTTTGCGAAAGGCGTTACAGGGTTTGATGGAGATCGCTTCGAATTTCGGTGCGGCCGCAGTCCCGGATTTGGCTTGCGGCGATTGAGCCCGGACGTAGGGCACATTCCCGATGCCGACTACGATTGGCGCGGCGAGAGCCGCCATCCCGGCAACTGCCAGGGCGAGTTTCTTCGCGAAGTTCAGTCTGAGCGCGATGCGGTTGGCCATAATTGCCTCGATTCTTTTCTTGAGATTCGCTCCCGTCACTCCGGCCACACACGGCAAGGACGACTCCAGGTATAGATCGCAAATCTTGAGGATGCCTTCGGCGTATACTTGCGGCTCGCAGCCCATCCGCAGCACTTCTTCATCGCAGGCACGCTCGCGCTCCTCCATCAACCGTGCGCCCAGCCACCAGACCAGGGGATGAAACCAGTACATGGCCTCGACTGCCATATGAATTACGGCGGCGAGATTGTCGCGGCGGCGGACGTGGCATAGCTCATGCGTCAGAATCGCTTCAAACTGCGGTGGTGTGACGCGACTGGCGATCCCGGCGGGCAACAGCAACACTGGCCGGAGAATGCCGGCTACGCCCGG
>Ga0181521_10000771_pt1 | contig 39491 bp, 32 predicted proteins | sample PEATcosm2014_Bin_32_FD_119764 | JGI IMG/M metagenome (GOLD analysis project Ga0181521, IMG submission 119764) | Peatland microbial communities from MTU Mesocosm Facility, Houghton, MI, USA - PEATcosm2014_Bin02_60_metaG | ecosystem: Environmental > Terrestrial > Soil > Wetlands > Peat | place...
AGGAAAGACTACTTGGTCTTCGATCGGGGACGGCTAGCCTATTTGAATACGATTGAGAAGATCGGCTGTGTTTATTGTTCCTATGCCAACGGATTGCTTGGCTTGGTTACTGAAATTGCGGCGCGCACCGAGCAGCATTTTTGTCCGATCAAACATGCTCGGCGATTGGTGAAAATGCACTCTCGATACGCGAAGTTTCTGCCGTACGGAGACGCGGCAGCCTACCGCGAGCAATCGGCAGCCCTATCCCGCGCGTATAGCGACCTCGCTGCCAGAGTCAAGTGAATGTCGAGAGGGCATTCTGCCCGTTTGCCACGCCATCATGCGCCGGCAGTCGCAGCCTCCGGCTTTTCCCGCAGCGCGGCGATCCGGTTCTGCAGCGTTCGCAGACTGATCCCCAACATCTCGGCGGCCCGTTTGCGATTGCCGCGCACGTGTTCCAGCGTGAGTTTGATGTAAACTTCCTCGAGTTTCGTCAATGTCTGCCCAGGCTGGAGTGTTAAAGGGCCCGCATGGCCATTTGGCGACCGCGTATACGGGGGGCTTCCACCTAAGACAGAGGGAGGCAGGTCCTTCAGCCGGATGCAACTTTCGCCTGCCAGGATGCTGGCTCGCTCCAGAATATTACGCAGCTCCCGCACATTGCCAGGCCAATCATAGCGATCGAGCAGATCCAGCACTTCGGCATCGAGTCCGGTAACGCGCGTGCCATATTTCTTATTCAGATTCTGCAGCATGAGATCGGCGATCTGCGGGATATCCTCTTTGTGTTCACGCAGCGGCGGAATTACGATCTGGAATACGCTTAGCCGATAGTAGAGCTCGTCGCGTAAATGCGTTCCGAGTTCCTGACTGGTCGCGGCAAGAACCCGGGCGTCTACTGCGATTTCATGCTTACCACCCAGTCGCCGCACGCGCAAGTCCTCGAGAACCCGCAACAACTTTGGTTGCGTCGATTGCGGCATTTCGCCGATTTCATCGAGAAACAAAGTACCCCCGTGCGCCTGCTCAAAGCAACCGGCCGAACGCTCCATGGCGCCCGTAAAGGCGCCTTTCTCGTGGCCGAACAACTCGCTCTCAACCAGAGTCTCGGGTAAAGCGGCTGCATTGATCGCTACGAAAGGACCATCACCACGGGGACTGCACTTATGGATCTCCCGCGCGACGAGTTCTTTTCCGGTGCCACTCTCTCCGCGGATCAACACGGGCGCCGAGGTGGGCGCCACTTGTCTGATCAGCGAGAAGATCTGCTGCATCGCCGGAGAGGTTCCTACCATGTCCCCGAGGACTCCGTGACGGCTCAGGTCACGCTCGAGTTCGTCGGTTTTCTGCAGACTTCTCTTGTAGCGGATGGCGCGTTCCAGAAGGGTCTTGAAGGCGCGCGGTTCCACCGGCTTCTCCAGGTACCAGAATGCCTTGAGGTCGTGGACGGCGGAAAGCGCCTTGTCCATGCTGCCGAAGCCGGTCAGCGCAATCGCCGGAGTGAGGTCGCCGCGCTCCTTCAGCTTACGGAGCAGTTCAAAGCCGTCCATGCGCGGCATGACTAAGTCCGACACGATAACGTCTGGCTGGAAGGCTGTGAGCCGTTCCAGCGCTTCCTGCCCGTCGGCCGCGCTGCGGGTGTCGAAGTCACGCTCGGAAAGCATGGCCGACAAAGCGCTACGCTGCCGCTCGTCGTCATCGACGATGAGGACCCGGCCGGAGACCGCAGACTGTCGCAGCATGACAAAGCCTACCAAGGATTCCTGGAATTCATCAGCACCGACGCATGAGGCCAAAGCGAGGATTCCCTGTAGTTGTCCACGATTCTCTCGACCAAAACCGAGCCGAAATCCTCCAACAATTCGATGAATGTTTTCGTCTGCTCCGTGGCGCGCAAACGGGGAAGTGCTACCAGCAGATTGGGATTATCGAGCGTTTCAGCCGCCTTCTCTACGGCGACGATTGGGACGCTGGCATAGCCGAAGACACCATCGGAGTTCCAGGGGCCCATTTGCCGTACAACCGGTCCGAATCGCGTTTCGAGACGCTGCAGTTCGTCGTCCGTCAAAACAATCGCTTCCATTTTGTTCTCTGCGAGAGCTATGTTCCAGTTGCAGCCATATACTCGGTTCCGTTTGCGGACTTCCTTTGTGCGGTGCGGTTGATGTGGACGTGGTGACGATCCTGCCAATGTTGCCAGGCGACACCGACAATTCGGATCACCTCATCCGCGTCAAACGGCTTCGCCAGCACGTCCCATGCTCCCAGATTCAGGGCTTCCGCCCATAAGCGTTCATCTGCCAGCCGGGAAGTCACTATTAAGAGAGGGGGATCGGGAAGAAGCGAGATGTACTCCAACATCTCCCCCCAACTGCCCGGTACGATGTCGCAATCGCAAATTACGATTGGAATGGGTGTTTCCCGCAACACGGAAAGGGCCGAAGCAATTGTGGAGGTTGAGCTAACGGTCCAGGTGGATTTGAAAATGCGCTCCAGGGAAGCGCAGTCTCCATCGTTGGGGCTGACGGATAGAACAACGTTGGAAGCGTTCTCGCGTCGGAACACCTTCTGCATGCCGTCCGATCCTTTAGTTTGCGATCGGCTTATCTGCATCGTTCCCTCCAATTACAACTACAAACCCCGCGGAAGCGGGGGCAACAGGAATAAATGCAGCAAACGTGGCTACGCATCAACAGCGGGGATGGCACTCCCGGACACCGCTGCCTCACGAATTCATTAGCAATGACCCTGCAGGGTCTGAGAGGCAGCGCGTTGGATGCCGCAATCCGGCGATGGGGCAGAGCGACACCTGCGCTTTCAATTCATCGACCTTATTCTCTTTGATAGTAGAACCAGGTTGGGGCAAATGGAACTAGGAGGGTGCCTAGGTAAGTTGGGTTCAACCGATGCCGCGCGATTGCCCGATGCTCACCTCTAATCCTCAGTCCCAGCCCTTCGGGCGCGTGGGCGCTGCCGGCATACTGCTCGCTGGGCCCGCAGCCAGTCTTCTTGTGGCGATCCGTTTTGAAACTTTCGTGCGAGCCACAGTTTATATGCCAATGCAGCTATTTCCCGCTGCTTGGACGAGGCGATGTTGCGCGGCGCCAATCTATCGCAGACCCTTGTGGTCTCCCGCATCACTTTTGCCATGAAAGTCCCCCTGCTGGCTGACGAAGCCAGGTCCGGCAGCCAGCCATTCCACTTTCTCTGATCGCTACCCAGCGAGGCGTGCGAACCGCACGTCCGTTTTCTGGTGAATCGTCGCTTCTTTCATGATAAGGCTCGGGCGGGTAATCGTGGAACTAGGAGAGTGCCTAGGTAAGCTTGGCTTGGCGCACCCGCCTCTGCATGTGAAATCGATCCACCAGCCTGGGCTGCCATGAGAGAAAATGGTCGCACGCCCCCGCCGAGCGGCGGCCTTGCACCAATGGGTGCGTTTCCTGAGGAGGAAGATTATGGCTCGTAAAAGTTCGGCGCGACCCGGAAAGAAAACTCGGCCGCAGGCGAAGGATTCGCCCGCAGCGACGCCGAAGCCCGGCCGGAAGGTCGAACGAGAGGCCACCCCCCACGCGACTGAGATTTCCATCACGGAAAAACCTCGGCCAATCGTAGGCGTGGGGGCATCGGCAGGAGGCTTCGAGGCGTTCCGGCAGCTTCTCACGGCTTTGCCTTCGGATACGGGCCTGGCGCTGGTTCTGGTGCAGCATCTCGATCCCGGACACGAGAGCCTGCTGGCCAAACTGCTCTCCAAAGCCACCGCGATGCCTGTCGCGGAAGTGGAAGAGGGCATGACGGTGGAACCGAATCATGTCTATGTCATTCCCCCGAACAAGACTATGGGGATCAGGAACGGGACGCTCCACCTAATGCCCCGCGGAGAGCCGGCGGCGAAGCACCTGCCCATCGATTATTTTCTGGGCTCGCTGGCCGCAGACCGCGGCAATCGGGCGATCGGCGTGATTCTCTCCGGAACCGCCTCCGACGGAACCATGGGGCTGAAGACCATCAAAACCGAGGGTGGCGTCACCTTCGCCCAAGACCTCAAAAGCGCGAAGTACGACGGCATGCCGCGCAGCGCCATCGCCGCCGGGTGCGTGGATTTCGTCCTGCCGCCGGAGGCCATCGCCAGCGAACTGGCGCGCATCGGCCGGCATCCCTATCTGGGTTTGGAACCGCCGGCGCACGCCGAGGAGCCGCCTGACAGTAGTGACGACGTCCTGCACAAGATTTTCCTCGTCCTCCAGAAGGCGACCGGAGTGAATTTCACTTATTACAAATACAGCACCATCAAGCGGCGGATCGCCCGCCGGATGCTCCTGCACAAACTGGAAAATCCGGAGCAGTATCTGAAGTTTCTTCACGAGAACGCTGCCGAGCCGGCGGCCTTATGCGAAGATATCCTGATTCACGTGACAGGCTTCTTCCGGGAGCCGGAAGCGTTCCAGGCGCTGGCGCAAAGGATCTTCCCCAAGATTCTCGACACCAAGCCGCCTGGCGAGTCGATTCGCATCTGGGTCCCTGGCTGCTCCACGGGGGAAGAGGCGTACTCCATCGCCATGGTCCTGCTGGAGTGCCTGGGCGACCGCGTCGGCAGCGTGCCCATTCAGATTTTCGGCACCGATATCAGCGCCGTGTCGATCGACAAAGCGCGCGCCGGCCTATATAGCGAGAGCAGCCTCGGCGAGGTCTCCCAGGAGCGCCTGCGGCGCTTCTTCGTCAAAGGGGAGGGTGGCTTCCAGATCGTGAAATCGTTGCGCGAGATGTGCGTCTTCGCGCGGCAGGACCTCTCCCAGGACCCTCCGTTCTCGCGGCTGGACTTCATCAGTTGCCGCAATGTGCTCATCTACATGGGGCCGGTGCTCCAGAAGAAGGTCATGGCCATCTTCCACTACGCTCTCAAGCCCACCGGCTTCCTGATGCAGGGGAAGTCGGAATCGATCAGTGGCTTCGCGGACCTCTTCACGGTGATCGACCGGGAGCACAAGATCTGTTCGAAAAGGCCTGGCGAACCCGGCCGGGTTTTCGATCTGTCCACCGCCGCGAGTTACGAGAGAGCCATGCGAGCGGACGCTGCGAAACCGGAAACGCAGTTGCGGTTCGACGTGCAGAGGGAAGCGGACCGGATCGTCCTCGGCCAATACGCCCCAGCCGGCGTCGTCGTCGATGAGAACCTGCACATACTCCACTTCCGCGGGCAGTCGAGTCCCTACCTTTCTCCTCCGCCGGGCCAGGCGAGCCTGGGCCTGCTCCGCATGGTGCGCCCGGAATTAGCCGTGGAACTGCGCGCGGCCCTGCACCACTCCAAGAAACAGGAGATCGCCGTTCGCAAGGAAGGCATCCGGATCCAGCGCGACGGCCATCTCTGGGACGTCTCCCTGGACGTGGTTCCGATGAAGAGCGATCTGGGCGAGCGTTTCTTTCTGATATTGTTCCAGGAAGCGCCGGCGGGTGTGCCGGCCGGCTCGGAAGCAGGGGGCCAGGCGCCGGCCACCGGCAGGCGCCAGTCGCGGGAGGACGCCCGCCTGCGGCGGGATTTGCAAGCGACCAAGGAGTCCCTCCAGTCGATGATCCAGGAGCAGGAAGCCATCAACGAGGAGCTGAAATCCGCCAACGAAGAAGCCCTTTCCAGCAACGAGGAACTGCAATCCACCAACGAGGAACTGGAAACCGCAAAAGAGGAGCTGCAGTCGACCAACGAGGAACTGGTCACGGTCAACGAGCAGCTCGGGAACCGTAACTTCGAGTTGGCGCAGCTCAACGACGATCTCACCAACCTGATCGGTAGCGTCAACATCCCCATCCTGATGCTGAGTGGCGACTGGCGCATCCGGCGTTTCACCCCGCAGGCCGAAAAACTGCTGAACTTGCTGCCCGGCGACGTGGGGCGCCCCATCGTCAACCTCCGGCCGAACATCGACGTGCCGGACCTGGCCGCCCTGGTCACCGAGGTCGTCGATACCGTGAGTTTGCGCGAACGGGAGGTTCAGGACCGGGAAGGCCGCTGGTATTCCATGCGGGTGCGGCCGTACCGGACCATGGACAACAAGATTGACGGCGCAGTGATGACCTTTATTGACATCGATGCAGCCAAGCGAATCCATCTCGAATTGCAGCGCGAGCAGACCTTCACGGCGGCGGTGCTGGAGTCGGCAGCCGCTCTGGTAATGGTCACCGACCTGGAGGGCCACATCGCCCGCTTCAACCTCGCCTGCCGCCGGCTCAGCGAGTACTCGTTCAAGGAGGTAGAGGGAAAGCCCGTCTGGGATGTGCTCGTGCCGCCCGAAGAAGTTGGAGCCGTCAAACAGGTGTACAAGGAGCTTGCGGAGAGCCGCTCCGCGCGCGAACACGAGAATCATTGGGTGGACCGGAGCGGCCAGCGGCATTTGATCTCCTGGTCCAGCACGGTGGTTACCGAGGCGCAGGGCACAACGCGGCACCTGGTCTGGGTCGGCGTGGATGTTACCGAGGCCAGGCTGGCCGAAAAGGCGCTGCAACAAACCGAGATCCTCCGGCGCAGCCAGGAGCAACTGCGGACACTGACAGCCGGCTTGGTGGAGGCCCAGGAGGAGGAGCGCCGGCGGGTCTCGCAGGAGCTTCACGACGATATCAGCCAGAGGCTGGCGGCGCTGGCCATTCAACTGGAGGTGCTACATCAAGCGCACGGAATCTCGCCCGAAGAACTGCAACGCAAACTGGGGGAGTTGCAGAAACAGATGGAGGTGCTATCGGAGGACCTCCGCCGTACTGCACGCAACCTGCATCCCTTCATGTTGACGCATCTCGGCCTGGAACCGGCCCTGCGAGCGTATTGCGAGGAGTTCTCCAAACTGAGGCAGATCAAGGTGCGGCTGATCGCGCGAGCCCTGCCTGGGGCAATCCCGTCCGGCGTGGCCTTATGCGTCTATCGTGTGGTCCAGGAGGCGCTGGGAAACGTCGCCAAGCATGCCGGGGCCAAGCGTGTGGTGGTATCGATCTCCGGCCGCGATGATGCCCTGCACGCCGCCATCCGGGACGACGGCCACGGATTCGACCTGGACCAGGTGAAGGGAAAAGGGCTTGGGCTGATCAGCATGGAGGAACGCGTGCGGCATCTGGGTGGGACGTTTTCGATCGCTCCAAAGCCCGGCGAAGGAACCCGCATCGAGATCCGGATTCCTCTCGCAACAGTCCCGCCGGCGCTCCCGACGCAATCGAACACGCCATGAAGAAGCCGCGGCTGTTGCTTGCCGACGACCACACCATCCTCCTCGAAGGATTGAAGGCTCTGCTGGCGCCGGAATTCGAGGTAGTGGCGACCGCCGCCGATGGCAGGGCGGTTTTGGAAGCGGCCGCGAAACACCAACCAGACCTCATTCTGCTGGACATTTCCATGCCCGGCCTAAACGGCATCGAAGCCGCGCGGCGGCTGAAGCAATCGAATCCCGGCGCGAAACTGATTATCCTCACCATGCATGCCGACCTCAGTTTTGTTAGCGCGGCTTTCCAGGCGGGGGTATCCGGATACGTCTTGAAACAGTCGGCGGCGACCGAACTCGTCACGGCGTTGCATGATGTGGACAGTGGCCGGAGCTACGTCAGTTTGCAAATCCAAAAACGCCTCGGAACAGAAACGCCTGCTTTCTTGCGGCGGCCTAAAAAGCTCTCTGCCGATCTCACCCCCAGGCAACGCGAAGTGCTCCAGTTGCTGGCAGAAGGACGCGTTCGCAAGGAAATCGCACAAATCCTCGGCGTCTCTGTCAAGACGGTGGAATTTCACAAACAGAAACTCACCGAAAAGCTGGATCTCCACACTGACGCCGCTCTGACGGCGTACGCCATCCGGCACGGGATCGCTTCGACCGAGTAAGCCTTGGTCGTCGAATGTCTGGATCGCGGTCGGCGTGGAAAATTACATGCTCAGCATCAAGCATGCGCCAGTGCGGTAGGTCCTGCGCCTGACGGACGCGCAAACGGATCGGGGGATCGGGATCGAAAAACTGAAGATCGCTGCCGCGACGAGCCACTACCTGGCGCCTTTCGCGCAGTTGATGCTGGCCGTGGCGGCGCTGCGCGACAGCGACCAAACCGGGTCCGCGAGCTCTTGTCGGAGTTGGCCCGGGAGTATCCGCACAACCCGCTTTACCGGCAGCAGTTGGCCCGGCTCAGTCCTGCGAATCGCCGTGAACAACATCGCGCAGTGAGCCCGGGATTCCGCGCCCAAACGCGCTCTCCACCCGGCAATTGTTGCCTTATGCACGGCAGGAACTGCGCCATCGTGCAGAATGGCACTACGTGTGCGAACCGTGGGGCTCGCGGTTGCAAGCCATTCCGCATGATCCGGAGCGCCCTCGGGGAGCTGAAAACTTTCAAAGTGATCCAGGGCTTCGCCAAGCGGCACGAGTGGGGCCGCGTGGGAGCCAGTACTCACTGGAACATCCAACTTCTCGGTCTGGTTTCTCAACCCCTGACACCGTCAAGGATTCGTTACATAATTCCATCAGGGACGAAGGCCTTATTGTCTCTGGGACTTTTTGGCTGTGGCATACAAGTCCGCTGTTCCGCGGCCGTGAACCACCCCCCAGATGATTCAAAAAGCGTGCGGCCGGATGCGGCAAGGCCCTAAGCTTGCTCGTACCGACAGGGCTTTCGCAGGAAGGAAGTGAGAATGCTAAGGCAACGACTGGAAATGGCTATGTCATGCGATGCAACCAAGACGATGCCTAAAATGGGCACCGTTAGTGAATCCGTAAAAACGAGCGCAACCGTTGGCCCGACTGAAAGCAGAATCGCCACAATTGCGTATCAATTATGGCTCGACAGGGGCCGTCCCATTGGATCGGATCAAGAAGACTGGTTCCGGGCGGAAGTGATGCTCAAAAACCCAGTCGTCGTGACGCGCGAAGATCCGTTCAGAAGTCCATCGGTCCCCTGCCTAGATACTCGCACCGAGTCCGGAATACTGGCCGAGTTCCCTTGGGAGGGACATTGGGAGGTATGGGAGCGTGAATGGGGCGGCGCCCGCTGGGTCTGGGATGTACGTCAGTCACGCGTTGGAGTTTCGAATCGAGCGTATGCTGCGTAGGCGGTCCGGCCGACCCCGTTCGGGCCTGGTCTCGTTGTGATGGCTGGGATGCTGGACCACGAGCCAACGCCGGAACGGGAAAGGATCCGGCAGTTGCCCCTGAAATTCGTAGATCCACTCTCAGGCTACTCTTCGCTCTAGCCGCAGTAGCGCCAGCCTTGGCATAACGAAACTTCGATTACCGCCGCCCGCCGCCACGAGCTCCTCCACCGCCAGATGACTGTCTCTGCTGCATCTGCTGCGTCTGCTGCGTGTGTCCTTGGTGCATTTGCTGCGTCTGTTGCTGGTGTTTCTGCTCTAATTGCTGCGTTCTTGCTGGATCAGCCTTTTGTTTCGCCAGTTGCTGATGTTCCTTATCCTGCTGCCGCTGGAGTTTCTGCCGATCCTGATTCTGCTGCGCTACCAGCTTGTCCTGCTGCTTCTGGTAGTTCTGGTCCTGCTTCGCATTCCCTGTCTTAGGAGTAGCCGGGCGCTCGATAGGCGGCAGGTCCTTAGGATGGGACGCGAGGTTGGCGCGCGGAGTCGCAGTGACTGGCGGCGCGCCGTGGTTCGCGGACAACCGTTGCTGGGGGTTATTGCGGGCAGAGTACGCGTGTTGAGTTTGCGCGGATACAGGCCCAGTATGTCTGCCACGCGCAGCAGCCTCTTCTTCAGAAGTGGCGCGCGCGTTGATCCCGCCGTTACCGCCGTTGTAGCTGACGCGGTTAACGTTTTCGTTCACTCTCGTGTTGTAAACGTTGTGGATGGCATTGGCGTCCACTCGATTCACCGCCGTGTTGTAGAAAAAATGTCCGTTATCCCAGCGGCCGCCTTCATAGCCATGACCGAAGTATCCGAAGCCATAGTCGATCCCCCCATAGAAACCTACTGACAGGCCCCAGTAGCCTTCATTGAAGAAAAATCCGCTGCCGCCCCAACCCCAATAGCCCGGAGTCCAGAGGAACCCGACTTCGGGGGGCATCACCCATGTGCCCGGTACCCAGTAATACTCATTCTCCCAGGCCCAATACCCGGGCGTCCAGATATAACCGTCGCCGGGGCACATAGGCTGCTCGTAGGCGGGCAGCTCAGGGGGCGCGATTCCGACCGATATGCCAACTTGCGCGAAAGATGCCGTCGACAGGCATAGCGTTCCTACTGCCAACAACAGCGAAGGAACGAAGCGGACACCGAGCGCCGCTAGAGCAACGTTAAAGAGTCTCATTTTCTCCTTTTATTCTCGGGCGATAGCCGAACGGAGATCCGTTCCGGCGCTATTCCCATGCGGGCAACGCTGTGAGACTTCCTTCGCCGGGCAAAGCCAACAACGATACAACGTTTGTCATTCGCCGGGAGGCTCTTTACGGCGTTCCTCCGGTCCCACGTCTGCAAGACTTGGGCCAAACCGGAAGCCTGCGATTTCATGCAGAACTCCAGACTGCGTTGGCGTCGTTCGCTACATTCGTCAGATCGGAGGTGCAGAACGTGCAGAACCTGCACACGGGAATGCCAAGGTTCGATATGGATGTATTCCTACTGGTAGCAGCAGGCGCGCAGGAGGACCTTCACCGGTTCTTGGTCCCACAAACAACCGCGACAGCTTTTGGCCTCTTCGGCTGTTCCGCCGACACAAAAAAGTTACTTTGTGGGCCAGCGGGCCAAATATCTGCTATGCGGCAGAAAGAAAAGGCTTTAAGCCTTCCGTAGTACCTTTTCGTGCTTTTGGACAATGGCATGCGCTCCACAATGGCACGCCCATCCAGACTGGGCACCCAGTAGGGATGACTCTCGAACCACGCGAGGCCCCCGGCGCGACGCGCTTCCGTGATTGCCCTTGGAGCCTGGAGGTTTTCAAGATGCTGGGTTCCCTTTTCGATCCCCGCGGCTATATTGGCGGCTATGTCGCTGGTCTCAGCCCAGGTCGAAAGCATCAAGCACCGGTTCATCCAGGTGAACGGAATCAAGATGCACATCGCCGAGCAAGGGGAGGGTCCGATAATAGTGGTCGCCCACGGTTGGCCGGAACTCTGGTATAGCTGGCGCCACGTCTTGCCCGCCTTGGCCGCTGCGGGTTACCACGCAGTGGCTCCGGATATGCGCGGCTACGGCCAGACCGACGCTCCACCAGACATCCCGGATTACACACAATTTCAGTTTGTTGGCGATGTGGTTGGGCTGGTACATGCGCTCGGCCGTGAACAGGCGGTGCCTCGCCGGCCACGATTTGGGTGCAATGGCTGCTCACAATGCCGCAATCTTGAGGCCCGACATGTTCCGCGCCGTGATCCTGCTGAGCGTTCCTTACGGAATGCGCACTGAGGGCGCGGTGAAGCCGACAGAAGCAATGCGCCGGCGCGTTCCAGCCGAACAACAGTTCTACCAAACATATTTCCAGAAGCCCGGAGTGGCCGACAAGGAGTTCGACGCCGATCCGAAGCGCACGCTGCGCATGTTCCTCTACTCGCTTTCTGGCTCAATTCCGAAGGAGCACAAATGGCGCTACATGTTCGGCGTAAACGAGAGGGCGCTGGACGGCTGCGTGGATCCGAAGCAGATCCCGGCCTGGCTGAAACTGGAAGATCTGGATTACTACGCCAACGAATACTCGCGGACCGGCTTTCGAGGCGGGTTGAACTGGTATCGCGGGCAGGACATTTTCTGGCAAGAGACGCCGTTTCTGATCAGGCGCAAGATGCTGCAGCCGACCTTATATGTCGGAGGAACGGACGATGCCGTGGTCGAGTTCGCAAGGCCCTACGTTGACAACCTGGAGAAGAGTGTCCCGAATCTCTGGAACAAGGTTGTGCTGCCGGGCGTTGGGCACTGGACCGAGCAGGAAGCGCCGGCTGAGGTGAATCGGCTGATGCTGGACTTCCTGGTTAGCGTGGACGGGAAAGGTGCAGCGGATTGAAGATTGCACCTGGGAGCATCATAAGGCGAGCTGGCGATACAATTCCCGCCACTGGTCGCGCGGATTTTCCGGATAGAACGGGCGTCCATCAGAAAGTTGATCGTGGTGCACAGGTGCACGAACAGATCCGTGGCGATGGCGCCGGAGTAATCCTGGTGGGCAGCGCCAGCGAAAGAAACGCTCCGGGCTGAACGGGCGTTTGGACGCGGCGCCCTGGAACAGGTCCCAGTTCACAGTCTCAGGAGATGCGTCCGGCGGAATCGGATAGATCCGCGCACCCGAAGCAGTGTTGCGACGGCGGAGGAACTGTCCAACGCACCCTTGGCCGCCTGATGAGGCTTGGGCGGGGTTGGCTCCCCACATTGGGCACGCTTCGAACTTTGTGGCCTAACTAAGACGCGGCACGCTCGAACCAATCCAGTTTTTTTAGACCAACAAGATCTTCGCAAAATCGGTACGCCCATCCTGACTGGGTGCCGTGCTGGATGCTTCTCGAACGACCCGCAGACGGAGTGCTTCATCAAACGCCCCGTTTGGACGCGCGCGGACCTTATCGGAGCCGGATTTCTTCCCGAGAGAATGACCGGGGAGGTGCTAGACGGACTGGCCCGTTACGCCGAAGTAGGAGGCCGCCGCGAGCATGTGGCGATCATTGGTCCACACAGCGCGCTCTCCGATTTCGTGTGCCGTCGTCAGGTGTACTGCGTCGGCGGTGCGTATGAAGAGATTGCTGGGGCCGGAAACCATCAGCGCACTGGTCCTCCGCAGCAGAGCTTCGTTGACGGGAATGAGGTTCCACAATCCGGCCTCTATGTGCTCGGAGAAGCGCAAGGCCAGTTCGCGCGCATCCCGGAGTGACGACGCGCCTTCACGCAGGCGGCGATGAAGTACGGCATGGAACTCGGCCAAAGCCCATAGCGACGAATGGATGGCATCCGCTTTCCGGACAAGGTCGCGAACCCGAGGAGATTCGGGTTCATTGAAATAGAATTTTGCAATATAGGACGTGTCGAAATACACGCTGCTAGCGACCCCGATCCTCTTCGAGGATCTTCGTACTGTCGCTGACTTGGGGCATGCGAGCCCAGATTTTCCGCATGGAGGTGAAGATCCGCGCTTTTTTAGCTGCGGGCATGCGCGGCGGAGAGGTGATGGGACGCAGTTCCGCGACCGGCTCACCACGGCGTTCGACCACGATAATGCCGCCGTCCGCGGCCTCTCGCACCAATTCCGAGGTGTGGATGTGGAGTTCGCGGATCGAGGTTTTCCTCATAATGCTACATTGTAGCACCGGGGCTGCCTCGTCGCGCCGAGTTCGAATGTTGAATCGGGTTGCGGGCGTTCCAGTTGGCTCCCCAGGCAGGACTTGGACTGGCATCGATCCGCCTACCGAATCTTCTGGTTGTCGTGCTTGACACCAACGTACGTAAGACGATATCTTACCTTAATGAAGACCACCGTCTCCTCCAAGGGCCAGATCGTTCTGCCGGCGGAACTCCGGCAGATGGACCGTGTCGAACCGGGGCAGGAATTCGACGTCGAGCGTCTCGATCGTGGGGACTATCGCCTCGTGCGGCGTGCGGCTCCGCCCAACGAGGGAGCTGTCGACTGGCTGCTCGCCTGTCCGCAGAAGGACTTTTTCGTCCCCATCGACTCTGAGTTGACGGATGCGCTGTGAAGTATTTGGTCGACGCCAACGTTCTGAGCGAGCCAACGAAACCAATGCCTGATCCCCGTGCCGTGGAGTGGCTTCGCGCACATGAACCGGTTATCGCGGTCGATCCCGTCATTCTCGGCGAACTGCGATTCGGGATTCTCATCCTTCCCAAGGGAAGGAAGCGGACCGCACTGGAACGCTGGTTCGAGGCGGGCGTCGGGCGTCTCCACTGTCTGCCCTGGGACGCGGACACCGGCCTGAAATGGGCGGAACTGCTGGCTCGTCTTCGCACAGCGGGGAAAGCCATGCCGGTAAAGGATAGCCTCATCGCGGCGACGGCGCTCGTCCACGGTCTGGCGGTCGCCACGCGAAACCGTGTCGATTTCATGAAGGCTGGCGTGCGCATCGTCGATCCGTTCGTTGGTTGAGGTCTCGGGGGGTGCGGCTATCCGCGGTACGTCCGGACTGGAAATACGCTCTATCCCCCAGGCCCGGTGAGTCCGTTTTGCCCCAATGTTGTTCCGCATCGCACAGCGCGGACTGAGTGGGGACTTCGCGGCGTAGCCGCGGCCAGTCCTGTCTTGTCAACCAAGGATAGCTTTGGCTTCCCACATTGGACATCTTTCGAGCTTTTGCAGCGTAAATCCCCTTTGCTCGAACCAGGAGAACGGCTTTGTTTCGCAAGAGCATTCGAGCAAAAAGCATCTGTCCATCCAAGCTGGGCACCCGGTCTGGATGCAAACGTTTATTGGAGCTGCTATTCCCAAGTTCATCTACTCGTTACGCGAGTTCGAGCAACCGCCGTTTCACGCCGCAAAAGTTCGAAACGTGTCCAAGGCGGGGAGCCAGTCTGAAACTTCTCGACTTCATGCTATCTGATTGATTTCATTACGGGTCTTTCAGGCGTCTTCTTTTGGATTCGTCCCACTCGACGGCGACCCCGGCCTGGACTCGAACTCCTTATCGACCGGCTTCCGCCAAACGAATCGGCGCCGGCCCACTAACGCGTGCCAACTTCCGGTAAACTCCGACAATTCGGTTGGAACCAGCGGCGGCACATCGAACCATAGGACACTGAACCGGATAGCTCAACACAACTTGAAAGAGCTATTGGTCGGGTTTTTTGGCGACGATTCGGGTAACGGAATTTCGATGTTTAATCCGGTGGCCGAAGTGTACCACCACGTGCCAGAGTTGTCTGAGAAGCCGGAGGACGTCCCAGTAGTCGCCCCACTCGCTCCACTGCTCAGGGTTGTGGTGTAGAGAGGCCGCGGCCTGCCCGATCGGCACAGCGTCCAGAAGACCGCTCGCGCCGGCAACGCGCTGTGCGAACATTGGCATCGCCGGTCCGCGAAAGTCATCTGGCACATCGCGAACCGAGAGCCGGAATCCACAGTGCCACTGCAACTCAAATCCGTACCTATCCGCGAGTTCGTTCAGCATTCGCCCAATTGGCGTGCCCGCGAAAGCCGGGTCTGCCACCAACAACTCAACGTCTCGGTTTAGTAAGACGGGACCGTGAACTTGGGCCTCCACCCCCGTGTCCAACACACGTCCCGGCTCGCCAACTGATGGAATCGGCCGACGTTCGCAGAGGCGCTTGGCAATATCGTAGAATCGGGCCACAGTGATATCTGGCACCCCAAGTGTGGGCGTACGAAACGGAGGCCAGGACGGCGCAGACATACCGCCGTTCTCGATCTCGGAAAGCAGTGCCGCTATGGCGCCGTGGGGTTTCGCGAGGGTACCCAGGCGATCGCTAGCTTGCGGGTGCTCGCTGCCCATGAATGTGATGGAAGTCCGTGCGCCCACGTCTCGAAGGACGAAGTAACAGGATCCAAACCGCGGTGCCGGACCGTCGGGGAACCGAACCAGCTCGAGTGATCCGTATTTGGGGCGCTCTGAAGCCAATACGCCCTCGGCGTGATACGCTCCTCCAAACAACATTCGCTCCCAGGTGTCGCGCTCGCCCCCCGGAAAAGCCGTCGGGCTCCCGTTCGAGAGTCCGGTCTCAAACTGATTCCGGTACACACCCTCGTTAAGGAGACTCTCCGCCACACTCGCCGCCTTATGACCAAACCGATCGGGATGGAAATGGAGCGCAATCCGGGCGTGTTGCCGGACCAATTCAATTATTTCGTGGTACGTCTCCAGTCCATAGCCAGCGCGTTCGAGAATGCCAGCTATGGATGAGAGCGCCATGGCCTCTCTTGCGTCCGCCGTAGCCTCTACGTGCCATAGCGCTGCGGATTGTGCGGCCGAAAGCATGTAACACCCAGTGGAGACGCCGACTATTTCCTCTACCTTAACATCCGAGAGGAAAAAATCAACGGCGCAGTGTCGAGCAGGGCCTTTGCGTGCTCGCGGATCGTTCCTGCATCCCGCACCATCCGGAAGTTCGAGACGTGTCCAGATTGGGGGCCCATGTCGGACGTGTCTCGAACCGTCAGCGCGGCAGGTACCGACTGGCCGGCAATGCGCCGAGGCGACGCTGCGCCACCTTCCCAAAATGCATTGCGCCGGCAGCGCGGGAGAATAGTAGCGAAGGAGGGATTCCAGTGAAAGCAGTCAGGACTCACGGCCGGGGCGGGCCGGAGCAGTTGTTTTTCGAGGATGCACCGGCGCCGGTGGTTCGGCCTGGGGATGTGCTGGTACGGGTACGCGCGACGGGCATCACGCCCGCAGAACTGACTTGGGATGAAACCTATCAGAACGCCGATGGCACGCCGCGGATTCCAGGCATTCCGGGACACGAGCCATCAGGCGTGGTAGAGGAGACGGCGCCCGATGTCACGGATTTTCGGGCGGGCGACGAGATATATGGCCTGGCTGATTTTCCACGGGACGGGGCGGCGGCCGAGTTCGCGGCAGTGCGTGCGGCGAACCTCGCGTTAAAGCCACGCAGCATCCCGCATGTGCAGGCGGCGGCACTGCCGCTTTCGGCGCTGACCGCCTGGCAGGCGCTCTTCGAACACGCGCATCTCGCTGCGGGGCAAGCCGTGCTGATCCACGGAGGCGCCGGCGGCGTGGGAACTTTGGCAGTGCAACTGGCACGCTGGCGAGGGGCCCGCGTACTAGCTACGGCATCTGCGCGCGACACGGCGCTCGTACGCAGTCTAGGGGCTGATGACGTAATCGACCACCACAACGCGCGTTTCGAGGAGATGCTGCGAGACATCGATGTGGTGCTAGACACGATCGGCGGCGAGACGCGGGAGCGTTCCTGGGGCGTGCTGCGAAAGGGCGGGGTGCTGGTGACGCTGGTCTCCCCAATTCCGCCTGATGTCGCCGAGCAGCATGGCGTGCGCGGTGTGTTTTTCATTGTTAGCGGAAATCGAACGCAGCTTGATCACATCACCGGACTTGTGGACGCCGGGAAGCTGAAACCGGTGTTATCCGCGGTGGTTCCGCTTGCCCGCGCACGAGAGGCGTTCGAGCAAGGTGCTGCAGGCCACGCTCCAGGGAAGATCGTGCTCCAGGTGGCTGGATAGCGCCGCCTCTGGAAATTGCGAACGGAATGCACAAACCGGAAACTGCGGTCGCCTAAGACGTGATGGGCAGGCGAAACACGCAATCGAGAGTGGAGCGGGCCAGTCCGTCGCTTCTGACCCAATGGGGATTCGAACCCGAAAACAAATGGGTTGGCGATTTTGGGCATTCAGGCGCCTAATAGAATCAACGCCAAGAGCGTGGCTCCCCGTCGTGGACGCGTTTCGAACTTTGGTGACTTGTCCGCCGCCGGCGGTCAGGGCGGTCTTCCAACAGATTCAGACCGCTTATAGCTCCGTGATCTCCGCGGTGGATTTCCGGAGACCCCCAGCACCGACAGTGAGCATGGGATCATTGCCGGAGATGCCGCCAACAGCCAGACGCGCTGGCAGATCATCGGCCATATTGGTAAATGCTGGGCGACTACTCACGATCAATAACGCCAATAGCCAATTCTCAGTTTCCCGTAGCGGATGTTATGCTAGGCTCTGGCTAGTTCAGAACGCCTCCGTGTCCGCGGAAAGGGACTGCGTCCCACTGAATGGTAAACCTTCGACAGTTTGCTGAGTGAACTCTTTTCTGCCCGAGCTAGCGGACACCGGGCCTATGGAAAGGAGCTCATGTGAAGCAAAAACTTCCAACCCGCCGGATGCGGGAACAACCAGACCTCGAACAGCTTAAGCGTCAGGCAAAAGAGTTGCTGAACGATTTTATGAAGGGCAATGACACCGCAGCCGCGGAGATCAGCGCCCACTACGATATCGCCGATACTGCGACCTTCGGGTTGCACGATGCCCAGTTGGTCATCGCACGCAGCTACGGCTTTGATAGCTGGCCGAAGCTTAAGGCTTACGTCGATGGCGCGACCATCAGACGGTTAGTAGAAGCGGTAAGCGCCGGTGACATTGCGCACGTACGAACTATGTTGAAGGCGCGGCCCGAGCTCGCGAATATGACCGTGTCGTACGGAGACGAGCATCGCGCCATCCACTTCGCGGTGATGCACCGGTGGTCGGAGATCGTGCGGCTGCTGATGCAGAATGGCGCGGACGCGCGTGCGGGCATTGATCCACACCGCGACGCGACGTCAGCCTGGACGTTAGCGAACGAACGTGGGTACCACGAACTTGTGTCCATCATCGAGGAGGAGGAGAATCGCAGAGAAGTGCCCGAAAGGGACACGGAATTGGCGGCACAATCAGCCTCCGTCGACGACAGTGCGCGTAACGGGGTTGCGAACGGTGATCTGGAGTGGCTTCGCGCGCGTCACGCGGAAGGCAAGCTCACAAATCAAGTTCGCTGGGACGGCGGCGGCCTGCTGACTGTCGCAGTGCAGAACAACCGCATCGATGTTCTTCAATTCCTTCTCGATTGCGGCTTCGACCCGAACGAGCGGGTCTCGTCGGGCGAAGGCGACTGGGCCGCATACTCACAGGGTTACCCTTTGTGGAATTGCGCGGCGTTGGGCCGTTCGAAGATGGCCGAGTTACTCCTCGATCGCGGCGCGAATCCGAACGTGCATGTCGACTCGAGCGGGTCACCTGTGCATAGCGCATACAGCCACAAACAGTGGGAAATGGTGGAATTGCTACGTCGTCGAGGTGGCTTTGTTAAGGGCGACACCGCAGCCCTCTATCGCCAGACCGACCTCGCGCGGCAATTGATCGCTGACGAAAAACTCGGCTTATTGCCGAACGCTGCTAAGCCCCCAGACGAGCCGCTTGCGGAAGAGTTGCTCCGCTTCGGCGCGGACGGAGGGGCCACCGAGATCGTTCGTATGGCGTTAGAACATATCGATTGGGTTCGCGATGACCCGCGCTGGTTTCGCTTGCTTGCATCCCCGCTGTTGTTCTGGCACCACATTCCGTGGCTGTCTGCGGGCAACAAGGATTTCGACCGAGAAGGTTATCTGGCGTCTTTCCTCCTCATTCTTCAGGCATGCGATGTGAACGTCAAGGGCTCGTTTGGACGGACCATTCTGCACGAGATCGCAGCGATGTACGATTGGGCCACGGACGATGAAGTTGAGGCATTTGGGCGCGCGGCTCTTGAGGCAGGCGCGCGCGTGGACCGGCGCGACGAGATCCTCAAAAGCACTCCCCTCGGTTGGGCGTGCCGCTGGGGGCGCGTCCAGTTGGTCAGGTTGTTGATGGAACACGGAGCGGACCCGGAGGAGAACGATGGCGAGCCTTGGGCACGTCCGCGGTCATGGGCGCTTAAGATGGGGCACGATCAGATTCTACCCTTACTGCTGCGTTAGCAAGTTCTACCCGTCTGTGTCGGACACGGCTCCAGTTGTGGAAGCCAAAATATCTACGCCGTACGTACTGACGTGGCGGTTTATGAAGACGAGATCGCCCGATAGGCTGTCTGTAACGGCGAAGCGTTGATTGATCTGGGCCACTCGGCGTATGATCGCCTGCGGATTTCGGGGGATGGCGATCAGCGCTCCAAACGAATGTCTACTACGATTCCGAAGTGGGTTCGAGTCCATGATGGGGTCGCCGATCCATTCGATGGCTCCAGAAAAACATCTTGAGTGCGCGTAATGGAATCAGTCAGATAGCGGAGATCTAAAGCAAGAGCAATTGGCTCCCCACGCTGGACACGTTTCGAAACTTTTGCAGGCCAATTGGCACTGTGACCGAACCTATGAACGCCTAACGTTTTCAGAGTGATCGGTGCGAACCGCCGCCCCTGGTCCGTGCTGGGCACCCAGTCTGGACACGTCTCGAACTCGCAAGGGAGGCTGAGATAATTTCCGGATGCGCCGTGACTCAGGACTAATCGCCCCGATTGGCGTTTGGCGGGTAGCCCGCGTCAGAATTCCGCAAAATTATGATCGGCCCTTCTCGTGCACCAGGAAATGACGGCCACGCACCGACGCGCAGTTTCAAGACAAGAAGGAGAAACACTGAAATGACTCCAGCGACCGAATTGAAAACGAATTCAGGTCCCGTCGTCATCGATAAGGCGACGGCAGGGGAATTAACCCCATTTGGTTCCCCGTCGTTCTCGTTTCCGATCGGATATTACGACTTGCACCCCGACATCAGCATCAATTTCCAACTCAACCGCTTCTATGGCTGGGTTGGCGACGACAGCATGCTGACCGAGATGCGAGACGCGGTGGCCGGCGTGAACGACTATCCGCTGTTCACAAAGATCATTCTCGACTTGGGAGAAAAGGCGCTCACCCGGCACGATGTGCTCAAAGGGGCCTACTATCTGCGTCTCGCCGAGTTCTTCTTGCTCTCTAGCGATACGCGCAAGCTGCCCACACGCCAGCGCTTCGTCGATCTGCTTCTTGACCATTTCCAAATTGCGCCGTCTGCATATAGCAGAATTCCCTTTGAGACCGGCTGGCTCCCCGCCTATCGCCTCACGCCGGAGGAGCCGAAGGGGACACTGGTCGTTTTCGGAGGGTTCGACAGCTACATAGAGGAATGGTTGCCCGCGGCGCTGATCTTTCGCGACGCCGGCTACGACACGATCCTATTCGAGGGCCCCGGCCAGGGGGCGGCGCTCGAATTGGCGCACCTGACCATGAGTCCTGAGTGGGAGAAGCCGGTCAAAGCGGTTTTGGACTTCTTCCGCCTCGACGCGGTCACGTTGATGGGCTTCTCGCTCGGCGGCGGGTTGGTCATTCGCGCCGCTGCCTTCGAGCCAAGGGTGCGCCGGGTGATCGCATACGACATTATGACCGACGGGCTCGAGTGCTTCCTTCGCCCTCTGCCCCCGCTGGCACAAAAGGAGCTCCTTGACTGGATCGACACTGGAAACGAGGGAGCGGTCGACAAGTTCCTCGCCGATGCGATGGCCAAGAGTCTGCTTCTGGACTGGATGGTGAAATTGGCGATACACAACACTGGAGTTAAGACGACGTATGAGATGATGAAGCACTATCAGAAATACGAGACCGCTGACATCTCGCCCCGGCTGACGCAGGACGTGCTCCTGATGGCGGGCGCTGAGGATCACTACATTCCAGTGCACCAACTACCCGATCAGATCGCCACTCTGACACATGTACGCTCACTGACCGCGCGCTTGTTCACGCGCGCGGAGCAAGCGCAGAATCATGTTCAAGTGGGAAATATGGGCCTCGCGTTCCGCATAATGATCGATTGGATGACTGGTCTTGGGCCGATCGAAATGCTCACCGCCGAATGACACCATTGCGGTCAGTCGCGATGAGCGGCGGAATCGCTCGATAGCGGCCAATGTGAAGCCCGTAAGGTAGGTACGGCGGAGGGCGGCGGTGCCCCTTAGGGCAAATTGGATGGCGCCTGGGTTTTTCGGCCATCCGGATGTCAGCACGCACAGTCGATTAGTGCGGATCGTTTGGGAGATGCCGGTCGGACGTATTCGTCTTCAAGAGTTCGAATCCGCTCCGGGGTCACACTTAAATGCGGCCAATCAAGAGTAAACTTCTGAGATGGCCATAATAGAATCAATCAGATAGCGGCCATCCTGGAAAACGCCATTTGGCTCCCCAGGTAGGACTCGAACCTGGCAGCCTACCCCTTGACATCGTCCTTCGCAAAATCCCACTCAACCAGCCGCCGCTCTTTAGCCGACAAATTGATCAAGTGCGCGCAGGACGCCGCATGGTGGCCAGCCACGGCATCCTCCCAATACGGCTGCCGCGTGCGCACGGAATCGAAGAAATGGCCGAAGTGTGCGAAGGTCGGCTCGGGACCCTCGTCTTTGAAATGCCGCGCTTCCTTCTTGGGCCGCTTAGCCGCCTCTACCTCCGTGGCGATCACCTTGGGGTCCTTGTAATAGGCGTCCTCCAGCGGCTGCGGCCATGCATCCACGATCCAGCGGTTATCCTCCACGACATTTTCCGGATAGAACGTCAGCCCGTTCCCGCCCAATGTGAGAGCGCCTTCGGTGCCCAGCACCTGGAACCCCGCCTCCGAGTTCATCTCGTTATTGAATGACGAGCTCAGGTTCACGGTGAAACCTTCCGGATATTCCATCATTGCGTTCAGCGTATCCGGCACGTCGCGGCTTTCCTTCCAGCGATACAGTTCGCCCATGGCCATCACGCGCGCCGGCATGCGGGCATCCATCAGAAAGTGGATCGTGGTACACAGGTGCACGAACAGATCCGTGGCGATGCCGCCGGAGTAATCCTGGTAGCAGCGCCAGCGAAAGAAACGCTCCGGGCTGAACGCGTGTTTGGGAGCGGCGCCCTGGAACATGTCCCAGTTCACAGTCTCGGGCGAGGCGTCCGGCGGAATCGGATAGATCCACGCGCCCGAAGCGGTGTTGCGATTGTAGGCTGCGCGGATCATGGTGATGCGGCCGAGCGCGCCCGAGCGGATCAACTCCTTGGCCTTGCGCTCGGAATCCGCGCTGACGCCTTGGCTGCCCACTTGCATCATGCGTTCTCCGGCGCGCGCGGCTGCGATGATCTCCAGTCCTTCCGACGTTGTGTAGGTCAGCGGCTTTTCGCGGTACACATCCTTGCCCGCGCGTAGCGCGTCCACGGCGATAGATGTGTGCAGATGGTCCGGGGTCGCCACCACCACGGCGTCGATGGATTTCTCGGCTAGCAGATCGTGGTGCGTCGGGTAAATCCTGGCGCGTCCCTTGGTGCGTGTGAGGGCGCGCTCCAGGCGGCCTTTATACGCATCCACAATGCCCACGATCTCGGCCTGCTGATGCTGTTGCAGGGAGTCCATCAATTCCTGCCCACGCGCGCCAGTGCCGATCACCCCAACCGTGATGCGATCGTTGGGAGCGGGTCGGGCGGCAGGCGTAGTGGCAGCCAGCAGAGCGCCGGCTTGCATAAAAGTGCGGCGGGTAAGTTCCATGAACCCCGATTATAACTGCGGCGCGGGAACCTCCGCCGGAAGCAGCGCCTGCGCCACGCGCAGGATCAACGCTTCCGCAAACGGCTTGCCGATGATCTGCAGTCCGATCGGCAGGCCGCGCCGGTCGCTGCCGCAGGGAATCGATACCGCCGGCAGACCCAGCACGTTGATGCCGCGCACCAGCCGCGTGGATGCCAGGCGCACATCTTCGGTCTGGCCGCCGAAGGTGGTCGAAGTCTCGCCGATGCGCGGCGCGGTGATGGGCGTAGTGGGGGTGAACAGGCAATCCACGTGCGGCCACAAAGCGGCGAACTCGCGCTGCATCCCGCGCCGCAGGCGCTGCGCGTTCACATAATCGGTAGCCGGTAGCAAGCGCCCCTGATCGAGCAGTGCCAGCACGTCCGCGCCAAATTGATCGCGCTGCGCAAGATGCGGCTCCATCAGGGCGGATGCCTCCGCCAGCAGGATCATGCGCCCCACCGTGTTGATGGCGGAGATGTCCGGCACGCGCAGCGGGACCACTTGCGCGCCGCGCGATTCGGCTGTGCGGAAAGCGCCGCGTACGGCTTGGTCCACGTCAGGGTCCAGGCGTTCGAAGTAGAAATTCTCCGGCAGGCCGATGCGCAGGCCGCGCAGGGAAGGCTCCGGCTCGGGCACGTAGTTCTCCACCGGACGCCGCGAAGACGTGTCGTCGCGCCGGTCGTAGCCGGCGATGATGTTGAGCACTGCGGCCGCATCGCGCACCGAGCGCGTCAGCGGGCCCATGTGATCGAGGCTGAAGCCCAGCGGCATCGCGCCGTAGCGGCTCACGCGGCCGAAGGTGGGCTTCAGTCCTACCACGCCGCAGAACGACGCCGGGATGCGTATGGACCCGCCCGTGTCGCTGCCCATCGCCATGAAGACCATGCCGGCGGCCACGCTGGCGGCCGATCCGCCGCTGGAGCCTCCTGGAATGCGGTCCCGGTCCCAAGGATTGCGAATCGCGCCGAAATGCGGATTGCTCGACGTGATGCCGTAGGCCAGCTCGTGCATGCCGGCCTTCCCCACCAGCACGGCGCCGCCGCCCGCGAGCGATTCCACCACGGCGGCATCGTGGTCCGGCACGTATTGCGCGAACAGCTTCGAGCCGCCCGTGGTGCGCACGCCTTTCGTGTAGAACAGGTCCTTGAGCGCAACGGGAATACCGTGCAGTGGACCGCGCCCCCGTCCGCGCGCCAGTTCCGCATCGGCTTGGCGGGCTAGCTCGCGTGCGGACTCAGCCATCACGGTCTGGATCGCATTCGTGACCGGATTGAGCCGCGCGATGCGATCGAGCGCGCCCTCCGTCAGCTCTACCGAAGATGTTTCGCGCCGGCGCAGCGCCGCCGCGGCTTCGAGGAGGGTCACTCGCCCTCCTCTGCCGCACGGAAGATTAAAGCGGGCTCCGTATCCGGCGGCAGCGCCAGCGCCAGCGGACGGAAGGCCGCCTCCATGGCATCGAGCGCCGGCGCGATGCGCTCCAGATCCGCGTCCGGAATGTCCAGCCGCTCAGCTCGCGCTATCTTTTTCCAATCCTTGGTCATTTCGATTCTCCATACGCGCCGCCCATTGCGCGGCGGCCAGAATGATCATGGCGGTGATGAAACTCCAAATCAGAATGGTCGCCGAGTTGTGAAACACGCCGTACTCGCGCTCGAGCTTCCCGCGCAGCAGCGGCCAGATCATCAGGTTCACATACTTCATGGCCTCCAGCACCAGTCCCGTCAGAATGGCCACCGGAGCGACGCGCCGCGGAGGGATGCGGCGGTTGGGCAGCAGCCAAAAAATCAGAAACAACGCCAGAATGGAGATCGGCACGGCGGCCAGCTTGAACACCAGCACGTTGACCGAGAGTGCCAGCTTGCCGGGGTGCACCGCGGGGCCGCTGTTCCAGCCGCGTACCCACTGCGCATTGCGCGCCGTCAGGATCAGCGAGAGCAGCGCCAGGCCGCCGCACAGGAAGATCATGCCGAGGCTCACCAGTTGGTTCTTGAGGTACGATCGGTTCTTGGCGACACCCCATGCGCGGTTTAGCGCGACCTCCAGCGGTTCGAATATGCCGTTGGCGGTGATCAGGAGCAGGATCATGGCGGTGAATTGAAACGTGCCCCGCAAAGGCAGATTGCGGCTGATGAAAGTTCCCAGGTCGCCTGGCAAATAATCGTTAAGCGCCAGGTAGATCGCGTCGACCGCGGCCGGCCAGTGCAGCACGTTGCGGCAGAACGAAAGCATCACGATCAGAAACGGATAAAACGAAAGCAGCGCGCTTGCTGCCACGGCTAGCGCGTAGACGTGGACTTCCGTTTGCATGCAGTAGCGCAGCGTGGGACGCCAGGCATTTACGCTTCTGGACCAACGACCGGTGGGCTCGGGTGCTCCGAACAGCGGGGTCAAAAGATTAGCTTAGCGCCAAATGGAGTGGGGCAGGCGCTTTCGCCTGCCAACCAACCATCTTGCTCACGGCGTGGTACGTTGTGTTTTTCGCGCAGGGAGAAACGATATGACACGGCCAATGATCATGGGAGTTATCGTCGGGAACCGCGGGTTCTTTCCCGACCATCTTGCCAAAGAGGGGCGTGAGGAGATGATCAAGGCGCTCACCACCGCGGGTATCGAGCCGCTGGTGCTGGGCCCCTCCGACAGCAAGTACGGCGCTGTGGAAAGCCGCGCGGACACGCGCAAATGCGCCGACCTGTTCCGCGCCAACCGCGACCGTATCGATGGCGTCATCGTCACGCTGCCGAACTTCGGCGAGGAGCGCGCCATCGCCGACACGCTGCGCATGGCCGATCTCAACGTTCCCGTGCTGGTGCAGGCCACTCCGGATTCCTCGTCGAAAATGTCCATCAAGTTCCGCCGCGACAGCTTCTGCGGCAAGATGTCGGCCTGCAACAACCTCGCGCAATACGGCATCCCTTACTCCATCACCACGCAACACACGGAAGCGCCGGATTCGGACCTCTTCCGCAAAGATCTGGAGTGGTTCGCCGGCGTTTGCCGGGTGGTGAAAGGCCTGCGCAGAGTGCGCATCGGAGCTCTGGGCGCGCGTCCGGCCGCCTTCAACACGGTGCGCTACAGCGAGAAGATCCTGGAGCAGCACGGCATCTCCATCGAGACCGTGGACCTGACCGAAATCCTTGGCCGAGTACACCGCATGAAAGACAACGACGATGCTGCGCAGCAGAAACTCGCGGGCATCAAGAGCTATGTTTCGACGCAGGGCATCCCCGACGATGCGCTCCTCAAGATGGCGAAGTTAGGCGCGGTGATCGACGGTTGGATGAAAGAAACCGAAGTGGCGATGAGCGCCGTGCAGTGCTGGACCGCGCTCGAAGAATACTTCGGCGTGGTGCCCTGCACCATCATGAGCATGATGAGCAACGACCTGCTGCCCAGCGCCTGCGAAGTCGATATCTGCGGCGTGGTCGGCATGTACGCGCTGCAACTGGCTTCCGGCACGCCCAGCGCGCTGCTCGACTGGAACAACAACTACGGCGATGATCCCAACAAAGCCGTCTGCTTCCATTGCAGCAATCTGCCCAAGCATTTCTTCCAGGATGTGCGCATGGATTTCCAGGAAATCATCGCCGGCACAGTGGGCAAGGCCAACACATTCGGCACTTGCGTCGGAAGAGTCAAGGCCGGACCCATGAGCTTCTGCCGCGTCTCCACCGACGACCGCACCGGTAGGCTGCGCTCTTACGTCGGCGAAGGCGAGTTCACAAACGATCCGCTCGATACGTTCGGCGGCGCGGGCGTGGTGCGCATCGAGCGCCTGCAGGACTTGCTGCGCTACATCTGCCAGAACGGTTTCGAGCATCACGTAGCCGGGAGTTTTTCCTCGGTGGCGCCCATGCTGCACGAAGCCGGTACACGTTATCTTGGCTGGGATATGTACTGGCATGGCGCGTCGCAGGGGTGCTAGATGGCGGTAGTCGCAGGCGTTGACTTTGGGACGCTGAGCGTCCGCGTCTCCATCTTCGACAGCGCCAAAGGACGCCTCGGCTCGGCTACCGCAGAGTATCCGCTGACCCGCAAGAAGGACGATCCGGACTATGCCACGCAGTCGCACCAGGACCACATGGAAGCTCTAGCGGGTGCCATGCGAAAGGCCATTCAGTCAGCGGGCGTGAACGGCCACCAGATCGCGGCGCTAGCGCTCGATACTACGGGTTCGAGTGTCATTCCGGTGGGCGAGGGGTTAGTTCCTCTGGACGATTACTACCTCTGGTGCGACCATCGGGCCAAAGGCGAGGCCGCCGAAATCACCGCTGCCGGCCGCCTCGAAAATCTGGAAGCGCTCCAATGGTGCGGCGGCGTGTATTCCTCCGAGTGGGGATTTTCCAAGCTGCTGCACTGGCTGCGCCACAATCCCGGCAAGCGGGAAAGGTTGGTCACGGCGCTGGAGCATTGCGACATGGTCGCCGCGGTGCTGTGCGGCATCGCCGATCCACGCCAGGCTCCGCGCAGCATCTGCGCCATGGGCCACAAATGGATGTGGAACCGGGACTTGGGCGGATTGCCGCCCGAGGAATTTCTGGTGAAGGTGGATCCGCTGCTGGCGGGCGTGCGCGCCAAGCTCGACGGCCGCTATGCCACCTCGGACCAGATTGCCGGCCAGCTTTCTCCCGATTGGGCCGCGAAGCTCGGCTTGAATGCCGGCATCCCGATCCCCGTGGGCGCCTTCGATGCGCATTGGGACGCCATCGGTGCGGGTCTGCGCGAAGGCGATGTGGTCAACGTGGTGGGCACCTCCACCTGTATCATGGCGATCTCAAAACAGGTGGACCTGATTCCCGGCGTTTGCGGCGTGGTCGAGGGATCGATCCATCCGCGTTATTTCGGCATCGAGGCCGGGCTCTCGGCCACCGGCGATATCTTCGACGCCATCCCGCGGCGCGCGGGCTCGACGGTCGCCGCGCTCTCGCAAGGGCTGGAGCAATATCGCGGCGGCCAGACCGGCTTGCTCCGGCTCACCTGGGATAACGGCGATCGCACGGTGCTGGTCAACGCGGAACTCGGCGGCGTGACGCTCGGCTGGAATCTGACCCACACCACGCAGGACGAGCTGTTTGCATCCATCGAGGGCACGGCTTTTCACACGCGCGTGATTCTCGAACGCATGGCCGAGCATGGCGTGCCTATCCGGCGTGTGATCAACGGCGGCGGCGTCCCGCAGAAAAACGAAACGCTGAACCGCATCTATGCCAACGTGCTGAATAAGCCGGTGCTGGTGCCCGAAGGCGATGTGACCAGCCTGGGCTCGGCTATCATGGCGTTCATGGCGGCCGGCGCATTCCCCAGCATCGAAGACGCCCAGCAAGCGCTTTGCCCGCCGTATCGCACGATCGTGCCCGACGCGCGCGAAAGCGGCACGTACGAGCAGCTCTATCCGCTTTTCCGAAAATTGTACTTCGCTTTCGGTAAGCCCGGGTCCGAAGCGGTGGCGATCGGCGAAGTGCTGCCCACGCTGCGGAAGGTGGCCGCGCAAGCGCGGCAGAAGGGATGACGATGACCAATCGCCGCGAGTTCCTGCGTACCGCCGCCGCAGGCATTGCCTGTGCCGGTGCGTTGCGATCCGCCTCGAGCGATTCGCTGATCGAAGTTCTGATCGACGAACCAATCGCCACTATTGCGCCCCAAATCTACGGCCACTTCGTCGAAAATCTGGGCGGGGTGGTCTACGACGGAATCTGGGTCGGTGAGGATTCGCCCGTCCCCAACATCGGCGGACTGCGCAAACAACTCGTCGAAGCGTTGCGGCGCATCAGCCCGCCCGTGATTCGCTGGCCCGGCGGCTGCTTCGCCGATAGCTACGACTGGCACGACGGCATCGGCCCGCGGGACAAGCGCCCCAAGCGCACCAACTTCTGGGCGGGCGCGCAGGAGTGGCCGAAAGACGCGCGCCGCACAGGCCCGCAGAGCTACGATCCTAACCAGTTCGGCACTGTCGAGTTCGCGCGCTTCTGCCGGCTGACCGGTGCGCAGCCGTACTTCGCGGCGAACGTGCGCGGCTTGCGTCCGCAGGATTTCGACCATTGGGTGGAGTACTGCAACTCGCCCGCCGGAACCACCACGATGGCCGATCAGCGCGCGGCCGATGGCGAGCGCGATCCCCTGAACGTGCGTTATTGGGGTGTGGGAAACGAAGCCTGGGGATGCGGCGGAAACTTCACGCCGGAAGACTACGCTACCGAGTTCCTACGCTTCACCGCCTGGGTGCCGGGATACAACGTGCCGCTCTCGTTTGTCGGCTCCGGCCCAAACGGGAACGATATCGATTGGACGCGGCGGTTCTTCGCGAAGGTCGCGCAGAAGGGCGAAATCGGCCGGCTGTGGGGCTGGTCGATGCATCATTACGCTTGGAACGCCAGCGGTGGTCGAACGTCCGATTGGAGCGCCGGGAAAGGCGATGCCTTGCAGTTCGACGCCGGCCCATACTACGAGATCCTTCGCGAAGCCGGCCTGATGGAATCGTTCCTCACCAGCCAGTGGGGCGTGATGGGAGAGACGGACCCGCGCCATCGTGTGAAGCTGGTGGTGGACGAGTGGGGCGCCTGGTACGCGCCCGGCACCGAGCCGTTCGCCGAAGCGCTGTTGGGGCAGCAGAATACCATGCGCGACGCCGTGCTGGCGGGGATGACGCTGGACACCTTCAACCGCCACGCCGATAAAGTCGGCATGGCGGCGGTGGCGCAGCTTGTGAATAACCTGCAATCGCTGTTCTTCGCGCACGAAGATAAGTTCTGCGTTACACCCACGTATCATGTGTTCGATATGTACGCCGCGCATCAGGGGGGCCAATCGCTGCGCACGCTCCTCTCCGCGCCAACCATCTCCTATGCGCGGCACAGCGGAACCGGAACGTTGCCGGGCCTGTACTGCTCGGCGTCGCTCCGTGAGAAGCGGCTGACCCTGACGGTGACCAACCCGGGTCTCGACCAGACCCGCGAGGCTGAAATCGGACTGCGCGGCGCGCGCGTGACCGCGGCCCAAGTGGTGACTCTCGCCGCCCCGGATGTGCACGCGCACAACACGTTCGATAATCCGCGCGCGGTCGAGCCGCATACGGGACAAATCGAGGCCACCGGTTCGACGTTGACGCATCGTTTCCCGGCTGCATCCGTCACGAAGCTGGAACTCGCATTGGCATAATCATGCTCGAAGAACTACGCAAGCAAGTGCTCGACGCCAACCTGGAACTGGTCCGCAGGGGACTCGTGCTTTACACTTTCGGCAACGCCAGCGGGATTTCGCGGGAACAAGGACTGGTGGCGATCAAACCGAGCGGCGTTCCCTACGACACTATGCGCCCGGAGGATCTGGTTATCGCCGATCTGGATGGGCGGATCGTCGAAGGCACTCTCCGCCCTTCTTCGGACCTGCCGACGCATCTGGTTCTGTACCGATCATTCCCGGCGATCGGAGGCGTGGCCCACACACACTCGCGCTTTGCGACTTCGTGGGCGCAAGCGCGGCGGCCTATCCCCTGCCTGGGCACCACGCACGCCGACTACTTCCGCGGTCCGGTGCCCATAACGGATGCGCTCGATGCGCGCGAAATCGAATCTGGCTACGAGGCCAACACCGGGGAATGCATTGTTCGACGCTTCGCCGGCGTCGATCCGCTGGAAATGCCCGCGATCCTGGTCGCGGGGCACGGCCCTTTTTGCTGGGGACCTTCAGCCGCCGACGCGGCGCACAACGCAGTCATTCTGGAGTATGTCGCCGAGATGGCGTATTACAGCGTGAGACTGGCGGAAGTTCCGCAGGAACTCCATCCGACGCATCGCGACACGCATTTTCTCCGCAAGCACGGCGCCGCGGCTTATTACGGACAGAAGTAGGGCGTGGCGCAGGCTCTCTGCGTATCGCGGTGGCCGTAGTGGATACAATCACCAGCCACTAGCCACCAGCGACGGCGCGCAATGCGTGCCCGCGCCACGGCTCACGGCGTTGTGGAGAATCGGTAGACAGTCGTCGTGCGATACACCGCGCCCGGTTTCAGCTCAGTAGTCGGAAAATCCGGGTGATTAGGCGAGTCCGGGTAGTGCTGCGTCTCCATGCAGAAAGCCGTGCGCCTTCCGTACACATGGCCGCCTTTTCCATGAATGGTCCCGTCGAGGAAGTTGCCGGTGTAAAACTGCATCCCCGGCTCGGTGGTCAGCACCTCCAGGACGCGTCCGGACTTCGGCTCCGTGACCTTGGCGGCCGTCACCAGCCCGTCTCCGGTCCGGTTCAGCACGAAATTGTGGTCGTAGCCCCTGCCGAGCACGATTTGTTCGTCGGTCGAGTTGATGCGCTCGCCGATGGCGTGCGGCTGGCGGAAGTCCAACGGCGTGCCCTCCACGCTGCGCAGTTCGCCGGTCGGAATGAGCGTCTTGTCGACCGGCGTGAAGCGGCCGGCGTTGATCGTCAGCTGGTGGGCCAGAATATCCCCCTGGCCTTCCCCTGCCAGATTGAAGTACGAATGGTTCGTCAGGTTCAATACGGTGTCCTTGTCGGTCGTCGCGGTGTAATCGATTTTTAGCTCGTTGTCATCGGTGAGCGTGTAGACGACTGTGGTGGACAGGTTGCCGGGATACCCTTCTTCGCCATCTTTGCTCAGGGAGGTTAACTCCAGGGACGCTCCGCTCCCCGGCTTCGCCTTCCAGAGCATCTTGTCGAATCCGCGAGTCCCGCCATGCAGACTGTTCTCGCCATCGTTCTTGGCCAGGGTGTATGCGACTCCATCCAGCGTGAACTTCGCATGCGCGATGCGGTTTCCATAGCGCCCGACGATCGCGCCAAAGTGGGCCGGATTCTGCACATAACCGTCGAAATCGTCGTAGCCGAGCACGACGTCGGCCAATACTCCGGAGCGGTCGGGGACTTTGAGGGAGACGACCACTCCCCCATACGTCGAAATGGCGGCTTCGGCGCCCTTCGCGTTCTTCAGGGTGTAAAGATCGACTGTTTCACCGGCCGGCGTCTTGCCGAATACACGGCTGCTAATATTCCGGCTAGCTTCAGGTTCTTTGTTGGATGAGCAGTTCATGGTGATCACGACAGCGAGAATCAATAACGGACTCAGATTGCGAGCGATCAATTCGCCCTCCTTATGGATCGAGCATACGCGAGCTTCGCCAATAACATGGTATACGAATTAAAAGGCCCCGGCTGAGAAGCCGGGGCCTTGCACTCAGAGGGTTGGCGGCGGGAGGGGACTCGCCGCCAGGGATGCTGTCTGTATTGACTCCACTATAACAGTTTCAGATCCCGTTGTCTACTGTTTGCCAGAGTTTTTTTGAGAAATTTTCGGCCCGCAAATTAAAAGGCCCCGGCTGGGTATCCGGGGCCTTGCACTCAGAGGGTTGGCGACGGGAGGGGACTCGCCGCCAGGGATGCTGTCTGTATTGGTTCAACTATAACTGTTTCAGATCTGTTTGTCTAGTATTATCGAAAGAATTTTTCAAAAAAGTTACGGCATGCCCGGTTCGTTGGAAATTTCCACACTTGGCGGCAGGTCCCACCCCTCTGGGTGATAGAATCCACCACATGGAAGATCCGAACACCGGCCGAAGGCAATTCCTGAAGTCGGCGGGGGTGGCGCTGACCACCTCCATTTTCACCGGCAACCTGAAGGGCGCCAACGATCGTGTCGCCGCGGCGTTTATCGGCATGGGACGCATGGGCTCCAGCAACATGGAGTACGCCATCCAGCAGCCGAATCTGGAGGTGGTGGCCGTCTGCGATGTCTACCAGCCGCACCTGGACGACGCCGTGGCGCAAGCCCGCGAGAAAGGCCATCAGCCCAGGGCGGTGCACGATTTCCGCGAGATCCTGGCCGACCGTTCGATAGACGTCGTCAACATCTCCACGCCGGACCACTGGCATGCCTACATGACCGTCGAGGCTTGCAAGGCCGGCAAGGACGTATACGTGGAGAAGCCCGTGTGCGTGGCCATCGAAGAGGGCGCCAAGATGGTGGAAGCGGCCCGCAAATACAACCGCGTAGTACAAGCCGGAACCATGCAGCGCTCGGCGGTGCATTTCCAACAGGCCTGCGATCTGGTGCGGCGGGGCGAACTGGGCAAAGTCACCTTTGTGCACACCTGGAACTACGGTTGGCAGAAGCCGGAAGGCATCGGCAACCCACCGGATAGCGATCCTCCGGAGGGGCTCGACTGGGATATGTGGCTCGGGCCGGCGCCGAACCGCCCTTTCAACCGCAACCGCTTCGGCGTGGATCCGGACGCTTTCTCGCACTTCCGCTGGTTCTGGGATTACGCCGGCGGCATGATGACCGATTGGGGCGTGCACTGGCTGGACATCGTGCAGATGGCCTTCAACGAAGCCATGCCGCACGCGATCGCCAGCATCGGCGGGAAGCTGTGGTTCACCGATAACCGCGAAACGCCGGACACACTGCAGGTGACCTACGAATATCCGGGCTTCATCGCCACCTACGAGAATCGCAACGCCAACGCGCAATCGATGTTCAACAAAGGCGGCGGCATTCTGTTCCATGGCAGCGAGGCGACCTTGTTCGTGGACCGCCAGGGATACAAATTGATCCCGGAAGGCAAGGGCGGCGAGCCCACGGAAGTCGAAGCCACGTCCAGCGGCAACGCCAATCATTGGGCCGACTTCCTCGAGTGCGTGCGCAATCGCCAACGGCCGATCAGCGATATCGAGAGGTGCTTCCGCTCGACCTCCACCTGCCTGCTGGGCAACGTGGCTCTGCGCAGCGGGCAGCGCCTGGATTGGGACGAGCGCGCGTGGACCGTGGCGCAACCCGCCGCGCGGGGCTTCCTCACGCGGGATTACCGCCATCCGTGGAAGCTCGTCGTATAAGGATTGAAGAGAGGGAATCCGGCAATTAGCAGTACGCTCCCCTTGCAGGGAGCGGGGGGATTTCCAGGCAGGATGTTCAGGTAGTCCACGGAGGCAAAAGGTGGACCGAACTCCCTCTTTCGCCTTCAACATAAGGGGCCATCATCGGGAACCGAGTGCCTGATATTTGTAAATGACTGAAAGCACGGAGAATATAATCCGCGTTCTTGAGTCACCAGCCGTGGCGCAGGCACTCCCTGCCTGCCGCGCCGACACCCCTGGCGGCGCAGGCGAGTTCAACTCGCCTAAGAGCAGGCGCTTTCGCCCGGCCGTTTCGATCTCTAATCGTGACTTTCAAGGACAGAGACCGCGTCCTTGATGCACCGCACTTCCTTCCAATCATTGCCGGTTGTGAGGAGCTTACCGACCAACTGGGAGTTGAGCGATTCCGTCTCGGGAATGCGGCGTTACAGAGGATCTTTCACCCGTTCCTGAACCTCACTTTTTCTTCCACTCGGCAGCCTGCCCCGGCTTGCCCCAGGCCTGATAGAGTTGCACGATCCACTGGTGGGCACGGTCCAGGTGATAGCCGTCCCAAAGGTCCAGTTGCGTTTTCCGCGCCAACATCCCCTGATAACCCTCAATAAGCAGCGGTTCCGCTTCGGCATACTTCCTTTGACCCGCCAGGCTGGCGCCCAGCAGGCTCTCGGCCCAGAATCGGTGCCAGTCATCCGGCTGCTTCCGCTGATGGAAATCCATGGCCTCCCGCGCGAGCGGCTCGCTTTCGGCAAACTTGCCCTGCGACTCATAAGCCAGCCCCAGGTCGGCCGCCGACAGCATGGTATTGAGGTTTTCCGGACCCAGTATGTGCCGTCGCCCTGCCAGAGTGCGTGCGGCATAAGTCGCCGCCTGTGAATAATTGCCTTCTTGTTGATATGCGGATGCAAGCGCCGAAAGAACGGAAAGTGTAAAAGGAGCCTCGGGCCCCTGCACTTTTCTCGCAGCATCGAGGATCTGGCTGAACAAGGCTTCGGCCTGGGTATATTTGCCTTCGGCTAGGTACGCGTTGGCAAGACTGTCCATGAAATTTAACGTGAAATCATTCTGGGTGCCTAATCTACGCCGACTGATCGCCACAACCTGGCCAAGAAGCGCTTCTGCGTCTGCGTATTTCCCTCCGCCCGTATATGCTTCGGCCAGTTCCTCCATAGAGATCAGAGTGTCGCGTTCTTCTGGACCATATACGCGACGCTTGATCTCCACGGCCTGAGTTTCGAGCGCCTCACCCTGAGCGTACCTGTGTTCACAGTCATAGGTGATCGCCAGGCCATGCATGCTGCTCAGCGTAGAAGGGTGTTCTGGCCCCATCGCGCGGCGGCCGATCTCGAGAGCCTGGCTGTAGAGGGCCTCGGCTTGCTTATACTTGCCCTGTTCGTTGTATAGCCAAGCCACTCCTCTCATCGAATCCAGCGTGTCTGGACGCTCCGGACCTAGCACACGTCGCCGGATCTGCAGAATCTGAATGGCGAGCGCCTCGGCCCGCGCGACGTTGCCCTCCACGGCATACAGCTTAGCCAGCTCGCCCGCGCATGTTAATGTGTCGGGATGCTCGGAGCCCAGCACCCGCCTCATGGCGTCCAGGGTCTGGTTCAGCAGAGACTCGGACCCAGTGTACTTTCCCGCGAGCATCATGGCTTTGAGGGTTTTCGGATTTTTGTCCCCGAAGGCTTGGCGGTACAGTTCTACGACTCGCTCAAACTGCTTCCCTGCTTCGTTGTCGAGTCCCATGCTTACATACGTATACCCAATGGTTTCACGAATGGATCTCTCGACCTCCGGTAAGTTGTTGAACTTTCCCGAGATGCGGGCTGCGGCGCGGTCTAGCGCGGTCCGCACCTTCAGGTCGGGATCCGGCTTCGTACCGGGGCCGGACTGCCTAACGGCGCTGGCTTGGGCCAGCAGATCGTTCTGCAGAAAGTCAACCACCGCTCGCGCCGTTTGCTCGGAGCGGCGCGCCGCCACTGCTTCCCTCGTGCTCACGATCACGCCGGACAGAAGTACCGCGAATATCACGGCCGTCGCGGTTAGCAATACTTTGTGCCGGCGTGCGAACTTCCGTGCCCGGTAGCCCGCGCTGGCCGGCCGGGCCGTGATGGGCTGGTCGGCCAGGTATCGCCGAATGTCTCCCGCCAGGGAGGCGGCCGAAGAATAGCGTCGCGCCTTATCCTTTTCCAAGGCTTTGAGCACAATCGTTTCCGCGTCGCCGCGGTACGCCAGTCCGATCGAGCCCGGCTTCGTTGGGTCTTCCTCCCTTATGGTGCGAACGGCCTCGTGCAATTGGGGACTCAATTGATACGGCAGCCGGTTCAATAGAAGCTCGTACAGAATCACGCCCAGGGCGTAGACGTCACTTCGTGCGTCCAGTACCCGCGGATCGCCCGTTGCCTGCTCCGGACTCATATAGGCCAGTGTCCCGATCAACTGGCCAACGTCGGTTTGTCTGGTAGCCTGTATATCGCTGTCTGTAACCCGCGCCACGCCGAAATCCAAAATCTTCGGCTGCCCGCTTTGGTCCACGAGGATGTTGCCTGGCTTGAGATCGCGGTGGATGATGCCGTGCTGGTGTGCATGGTCGACGCCATCACAGACCATGGCTATCAGTTCCAGGCGTTGCCGGATGCTGAGATGGTGCGATTCGGCATATTTACCGAGCGGCAGACCGCGTATGAGCTCCATCGCAAAATACGGCTGCAATCCGAAACCGACATCGGCCGCACCCGCCTCATAGATCTGCGCGATGCTGGGATGCTGCAGGCGCGCCAATACCCGCGATTCCAAGCCGAACCGCCGCCATGAGTCCGCGCCTGCCGGAGCCGGCTTCAGCAGCTTCAGAGCGACCAGACGGCCAAGGCGCGTGTCTTCGGCGGTATAGACGATTCCCATGCCGCCCTCACCCACGCGTTCCAGAATGCGGTATTGCGAGAAGGTCTTACCAACCATCTTTCCCGCGGCGTTTCCGGAACTCCGCGCTCGATCCTTGGCTATCGCGCGAGCGGCAAACTCCACGGCGGGCGCTTCCATGAAGCGCTTCGCATCCGCCTCTTGAGCGAGCAGAGACTCGACTTCATCCCGCAGGGCCCGATTGCCGGCGCAGGCGCCTTCGAGAAACGCAGCGCGCTCCTCTTGGCCGATGTCCCGGGCGCCGTGATAAATGTGCTCGATTTCTTGCCAGCGATCAGAGTCCACGGCTGTTGTCCCCCTTCAGCTCCCTTAAGAGCCAAACCTTTGCCATTTGCCAGTCACGGAGCACGGTTTTGGTGGAGACGCGCAACACCTGAGAGGTTTCCTCGGCGCTCAGCCCCCCGAAAAAACGCAGCTCGACGACCCTGCTTTTTCGCGGGTCCACTTCGGCCAGACGATTCAGCGCATCGTCCAGCTCCAGCAGGTCCGCGTGTGGCTCGTCGCCTAGTTCCGTGGCTTCCTCTAGGGATATTCGTACCGTAGCGGCGCCACGCTTCTCGGCACGCCGCGAGCGGGCAAAGTCAGTCAGAATCTGGCGCATGAGACGCGCGCACACGCCGAAGAAGTGCGCCCGGTCTTGGAAGTATGGGTTGCGAGCGTCCACCAGACGAACGTAGGCCTCATTAACGAGGGCCGTCGTCTGAAGACTCTGGCCGTAGGGCTCGGCCGAGACGTAGCGGTGAGCTATCCGCCGAAGCTCGTTGTAGACCAGCGGCGTCAGCTCATCCAGCGCGGAAGCATCCCCTTGGCTCCACGCATGAAGCAACGCGGTGACACTCGGCGAATCAGGACCTTCCATATTTAGTTCAGCGCTCTTAGGCGGCGCGTTGCGAATGACGGGATTATAGCAAACCCCGCGGCTGAGAGCTCCCACTCTGGTGCAGAGCCAGGATTCTTCGCTCTTCCATGTCCGTTTTATGGAGGATTTTCCGCATTCTTATTTAGGGGGCCGAGGGAGGGGAGAACAGGTTGCACAGGTTCAACTTACATGAGACGAACACACCCTTTCTGCCCGAATACATCGAAACGAGGCGGCAGTTTATTGCTAGAGAGGATAACAAAAATGCGGAACTACAAGTTGAATTCCAGGTTCATGACGCCGGCAGTGCTTTGCTCGGCGTTTTTCGTTGTAGGGGTGGCCTCTTTGGCGGCTGCAAACGAGCCGAAGATCATTACCTTCGACGTTCCCGGTGCGGGCACTGGCGCGGGCCAGGGCACCTTGGTTGACGGAATTAACGCCGAAGGGGCAATCGTGGGATGGTACGTCGACGGAAACAACGTAACCCACGGTTTCCTGCGCACTCCTGTCGGCACAATCATCACGTTTGACGTTCCCGGATCGATTGCCACCGCGGGCTGGGCCATGAACTCTGAGGGGGAGGTTGCGGGGAATTATAATGACGGAAGTGGGGTTAATCAGGGCTTCCTACGTACCCCCCAGGGCAATTTCACCACGTTCGACGTGCCTGGCGCAACCGGGACCGTCGCGTACAACGTGAACGCGGCAGGAGAAATCTCTGGCATTTACGGCGACGCGAGCGGTGCAGTGGTGGGGTTCGTGCGCCGGAAAGACGGCACGATCGTCGAGTATAGCGTTGGCCAGGTCACATTCACCGGAACGTTCTATGCGTTGAACCCAACGGGGTGGCTAACGGGATCCTGCCTAGATTCCAGCTCCCTTTTCCATGGTTATCTGCGGGCTCCCGATGGCAGAATCACGACGTTCGACGCCCCCGGCGCGGGCACAGGCGCGGGCCAGGGTACCCAGTCGGGTGCTATCAACGCAGAGGGGACGGTTGCGGGAAATGCAGTGGACGCGAATAACGCGTACCACGGCTTCATGCGCACAGCGGACGGAGAATTCACCACGTTCGACGCTCCAGGCGCAGGTGCGGGCGCCGGTCAGGGAACAATGGCATACTCCGTGAATTTGCAAGGTGCGATAGTGGGACCCTTTATTGATGGAAGCAACGTAAACCACGGCTTCCTGCGCACCCCTGACGCCACAATCATCACGTTTGACGTTCCCGGGGCAGGCACCGGCGCGGGCCAGGGCACCGAACCGGCAGGCGGCAACGACGCTGGGACGATTGCTGGTGACTACATCGACAACAATGGTGTGGCTCACGGATTCCTGCGGAAATGACGGACGCCACCGGGGCGTTCGAGCCTGCCGCTGCGCGGACCTGTCCGAGCGGGGCAGGCGCCGGCTGGCCGGGCTATACGAGTGTCAGACACTGTTCCTGCGGGTGGGGTGGCGGACCCTCGGAAAGCTGCCCCCTTTGGTTGCGCAGCATTGCCGCTAAACCAGCAACGTGTGGAAGTGACCTCGGCTGTCGTCGCCGGCGGTTAAGTGCTGAGTCACATAAATTAACCGGTCCAAATCTGCTTGCACCAGATTTCAGAGTATGCGATTTAAAATCAAGCAGTTTGGCCGGTTAATTTCCGTTTATCCGGTCCAATGTGTGCACGCGCCCCTAATTCACAGATTCGACTTCAGTTACTCGCGCGCGGGCATCACGATTGGCCGGATAAACGGCGCATCCGGAAGCTATCTTGGGCTCCCTTGGCGAGTTCGAGACCTGTCCAGACTGGGTGCCTGCCATGGACCCGGGACAGCAGTTCACACCGATCACTCTCAAAACAACGGGCGTCTATGGGTTCGATCATAGCGCCCACGCGGCGGCGAAAGTTCGAAACGTGTCCAGACTAGGGGAGCTAATTCGATTCTTG